>Ga0190275_10000201_pt1 | contig 63180 bp, 47 predicted proteins | sample Popmic550T_FD_133745 | JGI IMG/M metagenome (GOLD analysis project Ga0190275, IMG submission 133745) | Populus adjacent soil microbial communities from riparian zone of Yellowstone River, Montana, USA - 550 T | ecosystem: Environmental > Terrestrial > Soil > Riparian zone > Trees stand | place...
CGAACGACTACGAGCGGGTGGCGAAGGCGGCGGTGGCAGCGGCCCGGGCGGCGGCCACGGCGGCGGCGATGTCCAGCTTGCCGCCCGTGCTCACCTTGCCCTTGAGGTCCGGATCCACCTCCACCGTCTTCACCAGCATGTCGCGCACCTGCGCCGCCGTCAGGTTCGGGTTCTCCGCGAACATGAGCGCCGCGGTGGCCGCCACGCGCGGGGTGGCCATGGAGGTGCCGCTCATCTCCTCCCAGCGGCCGCCCGGCACCGTGCTCAGCACGTCCTCGCCCACCGCGGCCAGCTCCACCACCTTGTCGCCGTGCGAGGAGAAGCGCGCCAGCTTGTCGTTGTTCTTGTCCATGGACGCCACGGTGATGACGTTGGGCATGTCCACGTTGGCCGGGAAGTCCTGCACGTTGTTCATGTTGCTGCCGTTGCCGTTCGCCGTGGCCGCCACCAGGAGGATGTCCGCGTCCGCCAGCTTCTGCACGGCCGCCTTCCAGCGCGCCTGCGAGGCCGCGTCCTTGTACTCGTCACCGAAGCTCGCGTTCACCGCGCGGATGTTGGCGCCCTTGGACTTCAGGTCCACCACGTAGTCCACCGAGCGCTCGAAGTTCGTCAGCAAGTCGTTCCCGTCGTACAGGCCGCCCACCGAGAGGACCTGCGCCTTGCCCGCCGCCACGCCGGTGTTGCCCTGGCCGTTGTCCTCGGCGGCGATGATGCCCGCCACGTGCGTGCCGTGGTCCGTGCCGTCGCCCTTCATCGGGTCGCCCGAGTTGAAGCCCACGTTGAAGCCGTGGATGTCGTCGGCGATGCCGTTGTTGTCGTTGTCGAGCCCGTCACCCTCGATCTCGTTGGGGTTGGTCCACATGGCCCCATCCAGATCCGAGTGCTTCGCGTCCACGCCGCCGTCGAAGATCGCGACGACGGGCGGGCCCTTGGGGGTCGGCTTCGGATCCACCGGGCCGTCCACCGCGCCCGTGGCCTCCAGGCCCCAGCTCTTCAGCGTGCCCGTGTCCGCGCGCGCCTTGTCCTCCACCGTCAGCGTCCAGGTGCCCTTCGTCTTCTCACCCTTGAAGGCGCTCAGGTCAAAGGCGCCCTTCAGGTCATCCGCGCTGCCGCCCTGCCGGTCCGAGACGGTGGCCGTCTTCCCCGAGGGGCTCGTCAGCGTGACCTTGAGATCGCCCCGGTACGTGTGGGCCAGGTCCAGGTTCAGCTTCAGCGAGTCGATCGACACGTCCTTGTCGAAGCTCACCGTGGAAGTGGTCGTCGCCAGATCCTTCACCGCCAGGTTCGGCGTGGCCTCGGCCTTCAGCGTCTCCGTCGCCCGGGGAGCCAGCGCCCGGCGGGAGAGCTCCGGACGAGCCAGCGGGGCCTCCGTGGGGTTGAGCTGCGGCGAGCCCGGGCGCAGGCCCGTGGGGCGCGCCACGAAGGTGTTGCCCGGGCGATCCACCACGTTCGAGCGGGCCGGCGCCGACTCGAAGCCATCCGCCGAGCGCGCCGCGCGGGACGTCGTCTGCGGGGCCGCGGCGGGGGCCTTGGGCTGCGTCGCCTCGGGGCGAGAGGTCTGGGTCGGGTAGGAGGGAGTGGAAACCTTGTTGATGGTGGTCATGGCCGAGATCCTCGCCTTAAATAGAGTGCCGGTAGGGCTTACAGATGAATTGTCGGCACATGGCGCAGGAAGTTGCCTGTCCACCCACAAATGGATCCAAAATACCTACACCTCTGACTTGTGGGAAACGGGGGCTAACTTGTGGGAAACTTGGGTAGGATAAAAACCTACCTTCGGGCGGAGATGCCCCTGGGGGTACGGCCCTTGGTGAGGTGGGAGACGGCCTCGCCCAGCCCCTCGAGGGTGAGGGGGAACATGGAGAAGACGCGGCCGATGGTGGCGATGGTGCTGCCGGGCCAGATGCGGGGGGGCTCGGGGTTGAGCCAGGCGCTGCGCTCGAAGTGCTGGGCCAGCTGCATCAGCCAGACGAGCCCCTCCAGCCCCTCCGGCGAGTAGTGCCCTTGGGCGTTCGCGCGGATGCTCAGCTCATAGGGCGCCATGTATGCGTCGCCGACGATGACGAGCTTGTGGTGCTTGCCCACCTGGCCAATGAGGTCCGGCACGGTGGTGCCCCCGGTGAGCTGGGGCGTGGCGTAGAGCTTCCCGTAGACGCAGTTGTGGAAGTAGTAGGTGCGCAGCTCCTTGAAGTGCGTGGCCCGGCTGGCCGCGCTGAAGAGCCGGCTCATCAGCGCCGCGTACGGATCCATGGAGCCGCCCACGTCCATCAGCAGCACCACGCGCGTGTTGGGCCGGCGCGGTGGCCGCGTCACCACCTCCAGCTCGCCCGCGTTCTTCGCCGTGGCGTTGATGCTCTCGTCCACGTCCAGCTCGTCCGGGGCGCCCTCGCGCGCGAAGGCCCGGAGCTTGCGCAGCGCCACCTCGAGCTGCCGCGTGTCCAGCACCACGTCGTCCCGGTAGCCCTGGTACTTGCGCTCGCCGGCCTGGAGGATGGCGGTGCCCTGGCGGCCTCCCGTGCCCCCCACCCGCATGCCCTGCTGCCCGTGGCCCGCGTTGCCGAAGGGCGAGCGGCCCGCGGTGCCGATCCACCGCTCGCCCCGGTCGTGGCGCTCGCGCTGCTCCCGCAGCCGCTCCTCGAAGAGCTTCTGCAGGGCCTCCTCGTCGAGCGAGTTCAGCAGCTCCTGCTCCTCGGGGGTGAGATCCCTCCGCTCGCGCGCGTCCCGGAGCCAGTCCATCAGCTCGCGCGTCAGCTCCAGGCCCGCGGACTCCACACCCTTGAAGTGCGCGAGGAAGGCCTGGTCGAAGGCATCCAGGTGCGTCTCCGAGTGCACCAGCAGCGCGCGCGCCACGTGGTAGAAGCCGTCCAGGCTGCTGTCGTGCAGGCCCGAGCGCAGCGCACCCGCCAGCGCGAGCGCCTCCTGCGTGCCCACCGGCACCCCGCGCTGCCGCAGCTCGTAGAGGAAGGGCAGGAACATGGCGCGCGCTCCTCGGGGCTCAGGCCCGCGTCCGGCGGCCCCGGCCGAAGGCCTCGGACACCGCCATCAGATCCTGCTCCTTCTTCAGCAGCGCGCCGAGGAAGGGCAGGTTCTCCTCCAGCTTGAAGCTCTGGAGACCGTTGGCCTTGAGCACGGCGATCCAGTCGATGAGCTCGCTGGTGGTGGGGCGCTTGCGCAGCCGGGTGAAGGCGCGCAGCTCGTAGAAGACCTTCAGCGCCTGCTCGGCCAGCTCCTCGTCCAGCCCCGGGTGGTGCACACCGACGATGCGGCGCATCAGGTCCGTGTCCGGGAAGTCGATGAAGTGGAAGACGCACCGGCGCAGGAAGGCGTCCGGCAGCTCCTTCTCGTTGTTGCTGGTGATGATGACGACGGGGCGGTGCGTGGCCACCACCTCTTCGTTCGTCTCCAGAATGCGGAAGCGCATCCGGTCCAGCTCGTGGAGCAAGTCGTTGGGGAACTCCAGGTCCGCCTTGTCCACCTCGTCAATGAGCAGCACCACGCGCTCGCGAGAGGAGACGGCCTCGCCCAGAGGCCCCAGGCGGATGTAGCGGCGGATGTCCTTCACGTCCCCGTCGCCGAAGCGCGAGTCGTACAGGCGCTGCACGGTGTCGTAGACGTAGAGGCCGTCCTGGGCGCGCGTGGTGCTCTTCACGTGCCAGGGGATGAGGCGCAGGCCCAGGGACTCGGAGATGGCCTCGGCCAGCAGCGTCTTGCCGGTGCCGGGTTCCCCCTTCACCAGCAGGGGGCGCTGCAGCGTCAGCGCGCAGTTGACGGCGGCCTGGAGACCCTCGCTGGAGAGGTACTTCTCGGTGCCACGGAAGCGGGAGGAGGTAGGCGTCATGGTGTTACCCCCTCCTTTAACATCCCTGGCCCCGCCGCGCGCCTGGCCTGACGCCCCGGGCTGGCCGTCTCCCGGCCCTCTGGGCGACGGCTGGCCCCCAGCCTGCCTGGGGTACCCGAGACCTCCCTTAAGAGGAGAGGCCTCGGTGCCCCGCGGGCGGCTAGTCCCCCGCGTTGGTGGTGTAGAGGCTGAACTGGTCCGCGTCGATCTTGCGGCCCACGAACGTCAGGGTGATGTCGCAGGTGGGGATGCCGCCGCAGTCCGCGCCCGTGCACTGGGAGTGGAGCGCCAGCGAGCCCTCGAGGGTGTCGCCCAGCGTGTCGATCGTGTAGGAGGCCGAGGTGGCGTAGACCTCCGAGGTCGAGTCCGTCTGCGTGCGCTCGCTGGTGAAGACGTGCTGGTCCTCGACCTTGGAGCCCTGGATGGCGTCGCCGGTGATGACGACGCGCTCGGCCTGCCCCATGCCGTAGTTGATGGTGCCGGGCTCCAGGTACACGGTGCCATCGAGGCCCTCCCAGATGACCCACTGCTGCTGGTCCACGAGGTTCGTTGACTTGTCGGGGATGGTGGTCGGCGCCTGGCCTGCGCGATAGCAGGACGACGGGACACTCTCCGCGACCAGCCGAGCCACGGCGACGCGGTAGATGGCGGGCTGACTGCCCCCACAACCCAGGAGACTGCTCACCGCCACGACAGCTGCTACCCACTTGATGGAACGCATGAATGAACTCCTGACGAAAGGGCGCTCTAGCGCCCGCCCGCTCGCAGCCGGCCCGCGACGGGAGACTCCTCCGAGGCTCCAGGCCTCGGGCGAGTGCGCAGTATCAGGTGGCACGGAGATCAGGCAAGGGAAGAGCCGACCTCTCGGGCGGGAGCCCCAGGCTCTGTGGGTGAGGATCCACCCGGAGAGCGGCCGAGCAGGCGAGAAGTGGTGCACAGTTGAAGGGGCTCGGGCATACCCTGCGGGGAGGGCGTTGGTAATGTCCTCTCGTGGCAGACACACCCTTGCGCATCGTCAGCTACAACGTTCGCTACTTCGGCCATGCGCTCCGCGGGCTGGCGAGCACCGTGGGCCCGAAACGGCGGGTCTCCACGGCGATCGCCTCCTTGGATCCGCTGCCGGACGTCGTCTGCCTGCAAGAGGTGGAGACGGCCTCGTTCCGCAGCTCCATCGCGCACCGCCCCAGCCACCCGGGCGAGACGCAGCTCCAGGCCTTCATGGGCCGCATGGTGGAGATCTTCGGGGCGCAGGGGCGGGAGATGCCCTACGAGGCGTTCTACTTCCGGGCGCACCACTACAAGGTGTGGGACTTCTCGCTCTACACCACGGGGCTGGCCATCCTCGTGAACCGGAACACCCTGCGGGTGGACCGGCACAACGTGGAGGCGCCGGCGCAGATCACCTACCACCACGTGCAGCGGCTGAAGGAGCGCAAGCAGAGCCGCATCTGCGCGCACATGCGGCTGCAGCAGGTGGCGGGCGGGCGGACCTTCCACATCTTCAACACCCACCTGAGCCTGCCCACGCCGTTCGCCAAGGAGTTCTGGTCGACGAAGGACAAGATGGGCCGAGGCGTCAACCAGCTGCACGAGGCGCACAAGCTGGTGTCGCTGGTGACGGAGCACTCCCAGGGCGAGCCGTTCATCGTGTGCGGAGACTTCAACTCGCCGCCTTCCTCGCCCGTGTTCCGCTACCTGTGCGACGAGGCCCGGCTCACCTGCGCGCAGGCGTGCGTGGGGCAGATTGATCCGGCGGCCATCCGGGGCTTTCCCACCGCGGGCTTCATGCACATGCGCATGCACCTGGACCACCTCTTCTCGGGAAGCGGGGTGCGCTGGCTGGACATGGAGGAGACGCGGCCCTACGGAGACATGAGCAGCCGGTTCCACGGGCTGTCGGACCACATGCCGCTCATTGCGCGCTTCTCGCTGGAGGACGGCGTGCCCGCTCCGGCGCCGGAGACTCCGGCGGGCTGAGCCTCGCTCAGGAGAGCGTCTCCTCGAGCTGCTCCCAGGCCTCGAGGAGCTCGCGCGTCTTGCGCTCGGCCAGCTCCTGGAACTCGGGGGCCAGGTGCGCGACCTTGTCGGGGTGGTACTGCGCCACGAGCGCGCGGAAGGCCCGCCGCGCCTCGTCCTTGGAGGTGCCTGGGGCGATGCCGAGCACTGCCCAGGGATCGGGCGGCTCGAGCTCAGACTCGGGCTCAGGCTCGAACTCGGGCTCAGGCTCGGGCCTGGGCCTGGGCTGGGAGTAGGAAGAGGCGCGTGTGCCCCGGGATGGGGTCTCGTCCGGGGCGGGGGGGCGGCGAGAGGCCTTGGGTGCGGGAGCGCGGCGCGGTCCCGGCTTGCGCGCGGGGTCTGGCGGGGGGATGCGGGAGGTGAGCTGACTGAGCGCCTCCTGAAGGAACCAGAGGTCCTCGCGAGGCGTCGCCCGCTTGCGCACCACGGCGCGGGGGCGGCCGTTCTCGAGCAGCAGGTAGTTGCTCGCGGCCGTGTAGGCCTCCTCCCTGTTCTTCGGGTAGAGCCGCTCGGCGAGATCTCCCAGGGGATCGCGCCACATGCCCTCGACGCTGCCTTCGTCCGCGACGAGGATCTGAGTGAGGGAGTGGCCGAAGCTGGCGTCCAGCGTGTCGAAGGGCTCGCGCTCCTCGGGTGGGCGCATGTCCTTGCCATGACGGACACCCTTCACGAGCACGAGCCCACGCGTCTCGCTCACGAGCGCGAAGAGCTTGTCTCGCACCTGCCTGTCGGAGAAGAAGAGGACGTGGACCACGGACCAGAGCCTACGCGCACAGCCCCCGTGTTGTGCACCTCTCCTCTTGCATGGAAAACGTAGCCATGAGTTCCCGAGGTTACAGCCCACTCCTACCAGGCCAGGGAGTCCTGCCATGAGCGAGCACTATCCTCACATCCGGATTGACGCGGGCTTTGGACACCTCATGGTCCGCGAGGGCTTGAGCCTCAACTTCTTCCTGCGCTGCACTCACGCCGAAGCCTCCGCCGCAGTGCTGCACTCTTTGGAGACCTACGTGCGTGCGGTGGGTCCCCAGGCGCTCCGCTGGTATGCAGACGAGAACGGAGACCTGCAAGAACTCGATGAGACCGGTTGGGCGCTGACGCGACGCGAGCTGCGGGAGGGCCTCTGGCCCATCGTCCGCCTCTACGAGACTTTGGAGGTCGGAGGAGCGTACCGCTTCGAATACTACGGCAAGGATCGCGACGACCGCCCGCCACGCGATACACGAGATGCCACGTGCGCCATGAGCTTCTGGCTGCCCACCGAGTTCCTGGAGGCACAAGGTCCCTCTCGCGTCCGTGAGCTGGCACTGGAGTTGGCGGCTCCCCTGCCTTTCTGCTCTGGGTACGGAGGCCTGTCCTTCAACGGTGAACTCGATGTGGTGGGCGTCGGGGAAGAGATCATTCCGTACTGCTCTCGCTATCCGGGCATCGACCTGCTCGATCTGGAAACACTTGGCTGGAAGTTGGGGACCCGCTTTCGAGGACCCGCATGGCTCACCTTCCTTGGCCCGCCTCTGCTCAGCGAGCTAGGCGGCCCTGACACGCTCCGTTCCAGCCTCCACTCGCCTGGAACGACCGTGCAGGAACTGAAGGATGGAAGGGCCCTCGTCACCCTCGGACAGTGGCCCGAGGCTGGCGATCTCAAGCGCGGCGACAACCTCCCCGCCTATCGCGAACTGGCGCGCATCCTGGAGCCATGGCTCTTCCACAATCCGCGCCCACCCATACCCTGCTTCAGCGGAGAGGACTCTCAGCGCTGGGAGCGCCGCTTCCTCTCTTCGGCATGAGGCCCGTGGACTCGCTGATGAACGCGATGACCTTCGCTCGGAGGTTCTTCGAGGAGAACTTCGAGATCCTGCCTGGAGCGAAGCCAGCAAGCACCCGGCGGTCCCACTCGGCCGGCCCAGGCAAGAGGACTGCTCCGCGTAGGAAGTTCGGGAAGACACAGCAGGGAAAGACCCGACGCCTCCGGCGAAGACCGGTCTGCCGCCCCGAGGATGCATCGAGGAGTAGGTTCTCCAAGGCGGACCGTCACTGCCGGATGATGTGCCAGATGATCACCGCTTGACCCCTGCTCTGTTCGTGGCAACGATGCAGCCATGGGGGCGACTTCCTCGACAAGTTCAGCAGTGACATGCCCGTGCTTGAGTCGGCGCTAGCGAAGGTTCTGGCCATGCCCACCGCAGCACCCACGCTCGCTACACCGGCCTTGGAGCTAGACGCGCCCACAGCTATTGCAGGGGCTTCCGCACCGCGCATCGACGTTCTGATCATCACCGCAGTCAAGGAGGAGTATGACGAGGCACTGAAGGTCGACGATGGCGCTCTGGACGCATGGGACAAGCGCCCTGGCCCGACCGGCCTCGAGGTGGCCTTCCGCACCTACCAAGCGGCGACCGGCGCGCCGATGCGAGTCGCCCTGACACGGGCGTTGGAGATGCGGGGCGTCGCGGCCGCAAACTCTGCCTGGCCGCTCATCACCGCGTACAAGCCGTGGATCCTGGCCATGTGCGGCGTGTGCGCAGGCCGTCGGGGCGAGGTGAACCTCGGTGACGTCGTCGTAGGCAGCATCCTCTATACCTATGATACCGGTGCCATCGTTGCGGAGTACGACAATGATGGCACTCGCCATGAGCGGTTCAAAGGCGAGCCGGGCCCGTACCGCATTCCTGCGGTGTGGCAGCAGCGGGCGGAGTCGTTCATGGTGCCGGCCGACGCGCCATGGTTGGTACTGCGCCCGCGGACGCTCGAGGACCAAGGGCTCTGGCTGATGGAGCGCCTTGTCGCAGGCGAGGATCCGGCGAAGCACCCTGATCGGGCCGCGCGGTGCTCGTCGTGGGCAAAAGTCATCGAGCGACTGCGGAAGCTGAAACGGGTGACTGAGACTGGGCTTGCGCTCACGACTCACGGGCGTGCGTACATCGACGAGAAGAAGTTGCTCCATCCCGACGGCCTGCCCAAACCTGAGGAGTTCAGGGCACGTGTCGGCCCGCTCGCTACTGGCAACGACGTCGTCCGCGATCCCCGCATCTTCGATCGCTTGTCCGAGTCGATGCGGAAGGTCCTTGGCGTCGAGATGGAGGCCGCCGCCATCGGGGCGATCGCCCACCTCACCGACATCCGCATGCTCGTGATGAAGGGCGTGATGGATCACGCTGATGACGACAAGGACGATGGGTTCAAGATGTTCGCCGCCCGGGCGGCGGCAGAGTGTCTGCTCGCCTTCCTGCGTAATTGGGCAGATCTCCTCCCAGGGAAGGGTGAGGCAGAAACCGCGGTTGCTCCGGTGCAAACCGGCCACCCGTCAGTGGACCCTCCTGCCTGGGATACTAGGAGCATACCCATGACAGCCTTGCCCCTTGACCTTATCCATGTCCTCGCTGAGGAGTACCCCGATGTGCGTGACGCTCGCGCCGTGTGGGAACGAGCCGGTGGTAAGGCCAGCGAGGTCGAGAACATCTCCCGGCCACGGGACCTGTGGCAGCGGCTCTGGGTCCGGAGCATGCAGGGAGCATCGGCTCGTCCTGCGGCACTGCTGCGCTCGGCGCTGGCGGATCTTCCACGCAACTCAGTGCTTATCCACTCCCTGAAGGCGATGGCGCAACCAACGACCGCCGAAGCGGCGGCGAATCTGATTACACGGCTTGAGGCCACGAAAAGTCCTCTGCACACCAAGGGTACTCTGGAGTTGCTTGAGGACTGGAAGGAGGGTGATGGCAACGTCTCCTTCGCGGCAATCTGCCCAGCCTTGGCAGGGCACTTGTCTCCGGCCCGTCGGAGCGAGTTGCAAGAGATACTGAGTAGGCTGGCGGTGGAGATGCAGACTGGCGCCCTCAGCGGTACCGTCAACGTAGCTACCGCCGCGGTGGTCGAAGCCCTGCTCGCTGCGTTAGAGGCAACTTGAACCCGAATTCCCGCCCGCTTCCAGCGGGTGCCCGGAGACTTGGATGGCGCAACTGCTGATCGACTTGCTGGCAGCGGGTCTCATCGAGAAGCTTGATGGAGATGATGAGCGCTTCGTCAAGATGGAGCGGGCCGCGGAGACCGTGGCAAAGGAACTCCACGCCAGCCCCCAGAAGTTGATTGGGGCCATTCTTGCGGGGCTCGATCCGGACGTGCCGGCGAATGATCCCGCCATCGCGCAGGCTCAACGAGCACTGGTTGCTGAGTGGAAGTCCATGAGTTCGGTGCATACCAGCACCCCCGTCAGCTTGCTCCGGGCCATCCTGCTCGACGCCTGCGTTCAAGCAGGCGAGGGGGTTAACGCCGCGATCCTCTGGCTGACTGCGGCCGACACACTGCCGCTGGTGCACCTAGGCAAGGAGGAAACGTCGGTGCGCCGTGCGCTGGAGATACTGGCAGTTCGGACAGAGGACGTGGCTCTAGCGGTTCCCAAGATGCCGGCTAACGAACGACAGACCGCGCCTCAGGTGGCAGTTCCAGCCTCGGTGGCGGGCACGGCGCCACCCAAAGTGAATCGTGAAACTCTGCTACTGCGGATCGCGGCGACGGCTGGCCCAAACTACAAGAGCCAACAGGTGCCAAATCCGAACCCTCATTCGACGAGGCAACCGCAGGAGTGGGCCTGGGAGTTCGCTGATCGAATGAATGCGGTGCTCGCCGACGAGCTAGACGCCCTCGCCGCCAACGTTGGCAAGAACCAGTCAGAGGCCATGAAGCAGTTCCATGCATCGCAGGCCGAGTTGATCAAGGCCGTAACCACAGCCTTGACGCAGCAGCAGCAATGGCTTCAGGGTGCACTGATAACCAGCGAAGCCCGCAAGCAGGCTGAGCAGCTCCGTCTGAACGCGTTGTGGTGGTTCGAGGCACTGTATTCACGCTCACTGCGCTGCAGTTACCGGGAGTTAACGCCATCGCTCGCCGCAGTGGTGATGGCAATCGATCTTCTCAACGAGGTGTCGATACCCTCGCCCGCGAGCGTCGGCTATCTGCTGGCCGAAGCGGTCCACAGGCTACCTGCAGCAGCCTTCGACCAGCGGCCCCCGCTGTCAAAGACACTTGGCGCGCTCCGCGAAGCCCGCGGCCGACTCCCCAAGGGCTGGTTGGTTGGCCTCGGTCCTGCGGTGGTCGAGGGCCGCTTGAGTCTGCGCGACCTGATCGTGCTGGCCCTCGGAGACCGTGAGTGGGACGTCACCGAAGCGATGCGGCGCGCTGGGCTGAGCGAGGATGCTGCGGTGAGTCTCTCGGCGCTGGCCCAAGCCCTCTTCCGGCAGGAGCAGGCGGTGCGGATCGCGGCGAGGGCCCAATGAATCGGCGTTGCTCAAACGCGGCCTGTTACGCAGATGATGGCGAAGCCTGCACTCTGGGAAAGCGCGATCTTGCAGAGTGTACGTCGTGGTCGAAGGGTCCGTCGGCTCCCGAGCCTGCTGATCCAATGCCTCCTCCAACGTCATCGCGGGTTCCCTGGTCAGGTAGCGCGCTGGGACTGGCCGATCTCACCAACTTGGTCCCGCGAGGCCGCTCAATCCTGATCGGTGTGTTGGGCGCACATGACGCGGGCAAGACTACGCTGCTCACCGGCAACTACTTGCAACTCGTCCGGGGCCACGGGCTCGCGGGCGCGCGGTTCGCAGGATCTCGTACCCTGGGTGCGTGGGAGTCCCTGGCGGCGTGGACACGGTTCGACGATGCGGCCCGGCCTCCGTCCTTCCCGCCGCACACTCCCCGCGGCATCAGCCGAGTCCCGGGGCTGCTCCACCTTGCGCTCAGAGGTCAGCAAGATGAGCTCCGCGACGTGCTGCTAACCGACGCCCCAGGAGAGTGGTTCACCCGTTGGGCCACAAAGGAAAATGCACCAGAGGCGAGTGGCGCTCGCTGGATAGTGCAGCACGCGGACGCATTCCTTCTGCTTGCGGATTGCCAACGCTTGTCGGGTCCCGAACGTGGCGAAGCTCGGAGAGGTGTTCGCGAACTCGTGGAGCGATTGGGGAACCACGTCGGCCTCAGGCCTACCGTGCTGGTCTGGGCCAAAGGGGACCAGGAGCCTCCCCAGGCCATCCGCAGTGCCATCCGTCGCGCGCTGGCCGAGCGCATTCCTCATGCCTCCGAGGTGAGCACGAGCACCGAGCGTCCCGAGTCCCTGGTCCTGGCGCTGGAGACGGTGCTACTCCCCGCGTGGACACCACCGCTGGCGGCTCCTCTGGCGGATCCGATCCTGAGCCACGAGCCCTTCGCAGCCTTTCGGGGTGTTCATGCACGCTCCTGAGTTGATGCTCCTCGGTGGTCCGAACAGCGGGAAGACCCACTTCGCGGGTCAGCTCTACGGGCGGTTGCAACGACGGCCTGGAGTGCTGCGGCTTCGTAGCGACCAGGGCACGCCGCCTGATCTCAGTGCCGTGGAGGAAGTGCTTCGCTGTCTGGAGAACGGGCACGCGGCTGAGCACACGGCGGCGAACACATGGGCCGAGGTGTTGTTGCCCCTGGCCAACGATCAAGGGAATGCCGTAGACCTCCGCTGGCCAGACTACGGTGGCGAGCAACTGCGCTCGGTGTTCGACCAGCGAGCAGTGCCGGAATCCTGGCGGTCACGACTCATCACCGCGGAGGGCTGGGTGCTGCTCATTCGGCTCAAGATCGAGACAGCCTACCCCGACGCCCTTGCGGAGCTTGTCAAGCGCTCGGATGAACCGAGGAAAAGTGCCGTGCGGGCGAAGTCCTGGGACGCCAATGCGGAGTGGGTGGAATTGCTGCAGATCCTCCTGCATGTCGCTGAGCTGGGCTCGGTCATGCGCCTCCGCCGGCCGCGCCTTGCCGTGCTCTTGTCCTGCTACGACGAACTCGGGGCCGACGGTATTGCGCCGCGAGAAGTGTTTGCGAGGAGCTTGCCTCTGGTGTCCTCATTCATCGACAATACCTGGGCCCCCGAGTCCGTGAGCATCTGGGGTCTCTCAGCGCTCGGGCGACTGTTGGAGCGAGACAGCGCCGATGAGCAGTTTATCGACAACGGGCCGGAGTTCCAAGGCTGGGTCGTTCCGCCCGAGGGAGGCCCCAAGGATCCAGACCTGAGCAAGCCTCTGGCGTGGCTGCTGAGGGGCTGGTGATGGGCCCGCTTCGAGCGCGCTACGGTGCTCGGGACAACATGCATGCACTGCTGGAGTGGGAGGGCCACCCGGCCCCGCTGCCGGTGGAGTTGCTGGGATTGACAGACAAGCCCCCTGGAACCTACGCCCCCGGGGATCGCTGGTGGCCCTCCGTGGGATGCGGCCCTATCGAGGGCTGGTGGGCCCTCTGGTGGACTGAGCCGGACGATCAAGCGCGCCGTGCTGGAATGGTGCGCAGCGATGTTGCGGTGTGGCGCCTGGATGAGATCGCGTCAGTGGCTGATCTGCGTCCCGTAATGGAGTCACTCGGTGGGCGAGGCCCGATTCGTCCTCCTTCTGCCGAGATGCTAGGCGCCGTCGCCGAGGCGCTCTTGTCCTCGGACACCGGACGACCCATCGTGCGGGACTTGGACGCATGGCCAGGAGTGATTGCCGCCCTTTGGGCTCGGCTCTGGCCCGCGGCCCGGCGGGCCCTTTCGGCGCGGGTAGCTGTCAGCCCACCCCAGGGCGGCGATTCGGTCGCCCCGCCTTGGATGTTCGGGGTGCCTTCAGAGCGGGCACCACAGTGGTCAGAGCACCGAGTGATCGCCGTTCCGCCAAGCCTGACGCAGTTCAGCCGGGCGGCTCGCTGGCTGGTAGGCGAGGCGGATACGACCTTGAATGAAGTCCTTGCGGCCTGCCCTTCATTGCCAGCCGAGTTTGCGGGACTCCGTCGAGTTGCGCGCGCCGCAGACAGGCTGGAGCGCCTGCGTACGGATCCCCAGGCGGACCGCGCGCTGGAACTGCTAAGGACCCTGGTGCTCGTGGCACCGGCGCAGGATGCCGCGGCAGCGCTGAAGGAAGAGGCATTGGGAGTCTTGGAGCGCGGATTCGCAGCCGCGTCGCCGAGTTTTGTACTGTCCCTCGCGAACCTCGACCCTGCCAAGCTACCGGCGGGAGGCCCCCCCGAGAAAGCCATCAAGGACTGGATCGGCCGCCACGCCCCACGTCTTCCTTTGGAAGAGGTACCGACATTCCTGGAGATGCTGTCACCGGGCCGAGCGGAGCATTGGTGGCGCCGGGCGATGAATGCGGCGCTCTCCGAGGGCATGGTCAGTTCCGAACCCCGATGGGCAAAGGCCGCGCTGCTTTGGCTTGGGCTCCCAGGCGCTGTGGAGGCACTGCGAACTCTTCTTCCTGCGAACGATGGAGTCGAGAAGCGTTTGCTCGAGATGACCTCCGGTGTGGAGATGCCGAAGATCGCGGTGCAACAACTACGGCAGCAAGCAGCAGAGCGAAGGTGGTCCAGGCTGCATGCCTGGGCTGCGATGCAAGAACTGGCGGCGCGTGAGGCACTCCAAGCGCAGCGGGCCTTTCCCGGAGAGCCGCTTGCCGGATTGGTCCTCCTGGTTGAACGCCTGCCGGGACCCGCCGTTGTCGAAGAGGCGGTTTCGACCCAAGACGCCCAACTCACGAAACTCCTCGGGAGGAGAACGGCGCGAGAGCCTGAGTTGATACGGCCATTGGACGCCAAGCATCCTGGATGGAGGACGTTGTGGTCAGCACACGTAGCGGAAGGAGGCTCGACATGGCCTCCGGACGCGAACCGCGAGGCATTGGGGCGCGGACTCCTCGACGCCATCCTCGACGGAGACGAACCCCAGAGTCTCGTTGTAGCGCTCGCGGAGGGGCTAGCGGATGCTGCCCTCAGGCACCCCGAGCGGGCAGTGCTTTGGACGTCCTTGAGCGCAGGTGGACGAACTGCACTGCTCCCCTGGGTCGCCTCGGCCCTTGTGAAGCTCTGCGAGGAGGGACATGCCGTTTCCCTACCAGAGCCTCTACTCCTCGACGCTGTCGTCAGCAGGGCGCGCACCACCCTCCTCTCAGCGCGGGTGCTTGCGGTGTTGCTCAATTGGGACGTGCGGCTAGATGAGCAGGAGGCTCGCCGCTGGATATTCCGCCCGAAGCCCTCGGAGTGGGCTCCTGTTGCCGTCGCGCTGGGACAAGCCGTGCGTGCTAGAGGATGGAAGCACGTGGCTAGTGACCTATACGAACTGAGCAAGCGGTCCCCAGAACTTCGACCCGCAGCAGATGCCTGTCAATCATTGCTCTCCAGTTGGCAGAGATGGCTGCTCTCCTGGGGTGGAACCGGCAGCCGCTCCCCTGAGTTGAATATCGGGCCGGTCGTTCTCCGGGTTGCAGAACTGGGGGCAAATCTCGCGGATGATCGGCTGGAGGACATTTGGGAGCGGGCAGGCGGAGAACGCAAGCATCTGAAGAGTTCGGGGGCTCCGGACGTTCGTTGGCGAGAGGCCGCCACTCTGGCGCAAAAAGGGACACTCAAGGGCGGTCTCCTCGCGCTAGTTCGAGAGTTGCTCATTGACCGACCCTACAATGAAGAGCTGCGTGAACTAGAAAAGGAGCTGCGTGAACTGGAACGCGCTTTGACAAGGAATGGGTAAACGGTGCCCGGTGCCCAGCCGCTTCACAAGGTTGCGTGAGAGCGCGAGCCTGATGCGCGCTCAATGCGTCTCGCTTTGTTCGATGACTCTCGAGCGGCATGCTTCATTCCGACTGCACCTCTTTCGCTCTCCCAACCACTCCCTGTGCTGATAGACGCTCGTGAAGATGGACTCATTCGCAGTGGACCATGATGCAATCCCCACGAGGCTGAAGACGACCGCACCCTTGGCATTTCTCTTCATCTGGAGGCACGGACCACCGCTGTCACCTCCGAGCGCGAGCGCACCCGTTCGGTCGAAAACGATTTTCTCCGCGTCCGCCAATACACCCTTCAACGCCTCAGACTGAACCAACTCCTTCTTGTCCTTGACCTTGTTGTCACCGACGCGGCGAAGCTCGATCATTTGCTCGCCCGGCTTTTGCTGACCATAACCCACGCCATATCCCACCAGCTCGACACGCGTACCCACCGGCACCTCATCATCAGGCAACTCGGCGATAGGGATTTTGGCGTCTACGTCCTTTGTCAAAAACACAAGCGCCAGATCCGCTCTCACTGATTCCACGTAGTAGTCGTCCAGCCTTCGCTCGGTGCCCGCAGCAGCGGAACCGGATCCGATCAAGGTCACCTCGAACCGGGGGTGCGGCTGGACTCTTCCTGTGTAATGTCTGGTCAGCGCGTCATAGTCATCAGGGTCGTTTATCTTATCCAAGTTCTCCTGCTCAGGGTTGTAGACATAGGTCTTCACGATCACGCGTTGTTGGCACGAAGAACCGTTGAAGACCAGTCGCTCCTCGCCGTTGGGACCCTGCACCCGTCGACCGTTCTTGCAGACACAATGCCCCGCTGTTAGCACCAGACTTGGGCTGATCAGCACACCGCTGCAAATGCTCCTGTCGCGTTGCTCCACCGAGGCCTTGATCATGACACTCGACAGGTGGCGATTCGCGACGTCCGGCTTGCCAGGTCCCACGGTCAGCCGCCTCGGCGCGGGCGGCCCCTCCACGGAAGTGCGGGCGAAGCAGCCTCCGAGAACGCTCAGCAATGCAGCAGACGACAGGATCTGGATAAAAAGCCTCTGATGGTGGCGCATACCGTGTCCAGCGAAAGCGTTATTCTCCTGACGAGGGTGTCACCGGCTCTACTCTCCCCGCACGATTGATCTCCGAGAGAAGCCAGCCCCGGTAAGCGTAGGTGCTCGTGAAGGCGGTCTGTCCGCCGAGTCCCTTGACCGAAATACCGACCAGCTCCCCGCTTCTCGCGAGCCGACGAAAGCACGGTCCCCCTCCATCACCACCGAAGGCGTTGGGGCGCAAGTGCTCCCACATCACCCGTTCGTTCCCGGGCCCGGTCGCTTTCATGACCTTCGCAACGCCGAAGAGACGAACCCCATAGTTGTCCCCCGTGCTTCCTCCGTGACCGTAGCCAACCATGATGATGGATTCGTTGGGCCTGACTTCGGTGTCGGCCAGCCGAGCCGCTGGAAACCGGCCTTCCACAGGCTTATTCAGGCGAATGACTGCGAGGTTGGCATGGCTTGAAGTGGCAAGCCCCTCGCTGTTCAGCGAGATCTTGAACTCAGGATGAGGACTGACCTCCCCCTGATAGTGCCGAATGGCTTTGTCATACTCCTCAAAGTCACCCACTCCTTCGGGCGGCAGGCCGAGCATCACCGTAGCCACTGTCGCCATCTTCGCGCAGGAGGAAGCATCCATGAGGCCCTGCTCCTCGCCCGCGGGTGAAGCCGTCATCCGCTCCTGACACACACAATGCCCCGCCGTCAGGACGAGGCGCGGCGAGAGGAGCACACCGCTGCAGTGGCGCTCGCTTCCAGGCGCTACCTCGGCCTTGACGATGACCGCCGAGGAGTAGCGATTTTCGACGTCCTTCTCTCCCACCAGTGGGGTCTCTTGAGGTAGTTCCAGTGGCAACAACACGCCTCCAGGGAGCGCACCCCCATTGTGCATCCCTCGCTCATCAGACTTCGCACGCTCGGCCACAGCGGCTGCTTGCGGATGGCTTGCCGGGGCACGTGCATCCTCGGAGCAACCTCCAGAGATGATGAGCAGTGCTACTGACAGCAGCAGAAGAGACCAGATCTGGCGGCTGATCATTTGGGTGTGGAACGTTCAGAACGACGGGCTTCTGGCGTGATTCCGGAGGGTTACCTGCTTCTGAGGGACATGCGCTCAGACTATCACTCACCGCTGCGAGGCCGGAACCATGGCGCTTGAGTGGATCTTCCTCAGCCAGCACGTCCTGGGTGAACTGGGCGACGCCACCGCAACGATGGCTCGCTGGCTCTGGCAGTCCCGCGCCGCACAAGCGCGCCGGCTGTTCTGGTAGGCTGGACCCCAGAGGTTCTCCCTGAATGTCCCTACCTGGTACGGCGCTGCTCGTGTGCACGGTCCTGCTCTGGGCGACCGCTTCGACGGCCCAGCCACGCCCACCGCGCGAGAAGAAGGAGCGGCAGGCCTCCCTCCTCCGGGCCCCTGCCGATCCGGTGAGCCATGTGCGCCTGGCTGCCGGCGTGCTCACCTCCCTCTCCTTCAACGCCGCCCTCGCACGCGTCCAGGTGGAGGGCCGCGAGCGCTTCACCCGCCTGGACGTGGGCGAGCGTGCCATCTACCTCGAGCCCGCTCTGGAGCTGGCGCCCACCGAACGCCTGGCCCTTCACGTCACGTTCGCGGACGGCCGCGAAGCGGTGCTCCTCCTCGTCCCCCACCCCACCGAGGTGGATACACGGGTGGACTTCACCCTCCCGGAGCGCTCCGCTGAGACGTGCGAGCTTGACCTGGCCGCCACGCGCGCCCGCTGCGAGGCCCAGAGCCAGGAGCTGGAGCGGCAGTTCCAGGAAACATGCGCGACCCACGGACCGGCCCTCCTGGCGCTGGCCGGTGACATGAATGGAGAGTTCTCGAAGACGTCCTTCGCATGGGCGAGCACAGCCATGCTCCATGCTCATGCTGGAGTGAAGTACCGCTTGGGCAGATGGGTCGTGCTGACCGTACAGGTAGAAAACAGGGGCACGGCGCTCTGGACACCTGCTCGCGCACGCCTCACGTTCGGCACTCACCCGCCCATTCCGGTGCAGGTGGTGTTTCCTTCACGGACAGGCTTGGCCCCTGGAGCGACAGCGCGCATCGCCCTCGAGCTGAAGTTGCCCGTCCCCGGCGCTCCCCACGTGCTGGGCGCGAAGCATGACCTGACGCTGTGTGACAGCACGGAAGAGCGCTGCCTGTCCGCACTTGAAATCAATCTCGATTAGACGCGTTCCGAGGCACGGCCACCCATGGACTCGAAGCTGGACCCCATGCATCTCCCACCGGGTACGCTCATCCACGGCTGGCGTGTGGTGGCAAAGCTCGGCCAGGGCTCCTACGGCGCCGTGTATCAAGTGGAGATGGGGGGCCAGCACTTCGCCCTCAAGATTGCCCTCCACCGCGCCAGCAGCGGAGATGCGGCGCTCACGGACGCTCGCATCCGCCGCGAGTTGGCCTGTCTGTCCCTGCTCAACCACCCCCACATCGTCCGCGTCTGGGGCCACGGCCGCTGGCCGGATCCGCAGGAGGGCCTCCTCTTCATCATCATGGACCTGGTGGTGGGCTCCACCCTTGCCGAGTGGATGGAGGCCGCCCACCCCACGTTCCGGCAGATGGTGAAGCTCGTGGAGACGGTGGCTGACGCGCTGGCGGCCTCGCACGCGCTCGGCATCTTCCACCGCGACATCAAGCCCTCCAACATCCTGGTGCGAAAGAGCGACAACGCGCCCATCGTCACCGACTACAGCGTGGGCGATCACCCCCTGGCGGAGGAGCTGACAGAAGGGCCCTTGCCGCCCGGCACCCGGCGCTACCGCAGCCCGGAGGCCTTGGCATTCGAGCGCCAGCACCGCAACCAGCCGGAGGCGCGCTACCCCTTCCAGGTGACGGATGAGCTCTTCGCGCTCGGCGCAACCCTATATGACCTGCTGACGGACCCGCTGCCCACCGGGAGGCATCCACGCCAGCCGCTCAACAGCAATGTGCTGCCAGTGCCCTCACCCGCCAAGGTGAACCCACGCGTACCGCCTGCCTTGAGTGACCTGACCATGGCCCTGCTGAATCCGGATCCCCGGGTACGGCCACCGGACGCTGGCGCCGTGCGCCGCATGCTGGGGGAGCTGAAGGCGGATCCGGGCGAGGGCTGGGACGCATTGGTGTATCCGCCGTCAGCCCGGCGCGCGACGGCCATCGCTGCCCCCAAGGCCCGCTCGGGCCAGCGCTGGCGGCGGGCCTCAGCCCTCATAGGAGCCGGAGTGCTGGCCCTGCTCCTGGGGGCCATCGTGTCCAGCGCGCGCTGGCGTGACGCGGAGCCACAGCCCGTCCAAGCGGAACCCGCCCTCCAGGAGCAACCCCTCGTGCGGGGTGGGGACGTCGTGGTGGAGCCACCCGCCTCCCCCATGCCTCAGCGGAGCCTGCCGGGGTCTACTTCCCCTCCCTCGCAGAAGGAGAACAACGCCGTGAACCTCTCTCGGAGTACCCCAGAAGCCTCTGCCCCCCTCACGCCGGCCCGGAATCCCCAGCCAGCGTTCCCCCTCGCCCGTCCCAAGCCGAGCTTCAAACAGTGCACCGCGCTGATTGGCGCGCTCGCCTTCCTGAAGGCTGGCTGCGCCACCGTCCACCTGCGCCCAGAGCCGGGGGCGTGCCCCGAGGAAGCTTTAAAGGCGATGGGTCAGTTCCATATGCCTGCCAGGGGCCGCAACTCCACCTGGATTCAACCGGATTGGACACAGGAGTCCCAGCCGGACCCTGGTGTCTACGAGAGCGGGCCCATCATCGGGAAATATTGGGGCAGCCCAGGCAGCACCTGGCCGTGGCCCGAAGGCACCCTGCTGGAGGGGCACCTCTGGGTCAGTGCTCCGGGCGATCGGGTCTTCGGTCATTACACCCGCGCCCGCCTGCCGGACGGCAAGACCGTCCCCATCTGTCTGGAGATCTGCACCGAGGAAGGGGAGGCCGGGGTGGGTTGGGAGAAGCAAGGCCCCGGCCCGCGAGAGGGCACGGTTCTGATGAGAAGGTTGGTCCCTGCCTGCTGGACCGACCGCTGGCACTGAGCCCCTCTGTACACGCTCTTTACACTTTGGAGCTCCCCGCGCACACCGCCCCCCCGTACAACGTGCAACCCGTCAGGTCATTCCCTTTTTGCCTATGTTCCAGGTAGTCTTCGGTTCCTCAGCGCGCGACACTCCGTCGCGCAAGGGAGGCGCCTGCCCATGGCACAGACCCCACGTCCCTGGCTCCCCCAGGGCTTCATCCTCTTCTCTCGGGGAGATGTCTCCTACGAGCTCCTCCGGGAGCTGGAGACCAGCCACCATGGCGAGGCCACGGTGCTCGCGCGCGAGCGCACCTCCCGCTCCATTGGCCGCCAGGTGGTGGTGAAGCGCCTGCCTCTCACCGAGGTGGACGCCGCCACGCGGGAGCTCATCCGCGCGCGCCTCGAGGAGGAGGTCCGCCTGGCCGCGTACCTCCAGCACCCGGGCATCGCGCGGGTCCACGGGCGCCATGAGACCCGGGACAACCTCTTCGTCATCCTGGACTTCGTGGAGGGCTGGAGCCTCAACACGCTCCTCACCACCGCCATGATGCGCGGCACCCGCTTCTCCGAGGCCTTCGTCCTCCACGTGGGCGCGCAGGTGGCCAGCGCCTTGCACCACGCCCACACGCGCGTGGACGAGCAGGGCCAGGCGCTGTCCATCCTCCACCGCGACATCAACCCCACGAGCATCATCCTGGGCCCGCTCGGCGAGGTGATGCTGACGGACTTCGGCCTCGCCCGCTCTCGACTCCCAGGCCGCCGGCCCACCACCCTGCCGCGCCCCAGGGGCAGCGTCTACTTCGCCTCGCCCGAGTCCCTGCTCGGCGGAGGCATGGATGCGCGCTCGGATCTCTTCTCACTGGGCCTGGTGCTGCTGGAGCTGGCCACCTGGAACCACCTCTACAACCTGGACTCGGCGGACTGGGAGGCGCTGCCGGGGACGCTCACCCTGCCCCTCCAGGAGCAGGTGCTCGGCGCGCTCGTCACGGCCGTGGAGGCGGAGCTGCCGGACGAAGTGGACGACCTCATCCTCCGTGCCGCCACCTACAGCCCGGCAGAGGTGGCGTGGCTAACAGGGCGGCTGACCGAGCCCCTCCGCGGTATCCTCCAGCGCCTGCTCCAGAGAGAGCCCGCCGCGCGCTATGCGACCGCGGCCGAGCTGGAAGCGGACCTGCGCGCGTGTCTCGCCGCGTCCGGGCAGAGGTACGGCGCCGCCGAAGCGGCCACGGAAGCCCGTGGCTCCCTGGCCGAGGCCCGCACGAAGCAGGAGCTCGTCACGGCCGTGGAGCCAGGAGTCTTTCCGGACTGCCTCCCCCTGCCTGCCGAAGTCATCACCACCGAGTCCGGCCGCACCTGAGGCCAGGTACCGCCGCCGCCCCTGCTCCTCCTTGTCTCCTGCCCCGCTCCCGCTGGGCGGGCCGGAGTGTCTGTGCCCAAGAAGCAAGAGCCCCACCCCCGCATCATCCGCAACGGCTGGCACGCAGCTGACGAGCCTCCCGCCTCTATCGAGGTGCTGCTCGCCCTGCTCGAGCTTCATCCGGTGGCGGCCTGGACGACGTGCCGCCCGCTGAAGAAGAAGCCGGGCGCCACCTTCTTCTGCGGCGAGCTGGGGAACCACGAGCACCCGTTCAGCATCCTCAGCACGGAGCCGTCCGTCGTGCGGCGCCTCACCGAGGCCTTCACGGCCAACTGCGAGCGCTTCCAGGTGGAGCTCGAGGCCCCTCGCGTGCGCAGAGCGGCTCCACGGACCGGGAAGCCCAAGCCCCAGGCCCGGAGGCGCTGACTCACACTCCACCCGCAAGCCCTCCCCCGCTCGCGTGTCCCCTGAGTGGCCCTCCGCCGTCTCTCCGCTCTGGAGTCCAGCCGCCCACCTCGGCAGTGCCTATGTCTATCGAGGAGGAATGCGCGTCCTTCCCAAGCGGCGTGTACCTGGGTGAGGAGGCTCGCTCGAGCCCTCATGGCGGCCCGCCCGGGCAGCCTCGCGCATGCGAGGAGATGCCACCGGTGCTTCCCCCAGAAGCGGACGAGCTCAAGCTCTTGATCGAGGCCGTGGCCGATCCGCTGGTGGCGTGCGACGGCCAGGAGCGCATCGTCCACCTCACCCGCTCCGCGGAGCGTCTGCTCGGCTGGAAGGACGAGGAGCTCCGCGGCCAGCCCTTCACCACCCTCATTCCCCAGCGCCTCCACACCGTCGGAGGAGGCTCTCTGCTCCACTACCTGCTCGAGCGGCAACAGCAGCAGGCGGGCCAACCCACCCTCCTGCCCCTCCAGCGCCGGGGCGGAGAGGAGCTGCTGCTGGAGATGACCGCCGGCCACGCCAGCGAGGGCCCGCACGAGCGCATCACCTTGTCGCTGCGCCGCGTCCCCGAGGCCCCCAGCTTCATCCCTGAGGCTCTCGAGCGTGAAGCCTCCCTCAAGCTCCAGCGCCACGGACACCTGGGCGCCGCTCGCAGGAGAGGCGTCGCCGGGCGGCTCTACCGCCTCATCGTCGAGAATGCCCCGCTCGGCATCTTCCTCTTCGACACGACGCCCGCCATCACCACCTGCAATGACTACTTCGTCCGCATCATCGGCTCGTCCAAGCGGCTGCTCATCGGGCTGAACCTGCTGACCCTGCGGGACCCCCGCATCATGCGCTGCATCCGCGCCACACTGGGCGGCGAGCACGCCCACTACGAGGGTGACTACACCTCCGTCACCGCCCGCAAGGTGACGCCGGTGCGCATCCACTTCGCCCCTTGCTACAACGAGCTCGGCCAGGTGGCCGGCGGCGTCGGCCTCGTCGAGGACGTCACCGTGCAGCGGCGCATCGAGGAAGAGCGCGCCACGCAGACCATGCTGGTGGACTCGCTGCTGCGCACCGCTCCCATCGGCATGGCCTTCCTGGACCCCCAGCTGCGCTACGTGCGCATCAACGATGTGCTGGCGCGCATCAACGGCCACCCGCCCGAGGAGCACATCGGGCGCAAGCCCCACGAGGTGCTCGGCGCGGGAGGCACCAGGCTGGAGCAGCTCCTCCAGACGGTCCTCGACTCGAGCAGCCCGCTGGAGCAGCTCGAGATGAGCAGCGAGGACTTCGGCAAGCCGGGGCAGACGCGCTACTGGATCGCCAGCCTCTACCCTGTGCCCGGCAGCGACGGGCGGCTGATGGGCGTCGGCGCGGTGGTGGAGGACTTCACCGAGCGCAGGCTGGCCGAGCAGGAGCGGACGCGCCTGTTCCGCGAGGCCCAGGAGGCCGTGCGCGTGCGCGACGACTTCCTCACCGTCGCCTCCCACGAGCTGAAGACACCCCTCACCCCCCTCTCGCTGCGCCTGGCCAACCTCGAGCGCAGGCTGGAGCGCGGCGAGCCCGTGGATCCCTCCGCCCTGCGCCATGCGCGCCAGCACCTGCTGCGCCTCACCACGCTGATCAACGATCTGCTGGATGCCTCGCGCATCGAGTCCGGCGGGCTGGCGCTGCGCCCCCAGCCCCTCCAGCTGGACGTCCTCATCGAGCACGTCATCCAGGTGACAGAGGGCCTCTACAACGCCCGGCACCGCATCCACTTCCACTCCTCCACCACCACGCCCCTCCAGGTGCGGGGCGATCCCTACCGGCTGGAGCAGGTCGTCACCAACCTCCTGGAGAACGCGCTCAAGTACAGCCCGAGCGGCGGCACCGTCCACGTCTCGCTGGAGCAGCGCGGCGACATGGCCCTGCTGTCCGTGCGCGATCCTGGCATTGGCATCCCGGCCGATCAGCAGCAGCACCTCTTCGAGCGCTACTTCCGCGCGCGCAACGTCTCCACCGACTCCTACGGCGGCCTGGGGCTGGGGCTCTACATCTGCCGTGACATCGTCGAGCGCCACGAAGGCCGCATCTGGGTGGAGAGCGAGGTGGACCGGGGCTCCACATTCTATGTGGCCCTCCCGACACTCCAGAAAGCCAAGGCGCCGCTCGAGCAGGCCCCGGACCACGCCGTACACTGAAGTTCTTGCAGGGCAGGCTGCAAGAATGACGGCCCGGATGTCCGCGGGTGTTCGCTTCCCGCCTCCAACCGCCCGCAATCCCACGCTCCGAGAGCTGGCATGCAGGCTGCTTCTGGAATGCCTGGAGGCTCACACCAGGAATGGACCCAATGACGACCGATACCCCCACGCTGACTCGCGAGAAGGACGGCTGGCTCATTCGAGTGAAGATGGCCGGCCGCATCCAGGAAGTGCACTGCGCCAACGAGGTCCAGGCTCGCTACTTCGCGGTGATGCTGGCCCTCAATCCCCTCAAGCCCACGCGCTTCCGGAACTGAGCGCTCCGGGCTTAGAGGCGCAGGCTTCCCATCACCTTGTCGATGTCCACGGCCGCCTTGAAGGCCGTGGGCCCGTAGTCCTCCGGGTCCGTCTCGTCGATGGCGGGCGGCGGAGGTGGAGGCGTCGGCCCCTCGATCTCGATCCCGACACCGGCGCGCGAGCCTCCAGTGAGGTGGAACTGGCCGATGTCGATGCCAGCGCGCTGGGTGAGGCGCCCCACGAACGACTTGGCGATCGTGCCCGTGAAGATGAACCGCCTGGCCACCACGTCGATGCCGTAGACGTAGAGGCGCGTCTCATCCACGGGTGACTCGAAGGCAATCAGGTAGAGGCTCCGCGTCGTGGAGGTGGTGGGCAGGAGCGGAGTGCCGGCGAAGTCCCACGTGTCGAGGTTGATCGCCGTGGGCACCCATGGCGTGGGCGGGTACAGGACCGGGGGGCAGGTGGTGCTAAGGCGCTGCTCCTGGGCCTGCAGCTCGGGAGCCAGGCTCGGCTCCCAGGCCTCCTCCCCGGCTCCAGCGCAGGCAAGAGAGCTCACAACACACACGACGGCCAACAGCGACATGACTCGCTTCATGGGGTTTTCCTGTTCAAGTGGTGGGTGCTGCGGTGGCGGCTACTCGAAGATGACGACGGTCCCGACCCAGCTCTGGGGATCTCGCTTCAGGTAGTCGATGCGCTCGTTGCGCACGGCGATCGCGGGTGACTCTCCCGCTCGGAGGCGTGCCCGGATCGCCTCGAAGAAAGGACCGGCCTCGGCGTCCGGGATGTCTGCAGGCGAGGCGATCACCGCGCGGGCCCCGGCGTCGAGGAACGAGGTGGGCAGGCTCCAGGGCTCATGGAGGTACGGCACCGTCTGCGCCGCGCGGCACGAGGCCAGCAACACCACCGGCGAGCGCTTCAGGCGCTGGCGGCGCACCTCGCCCGCCGTGAGGGCGTACTGTCCATCCGGCTGCGGCGAGAGGACGACGAGTGAGGCGTCCGACACGCCCAGGTTGACGAGCCCATGCGCGTGGATGTCGATCTCATCCGCGTCCACCATCTCCGCCAGCACGCGCGAGGGGGTGGCCTGGGCACCGCTGAGCACGGTGCGGGAGGTGGCCTCCGGCGCGGGCACCCAGGGGCTGAGCCGCGGCAGGCCCAGCGAGGCCGGCGCCTCCACATCGCTGATGACGAGCCGTCGGAGTGTCCCCGTCACCGCTGGCGCCGGGTGCTCGGGCCCCCAGCGGTAGCTCCAGGCGAGGGAGGAAGGCAGCAGCCCCGCCCGGCCGTGGAGCGGATAGCGCGCGAACACCTGCACCTGCTCGCAGGGGCGGAGCGCGGCGAGCACCGGCTCGGGCACCAGCTTCTCCACGTCGAAGTCCAGGCTGCGACGGTTCGCGTCATATGCGCCCACCACCTCGCCCGCTGCGCCTCGGGCGGCGACGAGGGTGCGCTCGAAGGCCAGCTCCACGCCCAGCACGCACCGGGAGGGCGAGGGGGCGTGGACCTCCTGGGTGAAGAGCTCCAGCGCCGGGCCGTACTCCTGGGCCTTGCCCGCATCGAGCATGAGCATGGAGTAGCTGGCCGCCCGCGCCTTCTGAGCCGCCGTCTCCTCGCGCGGCAGCTTCTCCGAGGCGGCGATCACCTCTCGGAGGATGCGCTGGCCGGCGGCGCGATCCTGGAGGAGCCGCACGCGGCCCTCGAGGTGGTCCGCCACCAGCTTCGTGCCCACCCGGAGCGTCCCGGAGGTGCGCAGCCTGTCCAGCATCGCCAGCACGTTCTCCACGTCCCCAGGCTTCGGGTCGATGCGCGCCAGATCCGCCAGGACGAAGGCGCTCAGGAGCGTCGGCGCGGCGCCGCAGCGGGGCGTCCCCTCCAGCTCGGCGCGGGCGTCGGCCGTGCGCAGCTCGAACATGCGCACGACGGCGAGCGTCTCCTGCACGTGGATCTGGGTGGGGCAGTACTCCGGCTCTCGCAGAGCGGACTCCCGAAGGTAGGCCCGCGTCAGGGCGAAGCCCTTCTGGAAGCGGGCGATCTGGCCGAGGTTCTGCAGCAACCGCACCTCCAGCCCCGCGTCGTTCACCCGCCTGGCCCACTCCAACCCCCGCCGCGCGTGCTTGCGCGCCTCGGCCAGCCGGTGCTCGGCCGTGTACAGCTCAGCCAGCATCTGCTCCAGCTCGGCGCAGCGGTAGTCCAGCCGCTGCTGCTCGCATGTGGGCACCGCGGCGTGCAGCGTGGCCTCCACCTGGCCGAGCTCACTGGCAGCAAGCTGGGCATGGGCCCGCTGCAGCTGTGCGCTCATCAGGAACCAGGGATCTCCCACCGCGCGCGCGGCGGCCTCGTAGAGCTCCACCCGCTCCGGCAGCAGGCCCAGCAGCGAGAGCGCGCCCAGGAGGATGTCTTGCTCGCCAGCGGCCAGCAGGTGGCGGACGAAGGCCTCACCGGCGCTGGCGTCCAGCTTGCCGGCGAGCACCTGGCCGAAGGTGGCGGCCAGGGGGGCGCGCTTGGCGAAGTCCCGCTTCGCGGTGCGCTCGAGATAGGACTCCAGCGCGTTGCCGCCGTAGTGCGCGTCCAGGGCTCGGGCCACGGGCCGCAGCGCGCGAACACGCTCGGCGGTGGGCGCGGACCAGGCGGCCAGGTACAGGTAACGGCGCGCCATGGGCGGAGCGTCGCGCACCTGGCTGTCGGACAGGAGCGTGCCCTGCTCCACCATGAGCTTGCCGGCGTCCCACACGGCCTTCCAGCGGTTGTGGCGCTCCAGCCCCTGCCGCTCCAGCTGGGTCTTGCGCTCGCGGGCCTCATCGCTCCAGCCGGGCTCGTTGAGTGCAGCCACCTTGCCGAAGCTCTCCGCCGCCAGCAGCTCCAGCCCCAGCTCGCGCAGCACCAGGCCCCGGTTCCACAGCGCGGGCGCGTGGTTCGGTGCGTGCTCCAGCACGCCCTCCAGCAAGGTGAGTGCCTCCTCCAGCGCCCCCTTCGAGAGCGCCACCACGGCGCGATCGCTGTCCACGTCCGGCGAGGAGGAGAGCTTGCCCAGGTAGTCCGCGGCCTGCTCCCGCTCCCCTCGCAGCAGGAAGGTGGTGGCCAGGCCGTGCAGATCGCCCGCCTTCTCCAGCTTCGCCTGCGTCTCCAGGGGCACCATCTCCAGCGCACGCTCGCTGCCCGAGCGCTTCACCCCATAAGGCCGCCAGCCACTGGCGCCGCCGTAGCTCAGCCGGGCCTCCGTGGAGCGCGTGGGCGCCAGCGCGAGCGCCTCGGGCGACACCCCGCCCGAGCCGACGCCAGGAGTCCGCAGCACCGCCAGGGCAAAGGCCGCGGCCAGCGCGCCTCCCAGGACGAGGCTGAGCCCGGCGCGCTTCCGTCGGCTCCAGGCGGGGCGGAAGGCGCGAGACGGTGCCGCCTCCGCGGACCGAGGCGCCTCTGCCGGCCGTGCAGCCTCCACCGGCCGTGCAGCCTCCACCGGCTGTGCAATCTCCACGGGAGCCGAGGACGGCTTCGCCTCCGCCGAAGCCAGCCGTCCGCTCAGCGCCTGGAGCTGAAGGATGTCATCCAGCTCGGCCTGGCACTGCTCGCAGGCGCCCAGGTGCTCGCGGAAGGCCTCGGCCTCCGCGGGCTCCAGCTCCCCGTCCGCGAACGCGTGCACGAGGTCATGGATGTCGTCGCCCATGTCGGACATGCCGCTCATGCCTCGCCTCCGGTGGCCGTGGGCATCAGCAGCTCCTTGAGGCGGCGGCGCGCGCGGATGAGCCGCGTGCCCACGGTGGCCTTGGGAATTCCGAGCCGTTCTGCAATCTCGATGTAGGAGCGCCCCTCCAGCGAGTGGAGCTGGTAGACGAGGCGGAACTCCTCGGGGATCTTGTCCAGCGCTTCGCGCAGCTGCTCGGGGCTGATGGAGGCCCACGCAGGCAGCGCCTCGGCCTCGGGGGCGGCGACGCGCTCCTCCACATCCTCGGCGGACACGTCCGCACGTCGCTCCCGGCTGCGCGAGCGGCACCGGTCGATGAAGATGTGGTGGAGGATGGTGAGCAGCCAGGCGCGGCCGTCCGTGCCGGGCTTGTAGCGGGCCAGGCTCTTCAGCCCGCGCTCCAGGGTGTCCTGAACGAGATCCCTCGCGTCCGTGGGGTTGCCGCACAGCCGCAGCGCGGTGGCCTGGAGGACGGACTCGTGCTCCCGGATGAAGACGGCGAACCACCTGCTGTCGAGAGTGGGCGCTGGGAGAGACCGGGATTCCACGCGAAGCCCACCCTTGTCAGTCCACCCACGGCCAGTCAAGCCCGGAGCGACTGGGGGAGCAGACAGGAAGCGAGAGGGGTGTAGGGCAACCGCGTTCATACACTCCAGGAACGCTGGCCCCCACCGATCTTCCCGGCGGAATTTTCCGGGGATTTTCCAGCGCCCGCCTGGGAGAGCGGCCCCTCCTCGTCCGCTCTCCCAGAGTCAGCGTGGGCTCAGGGGGCGGGAACGCCGGCCTCCTCGCGCACGCCCGCCTCGCCCGTCACGCCTGCGATGAGCCACCGGCGCACCAGCATCAGATGCTCGGCCTCCACACCCAGCGCCTGCTCGAACTGCTCGACGAGCTCCGCCTGCCCCAGCCCCTGGGCCAGCTCGATGAGCAGCTCCCAGCCCGCGTTGTCCGTCAGCTCCGCCACCAGCAGCGCCTCCAGGCACTGGACCAGGTTGGTGCGCGGATCCACGAGCACATGCGGGATGCCTTTGGACGCCACGGCCGCCAGATTCGCGGAGGGGGTGAGGGCCGTCGGATCCGCGCCCAGCTTCTCCATCGCCTCGCGGACGAGGATGAAGTGGGACAGCTCGTCGCGAAGGATCTTCTCGAGCTGCTCGCGCGAGGGCCCGCCCTGCCACGGGCCGTGGATGTCGAACTTGCAGAGGGCCGCCTCGTAGAGCCTCACCCCGGTGCGCTCGAAGCCGAGCCGCTCGCCCAGCTTGTCGATGAACACCGTGGGCTTGTTGCCCTTGAGCAGCTCCTTCGCCGTGGTGAACATGCCCTTGAGCGTGGCCGGCACGGGGACGGTGCCCAACCCCTCACTCTCCTTGGCGTAGAGGGCGCGCACCTCGAGGATGCCAAGCCCGCTGCCCGGCGAGCTGGGCACTCCCTGCTGCGCGCCCTCGAGCGTCTCCTTGCTGTCAATGGGCGACGTCTGGATGCCTGTGCGGTTGAGCCCCACGTCACTGGTGGTCTTCTTCATGACTGAAGCCTCCCTTCCGGCCCAACACCCACGCCCTGCACCCGCCCGGCCAGCTCGGTGCCTGGCATCCACTGGTAGCCCGCGGCCGCGATCTCCGAAGGCGAGCCGTCAGCGTTGAGCGTGTCGCGGTAGATGAGCGAGCGGTGCCCTGGCGGAATCTCCGCCTTGTCCACGAACTCGGTGCCCTTGGCGCGCAGATCCACCTCCTGGCTCAGCACGCGGCGCACGAACTCGCGGTGGCTCTTGAAGTCCACGGGCTCGGGCAGCGTGGCGGGCAGCACCTCGGCCGGATCCCTCCCCTCGAGCCGCTGGAACAGCTCCATCACGAAGTGGAGGTGGCCCAGCTCGTAGTCCACGAAGCGCTCCCAGATGGCCTTCACGCGCGGGTTGCCCTCGTAGGCCATGCACGACTGGTAGCAGTAGAGCTCCATCGCCTCATGCAGCAGCCACTTCTCCAGCAGCGACTCGTCCGGATCCTGCAGCGAGCCGTACTGGGTGACGTGCTGCTCCTCGATGGAGGCGATCTCCGCGTAGAGCTGGCGCGCCACCGGATCGGCGAACATCGGGCCTACCGTCATGTAGTAGTCGTGCGTCTGGAACTCGGCCGCGGTGATGAGCAGCGCGTGGATCTTCGTCAGCGGGTGCGCCGTACGCATGTCATACGGCCGCCGCAGGTCATCCAGCGGGTGACGGTGCTCCACCACGGTGGGCCGCCCGGGACGGATGTCCGAGTAGGACTGGATGAGGCAGTTCGGGTCCTTGCCCTCCAGCCGGTCATACAAGGCCGCATAGCGGTACAGGTGGTCGAAGTCCTCCAGCAACCCGAAGCGGTACGCCTGCGCCATGTACGGGTCCGGCTCCTTCTGGGCCACGCTGGCCGTCACCTCGATGGCCACCTGCTCGAAGCCGAGCGTCGTCTCGAGGGGGTTCTGGTCCGGCGGGTTGAGCCAGTTGATCATCGTCTGCTGGTGGTGCTCCACGCGCCGGATGAGCGCGAGCGGCTCGCGGAGCTGGCGGCTCATGCGCGCCGCGATGTGCTTGAAGCGCAGCGCATCCGCCTCGATGCCATTCATGAAGATGACGCGCACACGCGTGAAGGCATCGTCATCCAGCTTGCTGTAGGGGCGCTGTACCAGGTCCTTCCAGGTGAATACCTGGCGATCCAGCGCCACCCCCTTCTCCTTGAAGAGATCCAGGGCCACGTCTGACTCCTTTGAACGGAGGGGTGAGTGAGTCGCGGCTAAAGCTCTGGCGCGTGACGGCCTCCGGCAATGGAGCAAGGCCTCCTGGCTGGAGCCCAAGCGCGCTACCAGCGCACCTTCAAGGTCGCCAGGCAGCCGGCCTCGGTGACACGGCTGGTGCCAATGACACCCGTGGTGACGCCGCACTCGTCGAAGAGGATGCGCAGCGTGCCCTCCAAGGCCGTCCAGGACGCGGACCCCATCGCCGTGGCGGAGCGGACCCGCAGCACTCCGGAGCGAGGCCCCTGGGGCGTGAAGTGGAAGTCCAGCCCCTGGAAGAAGGGCCGGTAGATGGAGTTCAGGTGGGTGAAGAGCGCTCCCGGATCGCGGCCGTGCTTCGACAGCGTCAGCTGCATCAGCGGCTTGAGGAAGCGAGCGGTGGTGCCCTTCATCGCCACGTAGCCCAGCGTCCGGATGCCCTCCAGGCCCTGCAGCTTGCTCACCGCGTCGAAGAGGAGCGGCAGCTCGTCGCCCACGAGCCACGCGGTGGGAAGCGGCGGGATGTCCATCAGCCGCTGCACCTGCGCGGGCACCATCGCGCGCACCACCGAGCTCAGGCCCATCGCCTCCAGCCCCTGGAGGTAGGCCCGGAAGGTGTTGCCGGAGAACTTCTCACGCCCCTGCTTCTCGAGTTCCACGCCCGTCCTCGCTGGCTGCCCCCAGTCTAATGCACCCGAGGGGGCCGCTTCGCACGAGGAAGGAGAGGTGGCGTAGAGTCAGGGTTCATGGGGAAGTGCTTTGGCGAGTGAAACCTGGAAGATCCTACGGCTGCGCCTGCGCAACCACCTGCCGATGATGCTGGGGTTGGCGGTGCTGTCCACGGCCGCGGCGGCGGGGTGCTGGCAGCTGGGGTGGTTGTGGCTGCCGGACCTGGAGCGCGCCCTGTATGACAGCGCCCTCACCCGGTTCACCCGGGAAGAAGCGCTGTCGTCGGACATCGTGCTGGTGGCCATCGACCAGCCAAGCCTCGATGGTGTGCGCAACAACGCCTCGTACGCGCGCAACTTCGGCAACTACCCATGGGCCCGCAGCCTGTGGGCGCGTGTGGTGGAGGAACTGTCGCACCGAGGCGCACGGGCGGTGCTCTTCGACATGGTGATGGACGAGCGCGGCACGGATGAGAGCGCCGATCTCGCCTTCGCCGAGGCGCTGCGCACCACCGGCCTGCCCTTCTACCTGGGCATGTCCACCCACCCGAGTGCGCAGCCCCTCCCCAAGGTGGAGACCGTCCACATCCCCCGGGTACCCGGGGCACCTCGCTTGCCCGCCCAGCCCGCCGCGGTGAAGCCTGGCGCTGGAGCCGTGGAGGAAGCAGCGTTCGAGGAGCAGGAGGAGCCAACCCAGGCACCCGAGGATCTGGAGCAGACCGCGCGGGTGCTGGCCTTCCCGGTGCGGACAGACAGGCACGCGCTGCCAAGCCTGGAGTCCGAGCCCACGCCGGGCCGGCGCACGCCCAGCCACATCGTGCCTCCCATCCCAGCGCTGCGGGCGGAGGCGGGCGGCTTCGGGCTGGTGGAGGTGGAGCCGGATCCCGACGGGAGGATGCGGCGCACCCGCTTCGCGTACACGGATGGCGCGAACGCCTACGTCACGCTCCCGGTGGCGCTGGCGGCGGATCTGTTCGGCGCGAAGGAGCTGGTGTTCTCCGGCCGGACCATGCAGCTGGGCTCACGCGAGTTCGCGCTGAGCGAGGATGGCAGCGCGGAGATCCACTTCGGCGGGACGATGCATCAGCGATTCCGGATCGTCGCGCTCCTGTCGCTGCTGGAGGCCTGGGCCCTGCGCCAGGAGGGCAAGCCTGGGGGAATCGATCCGGAGCTGTTCCGCGGGAAGATTGCGGTCGTCGGCGGGCTGGCGCTGGGGCTGGGCGATCACAAGGCCACGCCGTTCGTGGCGAACGCGCCGGGGGTGAGCAAGCAGCTGGCGGTGCTGCAGAACCTCCTCTCCGGCCGCTTCATCACCGCGGCCCCGTACTGGCTGAGCCTGCTGTTCGCGCTGGCGCTGGCCGTCCTCTCGGTGGTGGTGCTGATGACGCTGCGCTGGCCGGTGCTGGAGTATGCGTGGCTCCTGGTCATCCTCTCGGTCGTCTTCGTGGTGGTGGGGCTCTCCCTGGCGGTGGGGCAGGTGCACCCCCTGGCGGCGATGCCCGCGGCGGCGGGCCTGCTGGCCAGCCTGGGGGCCATGGCCTCCAACCACCTCTTCGCCAACCGCGAGGCCGCGTTCATCCGCCAGGCCTTCAGCCGGTACATGGAGCCCCGGCTCATCGAGCAGATGATCGAGGAGCGGCAGCTGCCGCGCCTGGACGGTGAGGAGCGGGAGATCACCGCGTTCTTCAGCGACATCCGCGGCTTCTCCACCTTCTCCGAGCGCTTCCGGGAGGATCCTCGGCAGCTGGTCAGCGTGCTCAACCAGTACCTGACCCGGGTGAGCTCGGCGCTGCTGTACGAGGGTGGCTGCCTGGACAAGTACATCGGCGACGCGGTGGTGTGCCTCTTCGGCGCACCCATCAACCACACGGACCACGCCGTGCGTGCCTGCCGGGGCGCGCTGGCGGTCCAGGCGGAGGTGGAGCGGCTGCGGTCGGAGTTCCGCAGGCAGGGCCTGCCGGACATGTACACGCGCATCGGCCTCAACACCGCGAAGCTCTTCGTGGGCAACTTCGGCAGCGAGCAGCTCTTCGACTACACGGCCATGGGCGACGGCATGAACCTGGCGTCGCGGCTGGAGGGCGCGAACAAGGCCTACGGCTCGCTGATCATGATCGGGCCGCGCACCTACGAGCTGGCGTGCGACCACATCGAGGTGCGCGAGCTGGACCGGATCCGCGTGGCGGGCAAGACAGAGGCCGTGAAGGTGTACGAGCTGCTGGCGCTCAAGGGCGACCTGTCCGCCGAGAAGCGCGAGACGGTGGAGGCCTACCGCTACGCGCTCGACCTGTACCAGCAGGCGCGCTTCGCGGAGGCAGCCGTGGTGCTGGCGGCGCGACTGGCCAAGGATCCTAACGATGGCCCCACCGCGGCGCTGCTCGAGCGCTGCGAGGAATACACAGAGACACCCCCGCCACCCTCGTGGGACGGTGTCACGAGCCTGGACAAGTGAGAGGAGCCGAGGACGCAATGCACGAGAGAGCACGATGGCTGATGGTGACGCTGGCCCTGTGTACCGCAGGCGCGGCCCTGGCGGCGAAGCCGGGAGAGTTCCTGCACGTCAAGGCGCGCAACACACGGCTGATGGCCAGCTCCGCTCCCACGGCCAACGTGGTGGCCATCCTCCAGCCGGGACAGAAAGTCACGTGGCTGGGCGCGGACCCGAAGAACAAGCAGTGGCATCAGGTGAGGGGGGAGGACGGCAAGAAGGGCGTGATCTTCCAGTCCAACCTTTCCACGAAGCCGCCGAACATGGAGCTCCTCGCCACGGGAGGCGAGCGCCAGGTGGACCCCAAGACCTTCGCCAACTCCGGCGCGGCGGTGAAGGGGCTGAGCAACGGCGCCATCCAGTATGGCAAGGGGCAGAAGGCGCCGGGCTTCTCGGAGGCGGTGGACCAGCTCCAGCAGGTCGAGCAGCTCGCGGAGAAGATCACCCCCGCCGAGCTGGCCCAGCACGCGAGCAAGGCGGGCCTCTTCCCAGTGGTGGGCCCCAAGGCGACGGCCTCCCGAGGTGGCAAGTGACTCCGCGCATGTCGAGGCTCTTCCTGGTGGGGCTCGGAGCAGGGCTCGGACTGCTGACGCTGTCGTGCGCCCGTGTCGCCCGCACGATGGAGACCGTGGCCACCGGGAACAGGACTTCTCCCGAGTGCGAGCAGCTGAACGCCCCCGTCCCCATCGAGGAGGAGTACGCGCTGGGCGGCGCCGTGGCCCTCAACTGGGTGCAGCGCGGCGGCGGACTGCTTCCCGTGGACAAGACTCACGAGCCGCTCCTGCGCTACCTCAACATCGTCGGCCGGAACCTGGGCGCACAGTCTCCCCGGCCCACGCTGCAGTGGACCTTCGGCGTGCTCCAGAACGAGAAGGCCTTCGATGCGACGTCCGCGCCCGGCGGCTACGTCTTCGTGACCCTGGGGCTGCTCCAGGGCCTGGAGAACGAGGCGGAGCTCGCCGGAGTGCTCGCCCACGAGATCGCCCACATCACCAGCAAGCACGCCCTGACCCGGTACAACCAGGTCAAGGTCTCTCAGTGCAATGGGGGCAAGTTCGTCTCGGGATTCTCGCAGCTCTCCCAGAGAGCACTCCCGGGCGTGCAGGGGGCCGTGAACCGTGTGGCCGGCGCGCTGGACCTCGACCACGACATCGATCTGCTGGGCAACCTGGCAGGCGGCTTGATGGACAAGCTGGTCGCGCAAGGCTTCGGCGAGCACGACGAGTTCGACGCGGACGAGCAAGCCGTCCGCCTGCTCATCTCCGCCGGGTACAACCCGTGGGAGTACGTCCGGTTCATCGGAAAGATCCCCGACAGGGGCAACAGCTTCGGCAATCACCCCCAGAAGGTGGAGCGCGTGAAGAGGCTCGTCACGTTCCTCGAGCGCTCGGCTTCCCCCGCGCCTGGCGGTGAGGACTTCCCCGAGCTGGCCGCCAACCCCAAGGAGCTGGCGCAGCCTCCGCTGCCGCCCGAGTTCGCCTCCGTCAAAGGCGCCGTGGCTCGCGACAAGCCGTAGTCGCCTGCCCTTCACGGCGGGCCTCACCCTGGCCGCCTCCGCGGCTCGCCACTCCCCCATTTCCCCTCGTGACGCGCGGGCGGTACTCTGCGCGCGCCGGAGGCCCCTTGGCCCGGCCTTACTGGAGGATTCCTTGTCCCAGAAACTGCAACGCCGCACCATCCTGCAGTCCATCGTCGCGGTCGCGGCGACCACTGCCTTCGGATGCAGCGACGAAGAGACGACCGAACAGCAGGCGGAGCAGTCGCGCGCCTATTTCCCTCAGTCCGTGGCCTCCGGCGACCCGCGTCCCGACAGCGTGGTGCTGTGGACTCGCGCGGTGGACTCCGAGCACGGCGGAGACACGACGCTCACGCTCGAGGTCTCCCCGGACGAGAGCTTCGCCCAGGCCGTGGTCCAGGAGCAGGGCCTGAAGGCGCTGGCCGCGCATGACAACGCCCTCAAGGTGAAGGTGACGGGCCTGCAGCCGCGCACCACGTACTACTACCGCTTCATCTACGAGCACGATGGCGAGCGCTTCATCTCGCCGGTGGGCCGCACGAAGACGGCACCCGCGCCGGGTGACGACGTGCCGGTGAAGTTCGTGGTCGCCAGCTGCCAGGACTACGTGGGGCGCTACTTCAACGCCTGGCAGCGCCTCGTGCAGCTGGACGTGGACGTGGACGCCATCATCTTCCTGGGCGACTACATCTACGAGACGACAGGCGACCCGGCCTTCCAGTCCACCAACACCCTGCGCGAGGTGATCTTCAGCAAGCCCGAAGAGGCGCTGGTGCAGAAGACCGGCGTCTTCCAGTACTACGCCGCGCAGTCGCTCTCCAACTACCGCGACCTCTACAAGAACCTGCGCACGGACCCCATCATCCAGAAGGTCCACGAGCGCTACGCGTTCATCAACATGTGGGATGACCACGAGTTCTCCAACGACTGCTGGGGCTCGAACGCGACGTACACGAACGGGCGCCAGGTGGAGAAGCAGGACGAGCGGCGACGCTACGCGGAGCAGGCCTTCTTCGAGTACCTGCCCATCGACGCCGTGGGCGTCTCGTCCACGGGCACCATCGACGTGGACGCCGAGCCGAAGTACCCCAACACGCGCATCTACCGGGACTTCGACTACGGCAAGCACGCCAAGCTCATCGTCGCTGACTACCGCACCTACCGGCCGGACCACATCATCCCCGAGGACGCCTTCCCGGGCACGGTGGTGATGGACCAGGCGGTGCTCACGGCCGTCGGCGCGGCGCCGGCCTTCACCTCGGAGCTGTTCGCGTACGTGGATGTGGATGCGGTGGAGTACGCGCAGCACAAGGGCACGCTGCGGCAGGCGTATCTGGCGATCGCGGTCCAGGCCGGGCTGACGCAGCAGGAGGCCGCGGCGCAGGCGGACACCTGGGTGAAGGGCAAGCTGGCGCTGGCCTACATCAACCAGGTGCTGACGCAGGCCGGGGCCGCGGCGCTCGTCATCTCCCCGGCGGACAAGCCTCGGGGCCTGGCCTATGTGCACATGGGCAAGCTGAACCCGTTCGACGTCCGGGGCGTGCGCAACATCGTGGTGAAGGACACCTACGATCTGTATGCGGGCTACCGCTACGCGGCCACGCAGACGAGCAGCGAGAACGCGCTGGGCACCGAGCAGGAGACCTGGCTCAGGGACAAGGTGAAGAGCACCAACACCTGGAAGCTCATCGTCAGCTCCGTGTCCTTCTCCGCGCTGATACTGGATCTGCGCGCCAAGACGGACATCCCGGACCCCTCGCTGCGCCAGCGCTTCTACTTCACCACGGATCAGTGGGACGGCTTCCCCACGAAGAAGAAGGAGCTGCTCAAGTACGTGAAGGACAACTCGACCAACGCGGTCTTCCTCTCCGGCGACATCCACGCCTCGTTCGCCTCGGTGGAGGAGGGTGTCCCCACGCTGACGGCCCCGGCCATCTCGTCCGGCTCCATCAAGGAGGAGGCGGGCACGGCGGTGCTGGGCGCGGGCTTCGCGCAGGGCAGCCCCATCTACCGCTACATCGCCGCCGAGACGGACCAGACGCTGCAGGCGGCCAACCCCAACCTCGTCTTCTCGGAGTCTGATAGCCACGGCTTCGTGGTGGTGGAGGTGAAGCCCAACGAGCTGCTGGCGACCTACCACCTCATCCCCAGCTCCGAGGTCCACAAGGACTACACGAAGCGGACGACGACGGAGCTGCAGGGGAAGTTCAGCACGCAGACCCTCCGCGTGCAGGACGGCACCATCACCTCCGCGTAAACCGTTGGAACCTGGGGAGGCGCACAGGGTGCGCTGCGCCTCCCGGGCGGCTCCTTCGCGGCGCCACGTAAGGTTTCCGGCCCTCCACGTTCATTACGCGAGGCCGGTATTTCTGACCGTGGGCCCGAAGGAGCCGAAGATGGAGATCAGCGAGAGTGGACGTGGCCAGTGGGTTCCCAAGACCGAGCAGAATCTGGGCACCCCGCAGACTTCCCCAACCCCCAACACTTCCAAGCCGGCTCCTGCACCTCAGCGCACCTCGGCTCAGCGGAATGAGGAGGTGAGCAGCTTCGAGGCCTCCTCCGCGAAGCCTTCGTCGGCGAAGGCGAAGAAGCCAGTGCTGGCGCCCGCGGCCCCGAGCACTGCACCCAGCACCTCGGCGAGTGCCTCCACGAAGACCTCCCCGGGCACCTCTTCGGTGCCCTCCCAGCAGCGCGCCGTGAGCGACGCGGCCCTCGCGCGCCAGATCCCCGCCTCCCAGTTCAAGCCTCCCTCCGCGCCCAATGCGCCCGCGCGGACCTATACCCGCAACGTGATGGCCGATCTCGAGCGCAACAAGTCGGACCCGGCCTACGTGGCTGCCTACATGTCCGAGCTGCAGAAGCCGGGCTCGGCTCCGCAGAACCCCTCCTCGCTGGTGCGCTCGAACGCCTTGGGAATGGACCTGGTGGCGGAGCACCTCTTCGCGCACGGGCCGGCGGTAGAGCCGCTGCCGGGCCTGCCCCCTGCGGGGATGAAGCCCGAAGCGCACAAGGCGCTCGTGCAGAGCTCGCGTGAGCTCAAGCAGGACCAGGCCACCTTCGCCGCCGCGCTGACCTCCTCGCTGGATCGGGGAACGCTCTCGTACCGGGCGCTGGATCTCCGGGTGAACCGGCACGAGGCGGTCGCCGTCGGAGGAAAGGCCGGTCCCAATCCGTGGACCACCGTGGCCGACGCCATGTGCATCCCGAATCGTGATGTCTACGCCCGAGTGGACGCGACGGCCGCGCAGGTGAGTGTGGCCCAGGTGAAGCTCGCCGACGCCACGAGCAAGGCGGAGGAGGCTGACGAGCAGCTGGCCCTGGAGCTGGCGAGCTTCGGGGATGCGCTCACCGAACAGCAGGTGCAGCAGTACGTGAAGGCGTTCCACGCGGATCCCAAGCACAAGACGGTGTACGCGAACCAGGCCGCCGCCCAGCGTGAGCTCGCCGCGGTGTTCGAGCAGCACCCTGTGGAGGTGCTCGCAGCCATCTCTGACAGAGGACAGGCAGGGCCCGTCTTCGAGGGAATGAAGGCGCTTGCGGGCACGCCCGAGGCAGAGGCTGTGCTGCGCTTCGGCGCGCCGCTCGCGGCCGATCCCTTCGCTGTGAAGGCAATGAGCGGGTATGATCTCACCAACGAGGTGCTCGGCGAGTCGCTGCCGTTCTACGGCGCCTCGATGCTGGGCAAGCCTCCCGGGAGCGTGCGGCCGGAAGAGGTGCTGGCGCCGTGGAAGGGGCTGGTTGACCCTTCGGTGAACCTCGACGGAGCGCTGCGCAAGCTGTCCACGCTCAGCAGCACCCCGCCCCCGGGCAAGCTGCCCGGCCCCAACTTCCACGGCACCATGGACCCGCTCAAGGGCATCGCCGATGGGACGCTGAAGCCCTTCGAGGCCGACCTGCCGCCCTCCTTCGGGGACAAGTGGAACGCGCTCTCACTGCTCTACGCGGTGCATGGTGCGGGGACCTCCACTTCGCTCGACTCCCAGCTCAAGTGGCTCTCGGATGCGAGCTCGGCCACCGCGGCCCTTACGCCCTCGACCCTGAGGAGCGTTGCGGGTGCGCTCGCGGAGACGGGTAACTCCGCCAAGGCAGGCGGGGGGCCGCTGCTCCGTGGGGCCGCCAAGGTCGAGACCTTCAACAAGTTCGCGGGGCCGCTGCTGGGAGCCCTCTCGAGCGCGCTCTCCTACACGGGCCACCTCAAGGCCCCCGCGGGCACTGGGCGGAATCTGGGCCTGGCGGGCGATGCGCTGACCCTGACGGGGAGCCTGATGACGTTTGCCTCCGGGCTCGGGTATGCGGCGCTCGGTCCCTGGGGAGCAGGCCTCGTAGCGGTGGGCGGGCTGGTGTCGAGCACCGGAGACCTCATCGCCAACGACCAGGCGAACCGGGAATTGCGCAAGGCCCAGCGTGATCACCTGAGCGCCATCGGCCTGGGGGACTCGAACCTGATGGATGGGCTGCAGCATGCGGATCCGGACCAGATCCAGCTCCTGCGCCAGGGGCTGGGGCTCTCCGCGGAGCAGGTGCAGGAGGTCGCGCGGCTGGCGCCCTACAGCCTGTCCACCGCGGATGGGGTGACGCTCGCCCAGCGCGCCCAGACGCTGGGGCTGACCGGGGACCAGTTCCTCGGGCTGGTCCGCGCGGTAGAGGCCCACCCCGTGGAGGGCGATCCGGGCCGGAGCACGTACAACCTGGATCTCGCGCTCGGACACATGCCCCTCAGCACCGATGCGGAGCTCCGCGCCGAGCGCCGGGATCACCGGCAGGCTCGCACCGAACTCCTCGCGAGCCTGCGGGCCACCGCACAGACAGATCCCTCGCTCACCCCAGCGCTGCAGTACCTGGAGAGCCTCCCACAGGAGCGCATCCCTGGCGGCAGCCGCTGAGTCCCTCGAGCCTGATGCCCGGTAACCGCTCCGGGCGCAGCCCATGCCAACCTGTATGCTTGTCATACAGGTTCGTGCCGCGCCCCGCCGTGCCTCATGCTCAGCGACTGCCTCGGCGGACTGCCGCCCTGCCCTCTGGGCGAGCAGGAGCTGAACGGCTCAGCGGACCGAGGCCTGGCTGAGCGCGCGGTGCACCGCCTCCAGCGCCTTGCGTGCCTCGAGCAGCTCTGCGCGCTCGGCCGTGAGCGCCGCCACCTGCTGTGCCAGCACGTCGCGCTCGCTCTTCAGCGTGTCCACCGCGCGCTGCAGCGAGCCGGCCTCATCCTTGGCGCTCTCCAGCTCCGCCGCCAGCCGCTCCTCCTCGGACAGACTGTCGGCCAACGCCTTCTTCCCCTTGGCCACCTCCGTCTCCAGCTCCGCGCGCTCCGTGGCCGCCGCGTGCAGCGCCTGCCGAGACTCCTGCAGCGACAGCAGCGCCTCGTCTCGCTCGCCCTCCAGCGACGCCAGCTCGCGCTCCAGGTCGCCGAGCAGCTTCACTCGGGCTTCCATCTCTCCCGCCAGCCGCCGCGCCTCGTCCATCCTCAGGCGCGCCTCCTCCGTGGCCTTCTCCGACTGACGCCGTGCCGCCTCCAGCTCCTGCGTCAGCGACAGGTTCAGCCCCTTCATCCGGGTCAGCTCGGTCTGCAGCGCGTTGATGCGCTCCACCGCCCGCATCCCCGCCTCCGACACCGAGGCGGGCAGCGGCTCCTGGCGTGGATTCTCGCGCACCGCCTTGAGCCGCTCCTTGAGCCGCTCGCGCCGCGCATCCGCGTCCAGCTCCTCCACCGGCGTGGGCGGCGTCTGCACCTCGACCTCTGTCGCAGGCGCATTCCCATGGGCCACGGGCGCCGCCATGGGCGCTGCTACATGTGCCGCCACTGGTGCCACCATCACCTCGGCTGGCGCAGCGAGCACAGCGGCAGCCACCGGCTCGGGCTCCGCGGCCGTGACGCGCGGAGTGGCAGCCTCCACCCTCGGACCGAACACCTCGGTGTGCACGGCGGCCATCGCCTGGGCCTCGGGCGGAGACAAGGGCGCACGCAGCGCGGCGTCGATGGCCTCGGCGGCAGTAGGACGGGGGGCACGCGCACGCTCGATCCGGGCACGGACCTCGGCGGAGAGATCGGGCGCGGCGGGCGCGGGAGCCTCGGCGACAGCAGGCGCGGACGCTGCCTCGACGGCCTCGGCAGTCTCGCCGGTGTCGGAGGTTTCCAGGAGGCCCGTCAGCGCGCCGAGGCGGACACGCGGCTTGGCGCGGGACACGTTCTGTTCAAAGGCTTTCTTCATGGGCGGACAGGGAGCGAAGAAGGAGCGGAGAAGGAGGTAGGAGAAGAGATCAGCTGGCCTTGGTGGCCTTGGTGGCCTTGGTGGCCTTGGCGCCGGCCTTGGGCGAGCTGGCCGCCATGAGCGGCAGGACGTGGTCAATCATGGCCTGGATGTCGGTGGCGCCCTTGCAGTTCGGGTCGGCGACGAACACGGGGCGGCCCTCGCTGGAGGACAGCGCGAACTTGGTGCACTGCCGGATGATGGTCGGCAGCAGGTACTCGGGATAGTGCGTCTGCAGCGCCTCGAGCGCCTCCTTCGCCAGCTTGAAGGTGGCGTTGAAGGCGTTCACCACGATGAACACGTGGTCCAGCACGTGCTGCAGGTCCTCCTCCAGGCTCTGCACCGTCTCGAAGAGCAGCTTGAGCCCGTGGAAGGACAGGAAGTCGGCGAGCACCGGGACGAACAAGTCATTGGCCGCCATCAGCGCGTTGAGGTTGAGCAGGCCGAAAGACGGCGGCGCGTCGAAGACGATGACGTCGTACTGGGCCTCGACTTCCCGGAGCGCGTTGCGCAGCTTGAAGTCGCGGCCGGCCATGGGCATCAGCGCCAGGTCCACCGTGGACATGCTCAGGTTGGAGGGCACGAAGTCCAGGTTGGGCAGCGTGGACTTCTGGATGACCTGGGCCAGGGGCGCCTTGCGCACCAGCACGTCCTGGAGCGTCTTCGCGTAGTCCTCGCCCTCGTAGCCCAGGCACTTGGTGGCGTGGCCCTGGCTGTCCAGGTCGACGAGGAGCACCGCATAGCCCAGCTCGGCCAGCCGCCACGCGTAGGAGCTGGAGAGGGACGTCTTGCCGGTGCCGCCCTTGAAGTTGAGGAAGAGCTGGCGGCGGTGGTTGATGACCGTCGGGTACTTCTGCAGCGTCGCGCGCAGCTCCCACAAGTCATCCGGGCTATAGGCGTCCTTCTTCAGCGCCTCGGAGAGCTCCTTCGCGGACACGCCGAGCATCTCGGCTACCTGCTTGGCTGTGTAGGTCGGAACTTCCATCGAGAACCCTTCGATCAATCCATGGGGCGGCGACGTGGCGTCATGCCACGAAGTATTTGTGTCCCCGCCGTATCACAGCGCCCCGCGCCAGCAGGAGCGTCAAGGCCTCCTGGGCCAGCTCCACGGGAGCGGAGAGCGCCGACGTCAATTCTCCCATCGATCGTCCCCGGATGGCCGCGCGGATGTCCGCCATCAGCGACGTGCAGAGCGCCTCCACCGGCGAGGGACCCGGGCGCGCCGCGGGGGTACTCAGCTCGGGCGCGGCGACCGCGGGGGTGGACCGGGTGCCCATGACAGCCAGGGCGGCGCGAACGGGGCCGGAGCGCTCGGGAGCGGAGGCCGGGACGGACCTCGCGAGCGTCGCCGCAGGGACGGGAGGCGGCTGCGCGGGAGCGACGCTCGCAGCCACCGGTGAAGCGGGAGCAGGCGGCGGCGTCACGGGCTTCGCGGCGGCAACGGGCGCGGGGGCGCGGGCCACGGCGGGAGCTGGGGAGACGGGCTCGACGGGAGCGGCCGCTGGCGCCGGGCGAGCCACGAGCGGCGCACGCACGGGCTGCACGGGCAGCGCGGCGAGCCGGCGGATCTCCCTGCGTCGCTGAGGCTCATCCAGCCCCACCATGGACGAGACATCCTGGCCGAGGATGCGCGAGAGGCTCTGCGCGGCGGCCTTGCGCACGCGGGGCTCGGAGTCCATGAGCGCCTCGAGCAGCAGCGTGCGGGCCCCCTCGCCATTGGCAGCGCCCAGCGCGAGCGCGGCCAGCGCGCGCACCTCCGGCACCGTGTCGTGGATGGCCTCCTCGCCGAGCCGCCGTGCCGCCGCGCCCTCCAGCCCCAGCGCCAGCAGCGAGGCCCGGCGGCGCACGGCGCGGTCCGGATCCTTCATCGCCTGGGCCAGATGCGGCGCGGCCTCGTCGGGCGCCAGCGAGAGCAGGGCCTTGAGCGCGGAGATGCGGACCTCCGCCACGGGTGACGCCAGGAGCGGCGAGACGACGGAGGCGCCCTCCCCGCGGCACAGTCCGGCGAACGTCTGCAGGAGCGCCACCTGCACGGCCGGATCCGTCTCGCCGTGCAGCGCGGTGGCCAGTGCGGGAGCGGCAGCGGGCAGGGCCAGGGACCTGAGGCGCTCCGCGGCACGGACGCGCGCGGCGGGATTCGCGGCGGACAGCTCTCGCACGGAGAAGCCGAACAGCGTCTCGTCCGCGCTCCCCACAGCCCCCATCTGCCCGGACAGCTCGGCGAGCTGCTGCGGGCTCACACCCAGCCGTCCCTCGAGGAACAAGCGCTGCGCCTGCTGCACCACCGGCGACGCCGCCACGACCGAGGCCACCTTGGGGGCCACCGCCGCCGCCACGGCGAACCCGTGCATCCCCGAGGGGAACAGGGGCTCGTCCCCATCCGGCACGGGCGGAGGTGGCCACTCATGAGCCTGCCTCGCGGCGACGGGCGGCGGAGTGCTGCGGATGACCGGGGCCTCCACCGCGGACGCAGCGGGCGAGCTCGACTGATTCAGCGCCTCGCTGCGCAGCTGCGAGATGAAGGACGCCAGGTCAATGCCGAGGTCATCGTCCACGTCATCGCGAGCGTGGTCCGAGGTGTGGATGCGGGTGGCATCGAGCAGCTTGCCCATGAGCTGCGTGCGCTCATCTCGCAGCGCCTTGTTGATGCGCGCCAGCTCGTCCCGCTCCGCGTGGGCGCGGTTGACGAGCACCTCCAGCTCGGCCTGCGCCCTCCGCGCGACGATCTCTCGCTGTCCCGTGTCGGCCAGCTCGCGCTTGAGACGATCGACCTCCTGCCGGGCCGCCTCCAGCTCACGGTGGAGCTGGTCCGCACGGGCCTCGAAGTAGACGATCTTTTCGAGTGCGCTCTTGAGCAGCGCGTCCGGACGCTCGTCACTCACGGCCTGAAGAGCCCTCCACCAAGGCGCTGGGTACCTCCCGGATGAAGCTGTCCTACAGCGGACACCTGACCACCTGGGGCACCGGGGCGGAGACCTTATGTCAGACCCGGATGGCAGGTAAACCCCCGAAATAGTTGGGGCTTTCTCCTGATCGCGCCACTGCCCCATTGACAACACCGCGCGGGCCGATTTTTCGGCCTCGGCGCGAACGGGAGGGGTGTGCGTCAGAGCCTGCGCTCGGGCCCTCGACCGGGGTGGGAGCCAGGTGCAAGGGCCAGGACGCACGGACGGCCCCCCGTATCAAGCGCAAGCAGGTGCACCCGGCCGCGGCTGTCAGCAGAGCCCTCGCGGCCTCTCCTCAGCGCCCTCAGTGCCCTCAGTGCCCTCGCGGGGAGTCCTCCGCGGGCGTGGCAGGACGGCGGGAGCGCGAGCCACCGCGATGCCTTCGTGAGAGGTCTGCTCCCGCATCAGCCGTGATGGAGCGGATGGCGCGCGAGCTCTCCGCGGCGCTCGGCGCGTCGCCTGGCCATCCCACCAGGCAGGGTTGATCCTGGCGGAAACCAGATCCAATTTTCGGAGTGAAAAGTGGCTCCGGGGCCGGAAAATCGGCCTCGGAAGGGATTCGAGCTGGAATGGGTTGATCCTGCGCAAAGTTGATCCGGACCCGGGGAATCGGCCTCGGGACGCGTTTCCGACGCAACAGGTTGATCACTCTGCAGGTGGCTCGGAGGCCGAGAAATCGGCCTCAGCGCCTGTTCACGACGGCACAGGTTGATCTGTGCGCGGTGCGTCACTGCTACGGCACGGGTGTGCGCGTGCGGTGTGCGAAGAGAGTCCTCCTGGGGCGTCTACGAGGATCCTGGGATGTCAGACTCCCTCCGTACTGTCCCTCTTACGCCGCCGCTCACAACGAGCGACGACTCCCTCGGCGACGCGTGTCGCGAAGGCGAGGGTCCACGTCCTTCTTCGCAGGTGTCAGCAGCCATGGAACAGAAGCTGGCAGCTATCATTGGAGCTTCCGTGCGATCAGCACGGCAGCGCTTGGATCTCACCCAGGCCGACGTCGCTGAGCGCGTCGGCATCGCCACGGAAGTCTACGGACGTCTCGAGCGTGGCCACATGCTGCCGAGCGTGAAGACGCTGCGGCGGTTGTGCCTGGTGCTCAACTGCTCGTCGGACGTGTTGCTCGGAGTCGCCTCGGCGGAGAAGCCGTTGGCGGTGGCCGAGGATCCGCCCGAGTACGGCGAGCGTCCCGAGGTGCGGCGCGTGCTGCGCACCTTGCGGCGGCTCGAGCCCGCTCAGCTGCGGCTGATCAGCCAGGTGGCAGGCGCCATTCGCTGAGCTCCCCGCCTTCCCACGGTGGAAGGCAGGGCTTGCAGGAAAGTCGCTTCATCGCGCGGGGTCTTTCGTCTTTTCGCAACTGCTTGGCGCGAGGAAAGAAGCGACATGGGGCGTCAGGGGCGTACATCGCCCCCATGCGCCCCCCACAGACGACGTCCCCGACGCTGGACTTGCCGAACCTCGCGGTGCACGCGCTCTGGTGGGTCTGGTTTCCCGCCTTCGTGCTGAGCTGGGGCCACCTCGCGTGGACGGGGCGAGTGGGGATGCTCGTAGCAGGCTGGGCGGTGCTGTTCTGGAACTACGCCGTCCTGCACAACCACATGCACGTGCCCATCGCAAAGCCCACGGTGCTCAAGTGGGTCTTCTCGCGGACCCTGGGGCTCGCGTGTGGCTTCCCGTACCGGGCCTACTACCTGTTCCACTTCAACCACCACAAGTACAACGACGGGCCGGGGGACTGGGGGCAGCGTCACCCGGGCGAGGGCGTGCTGCACTACCTGACGCGCAACACGCTGCAGTCCTGGCTCTGGCCGTGGGAGCTCGTCGGCAAGGTGTGGCGGGCGACGAAGACGCGGACGCAGCGCCTGGAGCTGGTGCTGGACTTCGTGCTGGTGGACGGCACGCTGCTGGGGCTGCTCTTCTGGGAGCCGGCCCTGGGGCTGAGCTTCTGGGCCATGCTGCTGGCGGGGCAGTTCTGCATCTTCTGGCTCAACCTTGCCGCCCACTTCGAGGGGGATGCCAGCCGCAGGGACTCGCTGGCCGTCACCTCCACATCCAGGTTCTATAACTTCTTCTTCTTCAACGCGGGCTACCATCAGGCCCACCACGTCTGGCCCCAGATGCCATGGCAGGGGCTGCCGGCGGCCACGCGGGAGCTGGCGGTGTCGGCCCGCGTTCGTCCAACACTGCAAACCCCGCTCTCGCCGATCAATCCGTTCTGGGTGGCGCGGGTGATCCAGGGCTATTCTGCCGGGCCGTGCGACCGGCAGACGGAGTCGACGATTACCTCCGGGACCCCCTCGGCCGTTACCTGATCGGGGATGGGTTCCTGCATTGGTACGCCTCGGCGGACCTGTGCGGGTTCATCGTGTGGCAGCGCGCGGACGAGGTGTTCATCCGGCGGCTGGTGCAGGTGTTGGATGTGGAGCGGACGCCGCATGCGCCGCACCTGTCGCTGGTGGATCTGCGGCGGCTGGAGTCGCCGGATCCGTCGGCCTTCCACCTCTTCGTCAACTACATGCGGCAGCGGGAGAAGGACTTCGCCGTGTCGGTGAAGCGGCAGGCGCTGGTGCGGCCCGAGGGCATCATCGGCGCGGTGGTGGGCGGGTTCTACAGCCTGCTGAGCCCGTCCTATCCCAGCCGTGTCTTCACGGACTCGAACGAGGCGCTGGGGTGGCTGGGGCTGCCGGAGGCCCAGGGGGCTTCGCTGATGGCGGAGCTCAACCGGCTGGTGTCGGAGGCCACGAATGAGTCTCCGCTGCTGCAGCAGCTGCACCGTGTGCTGCGCCCGCGGCTGGTGGACGCGAGCCTGACGGACACCGCGCGAGAGATGGGCATGTCCGAGCGGACACTGCAGCGCAGGCTCAAGGAGGCCGGTACCTCGTTCCAGGCGGAGCTGAACGCGGTGCAGGTGCGCACGGCGCAGCAGCTCCTGATGGAGACGGACATGAAGCTGACGGCGGTGGCGGTGGAGGTGGGGTGCGCCTCGCTGCAGCACTTCAGCAGCCTGTTCCGCAAGCTGGTGGGCGAGTCACCCAGCACGTGGCGGGACCAGCAGCGCAAGCCGCAGACTCCACCCCAGGAGCGTCCCTCGGGCGAGTAGGGCCGAGCCCTCGCTCACGCTGAAGACGCAGGCCTGTGGGTCACCAGGTCCATGGTTCGAGTCAACGTAGGGGAGCCATTTCTTCCTCCTTGCGAACTTCGCAGCGAGGGTCAGTTAACGAAGCCCCCCCAGGTACATGCCTCGGGGGCTTCGTCTTTTCTCCCCTCATTTCCCGAGGGTTTGCGCGTCGGCGAGCGTCACACGCGCCGGGACAGCGTTCGCGCAGAGAGCGCCGCGAGCGTGAAGACGGGCGCGTCGAGGGCGCGCGGCACGGCGTTCGCGCTCTCTTCTCGTGCCCGCGGGGAGAGAGAAGCCGAGACGCGGTTAACAGCCGACCCGCCCTCTCCGGGACGGTGACCGGGCGATCAACTGTCCATGCGGGGGTGGGACTGTTGATCATCGGGGCGCTGTCCCGCGCGAGCGCCGAACGGCAGCCCACGTCGGCGCGTGGCGCGCCGAAGCGCCGCGTTGCGGGCATCGGTGCGGCTCGGCGCGACGGCGCGGACGTCGGGCGCGTGGCGCGCGCTGTTGCCCCCCGAGCGGCGCCAAGTGCGGTCCAGTTTCTAGCCCGCTGCGGTCGCGCTGGTCGTGCCCAGGTCCCACGCGAGCGTCGCAACGCGCGAGGCGAGGAACGATCGCTCCCCGTCCGTCGCGTCGGGCGCGAGCATCACAACCTTGCCGCCGTCGCTGCCAGGGCGAACGTCGAGCACGACACGGACGCGAGGCATCTCGCGGCTGTGAAGGACGACCAGATCGCCCGGGCGCACGCGGCGGCCCACCTGCCCGAGGCCATCCGGTGCAGCGGTCACAATCGCGAACGTCTCCAGTGCTGCGCGATGGACGCTCAGCCAGCGTTCGCCGTCGACGCGGAAGCGCGGCGTGCGTGCCACGCTCTCTTCGAGGACGTTCTGAGCGGTCGAGTCGTCGACGAGCCACGGGCCGAGAGCCGCCAGGAGTTGGACCGCGTACCACTGTTGGTCCTCAAGCCCCTCAAGCCCGCCGCGCTGTGACGCGACGGCGATATCGGTCTCGACGTCCCACGCGAGCCACGCGAGCAGGCCGACGACCATCGACAACTCCGCGAAGCCCTCGCCATCGGCCTCGGCCTCGGCACGAGGGGCAAGCGCCTCCGGTCCCCACGCCACTGCGAGGACAGCCGACTGGAATAGGTTCCACTCGTCAGCGCGGTCGACGAGCTCGTGGCGCATGCGCTTCCACTCGGGACGCTGCTCAACGAAGCGCAGCGTGCGGATGACGCCCAGCACCGCCGCCAACTGCACGATGCCGCGCCGCGCTCGATCCGGTGCATTGGCCAGCTCGAACTGCCCCTCCATGCGCTTGATGAGGCGTCGGACCTTTCCTCGACACGCCTTCGCCAAGACCTCGGAGTCGGGCGCTTCGCGCGCCAGCTCGCCGCCCTCTTCCTCGTCGGCGCCGATCTCCTCCTCCTCGCTTCGCGGGCGCGGCGAGGCGTTGGTCGGGAGCCCTTCACCGAGTCGGCGCATAAGCGCGTCGAGCAGCACGACGATGTCGCCGCTCGCGAGACTCCGCGTGCGTCGAGACGAACTCTTCCGCCCAGCAGCTTCAAGTGCCAACGAGACAGGCGCGGCCGCTGCCTCCTGGTCTGCACCGGCTGCACCGCCCGGGCGCAGCGGCGTCGTGCGGACCACGTCGTCGGAGTCGAAGATCACCTTCTCCGTGAGCTTGAGGAGCGCCTCGAGCTGCGTCGGATCTTCTTCGAGCGCGCCGAGCGCTTGGCGCAGCGCCTTCCTCGTGTCACCGCCGAGGTTCTTCGCGATGTCCTCGGTTCGGTGAATGATGACGAGCGTGTGCTCCTTCGCGGCGCGAGCCTCCAGGTAGCGGGCCCCATCGCGGACGGCGTCGGCGGCCTCGATGACGCCACCCTCGCGAGCGACTGCCCCGCCAAGCGGAGCGTCCAGGTCGCCCGCTCCATGAAGGACAAGTCCGACGTCGAGCGACTCCTGCGCAACGAAGCCCGTGGGCGTCGGCGTGGCCACGAGGATGCGACGAGGCTCCTCGGAAGTCGACGGCGGCGCTGCCTTCCGGCGCGCAGCGACCGCGTTCCATTCGGTCGACGTGACGGCGGGCGCGGCGAGAAGCGCCTCCATATCGAGGCGATCGGCTGCTTCCTTGGTGCGGTCGGCGACGACGGCCTCCGCGTTGCGCGCGCCGGGCGCCGCGAAGAAGGCAGCGACGCTCGGGTTCGCGCTGCCCGTGACGAGCAGCTCGTCCTGCTTGCTCGCGAACCAGAACACCTTCGCGTGCAGGTAGCGCGACGCCCCCTCGCGACGCTGCGGGATTTGGGGCACGCCTGCGATGTTCACCCACTCGACGCCTTCGAGCTTCGCGGCCTCGGCAGGATCGACCTCTACCGACGCTGGGTCGATACCGATGACGAGCCGCTTGGGCCGCATATCACGCTGGAGGCGCCGCACCATCGCGAGCGTCGGGTCGAAGAACGGTCCGCCGACGAACGCCGTCGTGAGGTCCTTCGGGATGAGCGGCGCGACCTGCGACCAGAGGTCAGCGCCCGCGCTCGACTCCGTGAGGAGCTGCCGGTCCTGCGGGCCGGTTCCGAGAGGGCCATCGAGCCAGGGGACCCCGAGCTTCACGCCCTCAAAGGCCTCGGCCACGTCGGCGAGCTGTGTCGGGACGAACTGGGCGAGGTAGTTGAACGCCTGTCGGAACGGGGCGCCACCAGCACGCAGCGCTGCGCCTTCGAGCCGGAAGACATTGGTGACCTCGTCGTTGAGCCCGAAGCCCGAGAGCGTGACGTTGTGGCTCCCGACGAGCAGCGAGCCCTTCGACTTGCCGAAGCGCAAGAACAGCTTCGGGTGGAAGGCGCCTCCGACCTTCACCGGGATGAGCGTGTAGTCGCGGCCCGCGCGACGGGGCCGCAGCTCCTCGACGGCGAAGGCCTCGGCGCAACGTGTGGCGTCGACCATCAGCACGTTGTGCGTGCAGCCCGCCGCCATCAGGCGCCGGAGGACGACCTCCTCGTAGAACGGGAAGTAGCAGCTATAGGTCGTGAAGACCGACGAGCGGAAGCCGCTCTCGGCGATGTGCTCGAGCAACGACGTGGACGCGAGCTCACCCGGCACGGCAGGCCTCCAGCTCGGTTCGGCCACGGTCGGTCAAGATCATCACGCCCTCGTCGTCGTACTCGACCAGCCCGAGGTCGCGGAGAATCTGCTGCGCCCTGCTGACGCGTGGTTGCGTGAAGACAGGCGCGGGCGCCTCGACCACGCGCAGCTCACCTTCGAGAGGCCGGATGCGAAACGTGTCGCGGCGCTCTCCACGCAGCTTGCGGAGCGCCACGCGAAGGTGCCGAGCGACGCCCCACTGCACCGCGAGCCAGCGAACCCACGCCTCGACGGTCAGCCCAGCCCACTCGGTCTTCGATGCGTGCCGCAGCGAGAGCAGGTGGACCTCACGCGGGTCGAAGTACTCCGGGTCGAGCTCGAAGTCCCCGTAGGGGTATTCGTCGACGCCGCGTGCGAGGAGCGCCAGGAGGATGGCGATGCTCTCCTGCGCGATCGCTTCGAGCTTCGTGTCGTCGTTGAGAGGCAGGTTCTGAAGGCGCCATCCGCGTTGAAGCTCGTGGTCCTCGTGCTGCCAGTCGGCGAGCGCGGGTAATTCGCCGCGAACGCGCGCGACGAGCGCGTCGAGCGGGAGCTCGAGGTCCGCGCCACGGGACGAGAGCAGTCGCACCGCGATCTCGGCAGCGTCGCTTGCCTGCCGGATGCTCTGCGCCTCGTCGCGCTCGATGGCGCGAAGAACGGCCGCGAACAGCCCCTGCACCGCGAGCGAGAGCAGCTCGTTGCGCTGGTACGTGCCCCAACCGCGAAGGACGCGTTCAAGCGGCTTGGCCACGTTCCACGCCGAGCCATCGACGAGCGCGCCGGTGTAAGCCCCGCCGCGGAGCAAGCCCTCGAAGGCGTAGTCGACATCGCACGCCGTCTGGCTCGAGAGGTCGAGTATCAGCCCCAGCGAAGCCCGTCGCGTCGTTCCGCCATCGCCCTGGAAGGGCTCGGTCCGCGCAAGGAACAGATCGAGCAGCAGCTCGTGCTCGGCGGTGTTGGCGGGCAGGCCACAAGGGCAGAACGCGACCAGCTCGTCGAGGTCTTCCCACGTCGTCGTCGGCTGTTCCAGCACGCGGAAGAACGCGTCTTCCGGGACGGCGCTCGCGAACGCCTCGGCGAGTTTCCGTCCGCGATCGTCGTCGTAGCCGGGGTAGCCAGCGCCCTGGTGATGGTCGAGCACGCGCAGATCACGAAGCGGGCCGAAGTAGTACTGGCCGAGCCCGCCGAGCTTGTTCTTGAAGTAGCGGTTCGGGCCTTCGAGCGTCGCGTAGTCCTCGAGGACGAACGTGCAGTCCTCCTCGATGCGCAGAAGTTTGTCGCGGCCGACCATGGCCCGGCCGTGGAGTCCGTCATCGTTGTCGCCGACCACGCGGGCGTGGCGGATCGCGACGAGTGCGAACAGGCACTCAGCGCGACGCAGGACACGGCGGAACTCGTCAACGGAGTGGTCGGTGTAGCGGCGCTCGAAGGACCAGAGCACCCACGGGTGGAACGAGTAGTAGCGCGCGCGGTCCGTGACGTTCGTGATGCCGGGGAGGAGCTGGCCGTAGAGCGCGATGCAGGGCGCCTGCACACCGAGGTGATCGAGACCTCGGATGGGCTCGGGCGGCTCCACCCACGCGACGGTCTCGACCGCTGCCATCTACGGTTCCCCCATCATCATCGTTAGCTCGCCGTCGCTCCATGGATCCCAGGCGCGAAGAGTCGCTGCACCAGGCTGGGGACCAACTGGCTCTGCTCCTCTGCTGCCGCCTTCTGCAATCGACGCGCGTGATCGACCTCTGCGAATAGGCGGTCGAACCACCGCTGACGGTCCACCGTCGGCACCGGTACCGGAATCGCCTGCAACGCCTTCGCGGTGAGCGTCCTGTTGCGGGCTGCGGTGCCGGGCGATGCAGCGTGAACCTTCTCGAAACCGTCTGGTGTCGTGAAGTAGTACCAGAGGAACGATGGCACCGCGCAGTCGCTCCGCGCCTCGCAGGTGAGCATCCGGTGGTTGCCCACGCAGTCGTCATCCTCGGGCTTGGCAACAGCGATGGCCTTCTCCCAAGCCATGATGTTGCTGAACACGAGATCGCCCTTTTTCACCCTGTAGAGGTCCTGCCAAGAAAACTCAGCGCCGACGACAGTGCGCCGCTGGAACGTGCCCTTGTAGAAGCTGCGGACACCCAGCTCCGTATAGGTGGATTCAGGATCGATGCTGACCTCACGCCGGACCACCGGTGCGACCTCGCCGAGAGGCATGCGTGGCGCTCCCTCCGAAATGCTCTGGTAGGCGCTCATCAACAGCGCACCGAGCTCGCTCTCGACGTTCGTGCGGATCTTCTGCGCCTCCCGGACGGCTCCTTGCACCGCATCAACGTGCGCGACGATTGCACGCTGCTCTTCCAGCGAGGGAGCAAGCACGCTGCACTTCAGGAGGTCATTGGGATGTAGTCGTCGCCTTCGAGCGTTCGTGCCCGTGCTCCCGCCCGAGAGTGACTTCCAAACTGCCGGCACGCCCAGGAGAAGCTCGAGGAACCGAGGAAGCAGTAGCTCAGAGTTGATGACGAACACGGGGAACTCTGGGGACACGACGCAGCCATCACACTCAGGCGGCACCACGCCGAACGCGCCCTCCCACGCCCCAACCTTCAGGTACACGAGTTCACCATGCTGAAGCCGCGTGACAAGCCGGTAGGAGAACTCCGACCCGGTCCTGGACTGGCTTCGAAACACGCCACGGCCGAACGAGTAGACGCCCGCGAAGTCGTAGGTGGCGCTGGCGTCAACAGCAACATCGGGTTTTCGGAAGCGCAGCGCCGACGCGAGAGGCAATCGCTTCCATTCGCTACCCATGCGTCACCTCAGCCAGCAGTCCCTTCACGCGATCCATGATGGCTGCAATCTGCAGCTCCTTGGTCCTGATGCTTTCGGCCAACGCTTCCGGCGGAAGCATCATCACGTCTTGGGCCGCCCGAGGGTTGCGTCGATCCAGGTTGCACCCAGCCGCGATGAGTTCTGTGGCCGGCACTCTCCACGCGCGGTCGGTCTCTTCGCGCTTGCTCCACCATGCACGACACTCGTCGAGTTCGGCGAGTTGGAGCGGCGCCGTCTTCGTGTAGTTCCTTCGCCCCTCGGGCAGCGCTTGCTCGTAGAACCAGACGTCCGTCGACGGCCCCGTGCGGTCGAAGAAGAGGATGTTCGTCGGAATGTTCGTGTAAGGCGCGAAGACTCCGTTGGGCAGCCGCACGATGGTGTGCACGTTGAACTCGCGGAGCAGCTCCTCCTTGATGCGTGCGGCGATGCCATCGCCAAAGAGCACGCCGTTCGGGACGACGACAGCCGCGCGGCCCGGCTTCGGCGCGCGCTTCAGCTTGCGCATGATGAGCTGGAGGAAGAGCAGCGCGGTCTCGGCGGTCTGCTTGTCCTCGGGGAAGTTCGAGAGGATGCCCCGCTCCTCCTCGCCACCGAACGGTGGGTTGGTGAGGATGACATCGACGCGCTCCTTGTCGCCGATCTCGCGCAGCGGCACCGCGAGGCTGTTGCCCGGCTCGATGCGCGGCGTCTCGAGGCCGTGGAGCAGCAGGTTCATCTGCGCGAGCAGGTACGGCAGCGGCTTCGCCTCATTGCCGAGGATGGTCCCCTGCTGAAGCTGGCGGCGCTGCTGCACCGTCTTGCACTGCCTCTCCATGTGCGAGTAGGCCTCGACGAGGAAGCCGCCCGTGCCGCACGCGGGGTCGAGCACCGTCTCGCCGATCTTCGGGTCGATGACGTCGACCATGAAGCGGACCACCGCGCGCGGCGTGTAGAACTCGCCCGAGTCGCCGGCTGCGTCGCGCATCTCCTTGAGCATCGACTCGTAGAAGTTGCCGAGCGTGTGGATCTCGTCCGACGACGTGAAGTGGATGCCGTTCATCTTGTTGATGACGTCGCGAAGCAGGTAGCCGTTGATCATCCGGTTGACCGTGCCCTTGAACACGGTCGCGATGACGTCGCGGCGATCGCCCCCCTCCGCGCCGCGCAGCCCACGCAGGTACGCAAAGAGGCCTGCACCCTTCGAGCCATCGGGACGCCGGCACTCCTCCTGGTTAATGAACGCGATCAGCTCGTCGCCCGTGATGCCGTCCTCCTTCGCGGCCCAGTCACGCCAGCGGTACGGTGACTCGATGGCGGGCTTGAATTTCTTGCCCGAGAGCTTCGCCTCCTCCTCACGCATCGACTCCATGTCGTCGAGGAACTTGAGGAACATGATCCACGTGAGGACAGGGATGCGGTCGATCTCGCCGCTGAGCCCCTTGTCCTTGCGCATGATGTCGCGCGAGGACTTGAGGATCGTCGCGAGGCGCTGTGCGGTCGTAGCGGGCGCAGCGCCGTTCGCGGCAGCTCCATTCCCGTTGGTGGTCGTCGTCTTCTTCTTTGCTGCCATCAGCTCGTTCTCTCGTGCGAGCCATTAGGCCGCGTAAAGGATGGTCTGCAACTCATGAATCGCCTCGCGGAGCTTCTCGGCGCCGCCGAAGTACTTGGCGATCTCGATGACGTTGCCGTGGTCGGAGATGGGCGGCACCTGCAGCACGTCGGGTAGGACGAACTGCGCGGTGCCGTGCTCCGCGTACTTCTCCAGCAGCTCCTCGAGGATCTGCCGCGCGAGCCCCGAGTGCTTTTCGAGGAACTCGCGCCGCTCCTTGCGGACGCGGTCGGCGCGCTCGCGGCGCGTCCTCAGCGGGGCGCTGTACGCGACGTGGCAGAGCAGGTCGACGGGGTCAGCGTCGGGCTGCGCCGTGACCTTGGTGAGCTCGTCGAAGTCGATGCCACGCTCGGCGAGGCGCTCGATGATGTCGGCGCGCTTCTCCGGGTCGGCCCACGCCTTGCGTAGCTCGGCCGCCGTCGGGAAGAGCGTGCGGACGCGCTCGGCCGTGTAGTCCGTGAACTGCACGACGCGAAGCTGCTTGCCCTCGGGATCGAGCTCGTAGACGAGGTGCGCCGCGACCTGCACCTGGCCGCCGTCGAAGTAGTACTTGCGGGGCTCGCCGTGTTCCTCGTCGTCGAGCGAGAGCCCGCCTCCGTAGGGCGGCCCGGGCGGCTCCGAGACCTTCATCGGCTCGGGCTCGTCGACCTTGTACGTCTCGGGCTTCGGCTTGCCCTTGTCGTCGATCTCCTCCTCACTCACGCGGGCGGGTTCGCCGTCGAAGTCCGGGTCAGCGAAGAGCGTCGTCGCCGAGCCGGTGTAGTCGAGGATGTTGAAGAAGAGCTTGCCGTAGTCGTCGCGCACGCGGGTGCCGCGCCCGATGATCTGCTTGAACTCGCTCATCGATCCGACCACGCGCACCAGCGCGACGTTCTTCACGGTGGGCGCGTCGACGCCCGTCGTGAGGAGCTGCGACGTCGTGAGGATGACCGGCGTCTGTTTCTCAAGCTCCTGGAAGCGGCTCAGGTGCCCGCGCCCGACGTCGCCCTCGTCGGCGGTCACGCGGCAGACGTAGTCGGGGTGCTTCTGCACGAGGTCGGCGTTCAAGTTCGAGAGCGCTCGCCTCATCTCGTCGGCGTGCTCTTGGTCGACGCAAAAGACGATGGTCTTGCCGTACCGGTCGGTGTTCTTGAGGAAGTCGGTGAGGTGCGCGGCGATGGCGTTGGTGCGCGCGCGGAGCGCGACGACGCGCTCGAAGTCCTTAGTCGTGTACTCGCGGTCGGGGATCTCTCGGCCCGTCCGGTCGGTCTCGCCGGCGTTCGGTCGCCAGCCAGCCGCGTCGAAGGTCGTGATGACCCGGTGCACGCGGTACGGCGCGAGGAAGCCGTCCTCGATGCCTTGCTTGAGGCTGTACTCGAAGATGGGCGCGCCGAAGTACGAGTACGTGTCGCGGTTGTCCTCGCGCAGCGGCGTCGCCGTCATGCCGATCTGGTAGGCGGGCTCGAAGTACTCGAGGATCTCTCGCCAGCTACTCTCGTCGCGCGCGCTGCCACGATGGCACTCGTCGATGATGATGAGGTCGAAGAAGTCCCGCGCGTACTCCTTGAAGAGGCTCGGGCGGCCCTCGCCACCAGCCAGCGCCTGGTAGATGGAGAAGTACATCTCGCGGCTCTTCACCGCGTTGCCGCCTTCGATCTTCGCGCGCGCGTCACCGAACGGCGCGAACATCTTGGAGTACGGATCGTCGACGAGGATGTTGCGGTCGGCGAGGAACAGGATGCGCGGCTTGCGGTGGTCTCCCGTGCGGTTCCACCGCGCCGACCACAGTTTCCAGCAGATCTGGAAGGCCACGAACGTCTTGCCCGTGCCGGTCGCCATCGTGAGCAGGACGCGATGCTGTCCCTGCACGACGGACTGCACGGCGCGGTTGATAGCGATCTCCTGGTAGTAGCGTGGCGACTTCCCGAGAACGTTGTAGCCCGGCGTGAGAAGCGTTTCGGCGGCTTTGTCCGTGAGCTTCTCGCTGCCGCGCAGCCGGGCCCAGAGCTCGGCTGGCGCAGGGAAAACGGTTAGCTCGCGCTCGAGCCCGGTGAGGAAGTCGAACTCGACGATGCCGTGGCCGTTCGTGGCGTACGCGAACTTGAGCCCGAGGACCGTCGCGTAGTCCTTGGCCTGCTGGAGCCCGTCGCTTGGCGACTTGTACGCGGCCTTGGCCTCGACGACCGCGATCGGGAAGTCACGCGTGTAGCGCAAGAGGTAGTCCGCGCGCTTCTGCGCCTGCCGCCGCGCCTTGTTCCCGACGACCACGATGCGCCCGTCCGTGAAGGACTTCTGCTCCGTGAGGGAGTGCGGATCGTTCTCCCATCCCGCCGCCTGAAGCTTCGGGACCACGTACTTCCGACACGTGTCGGCCTCGTTCATCTCCGGCCTCCCTTCCGCGTCGGCGCCTTGGTCTTCGTCGCCGGATGCTCCGGCGCGGCCAGGCCCTTCACCTGCGACCCCATCCACGAGTCGAGGTCCTGGCGACGGAAGCGCCACTGCCCGCGCACCTTGAAGCAGGGCAGCTCGGACTTCTGCGCCATCGTGTAGACCGTCTTCTCGGCCACCTTCAGGAGCACGGCGACCTCGGCGACGGTCAGAATCTCGTCGGCCATGACGACCGGCTCCTTGGGCAAGGCGTGGTAACGCATTCCAACCGTTGCCAGTGTATGGTGCAAGCTACGCACGCCACAAGAGGGCGGTGCGGCTCGCGAACCTGGCGCATGGACGCGCACACGCGAACTCGTCGAGACCAGGAGCGATCTCGGGCCCCACGCCGAGATGGTCAGGCCGGGGGAGTGGTGGCGGGTTCCTGTAGAGTTGCGCAGCGATGGACCTCGCCCTGATGCCAGAACGGAACCTCCTCTAAGCGGGCGCGCTGCCCTTCGGAGATCTCGTTCGAATCGCGACGCGCGAGGGACGGCGCCCACGCCCGATCTACCAGATTCACAAGTGGTTTGCGCGGCGCCTTGGGTGCTCGTTCCGCGCCGTCCTCGTCGGGGCTGTCTCGGAGCCGACCGCCGACTTCTGGAAGGCGTACTACGAGACCGCGAGCCTCCAGAGCTTCACGGTCCTGGACCCGTTTGTCGGCGGTGGTACCTCCGTCGTCGAAGCGGCACGACTCGGCGCGTCCGCGATAGGCGTTGACGTCGATCCGATCGCCTGCGCGGTCACCCCCGCCGAGCTCAGCGCCGCGACCCTCGAGGATCTGCTGCCGACCCTTCTCGCCCTGCAGGAGAAGGTCGGGAAGACGATCGCGGCATTCCACGCCGTGAAGGCCCCCGACGGCACGAAGCTCACCGCCGTCCACCATTTCTTGGAGCCCTTCATGAATGCCGCCGCCGTGCAGCGGCTTGAAAGTTACTTCCAGCGAATTGGGGAGGTGTTGGGGAACGAGAGCCGGCGAGGCTCTTTCGCCTGCCCATTGGCCTTCTCTCCCGCCTTCAACTCGGAGAGGCGACCCTCCCTGTACGCCCCGTACTCGCGCCAGAGCGCGGAGCCCTCGGGCACTCTGGGCGGAGGGGCCTCTAGCACGGGGCGGTAGCAGGAGTGAGGCTCCATGTCCCGTTTGAAGAGTGCTCAACCCCGGTGGCGCTCGGCCTCGCGATAGAATTGAGTGAGAGAGAAGTCCAGCAGGGACTGGCATGTACGCATGTAGCGGTGGGCTCGGAGGAACGGAAGCCAGACGCGGTTGCCGACGCGAACCTGCGCCTCCTCGAGTTTCTTGCGCGGTATCCACTGCCCGCCCAGGTTGCGGACCAGCACCTCGCCTAAATACGCGCCCACTGCTGGCACCGCGTGCTCATCGATGTTGCGTCGCTCAAAGACTCTCGGGAACTCCTCATGCCAGAACTGGTAGTCCACGTCCGTGAGGGACTCGGGCGTCTCTTTGAAGACCGAGGGTACCTTCGTGTGCAGGAGTGCTACGAGGTGCTCAGCAAGCAGGGAGTAGTGCTCACAGGCGGCCTGGGGGTCCATCACGTCCGAAGGCAGTGCAGTATCCGCGGGCAACCATTCGTCCGGCTCAGGGGGCTGGTACGTGTTGAATTCGGCAATCTTCCGCTGGCGCTCGTGGATGGCGACGCTGTCCACCACGCGACCAAGGAGGGGAGCCACATCCGGGTGGAAGTGGGGCTCCACGGGCGCGAGCGTGGCGCTGCGATCGCGCAGGCTGTTCAGCACGGTGTCGAAGCCGAGATCCGGCCGGAGATGGACGTGTGCACGGGCCTGGGCTTTTCGTGCCCCCTCGCTGGCGAAGTCCGCGGCGGTAGGCCATGTCACCAGGAGGATAGATCCATTAGGGAGTTCCTCCACCCGGTGGGCGGGCGTGGACATCATACGATCGCGGCCGACGGCTTCCACCAACCTCGGGCCGAAGACGTTGAGCCAGAACACCTCGTAGATCTTGTCGAATCCGTCTCGAATGGAGGTCTGCATATCGCGGCCAAAGAGGGGAGAGTCCGCCACCCCCCTGTCAGCCACGCTATGGGCCGCGGCATGGGCGACGGGGTAGCGGGAGGCCCAGGCGCGCACCATCTCCACGAATTGGCGGCAGCGCTCCACCTCCGCGAAGAAGGAGAGCGGTTGTACCTTGAGAGAAATGCCCAATCCAGGAGGAAGAGGCGGGAAATCGAGCCTGGGCCACAAATACAACGCTGGCCACTTCGTCCGGCCGAGCACGATGGACGTGCTCCTTTCGTCGCGCTCCTCCTCCAGTGCCTTCCAGACGGCGGCGCGGGAGTATCTACGTCGCCGCTTGCCCTCAACGAGGTCAGGCATCCACTCGCCTGCGTACTCTTCGAGTATCTGGAGAAACGGCTCTATCTCGCTCTCAAGTGCCGCCAGCGGGTCGAAGGCACCTTCGAAATCGAGCCGGAGGCTGTCGTCCGGCTTCAAGTCCCGCAACTGCAGCCGCTTCATTGGACTAGCACCTCCACCCCCGGAACCGCTTTCCGTGTCTCTTCCACGGCTGCCTTCAACACGTCTATCTCCGTTGGCTTGAGTTCGCCGCCCTCGTAGATGAGGCGGACCCTCCGAATCTGCACTTCAGGGCCAAGGTACTTGAGCACGCGACGGCGGATGTTCAGCGTCTCGCCATAGTACCGCAGGGCTTCGCTCGCGTCCGCCGTCATCTGTCTGGTCAGTGCCTTCTCTTCGAGTAGAGAGAGATCCCGGCTCTTGAAACTGAAGGACTCTACACGCGGCGGTTGGCCTGCGGGAGGTTGCCTCTCGATGACGAGGACGTCCGCGAAGCGCACGCCGGGTTGGCCCTCCTTCGCCACCCCCACACACGTCTCGATGCGCGGATCGACGAAGTCCCGGAGCCAGAACCGTTGCGCTCGTGGCAGCGCAGCATCCGCACGCAGCAGAGCCACCATGATCCTCTCGAACGCCATCCCTCGGGCGAACCACCCACGCAGCCGCTGGTAGCCCTCCCACTGCAGGGGCCCATTGGCCTTCTCTCCCGCCTTCAACTCGGAGAGGCGGCCCGCCCTGTACGCCACGTACTCGCGCCAGAGCGCGGAGCCCTCGGGCACTCCGGGCGGCGGGGCCTCCAGCACGGGACGGTTCTGCTCCAACCACGCCACGTCCACCGGAAGGCGCTCGCCGGGCGCCTCCAGCAGTTCCGCCCGCGCCAGTCTGGCGCGGACCACCTCCGGGGTGTGGCCCACGGATTCGTCCACCAGCGAGGCCAGACTGCCTGGAGGGCTCCGGGCTCCCGCCCTCTTCGGCGTGGCACCCGCTGCCTCCTCTGCCACGGCAGCCGCACTGCCGGGGCTCTTGCCTGCACCGGCTGTGGGCCGCGCAAGGCCGCGAGGCTCGGGGTTGGCTTGGGACAACCAGGCCTGCGCCCGCGCCACGTCTCCCCGCGCCTCATAGAGAGCCACGGCTGCGCGCTCGCCCCCTACGCCCACGAGGACGGCCGCCTCCCGCTGAGCCCGGAGGTACACAGCCAACTGCCCCACGCCCTCCTCCCCCAACTGCTCCCTCAGCCGCTCCACCACCTCTGCCAGGGCCTTCAGGCGCACCTCCAGCACCCGCAGCGCCCCCCAGCGCTGCACAGCGCCCGCGATCCCCCCGCTCTCCGAGAGGTAGCGCACGCCCTTGCCGCCAGCGTACAGGCTCACCAGCAGCGCCGCAGGCGCCAGCTCACGCGTGGCCTGCTCGTACTGGCCCTGCGTCAGCGTGTACACCCCATGCCCCGTCCCCACCGCCAGGTGGTAGAAGCCCAACGGCACTCCGAACGTCATATGGTCAAAGGTGCCCGGCGCCGCATGGCCCGGAGAGAAGTGCTCTCGGGTGAGGGCCCGCTCTGTCTCGTCAAAGGCCTCCTGGTAGGGCGGTGACAGGTGGGCTCGCACGCCGTACACCCTGGTACCTCCGGCCCCATCCGCACCGGGAATGGTAGCGCGCACGTCGTCGACGGCGCGGACCAAGCCCCGCCCCACGTCGCTGAGCTGTTCGTCCCGATCCGGGTAGTCCGAGGGCTTGAAGCCCCGCCGCTCCAACACCTCGCGCACAGCCTGCATCTGCCCCAGCGTCTGCTCCAGTTGCTTGTCCCTGGCCAACAGCACCAACAGCTCGCGCACCTCGTCATCGAAGGCGGTGTCGAACAGGAAGAGGGTGAGCACCTGGGCGTACGCCCCGTAGAGCCGGTGGGCATTGACGAGGAAGGAGAAGCGCTTGAGTTGGAGCACCTGCGCGGCCGGGTTCTCCATGGGCCCCAACGCGCCGAGCCTCACGGCGGACCAGTCCCCCAGCTTCTCCACCAGCCGGGGCATGTCCACCCGGCGCTGCAACGCGAGGAACTCCGCGGGCGAGGCGCACTGGAAGAAAGGTGCGAGCAGTTCTTCGTCGAGCCAGGAGGAGTAGTCCGGCCAGCCTTCCGGCACGGCATGGCCCCCGCAGGAGAGTGGGCCTTGAGAAGTGGGCTGCGCACCGGCCGCTTGGCGCTGGGCCATCTCCTCCGGGCTCACCAGGGCCGCGTCCGTGAGCAACCTGCGCTCGCTGTGGCGCCGGTACAGCCGCACCTCACTGCGTTTCGAGGCGACCTCGGAGGCAGCCGGAGCCTGGGGCTCCTCGCCCACCTTCTGCCTCAACGCGGGCGCGGCACGCAGGCCATGGCTCGCGCTGTCGCCTGGGCGGGGCGAGGCCGACAGCGTGGCGCATCCAGTCCAGAGCACGGCTGCTCCCAGGAGCAATACCCCCCGCCTCCGCCTCGATCTCTCAGCGCGCATTGTCTACCCCCAACCCGAAGGCCGCGAAGGCTCCCGAGCGCAGTTCCCCCTGCGCTGTCGGGGACAGCAGCGTGCCGATCTGCCCCAGCGCGTAGAGCCTCCCAGCGAAGCGCCAGCGCACCTGCCCCGCGTACACCTGGCGCGCCCCCGGCTGGCCCAGCCCCAGCGCCAGCCCGCTCACCGCCACCTCGAGGCTCCGCTCGGCCAGCTGCACCGCCCAGCGCCCGTCCACGTCCACGCGGCCCCAGTCGAATACCTCCACGCCCAGCGAGAGGTGCAGGTGGCGCTGCAGCAGCCCTCCCAGCCGCACCCCATCCCAG
>Ga0190275_10000202_pt1 | contig 63098 bp, 55 predicted proteins | sample Popmic550T_FD_133745 | JGI IMG/M metagenome (GOLD analysis project Ga0190275, IMG submission 133745) | Populus adjacent soil microbial communities from riparian zone of Yellowstone River, Montana, USA - 550 T | ecosystem: Environmental > Terrestrial > Soil > Riparian zone > Trees stand | place...
GCCGCGTCCGCGGCCCGGCGACACCGTCGGCGCCAAGCCCGCGACGGCGCTGGAAGGCGACCACGGCGCGCCGCGTCAGCGGCCCGCCGATGCCGTCGACATAGCCGTCGTAGAGCTGCAACTGCCGCAGCGCCGCCTGCAGGGCGGCCGTGCTCGCGGGGGAGGCGCCGGCCGGAGCCGGGGCGACGAGCGCGATGACGACCAGGGCCAGGGCGCCGAGGGCTGCAAACAAGCGCATGCTGATTAGTCGGTAGGGCCTCCCCCTCCCGCAATCCCCGCAAGGATCCGTTCAGATGCTTCCGTGGTTCCTTGCGGACGGGTAGCGACCGAAAGGAACCACGGGATTGCCTATCGCGCGGCTTTTCGCGGCTTTGGCCCGAGTACGACGTCGACCTCGCCGCCGCCGGGCCGAGCACCCCGCCCGGGAGTCGAGGAGCGGACCACAAGGGGTGGCAGCCGCTTGCCGTGGCGCGGCCGCGGCTTGCGCACCGTGCCGACCTTGCAGGCGGCAGCCCGCAATGCCGCCTTTGCCCGGGCCAGGGTCTTGCCGGCCAGCTTCGGGACGAGGCAGGCCGGTGGCGGTGGTCCGACGGGCGCAGGGGCAGGGGTGGTTCCCGGCGCGGGAGCCGGCCCGCCGTCCGGAGCCGGAGCCGGGTCGCCACCGCCGCCCGGATCGGGAGTCGGGTCCAGTCCGGCGTAGGAGATCGGCGTCGAGCAGGCCGAGGCGAGCGGCGCCAGGTCGGTTGCCCTGGCGGAGAACTGGGTGGTCTGGGCTGCGCCGACCGTGACGGTTAGACCCGGCGCCGCGAGCTGGGCGGCGGTGCCGTTCGCAACCGGCGCGCCAGAGCAGTCGCCGCTCGCGTAGACATCGATCTCAGTCCCCGGCTGGGCCGCGCCGATCAGTCGCGGCTGTTTGAAGTCCGACGGCGATTTCGGGTTGGTGGCGGTGAGGACCGGGGGAGGCGGTGGCACCGCGTCGAAGAGGTCAAGCGCGGCGGCGGCATCGAGCCGGCCGCCGGAGGTCGTCTTCGCCGCCAGCGCGGAGATACGGTCGACGCTGGTGAGAAGCCCGCGGCGAACTTCGGCGACGGTCGCGCTCGGCTTCTGGGAGAAGAGGAGCGCGGCGGCGCCGGTCACGTGGGGGGTCGCCATCGAGGTGCCCTGCAGGAAGCGATACCCGTCGGCTTCGCCCAGGAGCGCGATGCAGCGCACTTCGACGTCGTCGACCCAGACCCCGGCGCTGGCTTTTGGCGCGGCGCCGGCGTCGTAGCTGAAGCGCACGGTCAGCTCACCGCCGGCGCTGAGGCGGTCGCGCAGCGGGAAGGAGAAGCGCTCGGAGCGGATCGTGCCGAGGGTCTGCACCCACTCCTCGTCGAGGAAGACTTCGATCAGCAGGGATCTGCCGCCGGAGACCCGGCTGTCCAGTTCGACCGCGCAGCTCTGCAGCCCGGGCGGGAGCGTGACCGGGGCGGAGGTCGAGGCCCGCACCGAGTTGGGGACCGGCGGCGCGCCTGGCGAGTCGGTGATTCCGAACGAGGTCAGCGGCGCCTCTTTGGTGCGGGCGAAGCCGCCGTCGGGACCGGCGCTCCACATCACCGCGAAGTCGTCGGTCTCGAAGGTGTCCCCGACGAACGCGTGGGCCGGGTGGGTGCTGAGCGTCTCGGTCCCGGGCGCCGCCAGGTCGACCGAGCTCGCGCCCCAGTTCGAGAACGAGGCGAGGCGGTCGGCCTGGTCGGTGGCGGCGACGCAGACGACGTTGTCGATCGCGCTTCTGCCTTCCCCCAGCGGGTCGTAGTTGCAGGGGTACTTGGGGGCCCCGTCGTTGTCCTGTTCCTCGTTGCCGGCCGAGACCACGAAGAGGGTCTGCGGGTTGAGGGCGATCGCCTCGGCGACGGCGTTGCTGGCGTTGACGCCGCCGAGCGACACGTTCGCCACTCGCGCCCCCTTGGCGCCGGCGTATTCGATCGCCTGCACCAAGGCCGAGTGGGGGCAGCCGCGGTCTTCGGTCAGCTCGAAGCGGGAGCAGACCCGCAGCGGCATCAGCCTGACGTCCTGGGCGACCCCGGTGATGCCGATGCCGTTGTTTCCCTCGGCGCCGATCGTTCCCGCGGTGTGGACTCCGTGCCCGCCGGAGAAGAGATCGTCGTCGGTCGGGTCGCCGTCAACGGCGGGCTCGTCGGCATCGATGCCGATGAAGTCGGCGCCGTGGAGGTCGTCGACGATCCCGTTGCCGTCGTCATCGAGGGCGTTCGGCGTCTCGCCGGGGTTGGTCCAGGCGACGCCGGCCAGGTCCGGGTGCTCGAACCGATAGCCGCTGTCGATCACCGCGACCACCGTGGCGGGGGTCCCGACCGTCCGCGTCCAGGCGCCGGCGACGTTGATGTCGGCGCCGGCGAGGGCGCCGGTGAAGTCGTTAACGCCGAGCCCGCTGTTCTGAAGTCCCCAGAGCTGGCCGAAGAGGGGGTCGTTGGGGACTGCGTCCTCGACCGCGTAACCGTCGCGCTCGGCGAGGGCCACGGCCGGGTCGGCCTCGAGCTCGCGGACCGCCTGCCGCGGCGTCTGCCCCGGCTCGGTCTCGACCAGTTGGAAGCGGCGGGAGCCGAGGTCACGGCTGAAGTCGACCGCGGCTTCCTCGCGGGCGGCACGGCGCTCGGCGGAGCTCGCTCCCGGAACCCACTCGACGATCACCCGGTCGGCGGAGAAGAGGAGCGGCGGCGGCTCCGCAGCCAAGGCTCCAGGCGCTGCCGCGAAGGCGACAAATGCGAGGACGGCGAGCGCCTTTGGAAACTTAGACATCTGGTTACCTTAACCCGCGTCCTAAGTCTGTCCTCAACGGGGGATCTATAGGTTCTTTCCCGCCCCGTCCCCGAAGTGGAGGCCCCGTGAGGACCAGGAAGCGCGCCCTGTTGGACCGCCTGGCCTCCCATCCGTGGCTGATCGGTGATGCCGAGACGCCGGGCCGGACGCTGGCGCGGCGGGTCCGGGTGCTGACCCTGGTTGCAACCATCGGCGCCAACGCGATCGGCGTCGTCGTGGTCTTCGCCTTCGCGGTCTGGGCGTTGCCGCAACCCGACGGCGTCGACTCCTCCAGCGCCCTGCCGGTCAACCTCGCGGTCGGCGGCGCCTACGCTCTGCTCGCGCTCGCGATCGGCGTCGTCTGGGGACGGCGGCGGGTCGAACGCGGGCCGAAGGGGTTCAAGGCCTGGCTCGAGGACGACCTGACGCCGACCCCCGCGCAACAGCGGCGGGTGCTGCGGGCGCCGCTGCGGGTGATGTTCGTCCAGATCGTCCTCTGGGGGCTGGCGACGCTCCTCTTCGCCGGGCTGAACACGATGTACTCGCCCCTGCTGGCACTGGGGGTGGGGATGACCGTCGCCCTTGGCGGCATCACCACCTCCTCGGCCGCCTACGTCCTGATCGAGCTGGCGCTGCGGCCGGTCGCCGCGCGGGCCCTCGCCGCCGGCCCGATCGACCGTCGCTTCGTCCCCGGCGTGGCGATGCGCTGGTTGCTGGCCTGGGGCCTGGGGACCGGCACCGCGATCGTCGGCATCATCGCGGTCGGCATCGTCGCCCTCACCGACGTCGAAATCGACGAGCAGGTGCTGGCGATCACGATGATCGTCCTCGGCGGCGTCGCCCTCGGCTTCGGCTCCCTCGTCACCGCCCTCGCCGCCTACGCGACCGTCCACCCGATCGCCTCGATCCGCCGCGGCCTCGAGCGGGTCGGGGAGGGTGACTTCTCGGTCGAGCTGGCGGTCTGGGACAGCACCGAGATGGGGCTGCTGCAGAGCGGCTTCAACGAAATGGTCGCGGGGCTGCGCGACCGCGAGCGGATCCGCGACGTCTTCGGCCGCCAGGTCGGGCACGAGGCAGCGCGGCACGCGCTCGCCGCCGAGAAACCCCAGCTCGGGGGGCAGGTCTGCGAGGTGGCGGTCCTCTTCGTCGACGTGATCGGCTCGACCGAACTGGCGGCGAAGCGCGACCCGCGCGAGGTGGTCGCGCTCCTCAACGACTTCTTCGCCGAGGTGGTCGAGGCGGTCGACGCGCAGGGAGGCTGGATCAACAAGTTCGAGGGCGACGCCGCGCTGGCGCTGTTCGGGGCTCCGACCCCGCTGCCGAACCATGCGGCGGCGGCGCTCTCCGCAGCGCGGGACCTTGACGAGCGACTGCGGCAGCGGGTCGGCGGCCTGCGGGCGGCAATCGGCGTCGCCGCCGGCACCGTCGTCGCCGGCCACGTCGGCGCCGAGAGCCGCTTCGAGTACACCGCGATCGGCGACCCGGTCAACGAGGCGGCGCGGCTGACCGAGCTGGCGAAGGAGCGCCCGGTCCGGGTCCTCGCCTCCGGGGTGGCAGTGGCGGCCGCCGGCCAGGAGGCGGAGCGCTGGGCGCTGGGCGACTCGGTGACGGTGCGCGGGCGCGCCACGCCGACGCAGCTCGCGAGTCCGCGCAGCGACTAGGAGAGAGCGACGGCCGGGTCGGTGCTGGTCAGCCGCTCCGGCAGCCCGAAGGAGGCGAACAGTTGCGGCGTCAGCAGCGGCGCCAGGAAGTTGTGGACGCCGGCGACGACCGGCCCGCCGTCTGCGGCGACCGGCTCGAGGATCGTCACCGACCACGGCAGCCACGCGCCCGAGTCGGGGTCGGCTTTGAAGATCGCGAAGGCCGGGCAGCCGTTGGCCGTGAGGCCGACGAGCTTCGAGCCGCGGCAAGCGGCGCCCTGGCCGAGCATGAACTCGGCGACCTGCTCGGGGCCACGCAGCCACAGCTCCAGCGGCGGCATGTCGAAGACGACGTCGTAGCGCAGCAGCGCGACGATGCGGTCGATGTCGTACTCGGCGAAGGCCTCGAGGTACTGCTCGAGCAGCCGGCGCTCGTCCTCGTCGCTCGGCCGCGCCGGCGCCTCAGCGTCCTCCAGCGCCAGCTCGTCGAGGGTTTCGCGGGCGCGCTGCAGGGCGCTGTTGACCGAGGCGACCGAGGTCTCGAGCATCTCGGCGACCTCCTTGGCGCTCCAGCGCAGGACCTCGCGCAGGACCAGCACCACCCGCTGGCGGGCGGGCAGGTGCTGGAGGGCGGCGACGAACGCCAGCCGCAGGCTCTCGGCCTCGGCCATCCGCGTCGCCGGGTCGGCGTCGGGGTCGGCGACCTGGCCGTCGGCGATCGGCAGCACCCAGGTCGTCTCCGGCAGCGGGGCGCCGACCGGCGTCTGCGCCGAGCCGACGTCGGCGAGGTCGACGGGGCGGGCGCGGCGCTTAGCGCCCTCGATCTGGTCGAGGCAGACGTTGGTGGCAATCCGGAACAGCCACGACTTCAGCGCGGCGCGGTCCTGCAGCGTGTCGGACCGCCGCCAGGCCCGCAGCATCGTCTCCTGGGTGGCGTCTTCGGCCTCGAAGCCGGAGCCGAGCATCCGATAGCAGTAGCCGGTGAGGGCGGGGCGCAGGCCCGCGAGGGCCTGCTCGAAAGACGGCTGGTCGCCGCCGGCGCGATCGACGGTCGAGACGGGCATCGGTCACATCCTAGGAGGACGGGCGATGAGTTTTGGGCACCGCGGGGGTCTTTGTTTAGAGACGCCGTCCCTAGGGAGGAGCCAAACCGTGTCCCGACTGATCTTCGTCAGCCTGCCCGTTGCCGACCTGCCAGCCAGCCGCAGCTTCTTCGGCGCGCTCGGGTTCGGGTTCGACGAGCGGTGTTGCGATCAGGGAGCCGCCTGCATGGCGGTCAGCGAGCAGGCCTTCGTGATGCTGGTCGAGCGCGACCGCTTCGCCGACTTCGTCACCAAGCCGGTCGCCGACGCCGGCGAGGCCACGGCCCTGACCGTCGCCGTCAGCGCCGAGAGCCGCGAGGCGGTCGACGACTTCGCTGGGGCCGCCTTCGACGCCGGCGCGACGCCCGCCAAGGACCCGCTGGAGTGCGGGTTCATGTACCAGCGCAGCTTCCACGACCTCGACGGCCACCTCTGGGAGGTCTTGTGGATGGACCGGCCGAACCCGGGGTAGGGTCCCGGCCCATGCCTACCTTCCGCTTCCCCGCCGCCCCTGCCCTGCTCGTCGCCCTCGTGGCCCTGACCGCTCTGCTCGCCGCCCCGGCGGGAGCGGCAGCCGAGGACGAGCTGACCGCCGTCGTCGCCAGCGCGGTCGCCGCTCCGGAACCGGTCCTGGGCAGCGACCGTCGCCAGCACCTCGCCTACGAGCTGCAGCTGGTCAACCGCGGCTCGGCGAAGATCACCGTGCGCTCGATCCAGACCCTGGCCGGCGGCAAGGTCGTCGCCACGCTCGCCGGCAAAGCGCTGGCGGCGAAGATGGTCCCCTACGGCAGCGGTGGGCTGAGCAACAAGCTGGGGGCCGGCGAAGGCGCCTTCGTCTTGATGGACGTCAGCTTCCCCGGCAAGGCGAAGCTGCCGCGGCGGATCGTCCACCGGCTGCAGCTCTCCGAACAGCCCCGCAGCCCGGCCAACGCGACCCGCTACCTGACCGCCCCGACCGCGGTGGTGCAGCGGCCCGCGGTCGTCGTCGCGCCGCCGCTGCGCGGCGCCGGCTGGGTCGTCGGCAACGGCTGCTGCGCCGCGCTCACCGCCCACCGCGGCGCGGTGCTGCCGGTCAACGGCGCGATTTACGTCGCCGAGCGCTTCGCGATCGACTTCGTCCAGCTCAACTCGACCAACCGCCTGGTCACCGGGCCGGCCGACATGCTCTCCAGCTACGCCTTCTTCGGCGCCCCGGTCCACGCCGCCGCGGCAGGGAAGGTCGTCGGCGTGGTCGACGGCATCCCCGAGACCCCGGCGGGCTCCTTCCCCAAAGGCATCACCGCGGCTGAGGCGGGCGGCAACCACGTCGTCGTCGACATCGGCAAAGGCCGCTTCGCCTTCTACGCCCACCTGCAGCCGGGCAGCATCGAGGTCAAGATCGGCGACCGCGTCCGCAGCGGCCAGGTTCTCGGCATGCTCGGCAACAGCGGCAACTCCGACGCTCCCCACCTCCACTTCCACATCATGGACGGGCCTTCGCCGCTGGCCTCCAACGGCGTCCCCTTCCGCATCTCGCAGTTCACCACCGCGGGGACCGTGACCAACCTCGAAGAGCTGACCAAGGGCGCCCCCGCCGCGATCGTCCCCAAGCCGCTCGGACCGCACCGCCAACAGCTGCCGCTCGACCTGCAGATCGTCAACTTCGGCTAGCGCCCAGGCCTAGCCCGTCTCCAACCCGTGCGGGTGGAGGTGGTCTTCGGCCATCTTCTTGAGGCCGGCGCGGTCGATCTTGCCGGTCGGGTTGAGTGGCATCTGCTCGAGGAAGAGGATCTCCTCCGGGGCCTTGTAGCCGATCCGCTCGCGGCAGTGGACGATCAGGTCGGCGACGCTGGGGGGCTCGGCGCCCTCGCGCAGGGTTACGTAGGCGCGGACGTTCTCGCCGTGGACCTCGTCGTGGACGCCGACGGCGCCGGCGAGGTCCACGGCCGGGTGCTCGTTGAGGGCACCCTCGACCTCGTAGGGGCTGATGTTGGAGCCGTCGTGGACGATCACCTGCTTCTTGCGGCCGAAGAACCATAGGTAGCCGTCTTCGTCGGCGCGGGCGAGGTCGCCGGAATCGATCCAGCCCTCCCGCAGGACCTCCGCCGTGGCCTCCGGCGCCTGCCAGTAGCCGGCCATCGCCGCCGGGGTGCGAATCCAGATCCGCCCCACCGCCTCGGGCTCCACGGGCTCTTCGCCCTCGCCGCGCAGGGCGATGCTGAAGCCGCTGATCGGCCGCCCGATCGAGCCCTGTTTGACCGTCCCGGAGGGAGGGTTGAGCGTCGCCAGGCCGACCTCGGTCATCCCGTAGCCCTCGACGATCGGGAAGCCGGCGACCGCGGCGAACTCGTGCAGCAGCTCGGTCGAGACCTTGTCGGAGCCGCAGCGGCAGACCCGCAGCGAATCGAAGTCGTGCGGCTGCAGGTCGTGGTCGCGGACCAGGGCCAGCAGCGCCGCCGGGATCATCGCCAGCACCGTCGGGCGCTGCTCGCGCAGCAGCGGCAGCAGCTCGTGGCTGTCGAAGGTCCGCGCCACCACCACCCGGCCGCCGACCGAGAGCATGCTAAGCGCCCAGAGGAAGGAGCCGATGTGCGACATCGAGGAGCCGGGGAGGAAGACGTCCTCGCCGTCGAGCTCGAAAGCGGCGGCGGCGCTGGCGATCATCCAGCGCAGCGAGGAGCGGGTGTGAGTGACGCCCTTGGCCGGCCCGGTGCTGCCGGAGGTGAAGAAGATCGCCGCCGGCTCGTCCGGGTCCGGCTGGTCATCGCGAGTCCGCGACAACCCGTCTTCAGGGCGGGCTGGCGCGGACTCGTCGCTCTCGAGCAGCCGATCGAAGCTGTGGGGCCAGTCGACGTCGCCGACCTCGCCGGGCAGCTCGGGGTCGGCGTAGGCGATCACGCGAAGGGGGAGCTCGGCGGCGAGCCGGCTCTCCCCCACGTCCTCGACCCGCTCGACGTGGGCCAGCAGGGCCCTGGCGCCGCTGACCTCGAGCGCGTGGTCGATCTCGCGGTGGGTGTAGCGGTAGTTGAGAGGCGTCGCCACCAGGCCCGCCTTGAAGCAGGCCAGGTAATGGACGATCAGGGCGATCCGGTTCGGCATCAGCGAGGCGATCCGCTCGCCCGGCTCCAGCCCCAGCCCGCGGTAGCCGCCGGCCAGCCGCTCGCACTCCGCCTCCAGCTCGCGCCAGCTCATCGAGCGCACCGCCGAGACCAGTGCCGGCGCCTCGGGGTTGACCTCCAGCCCTGTTCGCAGCAGGTCGTTCAGCGGCGGGGCGGGAGATTCGAGCGGAAGGCCGTCGATCAGCACGCGGGTACTTTTACAGGAGGCGGCCGGAGATCGATGAGCACCGCCAATCTAGAAGGGACCGCGGCACGAACGCGCCGCGGTCCCCAGAACCATCGCTCCCTAGGGAACGTTTCGACCAACTACTGCACCCACACTCCCTGCTGGATCGTCCCGGCGCTGTTTTTGTAAGCCTTAAGGCTCATCGTGCCGGTGAAGGTCCCATCCGAGTGGACACCTTTCGAGGGGCATGCTCCACCGGGACTGGTGTAAGTAAGCCCCGTTATGCTGTATTTCACTTCGACCGACCGCGTGGTCCCGGATCCTTTGTTCACGAACGAGACCGTCTGCGACGCTGGGGTCTGCGCCGGAATCGTCAACAGACAACCGTTGACGTAGGCACTTATCTGCTGCCCTTCCGGACAGCTGAACGCCAAGATACCGGATCCCGTCGATACGGTAGTAATTTTCTCCGTGCATCCATTCATGACCCAGCTTTTACTCGCCCCGCCTGGGCATGAGATCGATGGAGAGAGGGTTAGCGTTTCAACACTCGGTTTGGGGATTTCCTGGCTGGAAGCAGACTCACTGCATTTATAGGCTCCTGCCGGGGTGGCGAAAGTCGTTACCGTCACCTGACTGGTCTTCACAAAAGCTGAATTTCCTTCGAACTGAAACGATGCAGCAGCGGCACTGGACACCGAGGCAAACGCACCCACGATCACCAGAGCACCCACGACAGCACCAAACAGTCTCTGCCTCATATATGACTCCTTTTCAATTTAGCGACTAGGCATCAGTACGCTGAGAATGCTGGCATGAATGCAGACAATCATTTGTGCCGGTTTGTCCCATCAGACAATTACTTATTGCCGATCTGGCACTCTGCTCTTGACTGACGGTGAAGAGTCAGTGCGAGGGAGAGCTCCGTATAGTTCGTTCCGATCGAGTGCCCTAGTTTCTCCTCGATCGACCTCAGTCTCTTGGAAACCGTGCGACGGTTCATGCCGAGTTGGGCGGCGGCGGCAGACGCATTGCATCCTGTCTGCAAATAGCAATCCAGCAGCTCGGTCGTTTCGTCATCGATCGAGTCCCCGGTGCCCTTGAGAACGTCGAGAAAGTGCTGCTGGAGAAAAGTTCGCAAAGTCTCGTCTTTGGACAGAGTCACAGCAACCGCCACGGAGCCATAGGGCGTGGCGAGTCCCGGTCGACGTTCCGCTTGCCCCAGCGCCGCACAAGCCTGCCGGTGGGTTAGGCGCCAGCCCTCAAGTCCGTGGCCGGGCTCTCCGATCGCGACTGCAGTTTCCGCCGGCCAATCGCCGGCAAGAAGAGCCGGGCCTACTGCCAGTCGACCGGGCTCCCGAGTCCCCAACCACGCCCAAACCAGCTGGTCTTCTTGGGGTGTGAGCAGAACTTGGCAGTCGACGGTTCGCACCGCGCTCCGAATCGAGCTACAGGCATCGGGGCCACTGGCAACAATGCCCGTGTGCCAGTACCCGTTCAGCGCGTACCCGAGGTCCGCCTGCCCCTGTTCAGAGCCGGCCAGCATGCGCCGAACGCTGCGGGCATCTCCCTGCAAAGAGTGCCTCGGCCGTAGCTGCGCCGAGTCGCGGTGCTCGGCCGTGACCGTCTCCGTAACCCTGTCGAGGCAGTCCGAGAGACGACCCAGCAGGTCAGTCAGTTCCCTGCTCTCGAGAGTTCGGCTGCGCTCGCACTCCCGAATCACCCACTCGTTGAACTGAAAATACCCCGCCAGGTAGCTGCGCATGACATCCGCCAAGCTCACTTCGCTTCGCTCGGCGAGCTTGACCTGATCGACGATCGCCGGCGGTGGGGTGGACAGGCGCTCTTGCGGCTCCTCCAAAGCCCGAATGCCGTATGAGACGCCGGCGTTGATCGCCGCGCGGACGCTCGAACTGTACGCTGGATCAGGCTCCCGCGGACCCTTTCCAATCACCCGAACACGAGACAGTATGGAGGCTTGGATATCGGGTTGGCGAACCCGGAGGTATTCGCCCACATGCGCCCGTTTTCGTCCGTCAGTCATGGCACCAACGGTTAGCATCAGCAGTGTGCAACCCTTAGGTTCGCCTCACCTCTTCGCGGACTTCCTCCCTTTGCCGCCGCATTTCGTCTTCAGGACCTGATTCAGGTTGTGAGCCTTGTTGTTCTGGCCCGTCATCTTCACCGAGGCTATGAACCGTCCCTTGCAGAGGTTCACGCTGTTCTGGAGCAGACCCTTCTTGCCGCCTGAGAGTTCGAGGATGACTTTGGAAACGGGAGCGTCGGGAACGAGGGCGAAGGTGCTTCGCACCCTCGAGGCTTCGCTGCCCTTCACGCGGACCGAATCGATGAAGCCAACCAAGTTGACGTCGATCTGACCGCGCAGCGCCACGACGAGATCGGGCAACTGCCGGTCGCCTCCGTTAGAGCGGAAGTAGACCTTCCCTTGGAGTGGCTTGTCCAGCAAGGGCGTGTAGGCGCGAGCGCGACCAAGAACCGACTTGGGGGGACATCTACCGTCATTGAACTGCGGCCTGGTGCACGGGTTATTGATGTGGCGGTTGTCGATGAACTGGCTGCGAGGCAGGGTCACGGAGACCTTGCCGATGTTTGCCTGGCCCTTGGGCTGGGTCAGCACCGCCTTCAGGCCTGGGTTGCCGGTGCGCTTGGTCTGCCCCGTTAGGCTCAGCGCAAGCTTCGGCGCGAACGCGAGGCCGTTGCAACCACCGACCTGGAAGCGATCGGTCAGAGATACCGACTGGCCTTGCAGCGATGCAGCGCCGCCCAGGACCGCCATCGGGTCGCAGGAGGTCGGATTGAGGGTGAAATTCGGCCGGTTGAGGGTGACCGAGATCGCGCGGATGTCCAAGGGGATCCCCTCGAGGATCGACGGCAGCGGATCAGAAATGGCGTGGATCTGAGCGGTGGTGGGGTCGACGTAGAGCGCATTCCTGACGACCACCGCGCCAAGGTCGAAGGGCCCGGCGACTGCGGGGGTGACGATCACCAAGGACAGCGGAGCGCCACGATAAGGACCGGCCAAGTAGGCGCGGCCCTGGACGTAGGTAAGTGACCCAGAGCCGGCACCGACGTCGACCTTGCCGACTTCGGAAGCGGCGGGGCAGCTCGGAGCGGCGATCTCGAGCGCTCCCTGGTTGGGATTGGAGCGAGCCCGTGCAGCCGCGATCTGAGCCTCCGAGCATTCCGCGAGACCGGCCAGTTTGCCGAGCAGGCCTTCGGGAAGAGTGGTGTCGATCGAGGCAATCCGCTGCGAACCCGGATCTCGGCTCAGGTTCAACACGAACGGTGAATGCGTTCCGGCCAGAGGCGTCACCGTCCCAGCTTCGAAGCTCGGCTTGAAGGGACCGGGACCGCAGCCCCCGCCGGCGCCGCTGACGGTGATCTGGAAGGCCTCGGTGCTGGTCACCGCGGGGCCGCCGGACCAGGGGAACAGCACGGCCTTGGTCTCATAGCTGCCGCAGCCCGTCGGGGTGGTCAAGGGACCGCGAGCGCCGCCCTGGAAGTTGAGCTTGAAATGCGAGAAAGGCAGTTGGGGGATGTTGTCGGCGACGGCCGTCAGCTGGCCAGTCCGCTGATCCGCGGTGATCTTCAGCGCCTGCTTGACGATCACGCCAAGCTTCGGGTTCTTGATCACCAGATAGACCCCCAGCAACGAGCCGAATTCGTTGTCATAAGGTTTGGCGACATAGAGGTTGCCTTTGATCGGTTCCTCCAGCAGCGGGGTCTCAACGTCGACCGTGCCGATCTTCGAGGACTCCGGGCAGCCCGCCCCCGGGGAGGAGACCAGGGTCTCCCGGTCAAGATCTGCGGGGCTACAGGCGCCGAGCCCGTCGACAACCGAAGCGTTGACGGTCATCCCCTCGGGGAGGGTGACCTCGGTCCGTCTGATCGGTGACTGAGCCAGCCCCGTGGGACTGGTCAAACCTTCGTCGGCGACGCTGAGATTGAAGTCGAGTCCACTCGGGCTTTGGCCGACCTGGGTCGTGGACGAGACCGCAATCGACGGCGAAAAACCAAGTTTGCCGCAACCGGCGAGCGTCCCTCCGGTGAAGGTAGCGGGTCCGAACACCTCTCCCTGCCAGGAGTCGGCCACGTATTCGGTGCTGGGCGGAGCGTCACATACCGCCGGCAGCGTCACATACGGTTCTTCAGCAGCGCCCGAAGGGCAGAGTCCCCCGCGGGTGTGAATGGTGTCGTCGGGAAACACTTCGCTCGCGTTGAGACAGGCGCCCCTTTCCGTGTCATGGGCCGGACTCGCGGGATTGCCCCAGATCACCAGCTTCGAACTGAAGATCGCGAGTGGCTGGGCGATGTTTCGCAGCCGCGCGACGACGTTGTAGGGCGGTTTCTGGTTAACGGTGAACTCGATAGTCACCGGCACTCCCTGAGCAATGAATCCCAGCTTTTGGACAACCCCGGGCGGAGGGGTGAGATTGTATACCGGAGCGTTCAGGTAGTCGCGCTGGACCGGGTTCCAATGGAGTTTGATGACAACCAGCCCGACCACCGAGCTGTTCGAGCATTTGGGAATCTTGTCTTCTTGGTTGTAATTAATGAAGTCCGCGCTCGAGCAGCGTTGGGCCGAGCTGGGCCGGCCGACCAAACCCGGGGGAAGGTTCACGTCCAAATTGCGGACCGCGCCGTCCGGGGTTTCTCCATACCCGGGCAAAGTGGTCGTGTTGAACTTGATTTCGTTCGTCACCGCAAATGGGTGGGAACCGGCTTGAGTCGCGACCGAACCATCGGCATTGGTAAAGCTGAGATCAAACTTCTCGATTCCAAATGCCGCATTGGCCGCCGGTGCCAAGACACTTGCGCAGAGGGCCGCGAGAATGAGGATCCAACCGAAGCGCTTCAACGTCCTGCCCTCCCCTTCGTGGTGGCTCTGGCGTGGTTGCCCTTGTGCTTCCTGCCCTTGGCCTTCTTCTTACCTTTGTGCTTCTTGCCCTTGGCCTTCTTCTTCTTACCCTTCTTCTGTTTCTTATTGCCGTTCCCCGTGAACACGGAGCTCCCCGGCTTGGTGATCGTCGGCGCGACCCCCGGCACCTGACACGCCTGCCCTTCGCATCCGGGAGGGGGAGTAACGGGTACTGGGAACCCACCCCCGATTCGGGCGTCGTAGATGTCGATCAGCCCCGGATCTTGGGGCACCAAGCTGGAGGCCGTCGAAAAGAAGACGTCGCTCCCGTCTGGGCTGGCATCGATGAATTCCGAATCCGAGGGACTGTCACCGCTCGAGATCAGGCTGACGCACCCGTTGTTAGTGAGACTGTAGGCAGCCGCCTGCGTGGTGCAGGAGCCGGTGCCGGGACTCTCCCATTGGTAAACGTCCGTTTTCCCGTTGGTATCAGCCGGAACGAGCGATTCGAGCCCTTCGAAGAACACCCGATCACCGCGATCGGTAACGACCCTTGAGCCGTAAAGTTCCGTTTGGTAGGGGGGCAGCAGGGCGGCCGCAAGCACTCCGAAGTCCTTGCCTTCGGCAGCGGCGATTCGACCTTGCGGTCTTTGGCCCGCAGGATTGCATGAGACGCAAGTGATCTTTCCCCCTGAGCGCGCGTCATAGAGATAGATCTCCCCGACCTGTTCGCCAGTCCCGGCTTCGGTGTTGTCGTAGTCGCTGAGCCTGGCGGTCGAAAGAAAGAGTGCCGACCGGCCGTCTGGCGTCACTCGAGAAGTCCGCAGGTAAGGTTCTTCGTTGATCGGAGTGAAGGTCTGAATCGTCTGGCGCCGAGCATCGAAGGCCGACAGGGCGCCGACGAACTGGAGCCTTTCGGGGCCGGGATTGGTCGAATCGAATCGATAGAGGTTTGCTTGACCCGGTGCAGGTTCATTACCTTCGGGATTCGGGGCAGTAAGCGATTCCTCAGATACAAAATAGGCCGAGGTCGCGTCACGGCCTGCCCCCATGAATCCCACGAAGCCCCCTGCTATGAGGCTGGCTTGGTCGGCATCCGCCTCGTACTCATAGAGGCTCCCTTCAGCGGAGAAGAACGCGCGCGACCCATCGACGGACGCAGCCCAGAAATGCGCGGGTCCACTGGTGACGTTGGCGGATACGGCAAAGGTGCAGCCTTTGGTTGGTTCGGTGCATTGACCACCCATGACCGCGCTCTGCTCCTGGTCTGCATTCTTTCGCAGATACAGCGGCCCTTCGCCACCAATTGATCCCGTCCAGTAGATGCGGGTGCCGTCGCCCGATACCGCATTCTGAACACTCCCGGTTCGGGGCGCACCAAAAATGTTATCCACCGCCGTGCCCACTGCTGCGCTGCTTTCCTCCCCTCCATCGGGAAGAAGGTTCACAGGGGTGATCCGTCCGTTGCAAGACTCGAATATCGCCATATCACTGTCAACTCGAGCCTGGTACACGACGCACCGCCCATCATCCGACATACCCTGGACATTCGGGATGTAAAAAGTCGGGTTCGCGCCCACAGGCGGGGTGACCACACTCACAGCTTCGATGCCCGCAGTTTCACAGAGATCTCGCTTGTACACATTGAAAAAGCCTTCGACCGCGCCGGGTGCCAATGCCGGATCGGTGTGGTGCAGCAGAGCTCCAGTGCAAAGCTCCGAAGTGAAAGCGCGATATTCAATATCGGCTCGAAAGCTAACTTCGGTTGCAGATCGCCCCTGAGATGGACTTATGGGTCGGTTGATCCATCCCGCCGGAGACCGGCTCGCGAGGTACTGCGAGACATAGGGGACACCTTCGGGATCGGCGAAGCCCTGCGAGGTGGAATAGGTCAGCTTTTCCCCGCTTAGGGCAGCCTGATTGAGCCGCGCGGGGTTGGTGGCAATGTTGGTTAGCCACTTGATATCGCCATTGTTTTTGTCGACCGGCGACACCATCTCGTAGGCTCTGCAGTCAGGCAGAGTCGCGCCTACGCCCCTGCGGAAGGGATCGTTCGGACATGCCGGGCTGCTCATAATGCCAAACGTTTTGAACGTATTGTCAGGGCCGACCGTTTCGCCAAATTCATTGGAGGCAATTAGGCGCCAGTGATAGGCCGTATTCGGCTCCAAGTCATTCAGCGTCAAGGTGACTGACTTGCCAACTCGGTCCGATCCGATCGAGGTCGGCGAGGAGCTGAATCCATAACTAGTGTCCAGCCCATACTCGACCCGATAGATCGTTTCAGCGCCTTCGGGGATGATCAACGCGCCAAACGTCGCTTCCGTAAAGACGACTCCGCTGACTTTTTCGGCCGAGATGATCGGTGGCCCAAGGGTTTTGAACGGCTGATCTGCTCCTTTGGACGGGCCGCCCACGGTTTCGACCGCTAGGCGAAAGTGGTATTCCGTGCCCGGCGTCAGCGTTTCAAGGTCGGCATGTACCTGCACCGGCTGTTCGCCGGTGCCTATCTCGGCGGAGGTCTCCGCACACGGGATAGTGTCTCCATAGGTTCCGGCTTCGGGCCCATATTCAAAGACACAGGAGGTCACTTCCTGGCCTTTGGGATTCACCGATCCATTGAGCGTCGCCGAAGACCCTTTCAGCGACGAGACTTCGTCAGTCGACGCTGATGCCAGCTGAGCCGGCGCGAATACCTGGATGCGCCCGCCAGTTTCGGCCAGGAAGACGGTTCCAGCGGATGCATCAACTGCGATTCCGGCTCCTCCGGTAATGCTCCCGCCGCCGAAGGTATAGGAGGGCGAGCATCCGGAGCCGGGCACCGGGGTGCAGCCCGTACCTCCGACTTCCCCGGACGGTTCGATCACATATGCGCTGACATAAGAGCCATCGTTGGAGAAGAGGGTCCCGGTCAGCAGGTCAGTCGCCAGACCATTGGTGCTTTCTGACTGACTAACTTGGCCGACATCCGTCCCGTTGCCCAGAAATCTCTCGATTTCCTTCCCTCCGTTGACCTTGAAGAAGTCTTCGGCATTTCCCGCTGCCAGCCCATTCGACAGGGTCCCCCGTGCAGAGGGAACGAACTCGGTTTCGAACGCTCCAGCGTCACTGAATTTGAAGAACCGGGTTGCGGTAAATCCCGCGTTCTGATCCAAGACCGCCAACGATCCACTGCTATCGACGGCAATGCCGGCGATGAATCCGAAGGGGCCATCCGTGGCCGTTGAGCCGTCCAGCTGACCGGCGACGCCCCAGCTGGTGATCAGGGTGCCGGCGGCGGAGAACTTCGTCACGATCCCCGCCGCGGTGTCCGCGACATAGACGGCGCCAGCGGAGGCGCCGCCAGAGTTGTCGACCGCAACGAAGGTCGGGAGATCGAAAGCTCCCGGTTCGCTTCCCGGGGTTCCGGCGACGCAGCCGGTGGTGCAGACGTCGACCCCGGCGCCGCCCACATCCGCCCCCCAGGCTCGGATGAAGGTGCCGGTGGAGGTGAACTGGGAGACCCGGTGGTTGTTGGTGTCGGCGACATAGACGTCGCCGCTGTCTTCGTTGACCGTAACGCCACTCTGCGCGGCCAAGGCCAGCTGGCCGTCGCCTGAGCCTGGACCACCGAAGGTCAGGGCCTGCGCAGAGGGCGCAACGATCGCAACAAAGAGCGCAAGGACGCCACAGGCCAGGAAAGCCAGGCCCAGGCGGCCCGCGACCGCTTGAAGTGGGGGCGGGGCGGCGTTGCGTTGGGACTCGCTGCCGCCCCGCAGACGCGGTTCACCAGGGGAACAAGGAACCGACGCCGTCTGGGTGGGCGCAGGCAAGTGGTTCGCGCGCCCCGAAACTGAAGTGATCTCCGTCATCTGCTTCTCCTCGCCGGGTGATCCCGACGGCGGTGACCTTGGTCGACCGCTTCCCTGTTGAGCTGCTTTCCCTGAAAGGCGGTCGTCGTTCCCCAACGGACTGCGTCATCGGCTGGCGATCGACCGCGGCGGCGAGTATCGGGCGGTGCGGACGCCGGTGTCAAAGCCGCTCCCAAAGTCAAGATCGCTCCAGCAAACATTTGCCCGCCGCAATGCCCTTCTGTGAGATCAGAAGGCGTTCTGGGGCATCTCGAAGAAGAGGAGCACCGAGACGGCGGGGATCATCGGTCCGCCCGACTCCCGCAGCCTCTCCTCGCTGCGACCTTTGACCGCCGCCACCTTTTCGAACGCCTCGCGGTGAATCCGGATCAACTCGTTCCAGCCCTGCTCGTCCAGTCGCAGCGGCGTGCGGATCACCATCGAGTCGTCCGTCATCGTCCCGGCGGCAAGGGAGGAGACCGCCTCGCGAAAGGCGACTTTGAGGAACGTCGCGCTCATTTTGTCTTTCTTCTCGACGGGGACGTCCCGCAATTCCTCCTCGTCGAAGTACATCGCCTCTACCCTGGCGACGTAGAAGCGCTCGAGGACGCCGCGGTTCTTTCGTTCCTCTGCCACTCGAACCAGGCCGGCTGCGACCAAACCCCGCAGCTGGTAGCGGATCTTGTCGACAGGCTCGTCGATCGCCTGCGCTATCTCGGTCGCGCTGGCAGGCCGCTGATCGACCGCGGTGATGATCGCCAGCCGCAGCGGGTGGCTCAGTCCGTCGATCCTGGCGATAATGCTTTTGTCTGCACTTGGTCCCCGTTCCGGCGCCATCTCCTACCTCAACCGCCCCCGTCGTCGGGCCGGGGCGATGACCAAGACGGCAGCGTCAAGAATGTCAGCAGTTCGGCATGCAGAGCCTGGATTCCCTGGCGCTCGCCTTCTCGAAGCAGGCGGCCGATGACTGCGATGACACCGCAGGCCAGGCTTTCCACGATGACGCGGTGTTCCCTGATCTCTTCCGGCATCACCTCGGCGAGCAGGTCGGTCGCGCGGGCGACCGTCTCCAGGTAGCGCCGCTGGCGCATCGGCGTTCCCCCGAACGTCTCAACGAACAACGCCCAGGCGAAGACGGAGTCGGCCGCAACCCAATCGAGGAGAGCCGCCAGGCAGACATCGAGGCGGCCGTCGGGCGGAGCGCTGAAGCACGCACCTTCAAGCGTATGCAACAGGTCTGCGCTAGCGGCGTCGACGAGCGCCGAGCCGGCAGCGTCAGCCCCTGGGTCCGGCGATGGTCGCCGGAGTCTGCGTGATGGTTCGATTTCGATAGCGATCTGCTGGCGAGCGATTTCCCTGAATGGGTGGCTGGAAAAGTCCCCTGTCCTGCCACCCAGGACCGCTACTTAGACCGCTGCGCAAAATTGTGTCAAGCACGTCCCCAAAATCGAATTTTCTGCACCAAACCGGAGATGTTCGCGATCAGTCTCTGGGGGGATTCCTGAGCCAGAGCAAGGCTGACGCGGCGGAGATCGACGGGTCGCCGCTCGCCTCCAGGCGCAGGTCGCTCTCCGCTTTCAATTGCAGGGTCCTGTCGAGCATGTCCCGATGGAGCTGGGTCAACTCCTCCCAGCCCCGGAGATCGACACGCATCGGGACCAGGGAGAGCAGGGTTCGCTCTTCCCCCACCAACTCTCCCTGGGAGAGGGAGTGGAGACTGGTCCTGAAGATCACCCGCAGCAGAGTCAGGGCCAATCGCGACCGCACCTCCAGGGGGACCGAAAGGACCTCCTCGAAGCGAAAGTCCATCTTGTCGGCGCAGGCCACGTAGATTCGCTCGACCACGCCCCGGCGGTGGCGTTCCTCGCTCACCGCGACCAACCCCGCGTCGCGGAGCTTGCGCAACTGGTACCTGATCTTGTCGGCAGGCTCACCCAGCTCCTCGGCAATCTCCCCCGAGCTGGCCGGGCGTACCGAGAGAACCATCGCGATCATCAGTCGCAGCTCATGGCTCAGCGCTTCGATTCGAGCTTGCGTCGCCTCGGTGTTCTGACTGCTTCGGGACATGCGCCTTTCCTGTTCGCGGCGCCATCCCGACCGACGGTGTAGGAGGCTACGGATCTGCAGCCGAAAGTACAACCTCGTACTGAAAGGCGAGAGGTGCAGACCGCGATCCATGAGGTGCCGCCTAAAGTGGGCCGATGGAACTCGACCTCTTCGCCGGCATGCAGGTCAGCAACTTCGAGGCGGCTAAGCCTTGGTATGAACGGCTACTGGGCTCCGAGCCCAGCTTCCTCGCGCATGAGACCGAGGCGGTTTGGGAGCTGGCGGAGCATCGCTTCCTCTTCATCGTCGAGCACCCCGAGAGCGCTGGCGGGGCGCTGCACACTGTCTTCGTCGAGGATCTCGACGCCCTGGTCACCGAGATCGCTGGCCGCGGGATCGAGCCCGACGAGCGCGAGACCTACTCCAACGGCGTCCGCAAGGCGATCTACCGCGACGCCGACGGCAACGAGATCGGGTTCGGCGGACCGCCTGCCTGAGGGGGAAGGCGGTCCGCCGGTTCCGACTACGGGAATTGCCTCAGCCGATTCCGTATGTACCCGAGGCTTCGCCGGCAACGAACCAGGAGCCGACCACTTCGTAGGCACCGGCGGGGCCGCCGTTGACGCTGGCGCTCCCGTTACCGAAGTATTCGATTTCGGTAATCGATTCCGGTTCCACGAGGAGTGTTGTGAGTTCCGGGATGCTGGACTCGATCTGTTTCACCGCACACCCGGAGTTGAAGGTGCGCATCAGTGTGACTTCTGTCGCCGTCAGGTCGGTCGCGTTGACGTCGACCGCCCAGGGACCGGCAGGCTGTTCGGTGCGAACCACGGTGCAGCCGACCAGCGAGCCACTGAGCCCCATGCATTTGTTCGTTTTGACGTTGGTCACCCGGCCGGTGCTGCCGGGTTCAGCTGTGAGCGTTGCTTCGGCTTCGCAGATCATCGACCCGGCTGAGGTGGTGAAGACCTGACTGCCGAAGAGACCGATTTCGACGTGTTCTTCGAGGGCCGAACCTTCGTGCTGCCATTCGGCTGCGGCAGCCCCGGCCGGACCGACCAGAGCGAGTGCCAGCAAAGCGACGAGGCCGAGCAGCCCCGTGCGGATGGAGGTCATGATGAGTACCTTCCTTTTTGACTGGTTTGACTGGGTTTAAAGAGAAGACAATGTGTGTTTTCTCTTGGTACTAGCAAAGTACTAGAGAACTCAGTCTTCTTTGATTAAGTTGCCGCGAAGACTCCACCCGGCGAGATTCGTCCGCGTCGTAGGAGAACTCGCCAACGCAGAAATAGGATGCGGAGATGGCTTCGGTGACTGGGGAAAAGCTGCTGGAACGCCGCAGTGAGCTGGAGGTAATCGCCGCCCACCTCGATCGTGCCAGCGCCGGCGAGGGTTCCTTCCTCGTCGTCGAGGGGCCAGCCGGAATCGGCAAGACGGCGCTGCTCGGCGCCGCCGCCGAACTGGCCGCGGAACGCGGGATGACGGTGCTGCGGGCGCGCGGCGGGGTGCTCGAGCAGCAGCTCGAGTACGGCGTCATCCGGCAGATGGTGGAGAAGCCCGTCCTCCGTGCCGACCCGGAGCGGCGGGCGCAGCTGCTTGCCGGCCCGGCCGCCGGCGCGGTGGCGGCGCTCGGCATCGGCGAGCTGCCGGCCGACCCGGGCCCCGGCGGTGATCCCTCGCCGCAGATCCAGCACGCCCTGCACTGGCTGATCGCCAACATGGCCGAAGACGGGCCGTTGCTGATCGTCCTCGACGACGCCCACTGGGGCGACGTCGCCTCGCTGCAGGCCGGCGGCTACCTGGCGCGGCGGCTGACCGGGATGTCGGTGGCGATCCTGGTCGCAGCTCGCGACGACGAGCCGAACTCCCAGCAGAGCCTGTTGGCGGAGCTGTTCACCACCGCCGAAGCCACCTACCTGCAGCCGCGGCCGCTCTCCGAGGAGGCGGTCGGCGAGGTCCTTCGCGAGGCCTTCGCCGGCCACGCGGCGCCGGCGCCGCTGATCGAGGCCTGTCGCGCCGCCAGCGGGGGGAACCCCTTCCTCTTGACCGAGCTGGCGGCGGAGCTGGCCGCCAACCACGCCGCTCCCGAGCAGACGCCGGTCGAGGCGGTCGAGCACGCCGGGCCGGTCGCCGTGCGACGCTCGCTGCTGCTTCGCCTCGGCAACCTGGGAGCAGATGCGCGGCAGCTGGCGCAGGCGGTGGCGATCATGGGCGGCGAAGCGGAGCTGCGCCACGCGGCGGCGGTCGCCGCCGTCGACCCGGCAGCTGCGGGCGAGGCTACGAGCGTGCTGGCCGCCGCCGGGATCCTCGAGCCGGGGATGCCGCTGCGGATCGTCCACCCCTTGGTGCGGGCGGCGATCGCCGAGGACACGCCGGCGGCCGAGCGGGCGGCGACGCATCGCCGCGCTTTCGAGGCCCTGGCCGCCGACGCCGCCGTCGACCAGGCGCTGCTGCCCCACGCCCTTGCCGCCGAAGCAGTTGGCGACCCCGAGCTGGTGGCGCTGCTGCGGCGCCTCGGCGAGCGGGCGCTGCGGACCGGCACGCCCAGCTCATCGGTCGTCTACCTCGAGCGGGCGCTGCTGGAGCCGCCGGCGGCGGCCGAGCGGGGGGCAACGCTGGCAGCCCTCGGCCGAGCCCAGATCCGGACCGGCGACTTCGACGGCGGCGTCGACCGTCTCGAGCAGGCCCTGGCGGCAACCGAGAACGCCGCCGTCCGCGCCGAAGTCCACCGCGAACGAGCCTTCGCCGCCTTCGCCTCCGCCGGCATGGGCGAGGCCCGCCGGATCGTCGCCGAGGCGGTCGCCGAGCTGGACGGAGCTACGGGCGACGGGGCGCTGCAGCTGGAGGCTGACCTGGCCCTGCTGGCCTGGTTGTCGGGGGGTGAGCACGGCCTTGACCTGGGTCGCCACCGCGACCTCGCCGGCGCGACCACGGCCGAGCGCACGCTCCTCGCCCTGCTGGCCCAGCAGGAGCATGCCAGCGGCGCAACGCCGGAAGCGGTCGTAGAGCTCGCCGTCCGCGCTCTCGGCGGCGGCCGGCTGATCGCCGAGGACACCTCGGAGGCGCTCTCCTGGTACATGGCGACCTACGCGCTGCTGACCTGCGAGGCCCACGTCGAGGCGCGGGAGACGATCGCCGAAGCGATGGCCGACAGCCAGCGCCGCGGCTCGGTCTTCGCCCGTGCCGGAGCGCTCGGCACCCGCGCCGTGCTCGCGCTCAACGAGGGCCGGCCCCGCGACGCCGAGGCGGACGCCCGCGAGGCTGCCGCCGGGGCGATGCCGCCGATCATGGTTCCGGTCAATGCCGCCTACCTGGTGCTGGCCCTGGTCGACCAGGGCGACCTCGACGGAGCTGAGGCGGAGCTGGCGGCGGCGGGCATCGACCAGGGGCCCGGCGGGCCGACGGTGCTGCGCTGGATCCCCTGGGCGCGAGCGCGCCTGCGCGAGGCGCAGGGCCGGGTCGCTGATGTGCGCGCCGACGTGGCGCCGCTGCTCGAGGACGAGCGCGGCGGGCAGCCGATGCGGGCGCTGGCCGGGAAAGCGCTGCTGAGCCGCGCCCTCTCGCGCGGCGGTGAGTCGGCGGCGGAGGCCGAGACGCTGGCGCAGGAGCACCTTGCCTGGGCCACCTCCTGGGGCCGGCCGGGAGCGCTCGGGGTGGCGCAGCGGGCGGCGGCGTTAACCCGGCGAGGCGAGGAGCGGATCGAGGCGCTGGAGGGCGCGGTCGAGACCCTTGCGGCCTCGCCCCTGCGCAGCGAGGAGGCGCGTGCCCGCCTCGACCTCGGGATCGCGCACCTGCGCGAGGGACGGCGGCGCGAGGGCCGGCAGGTGCTGGAGGAGGCGTTGGCGTTGGCGCTCGAGATCGGCGCCCAGGGGATCGCCCGCAGCGCCGCCGAGGAGCTGGAGATCGCCGGCGCCGCCCCGCGCCGCCTCAGCTTCGACGAGCTGACCGCCTCCGAGCGCCGGATCGCCGAGCACGCGGCCGCGGGGCGCACCAACCGGGAGATCGCCGAGCAGCTCTTCATCACCCCGAAGACCGTGGAGAACCACCTCACCCGCGTCTACGGCAAGCTCGGGATCGGCTCCCGGGGCGAGCTCGCCGCCGCCCTCTAGCCGGCCGGGCCGCTCCACCCCCACCCCCCAAGCCGAAAGTCAGGGGGGTCCTCCCTCACGACGCAGGAGCGCATCGAGGCGACAGTTGCGGCGTGTCCCATCCAGGCCCGATCGACCTGCGCTGCGAGATCGACTCCATCGAGGAGCCGGTCGAAGGCCGGGTCAGCGACGAACGAGGCCGGTCCCTCCCCTTCCGGGGCTGGATCGAGTTCTCGGTCGCGCTGGCGAGCCTGGCCCGGGACACGGACCAGTCAAAGGATGAATCCCGACAGGAGGATCAATCGAATGAGTAAGAACCGACGCACCCGACGCCTGCCGAGCCCGGCCACCGTGCTGGCCTCGATCGCCGTCTTCGCCGTGCTCGCCGGCAGCGCCACCGCCGCCACGAGCCTGATCAACGGCAGCGAGATCAAGAAGGGCACGATCACCGGCAAGCAGATCAAGAACAAGTCGCTCGCGGTCAAAGATCTGAGCAAAGCTGCGGTCAAGAAGCTCCGCGGCGCCACCGGTGCCCGCGGTGAGACCGGCGCTCGCGGTGCCACCGGCGCTCGCGGCGAGGCCGGCCCCCGTGGTGAGAAAGGCGAGACCGGTGCCGCCGGACCGGCCGGAATCGTCGCGCCCCTGTTCGACTCCGATGACAGCGAGAACATCGGCGACGAAGAGAGCAAAATCGTGGCCTCGGTTCCGGTAGCCACGACCGGCACCTACGTGATCAACGCGAAGACCAACGCCTTCGCGCTGCAATCCACGATCGAAGTGGAATGCAACATCGAAGCCGGCGACGACAGCGTCGACGGGGTCCAGTGGACGGCAGACGTGGCCAACAGCCGCCAGCCGGTCGCGCTGCAAGCCGTCGCCTCGGCAACTGCCGGCCAGGCGATCGAGCTGCGCTGCTTCTTCGACGAGGGCAACGGCTCGGTGTTCAACAGCAAGCTGACCGCGATTCCGGTCGGCTAGCCCCCGCCACGGGCCAGTTCCTGTCGGCGGTCCTGCCGAACCTGAGCCGCGCGTCCGAGGGGGCGCGCGGCTCAGTTCAGCAGCTTCACCCAGACCGTCGTCAGCGCCTCCAGCACCGCCTCGCGGGAAACCGCCGGCTCTTCGAGCCACCAGAGGACGAGGGCGGCCATCCCCATGCTGGTCAACTCCGCCAGGGGCTCCAGCTGGGGACGCGGCGGCGGGCTTGCCGCCAGCGAGTCGATCACATCGGCGAGCACGGTTCGCGCCCGCGCGTGGACCTGGTGACGCCTCGCGGCAATCTCGGAACCGCCGCCGGTATCGCGGAAGAGCATCTTCCAGGCGTAGGAGTGCTGCTCGACGTACGTCAGCCAGCCGTCGAGCACCACCCGCAGCCGTTCCTCCAGCGTTCCCGTCTCGGGGATCGCCGCGACGAAGCCGGAGAGGTCGTCGCCGTGGCGGTCGAGCAACGCCAGGTAGAGGTCACGCTTGGAGCCGAAGTGGCGGTAGACGATCGGCTTGGTGACGCCCGCCGCTGCCGCGACCGCGTCGAGGCGGGTGGCGTCGAAGCCGTGCTCGCCGAAGAGGCGGCCAGCTGCCTCGACGATGAGAGCCCGGCGCTCGGCGAGCGGCAGGCGGCTGCGGGGTTGGGTGGGAGACATAGTTACTCGTGGGTAACTTAGCTGCTACGGTGGACGCACCCGACCCGAGGAGGTAGACGATGAACAGCGAGACGACGCCGGAGACGAGGGCCGAAGCCGAGTCGGAGGAGGCGATTCTCCAGCGCGACCGCGGGGAGGTCGTCGACCCGGTCCACAAGGCCTCCTACTGCTTTCGCCGCGAGGGGTCCGACCTCTGGGTCTACACCTGGCTCGAAGACGGCGCCCACCTGCCCGAGCACCTGCACCCGAGCCTCGACGAGTACTGGGAGGCGCTCGACGGCTCCGCCCGGGTCAAGCTCGACGGCGAGTGGCGCGACCTCGTGCCCGCCGACGGGCCCATCCACGTCGGCCGTGAAGTCCGCCACGAGCTGCGCAACGAAAGCGGGCAGCTGGCGCGGATGCGAACCAGGGTCACCCCCGGCGGCCGCCTGGAGGAGTTCCTGACCGAGAGCGCGCAGGCAGCCAGGGAAGGCCTGATCAATACCCGCAACCTGCCGACCAGCATTCGCGCCGCCGGCTGGATCGGCCGGTTCGCGCTGCGATTTCAAGACGAGACGGTGATGACCTCGCCGCCGCCGGCGCTGCAGCGGCTGACCCTGCCGCTCCTGGCGCGGCTCGCGCCCGACCGCTAGGGAGCGACCACGCCCGCTTCGTAGGCAAGGATCACCGCGTGGACGCGGTCGCGGACGCCGAGCTTGGTGAGGACGCGCTTGACGTGGGTCTTCACCGTCGTCTCCTCGACCACCAGCTCGGCGGCGATCTCGCGGTTGGAGAGGCCGCGGGCGATCAGCTCGAGGACCTCGCTCTCGCGCGGGGTCAGCTCGGCGAGGCGGGGGTCATCGTCCTCGCCGGCGCGGGGCAGCGGCCGCGCGACCATCTGGTCGATCACCCGCCGCGTCACCGAGGGGGAGAGCAGCGCCTCGCCGGCGGCGACCCGGTGGACCGCCGCGGTCAGCTCCTCGGGTGAGGTGCGCTTGAGCAGGAAGCCGCTGGCGCCGGCGCGCAGGGCGCCGTGGATGTACTCGTCCTCCTCGAAGGTGGTGAGGATCACGACCTTGGCCTCCGGCGCCGCGGCCAGCAGCTCGGCGGTTGCGGCGATGCCGTCGAGCTCGGGCATGCGGATGTCCATCAGCACCACCTCGGGACGGGAGCGCTTGGCCCGGCGAATCGCCTGGTGACCGTCGCCGGCCTCCTCGACCACCTCGATCTCGTCGTCGCTGGAGAGGACGGCGCGGAGGCCGGCCCGCATCAGCTCGTCGTCGTCGACGACCATCACCTTGACGCTCACTCGCGGCTCCGATCGTAGGGGAGCACCGCGCGGACGCCGAAGCGGTCGCCCTCGCGATCCGCTTCCAGGGTGCCGCCGAGCAGCTGCGCCCGCTCGCGCATGCCGACGATGCCGAGGCCGCCGCCGGGGCGGGTCGGGGGCTCGCCGGACACCGGGTTGGTGACGGTGAGCTCGAGCCGGTCGGGATGCTGCGCGATCGTCAGCTCGGCGGCACCGCTGCCGTGGCGGGCGGCGTTGGTTAGCGCCTCCTGGGCGATGCGGAAGGCGGCGCGGCCGACCGCGGCCGGCGGCGGGCGGTCGGCGGCGGCGTGCTCGTGCAGCTCGACCTCGAAGCCCGCCGCGCGCTGATGGTCGACGAGGTCAGCGATGCGGTCGAGGCCGGGCAGCGGCTCGAGGTCGGCCGGCCCCTCCTCCCGCAGCGAGCCGACGATGCGGTCGATGTCGTCGATCGTCTCCCGCGCCAGCAGCTCGATCGCCGCGATCGCCGCCCGCGAGCCCTCCGGGTCGCGCTCGCGCAGCACCCGCGCGGCGCCGGCCTGGACGAGGATCGTGTTGATCGCGTGGCCGGCGGAGTCGTGCAGCTCGCGGGCGATCCGAGTCCGCTCCTCGGCGATCGAGAGTCGCTCTTCACGCTCGCGCGCCTCGGTCGCCTCGGCGGCACGGATCGCCGCCGTCCGCCGCCGTTCGCCGACGATCCAGGCGCCGGCGAACAGCAGCGGCGGGATGAAGTACTCCTCAATCGAAAGTGCCATCACCGGCGCCTGGACCATGACCATGGCGACAAAGGCCGCGGCCGTGAAGACGATCGGCGGCCAGACGCCGCCGCGGTCGGGCCGCGCCGCGAAGGTGTAGAGGGCAACGATCAGCGGCGCCGGCACGTGGACCGCGTAGCCGAGCGCGGCGAGGGCGATGCCCGCCGCCGCCGCGATCACCATCGCCACCCAGGGATGCTGGCGGCGCCAGAGCAGCGGCAGCGCCGAGAGCAGAATCAAGAAGAAGCCGGGCGCGTCCGGTTCGGTCGCGACGTCCTCGTACTCGCCCCAGCCCTGGCTGCCGAACTGGGCCAGCGAGAACCAGATCGCGAAGACGAGCAGGCCGACGTCGACGAGGCGGTTGCGGTCGCGGCGGCTGAGCTCGTACTCGGACACGAGTCAGAGGTTATGGGCGCCGGCGAGGCGCGGAAACCTCCTGGGGGAGGAGGCTGCTCCTCCTTCGGGAGGACGGCGAATCTCCCCCGAGCGGGCGTTTCCGGCGAGCCGGCGCCGGCCTAGCTTCGAAGCATGAAATCTCTAACCCGCTGGATCCTCGCCCACAAGTCCATCGTCGCCGTCTTCTGGACGGCGCTTACCTTCGCCGGCTTCTTCGGCGCCTCGCAGGTGACCGACGAGCTCGACGAACAGTTCTCGATGCCCTCGAGCCCGGCCTACGCGGTCAGCCAGGAGATCGAACAGCGCTTCGACTCCGGCGGCGACGCCGAGCCGCTCGTCGCGGTGGCGACGCTGCCCGCCGGTGCCTCGGTTCGGGAACCCGGGGTGGGTGAAGACCTGCGGCAGCTGGAGCAACGGCTCGCCGCGGCGATGCCGGGGGCGCGGATCGCCTCCTATGGCTCGACCGGCGAGCGCGCCTACGTCTCCGACGACGGCCGCACCACCTTCGCCCTCGCCTACCCGCGGATCGAACAGGGCCAGGGGCCGGACCCCGAAGGCTCGCCGGAGACGCTGGAAGCGGCGCGGCGGGCGGTGGCCGACGCCGAGGTCGGCGGCGCCGAGGTGTTGCTGACCGGCCGCCCCGCCCTCGAGGAAGCCCCGGAGTCAGAAGCGGCGGAGCCCTCCTTCCTCAGCGAGACGCTCGTCGCCGGCGTCGCCGCGCTGGTGGTTCTGATCTTCGTCTTCGCCTCGGCCCTGGCGGTGGTGCCGCTGCTGATGGCGGCGGTGGCGATCCCGGTCACCCTGCTCGCAGTCCTCGGCCTGACCACGTTTACCGACGTCTCCTTCATCGTCATCTTCCTCTGCTCGCTGATCGGGCTCGGGCTGGCGATCGACTACGCGCTGATCGTGGTGATGCGCTGGCGCGAGGAGCGCGACCGCGGCGCCGGCAACGAGGAGGCGATCGCGATCGCCGCCGACACCGCCGGCCGCGCCGTCCTCTTCAGCGGCACGACCGTCGCGATCGGGCTGCTGGCAGCGGTGGTGCTGCCGATCCCCTTCCTGCAATCGATGGCCTACGGCGGGCTGCTGATCCCGCTGGTCTCGGTCGCCGTCGCCCTCACCCTGCTGCCGGTCGTCCTCGCCAAGATCGGCCCCTGGGCCGACCGCCGGCGGCTGCGCCGCAGCGATCGCGCCGAACGCCACTGGGCGGCCTGGGCGCGGCTGGTGATCCGCCACCGGGTGGTCGCGGTGCTGGCCAGCGTCACCATCCTGGTCAGCCTCGTCGCCGTCGCCAGCAGCATGCTCCTCGGCGACCCCGAAGCCTCCGCGCTCGGCGGCAGCGGCGACGCCGAGGCCGGACTGGTGGCGCTGGAGCGCTCCGGGATCGGCGCCGCGCCGCTGACCCCGATCGAGGCGCTCGCACCGACCAATCGCGCCGCCGGCGCGGCGCGGCAACTGGCGGAGGTCGACGGCGTCCGCGCCGCCACCGCGCCTGCCGCCTGGAGCGAGGGCGGGCGCTCGGTGATCGACGTCTTCGCGACCACCGACACCGCCTCGATCGAGGGCCGCGACACCGTCGCCGCGGTGCGCGAGGCGGCGGATGAGATCCCCGGCGTCGGCGTCGGCGGCTCGACCGCGCTGATCGAGGACTGGGTCGACGACGTCTACGGGTCCTTCCCGTTGATGCTGGCGCTGATCGCGCTGATCACCTTCGGCCTGCTGGTGCGTGCGTTCCGCTCGATCCTGCTGCCGCTGAAGGCGGTGGTGATGAACCTGGTCTCGGTCTTCGCCACCTGGGGCGTGATGACGCTGGTCTGGCAGCACGGAGTCGGGACCGAGCTGATCTTCGGCACCGAACCGGTCGGCTCGGTCGCCTTCTGGTCGCCGATGATCGTCTTCGCCTTCATCTACGGCCTCTCGATGGATTACGAGGTGTTCATCCTCTCCCGCATCCGCGAGGAGTACGAGCGCACCGGGTCGACCGACGAGGCGGTGGTGCGCGGCATCGCCAGCACCGGCCGCCTGGTCACCAGCGCGGCGCTGATCGTCTTCCTCGCCTTCGCCTCGATGGCGACGGCACCGGAGATCGACGTCAAGGTGCTGGCGACCGGCCTCGGCGCCGGCGTCCTCCTCGACGCCCTCGTGGTTCGCTCGCTGCTGGTGCCGGCGACCGTCTCCTGGCTCGGCCGCTGGAACTGGTGGATGCCCGAACCGGTGCGCCGCTTCCTGCGCCTGCCCGAGCCGGTGGCCGAGCGGGCCTAGCCAGTAGCTAAGGGCCTCGCTCCGACAATGGTCCAGAACCGTGGAGAAGCCGATGGGAAGGGGGGCGCCTGCCGATAGAGCATTCAATGCTCCGCAACCGATCCATTGCTGTCCTCGTGGCGCTGGCGGCTCTTGCCGCCCCCGCCACCGCAAGCGCGGCCGAGGAAGTCATCAAGCCTTCGCGCGCCGAGGGCAAGGCGCTCGTCTTCCGCCTGCACCTTCCCCCCGAGTCGAACGTCCGCCAGGCGCGGCTCGAGGGGAAGGCGGGCGAGCTGACCCTCCGGCGCGGCGCCGTCGAGCGGGCCGTCGAGCAGAGCCGCCTGCGAATCCGACTCTCGCGGGCCGAGCGGAAACGGATCGGCGCGGCGCCGAAGCTCGTGATCGTGATCGACCCGTCTGCCTCCCCCGACACGCCAGCTGCTCCCGGCGCGGCCGCCGCCAGCCCGCCGCCGGCGCTCCCGATCGACGTCTCGGAGGCAACCGAGCCGCCCAAGCCCCCCGAGCCTCGACCGGGTCCTGTCCCCGAGGACTGTGATCGGTTCGCCTCCCCCGCCGGATCGGACGCCGGCGACGGCTCGCGCTCGGAGCCTTTCCGCAGCTCGCAGCGTCTGGTCGATTCGCTCGCGCCGGGCGAGGTCGGCTGCCTCGACGCCGGCACCTACCACGAGCACATCCTCGCCATCCGCCATGGCGGCAGCCCCGAGCAGCGGGTGGTCCTGCGCTCCACCCCGGGCCAGCGGGCCCTGCTCACGGGGCAGGTCTGGATCGCCGAGAGCGCCGACTACGTGACCGTCGCCCTGGTCGACCACGACGCCACCCACGAGCCCTCGGACCCGCGACCCTCACCGGTCGTCAACGGCGACCACGCGCTGCTGTACGGGATGGACGTCTGGAGCGACAACGGCGTCTGCTTCTACCTCGGCGATCGCGAGTGGGGCATCGCCCGCGCCACCGAGATCCGCCACAACCGGATCCACGACTGCGGCCAGCCCGGGATGAACCGGCGGCACGGGATCTACCTGGCCCAGGCGGTGGGCACGGTGATCGAAGACAACGCGATCTACGACAACCCCGACCGCGGCATTCAGTTCTACCCCAACGCCGACGACACGATCGTCCGCCACAACGTGATCGTCGGCAACGGCGAGGGGGTGATCTTCTCCGGCGATTACGGCGACGCGTCGAGCGGCAACGTGGTCGAAGAGAACGTCATCGCCGACTCCCAGCTGCGCCACGACGTCGAGGCCTGGTGGCCGGAAGGCAACCCGGTCGGCGAGGAAAACGTGGTCCGCCGCAACTGCATCTGGGGAGGCAACTTCGGCGAGATCGAAACGCCCGAAGTTGGCTTCACCGCCACGGCGAACGTGATCGCGCCGCCTCAGTTCGCCGACCCCGCCAGCGGCGATCTGCGCATCGCCGAGGGCAGCCGCTGCTCTTCGCTGCTGGACGGCGTCAACCCCTGACATCCTCCCCTCCGTGCGGACGAGACGGAGGAAGCGTTCCAGCGGGCGGAGGCTCGGGGTCTACATCGACACGGTCTACCGCCGCGATGGCGCCCGTCCGGATCGACTGCTCACCAACTCCGAGCTGATCCCCTTCATGCACTTCGTCTGCGAGGTCGGGGCGCACGCGGACTCGTTGGTCATGTTCGGTCGCGACGATCCCGGCGACCGCGGCGCCGACTTCGAGGTTCCGGGGGAGGCCGGCTTCGTCGCCCTGCCCTTCTACGCCAACCTGGTTCGCGGCTGGGAAGTCCTGCGGGCGGCGCCCGGCACCGTCGTGGCAATGTGGCGCGGCCTCGCGCGGGTGGACGCGGTAGTCGTCTTCGGCCCCTATCCGTTCAGCCTCTTCCTCGTCCTCTTCGGGCTGGCGCGGGGCAAGCGGGTCGTGCTCGGGGTGCGACAGGACACGATGCGCTACTTCCGCAGCCGCCTCCCCCACCCCCTCGCAGCGCCGGTGCTGGCTCCGCTCTGGCTGATCGACCGCGCCTACCGCCTGCTCTCGCGGCGCCTCCCGACCTTCGTGGTCGGCGGTCTACTGGAGCGACAGTACGGCGGTCCCCGTCCCGGCCTCGCGGCGATCCGGCCGTCGCTGGTGCGCGCCGAGGACGTCGTCTCCGAACCGCCCACGAAGGACTGGTCGGGGCCGCTGGAGCTGCTGACGGTGGGCCGGATCGAGCCGGAGAAGAACCCGCTCCTGTTGGTCGAGGCCCTGGCCGAGCTCGAGCGCGCGCAGCCGGGGCGCTTCCGGCTGCGCTGGATCGGCGAGGGCAGGATGAAGGAAGCGGCGCGGGAGCGAGCGCGGGAGCTGGGGGTCGACGGGTCGATCTCCTGGGCGGGCTTCGTTCCCTTCGGGCCGCAGCTGCTGGGCTTCTACCAGCGGGCTCACGTCTTCGTCCACGTCGCCACCACCGAGGCTTTCGGCCAGGTACTGGCGGAGTCGATGGCCTGCGGGCTGCCGATCGTCGCCACCGACGTCGGCGGTGTTTCCAGCGCCCTCGACGGAGGCCGAGCGGGTCTCCTGGTGCCTCCCTCGCGAGTCGGGCCGCTGGTGGCAGCGATCCAGCGACTCAGCGACGATCCCGACCTGCGGCAGCGCTGCGTCGACCACGGCCTGGCGCTCGCCCGACGCCACACGCTCGAGGCGGAAGCCCGGCGCGTCGCCGTGCTGGCGTTGGGCTCCGGCGATCCCGCTTAGGCGTCGAGCGCGTCGATCGGCGGCTCGGGAGCATCCCGCCGCAGGACCAGCTCCCGCAAACGCGCGAACGGGCTGCGGTAGCACTCGGAGCACATCTCGCGCTGGAAGAAGTAGCGCGCCATGCCCCAGAGCTTGCGTTTGCGAGCCTCCGAGAGGCCGGGAACCGCGTCGATCAGCGGCAACGCCAGCTTCAGCATCAGCGGCGTCTGCGACCGGGACCAGTTGCGGCGACGCGAGGCGAACAGCCGCGCGTGGCGGGTCCTCAGCGTCCCGAAGCGACGGTCGTGCTCAGCGACGGTGTCGGCCAGCAGCCGCGGCGTCTCGTGCTCGCGGTAGAGCAGCGTCAGCTCCCCCACCCCGACGCCGTCGAAGCCGTGCTCGGCGAGTCGCATCCAGAAGTCCCAGTCCTCGTAGCCGACCGCGTCCCACCCCCCGACCGCCTCGATCGCCTCCCGTCGCACCATCGTCGTGCCGGGGATCTCGTCGAGAAAGGTGATGCGCCAGGGGTCGAGCCGAGGAGCGGTCGGGAAGCGGCAGTTGCTGACCCCGAAGGTGCGGTAGTCGCCCCAGGCGGCGGCGGCCTTCGGGCTGGCGTCGAGGGCGTCGGCCAGGGTCCGCAGGGCGCCGGGGGCAAGCCGGTCGTCGGCGTCGAGGGGATGCACGTAGGGCGCGGTGGTCGCGGCCACGCCGGCCATGCGCGCCGGCCCCAGTCCCGCGTTCGCCTGGCTCACCACCGTGGTTCCCGCCGCCCGCAGCGAATCCAGCAGGGCCAGGGTCTCCGCGTCCTCGGAGCCGTCGTCGACGATGACCAGCTCATGCGGCTCCTGGTCGGCCAGCGAAGCGAGCGCATCGGGGAGGAACCGGCCGTCGTTGAAGCAAGGAATCACCACGGCGACCCGCATTGCGCTGAGTGTATTGGAGGCCAAGCGGAAGACCGCCGCGGGAACGGGCATGGCACAGTCCCCGGGGCATGAGTGCGGAGAACCCAGAGGCGGCGCCGGCGCCGAAGCCGCGCAGGGCAGGCGGGCGGGCGGCTCTCAGCACCTACGCCAGCTACATCGGCGTCTCCCTCTTCGGCCTCGGGAACGTCCTCCTCATCTCCCGCGTGCTGGGGCCGACCGGCCGCGGCGAGGTCACCTTCCTGATGACCGTCTCCGGCATCACCGGCTACCTCTTCAACCTCAGCGTGCAGGAGGCGAACGCGAACCTGAGCGGCCTCAAGGAGCACCTGCGACCGGCGCTCGGCACCAACTCGGTCGTGCTCTCCCTGGGCCTCGGGCTGGTCGCGGCGGCGGCGGCCGTCCTCGCGCTGGCCTATGCGCCGTTCCTCTCCGAGGACGTTCCCGCCTCCGACCTGGCGATCGCGCTGGTCGCGATCCCGGCCGTCACCCTGCAGACCTACTTCGTCTACCTGGCCCGCGGCAGCTCCAAGTTCACGATCGCCAACGTCGCCATGCTCGTCGCCCCGGTCTTCTCGTTCTTCGCCAACGCCGTCCTCGCCGTCGCGGGGGTGCTCAGCGTGACCAGCTCGCTCGCCTGCTGGTCGGTCGGCCTCGTGCTCTCCGCCGTCACCCTGATCGTCGACCACAAGCGGCGGGTCGGGTTCGCCGCGGTCGATCGGGAGTTGGGGCGCGAGGCGGTCGTCTTCGGCACCAAGTCCCACCTCGGCGGCGTGATGGCGACGGGGAGCTACCGGATGGACCAGTGGATCCTCGGAGCGGTCGCCGGCCCGCGGGAGCTCGGCCTCTACAGCGTCGCCGTCGCCTGGTTCGAGAGCCTCTTCCTGCTGCCGATGGCGATCGGCGCGGTCGCGCGACAGGAACTGGTCACCGCCCCTCGACACGAGGCCGGCCGCCGCGCCGCCCTCCTCTTCCGGGTCACCCTGATCGTCACCCTCGTGCTCGCCGCGATTCTCGTGATCGGCGCGCCGTTCCTCTGCGCCGGGATCTTCGGCGAGAGCTTCAGCGGCTCGATCGAGCCGCTGCGCCTGCTCGCGGCGGGGGCACTGGGGATCGTCAGCGCGAAGCTAATTGGGGTCGCCCTGATCGCCCAGAGGCGACCGCTCCTGGAGTCGGCCTCGATGGGTTCGGGCTTCGTCGTGGCGATCGTCCTGTACCTGATCCTGATCCCGTCCGACGCCGCCGTCGGCGCCGCGATCGCCTCCTCGATCGCCTACTCGGTCGCCGGCATCGCCGCGGCGGCGTTCCTGGTGAAGGCGCTCGACGTGCCGGTCCGCCTGCTCGTCCCGCGCCCCGACGACGTCCGCGCACTGGCGCGACTGCTGGGCCGAGGCGCGAGCGCGCTGCGGCGCTGACGCGGCTCCGGGGCTAGGCGGGCGAGCGGATGTAGTCGCCCGAGCCGCTGGTCGAGAGGACCCGGGCCGGCACCCCGCCGACCACGCTGCTCGGGGCGACGTCCTTGGTGACGACGCTGTTCGGCCCGATCACGACGTCGTCGCCGATCTCGATCCCGCCGACGACCTTGGCCCCCGGGCCGACCCAGACACGGTCACCCAGCACCGGCACGCCGGGAGCGGAGCCGCCGTAGGCGCGGCCGATCGTGACCCCGTGGAAGAGGTTGCAGTTGCGGCCGATCCGAACCTCCGGGTTGACGGTGATCCCGCCGGGATGGGCGGAGAGCAGCAGGCCACCGCCGATCTCCGAGCCGGGGGCAAGCTCGAAGCCGAAGCGGTGGCGCGCCCGCAGCAACCACAGGCGCAGCAGCAGGTCAAGCGGCCCCAGCAACGGCTGGGTTCGCGTCCACGAAGCAACCCGGAGGGCGACGGTAAAACGAGTCGCCGGGTCCAATAACGCGTTGCCCGGGCCCCCGTCGCGACGGGCAAGATCGGCGGCAATCAGCTGCTTGGCGGTCTGCAATCGCACGGAGGCCCAGGCTAGCGACCGCCTTTTGGTACGGGTTAGGTAGCGCCAAACCCAATTTCCGAAAAAAGAAGTCTGCTCATTTCGAAGCGCCGAAACTCCGCTTCAATGACTACGGGACACAGTGACCAGTCATTAGCTTGCAAACCGGAGAGGGAGGCTCTTAGGTGCGCGGCGGCAGGCTCATCGATGAGCGGGACTCCGGGTCCGCACAAGTACCGTCGCGATTGCGGCTGCGTCGCCGGCTGACCGCCGGCCCGATCGCGATGACCGCGTTTCTCGTCGCGGTTGCCGCCTTCTTCCTCTCAGACGACAACGGCGAGGCGATCGGCGCCGCCGCGGTCGCTGGCGCGGCGGTGGCGTGGACGCAGATCCCCGTCGCCCGCGCGCTCGCCGAGCACGGCCGCTTCCTGCCACTGATGCGCGCATCAGCGCCGCTGGCGGCGCCGGCGATGGCTTTCGCGATCCTCGCCTCGCTCGCCCTGATGGGCCTCTTCCCGCTCGGCTTGCTGGAGACCGCCGCCCTCTGCGCGATCGGAGGGATCCTGACGCTGGCGATGCTGACCGTGCCGGGGACCCAGACGCGGCCGCCGGTGCGCGTCGCCGTGGTCGGTTCAGCGGGGACGGCCGCCGACCTGCAGGCCGAGCTGCGGGCGCGCCGCAACCACAACTTTGAAGTGGTCGGCCACATCCGCTGGGGCGCGGCAGCCGATTCCGCTGGGTCGGAGACGCCGCTTGGGACCGCGGGGGCGCTTGCCGAAACGGTGGTGCGCGAACACCTCGACCTGCTCCTCGTCGCCCCGACCGTCCCCCGGATGTCGTTCTTCGAGGAGGTCGAGGCCACCCTGCTCCACGCCGACGTGAGGGTTCTCGAGCTGGCCAGCTTCTACGAGCGGGTCTTCGGGCACATCGCCCTGCGGGCGATCAACGCCGCCTGGTTCCAGTGGGTGATGCACCCCCGCTACTCGCCGCGGATACCGCCGGCGAAGCGGGCCTTCGACCTCTTCGTCACCTGCGCGGTGGCGGTCGTCGCCCTGCCGCTGATCGCTCTCCTGGCGGCGATCATCAAGCTGGAAGGCGGCCCCGCCTTCTACCGTCAGCAGCGGATCGGCGAGGGCGGGCGCTCATTCGCGATCCTGAAGCTGCGGACGATGCGCCCCGTCGCCGATCAGGGCCCGGCGCAGTGGTCGACGGCCGAGGACAGGCGCGTGACCAGGCTCGGGCGGCTCCTGCGCCGGTCGCACCTCGACGAGCTGCCGCAGATCTTCAACGTCCTCCGCGGCGACATGAGCATCGTCGGCCCCCGACCCGAGCAGCCGGAATTCGTCGGCAGCCTCGAAGACACGGTCGCTTTCTACAGCCGCCGCCATACGGTTCGTCCGGGGATCACCGGCTGGGCGCAGGTCCGCTGCGGCTATGCCGGCTCCCACGAGGGCACCCTGTGGAAGCTGAGTCACGACCTCTACTACCTGAAGCATCGCTCGGTAACTTTCGACCTGCTGATCCTGGGCGAGACGCTGCGCACTCTCGTCGCCGACAAGCAATTCCCCAGTGAGCTCTACCTTCCGCCGTTCGTCCACGAACCGGCGGAGAGCAGAAAGGCAGGTATCCACGTCCATGACCCGAGTTGACCTACAGGCCGCGCTTCCGGATCGGCGGCGAGCGCGTTGGCCCTGGGTTCTCGTCGTGGTGACCACGCTCCTCGCCGTCGGCGCCGCCGCGGTCTACCTCTCGACGCGGACGAGCGAGTACGAAGCCACCGCCAACGTCCTGGTTTCCCCCGTCGGGACCGAAGACCTCGCCTTCCAGGGACTGCCCCTGATCCGCGAATCCTCCGACGGCGCCCGGCCAGTTCAGACCGGTGTCGGGCTTCTCTCCGGCCCGCAGGTAGCCCGCCTCACGGCGAGCAGGCTGGGGTCCGGCGCCACCGTGAAGGAGGTCGAAGGCGAGGTGGCCGTGCTGCCGCGCGGGGAGAGCAACATCGTCGCGATCACCGCCACCACTGATTCGGCTGATGAGGCCGCCCGGGTCGCGACCGTCTACGCCAAAGCCGCGCTCAAGCTCCGCGCTCTGGCCCTGCGGCCGGCGGTGCGCCGGGAGATCGCAATCGGCGGCGATTCTGAACGGGTAGCCCGCCTGCGTCTGATCGAGCGGACCGGCGACCCGACGCTGTCGCTCGCCGCCGCCGCCGAGCGGCCGTCGGGAAGCTCTGACCTCTCGGCGAAAATGGTCCTCGCGCTCGCGCTCGTGATTGGCTTGCTCGTCGGCCTCGGCCTGGTGGTGCTGGTCAACGTCGCGCGCGGGCCCGAGCCGCGTCTCTAACCCGAACGGTGCCCCTGGCACACCGCCAATCGATCGGCGCCCTGGCCGCCCTCGGCTTCGCCGCCGTGGTCGTCGCCTGGACGATCGCCTTCTTCATCCCCTTCTTCACGGTGGGGAACAAGATGCTCAAGGTCGGCCTCGTCCTCACCGCCGCCGCGGTCGTGATCGAGGTCGCCCGCCGCCACCGGGACATCTCGGCTCACCTCAATTCGGCGGCGCCGTTCGTCCTCGCCGCCCTGGCGCTGCTGACCTGGTTGACGGCCAGCGTGCTCTGGTCCGCCGACCCTGGCCGCTCGCTGGCCGAGCTGTGGAAATACCCGATCTGTCTCGGCATCTTCGTCGCCCTCGCGACCCTGGTCCGCAAGCCCGCAGCGGTTCGCCTCCTGGTCGGCGCCTTCGTGGCCGGTGCTCTGATCACCGCGCTTGCCGCGCTTGCCGGATACAGCGGCGGGCCGGTCAACTCCCTGCCCGCGGAAGGTCGCATCCAGGGCGGTACCGGGGACCCGAACGTCCTTGCCGCGGCGATGATCGCCGCCACCGCCTTGGCGGCGGGGCTGATGGCGGGAACCCGCCGCGTCTGGCTACGGCTGGCGCTCCTGGCCTGCATCGCCGTCTTCGGCCTCGCCGCGGCGGGCTCGGGCTCCCGCGGCGGCATCATCGCCGCGGTCGTCGCGATCATCAGCGCGCTCGTCGTGGTCCGGGGCGGGCGCCGCGCCGTGGTCGGGATGGCGAGCTTCGTGCTCGTCGCCGCCGCCGTGCAGCTCTTCACCTCCTCCAGCGACGCCTCCCGCCTGACCAGCTTCAGCGACCGCAACGACGGCCGCGACGAGCTCTGGCGAATCGGCTGGGAAATGTTCGTCGACCACCCGCTGGTCGGCGTCGGCCTCAACAACTATGTGCCGACCGCCCCCGAGTACGTCCTCCACCCCGGGTCGCTGAACTTCATCCACCTGATCGTCGAGAAACCGGTCGTGGTGCACAACACCTACCTCCAGTTCCTGGCGGAGACGGGGGTGGTCGGCTTCCTGCTCTTCTCGCTCCTCGTCTGCCTCTCGCTGGCCGCGACCCTGCGGGCCGCCCGGCTGGCCGAGGCGAGCGGCGATCCCGCCTTCGGCCGTCTCTGCCGCTGCCTCTTCGTCGCCGCGGTCGCCCTGCTCAGCGCCGGCTTCTTCATCTCGGCGGCGGTCGACTACAAGCTCTGGCTGATCCTTGGCCTCGGCCCGGCGGCGCTGATGGCAGCGCGCGCTAGCGCGCCCGCGCCTGGAAGCGCTCAGCCCAGAGCGTGAACATCAGCAGGCCCCAGAGGCGGCGGCTGTGGTCCTCGCGCATCTCGAGGTGCTCCCGGTAGAGCGCTTCAACTGCGCCCGGGTCGAAGAAGCCCTGCCTGCTCAGGGTCTCCGCCGAGAGCGCGTCGGTCGCGTACTCGCGCAGGTCCTCCCGCAGCCAGGTCGCGGCGGGAATCGAGAAGCCCTGCTTGGGCGCCTTCAGGATCTCGATCGGGAGCAGGCGCTCGGCCGCCTTCCGCAACAGCCACTTCTTCTTCGTCCCCCTCAGCTTCTGATTCGGCGCGAGGTCGTAGGCGAAGTCGGCGATCGCGGCGTCGAGGTAGGGGACCCGGATCTCCAGCGAGTGGGCCATGCTGGCCAGATCCGTCTTCATCAAGAGGTCGTCGACCAGGTAGCCGCCTACGTCGAGGTCCTGCAGCCGGGTCAGCCAGTTGCGATCGCTGCTACGGCCGTAACGATCGGCGAAGAACCCCTCGGACGCGACCTTTCGGTTCGATGGCGGCCGCAGCATCAGCGACTCGATCTGCTCCTGAGAGAAGACCTCGAGCCAGCTGCAGTGACGGGCGACCGGCGGCAGGGCGGCGCCCCGCACGAAGCGCTTCGCCCGGTCGGGATAGCGGGTGCGGCCGTCGGGAACGCGCTCCACCAGAGGACGGCCGAGGGCGGCGAGATGCCCGATCCTGCGCCCGAGGCGGTCGGCGGCGTAGGAGTTGTAGCCGGCGAACATCTCGTCCCCACCCTCGCCCGCGAGCGCGACTTTGACGTGAGCGGCCGCAAGCTCGGAGACGAGGAAGCTGGGCACGGTCGAGGAGTCCCCCAGGGGCTGGTCGAAGGCCTCGATCAGCCGCGGCATCAAGGCGGTGACGTCGGGGTCGACGACCAGCTCGTGATGGTCGGTGCCGTAGCGCTCGGCGACCAGGCGCGCTCGCGGCAGCTCGTTGAACCGCGGGTCCTCGAACCCGATCGAGAAGGTCTTGACGCGGCTCACCTGCTCGGAGGCGAGCGCCGCCAGCATGGCGGAATCGACGCCGCCGGAGAGGAGGACGCCGACCGGGACGTCGGCGACGAGATGGGCGGTGACGGACTCGCGCAGCCGCCGCAGCAGCTCTGCGCTCGCCTCCTCCGCGCTGCTGCCCGACGCCTCCGCCGGGGCGCCGTCGGCAGGCTCGGCGAACTGCTCGATCCGGGTCTTACCGTCCTCTGCGATCAACAGGTGTCCCGGTGGCAGGGATTTGACTCCGGCGAAGATCGTCTCTTCGCCCGGGATCCAGTTGAAGCGCAGGTAGGCGCCTAGGGAGTCGGGGTCGACCGTGCGGTCGACCTCACCGGACTCGAGCAGGCTGGTCAGCTCGGAGCTGAAGTTGATGAGGCCGTCGCGCTCGCTGTAGAGGAGGGGCTTGATCCCGTAGCGGTCGCGGGCGAGGAGCAGCCGCCGGCGCTTCTCGTCCCAGAGCGCGATCGCGAACATCCCCCGCAGGCGGCGGACGAAGAGCGGCCCTTCGTCCTCATAGAGGTGGGGGATCACCTCGGTGTCGGAATGGGTCTCCAGCCGATGCCCGCGCTCGACCAGCTCCTGTCGCAGCGAGGCGAAGTTATAGATCTCCCCGTTCTGGACGACGGCCACCGACCCGGACTCGTCGTACATCGGCTGACGTCCGGCCTCGAGGTCGATGATCGCCAGCCGGCGCATCGCCAGGCCGACTCCCCGCGCCAGGTGCGTGCCGGCGTCGTCGGGGCCGCGGTGCTGCAGCGCCTCGCGCATCCGGCCCAGCCGGACGTCGTCTATGTCGGCGTCCGGGTGAAGCGCCGCGATCCCACAGATGCCGCACACCGGGGGTAGTCTACGGCGAGGTGGAGGCAGACTCGCAGCGCTCGGGACGTTCGGTCTCGGTCTTGGTTCCCGTCCTGAACGAGGCCGAGCACCTCGCCGAGGCGCTCGACGGGATGCGCCGCCAGCGGGACTGCGAACCCGAATTTCTCGTCATCGACGGGGGCTCGACCGACGCGACCTGGGAGGTCGCCGAGGCGATCGCCCGGGAGGACCCGCGGGTGCGGCTGCTGAAGAACCCGGACCGGCGCACTCCCAACGCGCTCAACATCGGCCTGCGCGAGGCGCGGGGCGAGTTCGTGGCGCGGATGGATGCCCACTGCCTCTATCCGGAGACCTATCTCGCCGACGGAATCGACCGCCTCCAGCAGGGGGACGTGCAGTGGGTCAGCGGGCCCCAGCTACCGATCGGGCGCGGCAAGTGGTCCGAGCGCGTCGCCGTCGCCCTGGAAACGAAGCTTGGGGTCGGCGGGGCGACCTTCCGCGAAGACCTGCAGACCGAGATCGAGGTCGACTCCGGCTTTACCGGAGTCTGGACGCGCGACGTCCTACTCCGCCTCGAGGGCTGGGACGAGGGCTGGCCGGTGAACCAGGACGGCGAGCTGGCGGCGCGGATCCGCGAGGAAGGCGGCCGGATCGTCTGCCTGCCGGCGATGGCCGCCGGCTACGTTCCGCGCAACTCACTGGGCTCGCTACGCCGCCAGTACTGGCGCTACGGGCAGTACAAGGCGAAGACCTGCCGCCACCATCCGAACAGCCTGCGGCGCTCGCATCTCCTCGCCCCCGGCCTAGTGGTCAACGCGGCGGCCGCGCTGCTTGTGCGGGGGCGACTCGCGTGGCCCTTCCGGTTCGGCCTCGCCGTCTACACCGCCGCCATCGCCGCCACTGCCTGGGGCCGCAGCGAGAGGCCGCCCGCAGACCGGACCGGCCTGGCCGCGGTGCTGGTGACCATGCACGGGGCCTGGGGGCTCGGCTTCCTTGTCGGCGCCATCCGCTTCGGCCCTCCCCTACGGGCGCTGGCAACCGTGGCGCGATCGCTGTTGCCGAGAGGCTGAAGCGGATCCGAAATCCGGCTAGGAGGCCGCGACGCACGGGCGCCAAGGCCGGGCAAAGAGGTCGTAGTCCTTCGCGATCACGCTGAAGCGGAGCTCCATGGCCTCGGCGCAGATGCTCGCCAGCGGCTTCTCGTATTCGGCGACGAAGACCGCCTTGCCCGCCCCGACGAAGGGGCTGAACATCCCGCACTCGTCATACGCGAAGCACTCCTCGACCACCGCGAAATCGAAGTCCCCGACCAGCTGCCTCACCTGGGCCGGGTCGTTCTTCAACGCCACCGACATCCCGCGGCGCTGAACTTCACGCGCGACCCAACGGTTGAAGCGGAGTTGATCGCGACCGCTGAGTGGGAAGCCGGTGTCGTTTTCATAGCCGGCGAGGTTGTCGGGCTCGACCGCGTCGAAGCCCTTGCGGGCGCAAAGGTCGAAGCGGTCGCGGAGGATCGGCGCGAGCAGGTCGATGCGGCGGACGTCGAGCCAGCGCTCGTCGGGATAGCCGAAATAGACCTTGCCGAGGACGCGGCGCGGGAAGCGGCCGGCGTCGGGTCGGTAGCTCTCCCAGGCGCCGACGTCGAGGTAACAGATCGCCTTACGCCCCTGGCGGTGCAGCTTGGCCACCGCGCGCGCCGGCGTTTCGAAGCCGTCGACCTCGTAGACCGCAGCCGGGATCGAGGTGTCGATCTTCCCCTGTAGCTGCCACTGCCAGGCGGCGGTGGTCGGCTCCGGCAGCCAGCGCTCAGCAGCGGCACTGGCGGTCGGAAGCGCGAGCAGAGTGATCGCGAGGAGAAAGACGAGGAGTGCCCGACGGGTGGTTCTCATGCGACCAGACTAGGGCGCTGCTTCTGTCGGCGGATAGGCTGGCGGCGTGAACGTCTTGGTGGCCGCGGACATGGAGGGCGTCGCCGGGATCCAGGACTACGGTGAGTGCCTTCCCTCGCACCCGCGCGCCTACGCCCGCGGCCGCCGGTTGCTGAGCGATGAAGTGCTGGCGGCGGTGACGGCGCTGCAGGCCGGCGGCGCCGAGCGGATCTCGGTCGGCGACTGGCACATGGTCGGCACCAACATCGAACGCGAGCGGATGCCTTCCGGGGTCGAGGTGCGACCGATCGCCGACCTGGCCCTGGTCGAGGCCGCGCCCTCGATGGCGAAGGCCCACGGCGGCCCGCTCGACGCGGTGGTGATGATCGGCCACCACGCCCGCACCCCGAGCCCGCGGGGGTTCTGCTCCCACACCTTCATCTGGGGGATGGAGGTGTTGCTGGGCGGCGAGTCCCTGAGCGAGACCCAGGTCTACGCGCAGGCGCTGGCCGCGGAGGGGGTGCCGATCCTGGTCGCCGCCGGCGACCGCTGGCTGCTCGAGGAGATGGAGGACGGTGAGCTTGGCGGCGCCCGCCTGCTGGCGACGAAGGTGGGCGAGGGCCGCGCCCGCGCCCGCTCGCTCGACCCCGCCCGCACCCACGCCGCGCTCGCGTCGGCGATCGCCGACGCGATGGCCACGCCCCCGCAGCCACCGCCGGCCCGCTCCTATCCGGCGGAGCTGGTGATCCGGGTCGAGGGCGAGGAGATCGCGCGGACGACGGTCGCCGCGCCCGCCGACCTCCTGACCGAGATCGCAACCGTCTTTCGCACCAGCCAGGTCTCACGCGAGTACCGCCAGCTGGCGAAGCTGCTGCCGGCCGACCACGACTCCCGCCTGCGCACCGCCCAGCGCCACCTCGGCAGCCTCCTGGCAACGCCGGTGATGCGCCGCAAAGAGCGGCAGTGGCTGGCGGCCGCGGGATAAAAGTTGCAGGTACCGGAGGCCGTCCGGCGGTCGCGCAACCATCGGAGCATGTGGCAATTGACGATCGTCTGTTCCAGCTGCGCCGAGGAGACCGAGGTCACCGTTCGGGACCTCGACGACGTCGAGCGCGAAGTCTGCGACTGCGGCTACAGCTACGTGGTCCTCGCGATCGCGCACTTCGAGCCGGTGCACGCCGAGGGCGGCGAACTGATCCAGCTGCGCCGCCGCGACGACATCTCGCTCGCCGCCTAGCTCCGCCTGAACGCTCAGATTCATGCTGGGACTCCTGAACGGAGCCTCTCGCTTCTGCCAAGCTTCCTGGGGTGTCCGAGCAAGACGTCTTCCTGCAGAAGCGGATCTTCGACTGGTCGCTGGAGCTGCCGGACTGGCAGCGAGGCTTGATGCGGATGCTCTGCGACGGCCCGCTCGACGAGGCGGGCCAGGCGCAGGTGCTGGCCGCCCTTTGCGGCGAGCCGGGGGCGAAGCCGCTGCCGCCGCTGAAGCTGTCGGACTTGCCGGCCGACGAAGCCGAGTACGGCGTCGTCGAACTGCGGCAGATCCGCAACCTGCGCAACGTCAACCGGCTCGCCGAAGATCAGACGCTGCGCTTCGCGCCGGGGTTGAACGTCGTCTTCGGCGAGAACGGTGCCGGCAAGAGCGGTTACGGCCGCCTCAGCCGACGGGTCTGCCGCTCGGCGGAGCCGGGCGAGGTGCTCCACGACGTCTTCGACCCCGGCAAAGCCGAGGCGGCGCAGACGGCCGAGTTCGTGATCGCGGTCAACGGTGAGGAGCGGGTGGTCGAGGTCGACCTCAACGAGGAAGCGCCGCACGTCCTCTCGGCGATGACCGCCTTCGACGCCAACTGCGCCGAGGTTCACGTCACCAGGCAGAACACGATCGAACACACGCCGCGGCCGCTGCGCCTGCTGAAGGAAATGGCCGATGCGCAGGACCGGCTGGCCGAGGAGCTGGCGCAGCAGATCGCTGCCCGCCGCGAGGCCCTCCCCGACCTGCCGGAGATCAAGGAGCCGGCGGCCGCGGCGCTGCTGGAGCGGGTGAAAGGGGGCACGGCTTCCCGGCAGGAGGTGGCGGACTTCGCGCGCCTGAGCGAGGCGGAGCTGGAGGAGCTGGGCGAGCTGGAGAAGGCGGAGGCTGCAATCGCCTCCGACCAGAGCCTCACCCTCGAGAAGGCGGCGAAGAAACGGGCCGCTGCCGTACGACGGCTCAGCGCCGAGCTGCAGGACGCCTGGGACCGCCTCGACGACAACGCGCTGGCGGAGATAGCCGAGCTGCGTCTTCGTCTCGCCAGCGCCTCCGCCGCCGTCGACCAGCTCGCGGCCGAGGCCTTCACCGACCAGCCCCAACCCGGCACCGGCGGCGAGGCCTGGCGGGAGATGTGGGAGGCGGCGCGACGGTTCGTCGAGGCGGGCGGTGGCTCCTTCCCCGGCGATGGGGCAAGCGATGACGACACCTGCCCGCTCTGCCAACAGGGTCTCGGCGACGAGGCCCATGAGCGGCTGCACCAGTTCGAGGCCTTCATCGCCGGCGACCTGCGCGAGCAGGTGCGGCAGGTGGATCGGCTGCTGCTGGAGCGGCTCGAGGGCCTGCCGGATCTCCAGGCGATCTCCCACACCGCCGAAGTCGCCGTGGCCACCGCCGGCGGCCAGCTGCAGGAGCCGGTCGATGCCGCCCTGGGGTCCCTCGCAGACCGCCTCGCGATCGCGACCGGGCAGACCGAGCCGTCGCTTGCCCTCAGCCTCGACCTCAACCCGCTGCGCGACTACGTCGCGGTCCAGACCGCCGAAGCCGAAGGTTTCGCGGTCCTCCGCGACGACGCCGAACGCGCCCGGATCAAGCGGCGCCTGCGCGAGCTGCGCGCCCGCCAGCAGATCGAAGCGGAGCTCGAGGACGTGCTCTCCCACCTCGAGGGGCGGGAGGCGATCGCCGCATCAGAGCAGGCGCGGCGGCAACTCTCGACGCGCTCGATCTCCACCCACATCGGCGAGCTCAGCAAGCTCGCGATCACGACCAGGCTGAAGCGGGCGCTGGCGGTGGAGATCACCGAACTCGACCCGATCGCCGACCGTGTCGAGCTGGCGGCCTCGGCCAGCAAGGGCAAGCCGGCGGTCCAGTTCAAGCTCCGCAGCGAGGGGCGCGAGCGGGTCGCGAAGGTCTTGAGCACCGGCGAGCAGACGGCGCTCGCCACCGCCTTCTTCCTCGCCGAGCTTCGGGTCAGCAACGAGCGCAGCACGATCATCCTCGACGACCCGGTCTCCTCCCTCGACCATCAGCGGCGCGAGCACGTCGCCACCCGGCTGGCCGAAGAAGCGCGCCAGCGACAGGTTGTCGTCCTCACCCACGGCCTCGTATTCCTCTACTACCTGCAGGAGAAGGCGGCGGAGCTGGGAGTCGAGCTGCACGGCCAGGCGCTGCGGCGGGCCTACCACGCGGTCGGCGTCGTCGAGCCCGACCTGCCCTGGAACGCTAAGTCCCCGGTGGGCCACCTGAAGGCGCTGCGGCACCGGTGCAAGAGCGAGCTGAAGCCGCTCTTCAAGGGCAACGACCCTCGCTACGAGCGCGAGGCGGAGCTCTGGACCCTGGATCTGCGCAAGGCCTACGAGCGGCTGATCGAGGTCTACGTCCTCGGCGGCACCGTCGAGCGCCAGGCCCGCCACATCAAGGTCCGCAACCTGCACCAGGTGAGGTGGAGCCCGGAGCTGGCGCGGGAGATCGACGCCGCCGTCAAGGAGCTGTCGGCGGGCGCCCACCAGGGGCCCCTCGGGCAGCAGCCCTCCCCCCTTCCCCTGCCGAAGCTCGAAGCGCGGCTGGAGAAGTTCGCGGCGATCTGCGAGCAGACGAAGCCCGCTCGTGAGCAAGCCGCAGACCAGAGCGCTCGCAAAGCCACCCACATCGGCGCGGCCTGAGGGACGACTAGGAGTTTGCGGGGTCCGAGAGGTCGATCGCGGCACGCAGCGGCGCCAAGCCCTCGCCGCGAATCTTGGCCCCCGCGTAGTCATCGGCGAGCAGGCGAACCCTGAGACTGGCCATACGGGCCGCGGCCACGGGCCCCTTCTCATGGGAGTGCGTAGCCAGGTAGTCGAGGCATTCCCTCAGTAGACCCGCGAACGGTCGCAGGGTCGCCGCCAGCGCCCGCGCGCGGTTCGGCTGACTCCGGTGCACCACGAGATTCCTCACCAGATATGCGCGGGCGGCAGTCGCGCGTAGGCGAGTGTCGAGCCAGTCCAGATCCTCCTTCATCCTGTCGCCGCCACCTACCCACGCAGCGACCTGGCTGGTTCTCACCGCAGTCAGCGGATCCGGCGCCTTCTCAGCCGCCTGCAGCGCGCCTTTCTTTGGATCGGCCGCGAGCGCCAAGGCCCATTCCGCCTCTGATTCGGTCGGCGCCGGTTCACCCAGGCCCAGGGCTCGGTAGTGCTCCGCAAGCCAGCGCAGGACGTCTCTAACGAACAGGTGCTCCGCAAGCCCGGCCATTACCTCACCGGCACCGGATCCGGTCTCGGTTGCCACTCCGGAGAAAACTGACTCTGCCACCGACCAAAGGTCGGCGATCGCCGCGCCCGGCAAAGTCACCCGCGCCTGCACGAGCTGCACGAACGCGTCGGCGAGAATCGATGGCTCGCTCTGTTGTTTGCGTTCGCTGTCGAATAACTCCTGGTATGCAGAGATGCTTCCAGGCATCAGGTCAAGGGGAGTCGGGCGCTCAAAAGGCTGCGCCTTGGAAGGGGGTTGGTCGAAGACCAGCACGTTCGGCTGAAGCGACACCTCTCCATCCTGAAGTCGCCAGAGGCTCTGCTCGACCGCGAACCACTCCAGTGCTCCCTCGACGGCGGCATGGGGGTCCGGGGCGTCGACCTGGGCCACCATTGCGCCCTCCGGAAAGACCAGCAAGCCTTCGTCGATGCTCGGGTCCCATCCTTCGATAAAGCTGATGGCCTCGTCCTCGTCATGGGTCTTGATCTGAACCTTCACGCTGGGAGGTTCCTTGATGCTGTCCAGGCCCAGGACCACCTGCATCTCCCGCTCCTGGCCGGCCGTTTTGAGCATGTCCTCCACCGCCTCTGCCAGCGAAACGCCGGCCCCCGCCATCGCACCTTCAACCCGATCGACGGCATCTCGACGCCAGGCACTGGAATGGCCCAGGAACAGCAGCTCCGCGTCGAGCAATTCGATCAACTCGTCCAACGCCATGAGGCCTTGCCAGTCCTTGACCTTTTCGGAGCGCCGCTCCAGCTCCTGGGCAATCGCCCGGCCGAAGGCTGGCTCCGCCAGGAGATCGCCAGCCGCCGCGATGGTCCCAAATGCCCGCCCGCCGGGGACCATCCCCCCCTTCTCACCGAGGGCGCGGTCGAGCTTCTCCGCCAAGCTCTCATACCTCGACTTCAGGAACCCCTTGGCGTTGTTGACGACCTCCCTGGCCTCGTTGCGGAGCACCTTAAGCGCTCGCTCATCCAAAGCCCCCTCTTGGAGCGCCTCGGCAACGGCCTTCAACTCCTCGAGACGAAGCCGGAGGCCGATCCCGTGACCCGCGACAAACCAAGGGCCGTTATCGAGTGCCAGCTCCCGCCATCGCGCGAGGATGTAATCGACGGGCTCGACGCCGAGTTCAGGTGCAGAAGCTGGCTCCTCCATCAATCAGAAAGCAGGCTGTCGAGGACTATCACTCGCAGGGCGTTGCGCTTGGCCAGTCCGCCCAGGCGCAGCTCATGCGTCGCGCCGTCCTCTCCGGACTCAATCTGTTCCGCGGTGATCTTCGTGTCTGCTGCTTCGCCGTCCTCGAGGGTCCAGAGGATTCCAAGAGTCACCGTTCTCGTCCGGTCGTTTCCTTCTAGCTCCTCGATCAACTCACTCGGCCGCATCGCGAACAAGATGTGCGATGGGTCGTCTTTGTCCGGATCGTTCTCAGGCAGATACACAAGGGAGTCAGTGGGACGGAACACACCTGAGGTAACCGTGCGCAGGCGTGGCACCACTCCGTTGCGAGCAATCATCTCGTGGAATAGAGCCACAACGCCCGCCGGCTTGTCCGGCTGCTTAAGGTAAGGAAGGTCCGAGTCGAGGTCGGGAAGTTTTCGGGCTCGGCGGATTTTCGCTTTGAGCGCCGCGGTATTCACCTTGGGAAGGCTCACCGCCTCGCTCAGCCGAGGTACGAGGTATTTCAAGTCTTTCGTCCAGGCCTCGTTGACGAGGCCGGAGAGCATCTTCGGAGTCCGACCCGAAAGAGTCTTGCGCCCCAAGTCCAGCTTGAGCCCGTCGTACTGCAACAGGGCGAATATTCGGCGCTCGTAGGTCCGCTGGCCGATCGACCCCTCCGGAAGCCGCACCCCGGTCGGCATGTCCCTCGCCGCAACGAAGATCCCCTGCCATTCGTCGGGAACCCATTTACCTTCGCTTTCCAGAGCTTCGAGGCGAGAGTTCATCTCGTTGCCGTCCATGGTGAAGAGGTACAAATCGACCGGGCCGCGGGAGGCCGTCGACATCCGCCGCACGTACCTCATCGCCGAACCTCTCGCTTGCCGCGCGAGATCCTCGGGCGGCAGCCTTCGCACGCTGTCGAACTCGAGGACTTCGGCGTCGGGATCATGCATCCGGAGCAGATCCTCGGGGGTGGCATAGCCATAGTCGACCTGGATTGGGTCGTGGTCTTTGCCTTCCGCATCGTGGAAGCGCAGAGTCACTTCTACGTCTTTGGGCCGGTCCCGCCCTACCCGCTTAAAGAGAAAGGCGGTGTTACCTACCGCGGTGCGGGTCCGCAGGTCCCAAACCAGCTGTTCCGGCGTGCGGTCGAAGAGATCGTCATCAAACTGGTCGTTGTCTATTCCGCCAACCGAGACGACGGTATAGCGGTCGGATCCAAGCAATTCCGTCTCGGGAAGGGGTTTCGGAAGTCCCTTCGGCGTCGCAACGCCGCCCTCAGTGCGGACCCAGCGGCCAGCATCCTTCACCCTCACCTCCCAGGTTTCCTCACCATCGCTGGTTTTGATCAAGAAGGAGTCCGAGGCCAGAACGAGGAAGGTGAGCCCGACTCCTTTTTCTCCTCGAGATCGGCCGATTCGCGGGCGTCGCAAACCTCCCTGCTTAAGAGTAACGCTCGGCGTCAGGACGATGTCTAGATCAGCTCGAGATAGTCCGGTTCCAGTGTCGACCACAACGAAACGCCTGCGTTGCACGTCGAAGTCGATGACCAGCTTCCTGGGCGCATCGGGTTCCAGCTCGCTGCGGGTGTCGATGGCATCCAGCGCGTTCTGCACGGCCTCTGCCAGGAGGTCCATCGCGTGGGAGTAGCTGGCGAGAACGTTCTCTGCCTCGATCAGCTGGCGCACCGACTCCACAGAGGCGCTGGGACGGCTGCCTAGAAAGTCAATCGGCTCTTCGCCACTTCGCTCCGCTTCGTCCTTCTTGACGCGTTTTGCGGGCGGTTTTGCCATGCGAGGAGGCTACAGGGAGTCTTGGGAAGTGCTGCCTAAGGGCTCGCTCGGGGAGCCCGTAACAGCCGCCTCCCGCATCTGCCTCAGCGAGGTTCCGCTCGAGTCCTTCCACTCCAAGGGGCCGGCCGCCGAGCGGCCAAGCAGGACCGCCGCCGCCGCAGTCGGGGATTTGAACTCGTGGTCGCCCGTGAGCTGGAAGTGGTCTCCCAAGGAATCAGGCACAAGAACGCCGCTGTGGATCAATTCCTGACGCAGGCTCTGCGCCCAGGAGGGCATCGACTCCACCGTCGTGCCCCTTGCTTTGGCGCCGGCGAAGACGAGGAACCCGTCCTCGGTCTCGACTCCCCTACCCTCCGCGCAAAGGCCGCCCAGCGCCAGAATCTCGGCCTCCGCCGGCTGCTCGAGAGGCTCGAAGGCGCTCAGCCCGAGCAAGGGGTAGACGATCAGCATGTCCTGGAGAAACGACTCCGCGTCCTGCTCGTCTGCCTCCTCCAGCACGGGCAGGCCAGAGTTCGTGCCATTGTCAAGTTCGGCGCGTCCCGCCGTGACGGCCAGGACGAGGAGGCGGGCCTCGAGATAGCGGATCGCTGCCTTGTTCAGCACTTGACCAACGCTGGTGAAGAGGATCACACGGTTCCAGAAGTCCTTCTGCGCGTGGTGAGCGTCGATCCGAGCGCGTGGGTCCTCGCCCTCGCCGATGTAGATACGCGCCTCGTATTTGGCGTTCTCCGCCGGTCCCACCAGCACGTACACGCCGGGGGTGCGGAACTCGTCTCGCGTGGTTCTAGCGGCGGGATAGCGGGAGCGAGAGCTGGCAACGGCTCGTCCCGTCCAATTTGATTTCGAGACCAACCGCACCCCGTCCGGAGTTCCATCGGGAAGGAAGATGTGGAGGGAGACTCCAAGGGGCACGTTGGAACTGAATCACACCCGCCGCAAGCGGAGAGGGGGCAGCGCGACCTCCGGCCCAGACGTTAGGCAGTCCCATCCTGCCGCTGCCGGTAGCGCCGCGTCTTCTCGCGGTTGCCGCACACCTCCATCGCGCACCAGGTCCGGGAGCGGTTGCGGGTGGCGTCGAAGAAGGCCCACTGACAGCGCTCGTCGGTGCAGGCCTTGAGGCGGGGCCAGGCACCGAGGGACTGGAGCCGCTCGAGAGCGAGGAGAAGGCGGGCTTCGAAGCCGCTGAGGTCGGAGCGGGCGGGGGCGAGATTGAGCTGACCATCGGCGGAGAGGGTGGTGCGGTAGCGGCTGCGCTCGGCGGCCTCTCGCAGTGGCGCCAACTCCTCCTCGGAGGCCGCCACCCCGTTGTTGGCTCGCAGTAGGGCGCGCAGGGATTCGCGCAACGCGATGGCGCGGGCGTGGCCGTCCTCGTCGGGTACTGGGATGTAGTCGCCGCTGAGACCAGCGATCCAGTCCGCAAACGCGGCGGGCTCTCCGACTTCGTCGCTTGCCTCTTCCAAGTCCAGGGTGTTGACGAAGGCGACCAGCAGCTCCGTCTCAGCCTCGACGGCTTTGTTAAGCGGGGTTGACACTGGCTATCTAGTTTAGCTAGTGTTGAAGACACCGGCAAACCCTGTTAGCCAGTTACGGAGATGGTCGCCATGAGATTCCTCGCCAGCCTCACCCTTGCCAACCGCGAACGTCCGGTCCGGCGCCGTCCCCGCCCCTGATGCTCGGCGAAGAGCTGAAACCCGGCTTGCGGCGCTGGACCGCCCACCACGAGACGTGGAAGAAGGAGGTGGCCGCCTTCGCGGTCGAATCAGACGAGGAGCTGGTCCTGATCGACCCCCTCCTCGTCGGCGAGCAGTGGCAACGGCTCGAGGATGGCCTCGGCGGGCGGCAGCTGCACGTCCTCCTCACGATCCACTGGCATGCGCGGTCCGCCGCCGACGTCGCCGCCCGGTGCGACGGCGCCAACATCTGGGCCCACTCCCGCGACCGCGCCGCCGTCGCCCGCCGCGCCCCGGTCACCGACGTCTTCCGCATCGGCGACGAGCTCCCAGCCGGGCTCGTCGCGATCGAGGCGCGGCCCCGCAGCGAAGTCCTCTTCTGGGAGCCACGTTCGCGGGCGCTGATCATCGGCGATGCGCTCCTCGGCGACGGCGAAAATGGCGAGGGCCTCGGTACCTGTCCCGCCGGCTGGCTGCCGCAGTCCACCAGCCTCGATGACCTGCGCGCTGCACTGCGGCCGGCGCTGGACCTGCCGATCGAGATCCTGCTGCCCTCGCATGGGGCCTCGGTTCTGAAAGGCGCCCGCGAGGAGCTGGCCCGCGTCGCCGCGGGCTCCTAGAGCCGCGCTAGCCGACTTCGATCACGCCGAAGAGCAGCAGCAGGATCACGGTCACCACAGCCGAGACCAGCAGCGAGCCACCGCAGCCGAGGTTGTTGGAGAAGAAGAGGAACACGAGGTCCCTCCCTACCCCCGAAGCTTCTCCTTCATTCGGAGCAGCGCGATCACCGTCGTCGCATCGCGGATCTCCGGCAAAGCCTGCTCGATCTCGGCCACCGGCAGACGGACGATCTCGATCTCCTCGTCCTCGTCGCGCCCGCCGCTGGCCGGCGAGAGCCCGGTGGCCTCGAAGATCGTCACCTTCTCCGTAAGGAAGCCGGGGCTGGGATAGATGACGTGGAGCAGTCTCCACTCCTCGGCCTGCAGCTCGGCCTCCTCGGCCAGCTCACGCTTCGCGCACTCGAGCTCGCTCTCCCCCTCGACGTCCAACGTCCCGGCCGGGATCTCCAGCAGCCGTTCCTCCTCAACCGCCTCCCGCGGCTGCGCCACCAGGTAGGCGAACTCCTCGTCGTAAGCGAGCACCGCAACCGAACCCGGATGCTCAACGATCTCCCGCTCGACCTCGCTGCCGTCCTCGTGCCGGTAGCGCTTGGAGACGAAGTCGACGTGCTTGCCCATGTGTAGTGGCCGGGTGGCGAGGTGCTCCATTCCCCTAGTTCATCAGGTTAGGAAGCGGCGGCTGGGATTGACGGCATTACGCCGGTCAGCGTTCCAAGTCGGGAGGTAGCCGGTGACCGAGGCAACCCCTTCTGCCTGGCCGATAGGAACAGTTCAGTCCACAAGTAGCGTCCCCGGGTTTGTGACGGTGTAGCTGCCCTGCCAGGCCGCTGGGTCGGCGCAAAGGAAGCCGCCGCTGATTTTCGGCAGTTTGGCAGTAAGGGTCAGTTTCGCCGGGGTGCCCCCGGTCAGCGTTCCGAGCGGGGTGTTCGTGGTGGTTCCGTAGACGCAGCTGACGCCGAGAGCGGCGATTGTCACTTCGGTCCCGGCGCCATTGACGCTGCCTTTTCCTCCACCGGTTGACGCGATCGACAGTTCGCCGTTCTGGATGACGTCGACTGTCGATGAGCCGCAGTTACTGAAGGAAAGGGAGGAGATTTTCCCGGCCGCGACGGTGACGGAATGGCTTTCAATTTTTCCTTTGACGGTGGACTGCGTGCATGTGATGTTCGCGAAACCGGCCTGCAGCAGGAGTGAGCTCGAAGCCGTTGCTTCTATTTCGCCTGTGTATACCGTCCCGGCCGGACTTGTCGGGGTCGTAGGAGGAGGAGGACTTACCGCGTCGATGAGCAGGGGGTGGAGGCTTGCGACCTGGTAGCTGCCCGACCAGGAAGCGGGGCTGGCGCAGAGGACGCCGCCACTGATCCGTGGGAGGCTGGCGCTGATGGTTAATTTTGCCGGGGTGCCGCCGATCACGGTGCCGAGCACGGTGTTCGTGGTGGTGCCGTAGACGCAGCTGGTGCCCATCGTCGAGACTGTCACTTGCGTGTTGGAGCCCCTGACGATGCCTTTTCCTTCACCGGTCGCTTCAATCGAGAGTTCTCCGTTTTGAATGACGTCGACTGTCGCTCCCCCACAGCCGCCGAAGGAGAGTGAGGAAAGTTTCCCGGCCGCGGTGGCGCCGTTGCTTTCAATTTTTCCTCTGACCGTGGATTGCGTGCATGTGATTTCTGCGAAGCCGGCTTTCAGCAGCAGGGAGCTGCTGGCCGTGCCTTCTATCTCGCCTGTGAACTCGGTCCCGGTCGGGCTTGTGGCGGTGGTGGCCGATGCGTTTCCGGCGAGGGCCATCAGCGCACCCATCACCACCAGGGCGAGACCAAGGGTCTTGAAGTGCTTCATGTCTTTCTCCTAACCAGCGCCCCAAAGGGTGCGGGACCTTCGAGATAGGTAAGCAATTCTCGGAGTTTTATCAGGGAACCTATCGATACTCAAATTAAATCTTAGAGCTGAAGGACGAGCAGGGCGACTAAGCGGTCCCCCCTCTGACTTTCGATGAATGGAGCTCAGTCCACGAGCAGTTCGTGCGGAGTTGTGAGCTTGTAGGCGCCCGTCCAAGAGGCGGGGTTGGCGCAGAGGAAGCCGCCGCTGATTTTCGGCAGGCTGGCAGCGATGCTCATCACCGGCTGTGTGCCGCCGGTAATCGTTCCGATCGGAGTCTGGGTCGTGGTGCCGTAGACGCAGCTGATGCCCATCGTCGCGACTGTGATCTGCGTGCTGTATCCCCTTAGGTCCCCTTTGCCGGCACCTGTAGAAAAGATTTCAAGTGAGCCGTTGCTGAGAACGTCAACTGTCGATGACCCGCAGAGGCTGAACGACAGGGTGGAGATTTTGCCGATGGCGAACGTGCCGATGTTGTTTTCGATTTTGCCTTTGAGAACAGATAGCGAGCATGTAATTTCAGCAAAGCCGGCTTTCAGTAGAAACGAATGGGTGATCGAGGCTTCAAGGGTGCCTGTGTACACAGTCCCGGCCGGGCTTGTCACGCTGGCCGAGGCCTGTCCGGCAGGTCCGATCAAGGCCATCACCGCCAGTGCTGACAGGCCGAGCATCTTCAGGTTCTTCATGTCGTTCTCCTTGATCTCTGCCAGTTCGGCAAACTCTCAGTCGACGAGCAGGGTGCTAGGGCTTGTGAATTGGTAACTGCCCGACATAGATGCTGGATCTGCGCATAGGAAGCCGCCGCTTATTTTCGGCAGGGTCGCCGCAATACTCATTTTCGCGGGAGTCCCCCCGGTCACCGTTCCCAGAGTGGTGTTGGTAGTGGTGCCGTAGACGCAGCTGATGCCGAAGAACGCTGTTGTCCACTGCGAGCCGGACCCTCTGACGATTCCTTTCCCTTCACCGGTCGCTTCGATCGAGAGCGAGCCGTTGATAAGGACGTCGAATGTCGTTGCCCCGCAGCTGCTGAACGAAAGGGTGGAGATCTTCCCCCCCGCGGTGGCGCCGCCGTTGCTTTCTATTCTGCCTTTGATGGTGGATTCCGTGCATGTGAGATTGACGAAGCCGGCTTGCATCAACAGGGAGCTCGAAGCCGTGGCATGGAATTCGCCTGTGTACTCGGTCCCGGCCGGGCTTGTGACGGTAGTCGCCGAAGCGGGGGCGGCAAAGGCCAGCAGCGCGGCTGCCAACATGGCCAGACCGAACCTCTCGAATTGCTTCATTTCTCTCCTTGAGCTGGCGGCCCATGCGCCGTCGTCATGACGGCAGGAGGCAGCCTCAACGAGGTTTAGCAGAAGGATACTGAGTAATCAAGACCCTTCTGATAATTACTTCGAGGTAGGGAAGTTCATCGAGCCAGCTTCGCCGGGACCGGCGGCGTTGGTGGCCGGCCAGCGGCTGGTGATCGCCTTGCCGCGGGTGTAGAAGCGGATGCCCTCGGGGCCGTGGATGTGGTGATCGCCGAAGAGGGAGTCCTTCCAGCCGCCGAAGGAGTAGAAGGCCATCGGCACCGGGATCGGCACGTTGATCCCGATCATCCCGACTTCGACCGCGCGCTGGAAGCGGCGCGCCTCGTAGCCGGAGCCGGTGAAGATCGCGGCGCCGTTGGCGAAGGGGTTGCGGTTGATCAGCTCGATCGCCTCCTCGAGGCCGCCGCTGCGGACAACCGAGAGAACCGGGCCGAAGATCTCGTCGCGGTAGACCGACATCTCCGGCTCGACCTGGTCGATCAGGGTCGGCCCGACCCAGAAGCCGCCGCCGTCGACCTCGAGCTCGCGGCCGTCGACCGTCAGCCGGGCGCCCGCCTCAGCCCCCTGGCCGATGTAGTCGACGATCCGCTCGCGCGCCTGCGGGGTGACCACGGGGCCCATCTCCGACTCGGGGTCGAGCCCCGGCCCGACCTTGATCTCGCGTGCCCGCTGGGCCACCTCCTCGACCAGCCCATCGCCTGAGTCGCCCACCGCGACCGCGACCGAGATCGCCATGCAGCGCTGCCCGGCCGAGCCGAAGCCCGCCGCCGCGAGCTGGTCGGCGGCGTAGCCGAGGTCGGCGCCCGGCATCACCACGGCGTGGTTCTTCGCCCCGCCGAGCGCCTGCACCCGCTTGCGTTTCTCGGTCGCGCGGGTGTGGACGTAGGAGGCGATCGGGGTCGAGCCGACGAAGGAGACCGCGGCCACGTCGGGGTGGTCGAGCAGCGCGTCGACCGCGACCTTGTCCCCCTGGACGACGTTGAAGACGCCGGCCGGCAGCCCCGCCTCGGCGTAGAGCTCGGCGACCAGGTTCGAGGCCGAGGGGTCGCGCTCGGAGGGCTTGAGGACGAAGGCATTGCCGCAGGCGATCGCCACCGGGTGCATCCACATCGGCACCATCGCCGGGAAGTTGAACGGGGTGATCCCGGCGCAGACGCCGAGGGGTTGGCGGAAGGACCAAGCGTCGACGGTGGTCGAGACCTGGTCGGAGTACTCGCCCTTCAGCAGCTGCGGGACGCCGCAGGCGAACTCGACCACCTCGAGGCCGCGCAGGACCTCCCCCCTTGCGTCATCCAGGACCTTTCCGTGCTCGGAGGAGACGATCCGCGCCAGCTTGCCGACGCTCTCGTTCAAAAGCTCGCGGAAGGCGAACATCACCTTGGCGCGGCGGCTGAGCGAGGCCTGCGACCACTCCTCGAAGGCAGCCCGCGCCGCGCTCACCGCCGCGTCGACGTCGCCCGGCTCGGCCAGCAGCACTTCGGCCTGCTGCTCCCCCGTCGCCGGGTCCCAGACCGGCGCGGTCCTGGTCGAGACGCCGCCCGTCTCCTCGCCGCCGATCCGGTGCCGAATCATCTCCATGCAGCCATTGTGACCGGGTGTGCCGGTCCTTTGAACCGCTATGCGGAACAAAAGTCCGGCGGACCCCTGCCGGAATGGACTACGCGGAGGTGACAGGCGTCAGCGGTGCCTCGCCGCGCGCGACGGAGATCGCGTTGCGGGCTGCCAGCTCGGCCATTGCCGTGCGCGTCTCGACCGTGGCCGAGCCGAGGTGCGGGGCCAGGACGACGTTCTCGAGGTCCAGCAGCCCCGGCTCCACCTGCGGCTCGTGCTCGTAGACGTCGAGGCCGGCGGCGGCGACCTGCCCGCTCGCCAGCGCCTCGGCCAGCGCTAACTCGTCGACCACCGGCCCGCGGGCGGCGTTGACGAGGACGGCGCCCGGCTTCATCGCCTCCAGCTCCGGCGCCCCGATCAGATGATGCGTCTCCGGCGTCAGTGGACAGTGCAGGCTGACGACATCGGCCTCGCGCAGTAGCTGCTCCAAAGGCATCCGTTCTGCCTCCAGGGCCGCCTCCACCTCCGCCGGCGCCGGATGCCGGGAGTGGTAGGCGATCTCCATCCCGAAGGCGCGGGCGCGCTCGGCCACCCGCCGGCCGATCCCGCCAAGGCCAATGATCCCGAGCCGCTTCCCGCGCAGTGAGCTGCCGAGCATGAACGACATCCCCCAGCTCCACGAGCGGCCGGAGCGGACCAGGCGATCGCCCTCGGCAACGCGTCGCGTCGCGGCGAGCAGCAGGGCCATGGTCAGGTCCGCGGTAGCGTCGTCGAGGACCCCGGGCGTGTTGGTGACGACGACCCCGCGCTCCCGGGCGGCGGCAAGGTCGACGTTGTCGTAGCCGACGGCGACGTTGGCGACGCAGCGCAGCTGCGGCCCCGCCGCCTCGAGCAGCTCGGCGTCGACCTGGTCGTGCAGGAGCGCGAGGATCGCGTCGACGCCCACGACCAGTGCCAGCAGGTCCGCCCGCGGGATCGCCGCCTCGCGCTCGTCGAGCCGCACCTCCCCGGCCCGCCGCAACAGCTCCACCGCCGACTGCGGGACCCGGTTGGTGACGGCGAAGATCACCCGGGCTTCGGCTTCAGGACGACGAGGCAGAGGTCGTCGCGGATCGGCCGGTCGGCCCAGGCGAGGATCGTCCTCTGCACCTCGCTCACCATCGCCCGCGCGCCGAGACCGCAGAGCGGCGACAGCACGTCCATCAGCCCCTCGAGGCCCAGCGTCTCGCGGCCGCGGCGGACGTCGGTCGCCCCGTCGGTGTAGACGACCAGGCCCTCGCTGCCCTCGACCGAGGTTTCGGTGTTCTCCAGTTCGAGCGTCTCGTCAGCCCCCAGGAGGAAGGTCGAGCCGTCGGCCGCGAGCTCCTCGAGCTCGGGCAGTCGCAGCGGCGGCGGGTGCCCCGCCCGCGCCCAGCAGATCGACCGTTCTTCGGGGTTGAGGCGCACGCAGATCGCACTGACCAGCTCCGCCTTGCGCCCTTTGCGCTCCGAGAGCGCCGCGTTGGCCAGGGTCAGTAGTTCCGCCGGGTCGCTGGTGCTGGCCGCGAAGGCGGCGAAGCGGGTCCTGATGAAGGTCGCGAGCTGCGCCGCCTGGGGGCCGTGGCCGACGACGTCGCCGACGATCGCCACGGTCGAGCCATCGGGGCCGTTCGTCAACAGGAAGAAGTCGCCGGAGACGCCGAGTTCGGAGGGGACGAAGGCAGCCCCCGCGTCGACCCCGGGCAGCTCCGGTAGGTCGGCCGGGGTGAGCGCCGCCCGGATCGCCTCCAGTTCCTCGGCCGAGTGCTCGAGCGTGAGCACTCGCTCCCGGAAGGAGGAGACGAGCACGGCCGCCCCGAGGAAGAAGACCGCACGGATGACCAGGGCGAGGGTGAAGTCCGGGATCGGGTTGACGACGTCGCCGACCACGTAGAGGGCGAGACAGCCCAGGGCGACGGCCAACCCCGCCCGCAGGCCGAACCACCAGGCCGCGAGGGCGATCGGAGCCGAGAAGAGGAAGGCGAAGCCCGCGGTCGAGGAGGCCGTCGCCAGCCAGGCCATGAAGACAGCGAGGATCGCGAGGGCGATCCAGACGATGCGGGCGGTTCGCGAAAGTCCCCCTGGCACTTGCGCCCGACCTTAACAAGCACCCGCCCGCTTTCCAATCGAAAGCGGGCGGGTTGAAAGCGGCTAGGCGAAGCTAGCTAGTACCACTTGCCGCGGGCGAAGCCGCCGAACGCGATCAGCCCGACCAAGGCGATGATCAGCCCGATCCAGAAGCTGGCGACGATCATCACCACGATCCCGACGATCACGAGGATGCCGCCCAACGAGATCCCGCCGATGCCGGATCCTCTATCTGCCCTGGTGCTCATCACTCCTCCGTTCCCTGGGTGCATTGAACGACTGGTTCGAACCAATAGCTACCCAGAGCAGCGGGATCTACTCCCGTTCCGGACGCTCCTCCCCCGGCCAGGTGCCGGTCACTTTCGCGAACGAGGTGCGAGTGGCGTGGTCGACCAGGCCTTTGGTGAGGCGGAAAATCGCCCCCTCGACGATCAGCGCGCCGATCAATTTCGGCCAGGCGAATTCGCGGTGCTCGGGCTTCGGCGGCTCGATGTCGTCGATCAAGCCCCAGATCTGTTCGAAGATCTTCTTGCCGGCGATGCCGGCGATCAGGCCGAGGACGATGCTGATCGGGGCGAAGATGAACTTCATCTCAGGCCCCCGGCTGCTGCTCGCCGCCCAACCCCAGCGCGCTCTTGATCTCATCCCCAGCGGCGAGCGCGATCCCGGTGGCCGCCGCGCCGACGAGCCCAACCGCGGCCAGCCGCTTGGGCCAGCGGGGCTTCGGCTTCTGCCGCTTGGTCGCCAGCGCGCGCGTGCCCTCGCTCAACTGCGCAAGCGCGGCTTCGAGCTGGTGGTGCAGCTTCTCGTCCCTCGCGTTCTTCACCCGCCGCTTCTGCGAGCGCTCGTAGGCGGCGCGCAGGCTCTCCGCGCCGCGGCGCAGGTTCTCCCGCGCGTACTCGTTCTCCGCCAATTGCTTGGCGTAGGGGGCGATGCGGGCTGCGGTATCGGTGCCTCTCATTCCTCGTTCCTCCCTGGCTAGGTGGTCTTCTGGTCGTTCGGCTCATCCCGCGGCTCGAGCTGGATCTCTTTCTCGGCCCGCGGGATACCTTCGCCGATCTCGGCGCTGCGCTCTCGCTCGGCGTTCATCTGGTGGCCGAAGAGGATCGCCAGGTTGGTGATCCAGAACCAGAGCAGCAGCACGATGAGGCCGCCGAGGGTGCCGTAGGTCTTGTCATAGGAGCCGAAGTTGGAGACGTAGAAGGCGAACAGCGCCGAGGCGATCGCCCAGACCACGATCGCGAGGACCGAGCCGGGGGTGACCCATTTGAAGCCGCGCAGCTTCACGTTCGGGGTCGTGTAATAGAGGAGGTTGACCATGACGATGAAGATCGCCACCATCACCGGCCACTTGGCGACGTTCCAGACGTCGACGGCGGTGCCGCTGAGGCCGATCGGGTTGGCGACCGCTTCGACGACGGGACCGGTGAGGACGAGTCCCATCGCCAGCAGCGCCATCAGGATGATCATCGCCAGGGTGACGACGATCTGCAGCGGCCGCAGCTTCCAGAAGGGCCGGCCCTCCGGGGTCTCGTAGATGATGTTGGAGGCCCGGGTGAAGGCCCCGACGTAGCCCGAGGCCGACCAGAGCGCCACGGCGAGACCGGCGATGAAGGCGAGGCCGGCCGCCCCCTGGTTTTTGACGATCGAGTCGATCGGCCCTTCGAAGGTTTCCGCCGCCGAGGCCGGGCCGATTTCGGTGATGATTTCGGTCAGCGTGTCGGTGGTCGTTTTGGGGTCGCCGAAGATCCCGATCAGCGAGAACATCGCGATCAGCGCCGGGAACAGCGAGAGCAGGCCGTAGTAGGTGAGCGCCGCCGCCCAGTCGCTGAGGTTGTCCTCCTGGAACTCGGTCAGCGTCCGTTTCAGGGTGGCGCCGAGACCCGGGTTCGGGGCCGCGCCCTCGGGGCGGTAGTCGCGGCGGACCTCGCCGCCGGTGTCGATCCGCTCCTCGCCGCCCGTCTCTCGATCCTCGGCCATCATCGACCCCTTCGCGATGCGATCCGGGCGACGACGACGCCGGCGACAAAAGCGGCAGCGAGCGCGATCGGCCTCTGGTTCTCGGTCATGAGCCCCTGTTGCCCGTTGCGGAGGAGTTCCTAACCGGAAAGCTCAGATTCCGGGCAGCTCCTGCTCTTCGCTCAGCAGCGGCGCGAAGAGGTCGCCTTTGGCCGCGACCCGCTCCAGCACCGCGGCGTGGTCGAAGACCAGCCGTTCCGCCTCACCCGCCGCCAGCGCCGCCTCCACCTCGTCCCACTCCAGCGGGGTCGAGACCGTCGGCCGCTCTTTCGCCCGCAGCGAGTAGACGCAGACGGTCGTCTTGTGGACGTCGTTCTGGCTCCAGTCGATCAGCACCTTGCCGGGGCGCTTGGCCTTCGCCATCTGCGAGACGATCCGGTCGCCGAACTTGCGCTCCAGAGTCTCGGCGACCGCTTTGGCGAACGGCTTCGTCTGCTCGTAGGTGGCGTCGGAGTTGAGCGGGACGTAGAGCTGCATCCCCTTCGAGCCCGAAGTCTTCGGGTAGCAGCTGAGCCCGAGCTGCTCGAATAGCCCGCGCAGCCAGACCCCGACCTGGGCGCAGTCGAGAACGTCGGCCGGGGCGCCGGGGTCGAGGTCGAAGACCATCGCCGTCGGCTGCTCCATCGCCACCGCCCGCGAGAGCGAGGTGTGGAGCTCGATGTCGGCGAGGTTGGCGAGCCAGACCAGGGTCGGCAGGTCTTCGACGACGCAGTAGTCGACCTCACCGTGGCGCTCGCTGGCCACCGACGCGGTGCTGACCCAGTCGGGGCGGTGGCTGGGGCAGCGCTTCTCGTAGAAGTGCTTGCCCTCGACCCCGTTCGGATACCGCTTCAGGGTCAGCGGTCGGCCGCGCAGGTGCGGCAGCAGGACCTCGCCGATGCGGGCGTACCAGTCGATCAGCTCGCCCTTGGTGAAGCCCGCCTGGGGGTAGAGCACCTTGTCGAGGTTGGAGAGTTCGAGCTCGCGGCCCTCGACCGTGACCGCGGCTTTGCCCCGCGGCCGTTTCTGCGCCCGCGCCGTCACCGACTCCCCCTCGGGATCGCTCACCCGCTCAAGCGAGACCTCGTCCGCGGACTTGTCCTCGCGCAGGCCCTTGTAGGCGCCGTGGCGGACCATCCCCTCCGAAGTCATCTCGCGGAACTCGATCTCGGCAACCAGGGAGGGCTCGACGAAGCAGGAGCCTTTAGGCGGTTTGGGTCCGGCCCCGAAGGGACTGGTCTTCCGCTCCAGCGGCGCCAGTCGCGCGGTCAAGGCGGTCAGCTCGCTGGCGCTGAAGCCGGTCCCGACCTTGCCGCCGTAGCGCAGCACCGGCTTGCCCCCGTCCGCTTCGAAGTAACCGACCAAGAGCGCTCCCAGCTGCTTCTTGCGGCGGCCTTCGCCCGGCGTCCAGCCGCCCACCACCATCTCCTGGCGGCTGGTGTTTTTCACCTTCAGCCAAGCGCCGGTGCGTTTGCCCGGCGCGTAGACGGAGTCGAGCCGCTTCAGCATCACCCCCTCCAGGCCCTGCTCCTTGCTCGCCTCCAGCAGCTCCTTGGCGTGGCCGACCGAGTGGCCCGGCGTCTGCCAGCTCTCGCCCGCGAGCTCCAGGCCCTCGAGCAGCTCGCGGCGGCGCTCGTAGGGCTCGCAGGTGAGGTCCTCGCCGTCGAGGTAGAGGAGATCGAAGATGACGTAGACGACCGGGTGGGTTTTCA
>Ga0190275_10000203_pt1 | contig 63059 bp, 59 predicted proteins | sample Popmic550T_FD_133745 | JGI IMG/M metagenome (GOLD analysis project Ga0190275, IMG submission 133745) | Populus adjacent soil microbial communities from riparian zone of Yellowstone River, Montana, USA - 550 T | ecosystem: Environmental > Terrestrial > Soil > Riparian zone > Trees stand | place...
CGCGGAGCCCGTGACGTTGTTCAGGATCCCTGCCGCGCCGCCCTTGCTCCCGCTGCTCCTCTTCTTCGAGGATCTTGTTGTTGCCATAGACGCAAACCCTCCTGCGGCAGGCATTGCAATGGTGTGACCAAAGAAGGCAGAGGGCAGAAGGCCTTCTGATTACAATTCCGCATGTCCTCGTCATGGATTGCGCTCCTCGTCGCCGGCCTGCTCGAGGTCTGCTGGGCCGTCGGCCTGAAGTACACCGACGGCTTCCGCCGCCCCATCCCCTCGGTGCTGGTGATCGCCGCCATCGCCGTGAGCATGTTCCTGCTCTCATGGGCGGCGCGGACGCTCCCGATCGGCACCGCCTACGCCGTCTGGGTCGGCATCGGCGCCCTCGGCGCCGCCATCCTCGGCATCGTGCTTTTCAAAGAGCCGCTGACGCTGGCGAGGATGGGGTTTCTGGTGATGCTGCTCGTGTCGATCGCGGGGTTGAAGGCGACGTCGTAAGGCAGAAGTCAGAAGGCAGAAGGCGAACGTTTGTCCTTCTGCCTTCTGACTTCTGCTTTCTGCCTTCTTCACCCCAGCCCCCACTTCGACTCCCTCACCCAAACCCGGAACGCCTCCACCGCCAATGGCCGGCTCACGTAATATCCCTGGCCCATGTCGCAGCCGAGGTCGCGGAGGATGTTCCAGGCTTCCTCGCTCTCGACCCCCTCGGCGATGACGCGGAGGCCCATGTTGTGCCCGAGCTCGATCGTCGAGCGGACGATCACCAGGTCGTCCGTGGCGGAGGCCTGGAGGTTCAGGACGAACGACTTGTCGATCTTCAGCTCGTCCACCGGCAGGCGCTTCAGGTGGGCGAGGGAGGAATAGCCGGTGCCGTAGTCGTCGATCGCCAGCGTCATGCCGCGCGTCTTGAGATCGCGGAGGATGCGCAGCGCGTACGCCGGGTCCTTCATCACCGCGCTCTCGGTGATCTCCAGCACGAGCTTCGACGGCGGCAGTCCAACCTCGGAGAGCAGGCCTCCGATGTACGTCGGGAGCTCCGCGTCGAAGAGGTCGAGCACGGAGAGGTTCACCGCCACGGTGAGGTCGAGTCCGGCCGCATTCCACTCGCCGCAGTCGGTGATGGCCCGCCGCAGCACCCACTTCGTGATCGCGCCGATGTTTCCCGACTGCTCGGCCAGCGGCACGAACTCGTCGGGCGAGAGCAACCCGTGGACCGGATGGCGCCAGCGCACCAGCGCCTCTGCATGTGCGACCTTCTCGAGGCGGAAGTCGATCTTCGGCTGGTAATGCAGCACCAGCTCCTCGCGGGCGATGGAGTGCCGGAGGTCGGAGAGGATGGCCAGCCGCCGCAGCGAATGCTCGTCGCGGCCCGGCTCGTATGTCGCGAACGCGGAGTGGTCGCGCTTTGCCTCGTACATGGCGATGTCGGCGCGCTTCATCAGCGTCTCGGCGTCGTTGGCGTGCAGCGGGTAGAGGGCGATGCCCATGCTGGCGTCGACGTCGACCGAGACTCCGGCCAGCGCGAACGGAGTCTCGAGGGCGGTGCTGATGCGCTGGGCCACGTCCACGGCCCGCCGGCCGTAGCGGACGTAGAACGTGACCGCGAACTCGTCGCCGCCGAGGCGGGCCACCGTGTCGCTCTCGCGCAGCGTCTGCGTCAGGCGGCGCCCGATCTCGATCAGCAGCTCATCGCCGAACGGATGGCCGAGCGTGTCGTTGATGTCCTTGAAGCGGTCGAGGTCCATCATGATCATCCCGACGATCTCGCCGGTCCGCCGCGCCTTCAGGATGGCCTGCTCGAGACGGTCGAGGAAGAGCGTGCGGTTCGGAAGGCCGGTCAGGCTGTCGTGCGTGGCCTGATAGCGGATCTGCTCCTCGCGCTCCGCGATGCCGGTACGCATCTCGTTGAACGCCGTCGCCAGCCGGCCGATCTCGTCGTTCTGGTGGACGTCGACCGGGGTGCCATAGTCGCCGTGCTCGATCCGCTGCGCTCCCTCGGCCAGCGTCTCCAGCGGCCGGCTCACGCCGCGCGCGAAGAGCGTCGCCACCACCAGCGCCGCCAGCAGCGCGAGACTGGACAGCGCGAAGATCTGCAGCTCGAGAAGGAGGTAGGGACGCGCCGCTTCTTCGATCGATCGCTGCAGCAGTGTCTGGATGCGCGAGCCGTCGGCGGTCCGGATCGGATGCACGATGGCCTGGTAGCGGGTCGAACCGATCTCCAGCTCTTCGTCTGCGTCCCTCCGCCCGCGGTCGAACGCCCTTCTCCGCTCCAGCAATTCGCCGCGCGCCTGCTGCGGCAACGTGGAGAGAAGCTCGGGGCGCCGCGCGGAAGCGTTCCAGAGCGAGACGTCGAGCTTGGTCACGGCTGCCACGTCGTCGAGCACCCGCTCGTCGATCGCGAAGCCCATGCAGACCCAGGCGATCCGTCGCGGCGCGAGCATCGGCACGACCACGAGCTGATGGGGACGGTCGTCGAGCGCCACCTGCGCCGCCGACTCGCCGCGAGCTTCCGCTTCGCGCAGCAGCGACGGCAGCGGGAATGGGCGGCCGGCGTAACGGCCCTCGAGCGTGTCGGCGACCACCAGGCCGTCGAGCGAGATCACGAACGCCGCGTCGGCGTCGATGCGCTCGCTGTGATTCGCCAGCGCCGAGGCGATCGTCGCCCGATCGGCCGACGCCACCGTGTCCCGGAAGGCGAAATCGGCGGCGATCACCGTGGCCTTGTCGGCGAGCTGCCGCGACCGTCCTTCGAGGATGCGCTCCAGGATGCGCACGCCGACCCGCAGCTCCTCGGTGACGCTTTTGCGCATGGTCCGCTGCCCGAACACGTGGACGGCGATCAGCGTCACGGCCAGCAACAGCACCAGGACGCTCACCAGCAGGTAGAGAAGCTTCGCCTGGAAGCTGCGCATCGGCATCTCGCGCTAGCGTGCCACGAATGACACCTCGGTGCGCTCGTTTCCGGTGACCGTCACGGCAATTGGTGACGGTTCGGTCTTCATTTCCGGATACCAGACCCGCACCGCGTACTTGCCCCCGGCGAGGTTCGGGAGGGTGACCTTTCCGTCCCTGCCGCTCGTTCCGAAGTGCGGCGTGTCGACCACCACGATGTACGCGGTCATCCGGTCGTGGATGTTGCAGCCGAGCGTCGCCACCCCCGCCTTGTCGAACACGATCGCGTTCGCCGGAGTCCCTTTGTAGAGCGGCAACTGGAAGGTCTTGGCGGGGGAGAAGGAGTAGACCTGATGCCGGACGTCGTCGCTGTTCGGGAAATTCACCGCCGTCCCGCTCTGCACCACCAGGACGTGGGGGATGAACTCGCGGTTGCGCTGGTCCATGACCGCGGTCTTCCTCGCCGGCGGCAGCTCCCGCCCCTCGGGGACCGCGTAGACCACCGCCTCCGCGACCCCCCGCCCCCGAGCATCGCGCACGACCGCGTCGATCGTAGCGGCGCCGGCAGGCAGGGCAAGGGCAAGGAGAACCAGGGCAAGGGGGCGGAGCATGCCGTTGCAAGCACGAAGAACGGCTCCGGGATTCCCGGGAGGGTGATAGGTCCCCATAGGTCCCATAGGTCCTATCGGTCCCATCACCCTCCCGAAAAACTGTACCGAACCTCCAGCAGCACCCGCTGCTCGCCCCCGGCGGTGGTCACCTCGATCGCCGGGCGAATCTTCCCCGGCGGCGTCCAGAGAAACGCGGCCGTGAGGGCGCGCCGGTGGTCGTCATCGACGTCGAACCAGTCTGCGCGAAACGTAGCCCTTCCGTGCCGCCACCAGCGCGAGACCATCAGGTAGCTGGCCGCGAGCTCGTTGCCGAACTTCCGGCCGTCATCCAGCACCAAAAACGTCGGTCCCCAGCCGTATTCGCCGGCGACCGTCCAGTCGCCCCGCGAATACTCGACCGCGGCGATGTCGAAGCGAGTGTTCCAGTTGAAGAGGTCCCCGTACTTGCGGCCGTCGGAGCGGTTGTCGATGTGCGTGAGCTGCACCAGCAGATCCTCGCCGTTCCAGGCACCGCGCGCCGACCAGCCGAGGCGGCCGTCGGTCTCGGCGGAGACGGAAGTAAAGTCCGTCGCGTCGACCGCGACCCACTCGCCGAGGGTGATCCAGTGATCGCTGAGCTGCCAGCCGCGCGCTACGGGCACCGCGCCGAACGTGTCATTGCCGCGGAAGAGCGTTGCCCCGACGACCGCACGCCCGCGAAAGTAGGCCGCGTCGACCCCGATCGGCCGGAGCTCTTCGCCCAGCCAGGAATTCAGCGCCGAAGGCGTGAGCGTATACGCCGGCTCCCAGAGAGCGTCGACGTTCTCCCGCGAAGTCGGCAGGAAGAACGCCCCGCCGCGCAGCCGCAGGCGATCCCCGTTCGGGACGAAGTTCGCGTCGAAGTAGGCCTCGGCGATCCCGAACGTCCCCCTCCGCGTATCCGCGTTGTCGCTCCGCCCGAGCAGATGCAGATGCGCGCCGTACATCGGCGAGGGGAGCCAGTCGATCCCCACCTGCACCTGCGCCTCCAGCGTTTCGCTGTCCAGCGGCTCGTTCTCCGACGGGTCCCTTCCCAGCGGACCGCTCACCGGCGCCGAAGCGGCCCGCATCAGCGCAAACCCGCTGACCTGCCACACCTCCTGCGCCGTCGCCGGCAGGGCGAGCATCGCGACGAACAACGCCATGAAGGAGCGGTGCATCCGGGGTAAGCATCGCATATTGGAATCGACGCCGTGCGAGGGCTGACCCGCTACATTCCGAAAACGAAGATGAATTTTCAACGCATCGATTGCAATGCGGCCATTTCTTCCAAATCAGCACGTTTCCGTCGAGTCCGCCGGAATGCGTGCTGCATAGACACCTATCCGTCCCCGAACGGTTAGAGAGAGTTGACTGGAAAGGAGCGGAACCATGACCTGACGCTGCTTCAGTCGCTGCGCGGTTCGTCCACATGCATTCAGGAGGAACTCGTGTCGAGCTTATGTAGAAGAACTCTGTTCATCGTCTCGTTCGCAGTACTGATGGTCGCCGCTTCCGCCGCTTACGGCCAGGACTGTGGCACCGTCTGCGATCCGTACTCTTCCGCGTGCGACCAGTACTGCGAGGTCTGCTGGATGTGGGATTACGAGGGCTGCATCCAGTGGCAGGGAAGTACCTGCGGGGCCACGGCGGCCGGCTGCGTCGACCCCTATTGCACCCCGAACTGGCAGGAAGTGTCGCGCGTCACGCAGGGGACGTACGACGGCCGTTCTCTGTGGGGCTGCAATCACCACGTGGTGCAGTCGGTGGAGGTGGAAGACCAGAACGAATGCAACACCAACTCCGCCTACAACTCCTATTCGTACTGCGACGACTGGATCGACGACTACAAGGACGGATGCTGCTATCCCTCGTGCTGCGAGGGAATCGGCGAGAACAACACCCAACTGGAGTGCAACGGCATTCACTCCTGTAGCTGATCCACGCTCATGACACCCGGCGACGCCGGCGAGGCCGGCGTCGCCCTCGCGAAAGGGAGACGGAGATGAGAACTACTTTGTCGATGATGCTGGTGCTGCTGATCGCCATGCCGCTCGTTGCCGGAGGGGCGAAAAGCGCCGTGCAGCCGGCGGCGACGATCGGATCGGTCGCGGTCAGCGTGGAAGAGCTGGATCAGGCCGTCGGCGCGAAACTGACGCGCATCCTTACCGATCAGTACAACGTCCGCCGCGGAGTGCTCGAAGACCTGATCGCCACGAAGCTGCTCGAAGCGGAAGCGGCGCGCCGGAAGGTCACCGTCGAAGAGCTGCTGAGCCAGGAAGTCGCCGGGAAGATCGTCGAGCCCCAGCTCGCCGACATCGAGCCGGTATACGAGGGTGTCCGCGAGCGCTTCCCGGGGATGACCAAGGATCAGGTGCTCGCCGAGATCGCCGGCTCGATGCGCAACAGCCGCACCCAGAGCCGCAGGAACGAATTCATCAAAGAGCTTCGCCGCGCCGCCGACGTCCAGGTGCACCTGAAGCCGCCCCGCGTCGCGGTCAAGGCGGAAGGGCCGTCGCGCGGCAGCGCCGACGCGCCGGTGACCATCGTCGAGTTCTCCGACTTCGAATGCTCGTTCTGCGGCCGTGCGGTCGAGACGCTGCACAAGATCGAGAAAACGTACGGCGACAAAGTCCGCATCGTGTATCGCGATTACCCGCTGCCGTCGCATCGCAACGCCAAGCGCGCCGCCGAGGTGTCGCACTGCGCGAACGAGCAGGGGAAGTTCTGGGAGATGCATGACCTGCTCTTCTCGAAGGGGGGCACGATCGCCGAGAACGACTTCCATCGCTTCGCCAAACAGGCCGGACTCGACGAGGCCGCGTTCAACGGCTGCCTGACCGCCGGCACGTTCAAGGACGCCTGGAAGGTGTCGCAGGAGGAAGGGGCCCGCGTCGGCGTGCAAAGCACACCGACGTTCTTCGTCAACGGCCGTCTCATCGTCGGAGCGGCCAGCTACGAGATGTTCGCGCGCGTGATCGAAGAAGAGCTGGCCCATGCGAAGGCGCAGCAGCCGGAGGCCAAAGTAGCGCGCCGCTGACGCGCCACCCATCCGGGCTCCGTCCGGAACACAAACGCCGCCCGGCTTTCGGGCGGCGTTTGCTCTTCCCGGCGGCCCGCCTCACCGGACGCCCAACCGTCCGGCATCGCCATCCGTCCGCCCGAACGAGAGAGAGGCGGCGGGGAAGGAGGAAGCCATGACCTGACGATGCCCTCAGTTCCTGCGCTGGTTCGTCCACATTCGTGATCCGAAGGAGGAACCATGTCGAAACCGTGGAGGAGATCGCTGCTGGTCTTCTCGTTTGTGATCGTGGCCGTCTTTGCGTCCGCCGCGTACGGACAGGAGTGCAACACCTGCGATCCTTGGTATTCGTACTGCGGTGACTACTGCGACGTCTGCATCCAGTATGGAATGGATGGCTGCGTGCAGTGGCAGGGGAGTACCTGCGGCGCACAATCGGGCGCCTGCCTGGACGACTACTGCACCCCGAACTGGGTGGAACAGTCGCGCGTGACGCAGGGCACGTACGACGGCCGATCTCTGTGGGGCTGCAACCACCACCTCGTGCAGTGGGTCGTGACGATCGACACGAACGAATGCAACATCGCCTCGTACTTTCACACCCGTTCGTACTGTGACGACGTCATCGACGACTACAAGAACGGCTGCTGTTATCCGTCCTGCTGCGAAGGCTACGGGGAATTGAACACCCTCCTGCAGTGCGACGGCGAACATAGTTGTACCGGCTGAACCCCAACCTCATCCCATCGGCGACGCCGGCGTGGCGGCGTCGCCCCGGCTCCGGAGCAGAAACGAAAAACGCCGCTCTCGCGAGCGGCGTGGGATGGGCGATTGGTAGGCTCTAGCGGACTCGAACCGCTGACCCCCACCGTGTCAAGGTGGTGCTCTAACCAACTGAGCTAAGAGCCTGAATTTCAACGATGCCGCACTGCTCCGCCGCATCGGTAACGTGCACGAACGAACGAGGTTTTGCTGCTATTCCACATTCGTTCGAAGCCAGCGGAGGATAGCGCAATCTCCGGCGGCGAGCAACGCCGTCCGCCAGCCCGGAGGGTGCCGGACCAACCCGCACAACGTCCGGCGGTGCGCGATATCCTGCCTTTCTTCAGCCCGTATTGGTGTACTCTCGCCTCTCACACAGAGAGCTGAGGTCGCCCATGTCCATGCATTCCTCCCGGCCGGAGGTTCGGTCGACTCATGACGTCATCGTCATCGGCGGTGGTCCGATGGGCTTGTCCACCGCCTGGCAGCTGAGCAAGCGCAACGCGAAAACGCTCCTGCTCGAGCAGTTCACGTTCTTCAACCAGCTCGGAAGCTCCGCCGGCGTCTCGCGCCAGTTCCGGCTTCCCTACCCGGAAGAGTACATGGTGAAGCTGGTGAAGCAATCGATCCCCTTCTGGCACGAGCTGCAGTCGCTCACCCCCGTCCCGCTGATGGACAAGGTCGGGACGCTCTGGTTCGGCGATCCGGCGGTCCATTCGACGGAGGGGAACATCGCGGAGGCCGAGAAGGCGCTGAAGGCGCTGGACGTGCCATACACGTCGCTCACCGCCGCCGAGATCGAGCGCCAGTACCACTTCCGGGACCTGCCGTCGAGCTACACGGGCATCTTTCAGGCGGACGGTGCCAGCATCGACCTGCTGGCCACGCAGCGGACGCTGTACAACTGGAACGCCGCCTCCCCGTTCGTGACCATCCTCGAGGAAGCGCCGGCCACGCGCATCACGCAGAGCGAAGGGACGTTCGAGGTCGTCACGCCGAAGGGGAGCTTCTTCGGCAAAAAGCTCGTGCTCGTCCCCGGCCCGTACGCCAACAACGTCTTCAACCTGCTCGACTTCAGCATCGCCGCCACGTACTGGAACATGGCCTCGGCGTTCTACAAGAAAACCAGGCCGGACATCCAGTACCCCACCTGGTTCGTTTTCCAGGAGCCGGACGGGACGAACGGCAACGAGTTCTATGGCTTCCCCGAGGTGTCGTGGAACTACCCCGGCTACATCCGGGTGGCGTCCGACTTCGTCATGCAGCCGCTCGACAGCCCGGAGCAGCGCACCTCCGTGCCGAACCCGCAGGAGCTCGCCTACACGGCGCAATGGGTGCGCGATCACATGACCGGCCTGGAGCCGGTCCCGCAATTCACATCGACCTGCATGGTCGCGCTCAGCAAGATCGCGAACAAAGAGCTGTTGATCGACTTCGCGCCGCCGCACGTGCCCAACCACAAGGACATCGTGATCTACGCCACCGGCTGGGCGGCCAAGTTCGTCCCGCTCCTCGGCCGGATCCTTGCGGACCTCGCGCTCGACGGCCACACCCCCTTCGACATCTCTCCCTTCGCAACCGGCACAACCTATTTCCAGCCGCTCCAGGCGGGACGGCAAAAGACGAACGCTTCGACAAAGTGAGGACGGCAATGGCTACGAGAACCTATTCGATCTTCGGCGCCGGGGCAGCAGGGCTCTACACCGCATGGCGGCTGCTCGAGGGCAAACAGAAAACCAAAAAAGGCATGCTCGAGCAGCCCGGCAAGGGCGACATCCTCGAGCTGTACGACTGGGGCAAATACGACTTCTCCAAGGCCCATCCCGGAACCCGCGCGCCGGGGGCCCGCGTCTGTACGTGGCATCACAAGAACGACAAGACCCAGTCCTACGTCGAGCTGGGCGGCATGCGCTACTCGAAGTGGGACGGCTCGGCCAAGAAAGCCAACGGCGGCCGGGCGGCCGGCCACCGGGTCGTGACCACGGTCATCTCCCTCCTCGGCCTCGACAAGTATTCGGTGCCGTTCAACGAGTCGGGGAATCCGTTGTTCTACCTGCGCACGAAGAACCTGTACCTGGACAGCATCACCTCGAGCAACCCGGCGCCCTACCACGTCGACAACTACGGCGCGGACACCTCGCCCGACACGGCGTTCGGGACCATCGAGCAACTGGCCGTGAACGAGGACCTGACCCGCACCCAGTGGAACGATTTCTACCAGCACGGCCGGATCACCGCCGACCTGCCCGACTCGTCGGTGTTCCAGAAAGGCGACCTGCTGCGCGACGTCGGCTACTGGAACCTGATGTACGACCAGCTCGGAGGCGAAGGCTTCAACTACGCGGCCGACGGCAACGGCTACACCTCCAACGTCATCAACTGGAATTCGGCCGACGCCTTCGAGTCGAACGACGAGTTCACGCCGGGGACGCAGTACAGCACCCTCACCATCGGCTACTCGGGGATGTTCACCGCGCTCTTCGACGAGATCGTGAAGCTCGCCAGGAAGAAAGGCGTCGACTTCCGCTACTACCCCGACACCCGCCTGCACTCCATCATCGGCAAGGACAACATCGTCCACTTCACCTACGCGACGCGCGAGAACCCGTGGAAGAGCGCCGGGTCGCGCACGGCCGACGCGGCCTGGCTGGCCATGCCGCGCGCCTCGATCGACCTCGTGGCCCAGGCGACCCGCTTCGTGGAGCCCGGCGGCGTCGACGTCCTGAACCACGAGAAAGTGCAGTTGTACCTGGAGGCGGCGATCATGCAGCCGTCGTACAAGGTGGGGATGTTCTTCAAGGAAGAGTGGTGGCTCGATCCGACCATCGCGAATCCCGCGGCGTATCCCGCGCCGATCACCGGTTATGTCGTGACCCCGGACGTGATTCTCCAACTGAAGAAAGAGAGCTTCCCGGCAAAGTACGTCGCGGCGCTCGGGCCGATGGCAAAAAAAGAGAAGGCGTACGAATCGGATGCTGCCTTCATCGCGGCCGTCGAGCAGCAGCTCGGCGAGCGGCTCACCTTGAAGCAGGAACAGGCCGTCCTCGCGGCAGCGAAGCGCAACAGCATCGGACCGAGCATCACCGACACCCCGATTCGGATGGTCGTCTACTTCGGCAACAACGCCCAGGACCAGAAAGCGAAGCCGGCGGTCTACGGCATCCTCGCCAGCTACGACGACATGACCTACACCACCTTCTGGCGGGAGCTGGAGCTCGGACCGGAGCAGACCCGCAAAGTCCCGACCGCGGACGACCTGCAGACCCTGAAAGGCCCGCGCGAAGTGCCGAAGCGGATGATCAAGATGCTGCGCAAGCAGCTCGCCGAGCTCCACTACGGCCCGAGCTCCAACTACACCGACGTCCCCGAGCCGATCGAAGCCGCCTACATGGACTGGTCCCTGCCGCCCTTCAACGCCGGCTACCACGCCTGGGCCGCCCACTACGACATCGCCCATGTCCAAGAGAGCATCCGCAAACCCTCCCAGCTCATCGAAGGAGCCGACGCCAACATCTTCATCGTCGGCGAGACCTACTCCAACGACCAGGCCTGGGTCGAAGGCGCCTACTGCACCGCCGAATCGGTCTTGAACGACTTCTTCGGCCTCGAACCGATCATCGACGACAAGGACTACCCGTTCATCTGCAAAGTCACGAAGTGAGCACGGACGCGGCGGGCGTCCGTGAAGGGGGGGAAGCGATTCCGTATCGGTTGCCGGCCGTCGGCGAACGGTGCCGGTCCGGAGCCGCCCGCTACGACATCGCCCACGACCCCTGCAACGACACGGCGCGGGTCACGGGCGAGAAATGGGGACGACGCTGTGCGGGTGCAGAACTCGTTGACATGAGCGCGGTTTGCTCAATAATCGTGAGCTCACATGAAACGATGGTTGCTTGCGGCGCTCTTCACGATGTCGTTCGGCGTGCCCGCATTTGGGCAGGCGCTTGCTCCGACGATCACCAAGAGCTTCAACCCGCCGGTCGTCCTGCTCAACGACAACTCGGATGCGACCATTACGGTCACGAATCCGAACGCCTTCCCGATCCTCAACGTTCAGTTCAGCGACACCATGCCGGCAGGGGTGACTCTGATCACCCAGGTCGGCGGTACCTGCAGCACCCTCGCGACCGGCGGCGGGATGTTCTCGATCAACCCCGGCACAGGTACGTTTTCGAGCACGTCGAGTGTTCTCGCGGGGGGACAGTCGTGCAACATCGTCGTGAGAGTCCAGGGAACCGCACTCGGCGTGCACCTCAACACCACCTCGCAGGTCACCGCCACCGCCACTCCCCCCGGCGGCCCGGCTTCCGCGACCCTCACGGTGATTTCGGCCAGCTCCCCCGCGGTTCCGACGTTGTCGGAGTGGATGCTGCTCGCGCTCGCCGCAGTGCTGGCCGGCATGGCCGCGCTGAAGTTGCGGACGTAGGGTTTGGCTGCCGAGCGAGAAAAGAAACGCCGCCCGGGCTTCGTCACCAGGGCGGCGTCAAGAACGAATTTCAAGTGTTCGAAGGTCTGACGCTCGGGAGTTGGAACGCTCTGGAACCGTTCGCGAACGGCTGAAAACCGTCGGTGGACGGTTCCCGACGCTTCGCGAACGAACAAAACACCTCATGGTTCTCAATCCTCAATCCGGTTCTCTGGCCCCATTCGACCAAGGTTCCGAAATCGGCGTTTCCAACGTGGCGTCGCACGTTTCCGGAGTGACGCGCCACGTTTCCAACGTGAGAACGCACGTTTCCAACGTGAGAACGCACGTTTCCAACGTGAGAACGCACGTTTCCAACGTGAGAACGCACGTTTCCAACGTCAGAACGCACGCTGCCAACGTGAGAACGCACGCTGCCAACGTCAGAACGCACGTTTCCAACGTCAGAACGCACGTTTCCAACGTGAGAACGCACGCTGCCAACGTCAGAACGCACGCTGCCAACGTCAGAACGCACGCTGCCAACGTCAGAACGCACGCTGCCAACGTGAGAACGCACGTTTTCAACGTGAGAACGCACGCTTCCAGCGTGAGAACGCACGTTTCCAGCGTGAGAGCGCACGCCTCCAACGTGAGAACGCACGTTTCCAGCGTGAGAGCGCACGCCTCCAACGTGAGAACGCACGTTTCCAACGTGAGAGCGCACGCTTCCAACGTGAGAGCGCGCGTTTCCAACGTGAGAGCGCACGCTTCCAGAACGACGCCGCACGTTCCCAACGTGGCGCCGCATATTCCGGACGTGATGCTGCATGTTCCGGACGTGACGCCCCACGTTCCGGACGTGACGCCCCACGTTCCGGGCATGACGCCCCACGTTCCGGGCGTGACGCCCCACGTTCCGGACGTGACGCCCCGCGTTCCGGACGTGACGTCCCACGTTCCGGACGTGATGCCCCACGTTCCGGGCGTGACGCCCCGCGTTCCGGGCGTGACGCCCCACGTTCCGGGCGCGACGCCCAGCGTTCCGGACGTAACGCCGCACGTCCCGGGGAAGGCGGAGCTCCTCCCTCCCGTCATCCTGAGCGGCGGGTGGGCGGGTGTGAGGGAGCGAAAGGATCTGTACGACGAAAAGCGCTCCGATCGGCGTTTGATCCCGAGGGCGCGGCGGGCACGAATCTCACTTTTCGTCGACCCGATCCTTTCGCTCCCTCACACCCGCCCACCCGCCGCTCAGGATGACGGGAGAGGGGGCTCCCTCTTCACTGAAGGCCATGGGGATGACATCCGCCGGGGAGCGCAGGGGGGCGCGGTGGCGTCACACCTTCGCCGCTCTCGCGCTGAACGTGAATGGAGTACGTTAGGCCGCACCTTGCGTGACGTCCGCAGGACGTCTGACGGAGCGCCGGTCTTCGACCGGCCGGTCCGCCGACCTTCGGTCGGCAGTCTCTCGCGGCGCGCTCTCCACCCGCCCCTGCCGGCTGAAGCCGGCGGACCGGCCGGTCGAAGACCGGCGCTCCGTCAGGCGTCCTGCGGACGTCTCACGAGGAGCTCACGGGAACCGGCAACGCTTCCGACTAGCGCGAGGGAGTTGGCGAGGTCCACTTGGTAGTCGACACGATCGGGCTCTGCCTGAGTCAAGCGCTCGGCGATGGTGAGGCATTTGCGGAAGGCCTCGCGCGCTTTGTCGTCTTGACCGAGTACGAGGTAAAGGCCGCCCATCCGGTCATTGAGGACGAGACAGCTCGAACTTGCGCGAGACTCCGCCTACGCCATGGAGCGCCGGCGTCCGCGCCGGTTGGCCGGGCGCCGTCCCGGCGCCCGCGGCGTCTCGCCTGCCGCGTGGCCTCTTTCGCCGCGCTTTGCGCTTAGGGCGGTGAAGGAGAAAACATGATCGGCAAACTCTCTCATCGCATCACGTGGGTACTCGTCGCCGTTTCTCTCGCCGCGTCGGTTGCGGCGGATCCCTATCACCCGAACATCCTGAAGTCGCGGGTCGTCACGCTCGACGCGGCGGCGATCGAGCGGAACGCGAACAGCGGAACGCCGTTCGATCTGACGTTCGGCGACACGACGCTGATGGTCGTCCTCGCTCCCGCGCCCCTTTTCCCCAAGGAGGGGGTGACGTTCGTCGAGATCGCCAAGGGACGGCAGTGCGACGGAGACCGTCCTCCACGGCAACTTCACCTGGGGGAAGTCCTCGGAGACGACCCGGCCACGACCGAGGTGCGCCTCACCATCGCCGGCGGCGTCCTGGAAGGTCCTCCGGCGCAACGGCAGGGTCATTTCATCGTCGTCGGCACACCGCGCCGTTTTCAGGCTCTGGATGACGGATTGATGGCTTGCAGATCATCGCCGATCACCTGGACGCCGTTTGCGTCTCCATCTTTTCGACTGTCCCGGTCAGCGACTCGAGGAACGCCACCAGATCCGACTTCTCCCGTTCGGTGAGGCTCAGCTTGCGCAGGAGCGGGGACCGCGGTCGCTGTTGGCCGCCGCCGGCATCGTAGAGGTCGATCACCCCGCGAAGCGTGGACACGCTGCCGTCGTGCATGTACGGCGCGGTCAGCTCCACGTTGCGGAGCGTCGGGGTCTGAATGCGTAGCGGTCGGCCTCCACGCCGGTGACTTTGAAACAGCCGGCATCGTCGCCGGGGATACCGAGCGCGTGAAACTGGTCGTCGGCGAAATTCGGTCCGCGGTGGCACATCGCGCAATCGGCCTTGCCGACGAACAACACCAGGCCGCGCTTCTGTGCAGCGGTCAGCGCTCGCGGGTCGCCCGCGGCATAGCGGTCGAACGGCGAGTTCGGCGTGGTGAGCCTGCGGACATAGGCGTCGATGGCGAAGGCCACCCGCTGTTTGGTGGGAGGCCCGTCGAACACGTCGCGGAACTGCGCGCGATACTCCGGCACCGATTCGAGACGGCCGACGAGGACGCTCTCGTCCTGCATGTTCATGTTCCGCGGATTGGCCAGCACCCCGAGGACGAGCTGAGAGATGTTCGCGAACTTGCCGTCCCAGTTGATGTAGCGGTAGTACGCGGAGTTGAGAAGCGTCGGCGTGTGCCTCGGCATCGGCTGGCCCCCGGCGCCCTCGGAAAACGGCACTCCGTCGGCGTAGTCCATCTCCCTGGGGTGGCAGGACGCGCAACTGAGACTCTCGTCGCCGGACAGGCGCGCGTCCTCGAACAACTGCCGTCCCAACTCGACCTTCGCCGGTGTGATCGGGTTCTCCGGATCCTCGGGAAGCGCGGGAAGCCGCCCGAGCCCTCCCGGAAGCGAGCTCACGGAATCGACCCGAACCCGCCCGGCGCGTGTCCAGAGCCCGGCCCGCACGTCATTGGACAAGAGCAACGTTGCCGCGACCGCGGCGAGAACGAAAACGGCTTTCTGTCGTTTCATGGGTGTTCCTGGCCGGGTCACGAGTCCCCTCCATCGTTCTGTGGTCCTGAAGATGACGCGCGACCAGCCGTATTACCTGTGGGACTCCTAGGGAAATCGAAGGGAAATCGAGGGGAATTGGAAGCGTGACCCGGGGCGCGTCGTGTTCCACCGATCCCTCACACCTGCAGGTTCATCCCTGACACCCTCGCATTTCATCCTTCACCCCTCGGGTGCGAGGCCGAAGGTCTTCCGGCTGAAGCTCGGGGTCTGCTCCTCGTCAGTACTCACGACGACGCTTCTTCGCGCGGCGTTCCGGCTGCGCGGGCTTCACGACGCGCACGGGCCAGGTCACCCCGAGTGTCCCGGCGCCACGGCTGTGATCAGCCCCGATGCGCTTTCCTCGCGGTACAGCTCCGCGAGGATCTCCGCGAGGGTGTTCTGGTAGCGCACGTTGCCGGATGGCGCAGGTGGCGTCGCGCAGGTGGGGTCGGAGCTTACTTTTTCTCAATACCGGCGGGCAGAACAAAGGTCCGACCCCACCACTCGGACCCGCTGTTTGCTTTGCTCGTTAGCTCACGCGCTGCGTGGACTGCCTGCAGCGCCGTGGTAGCTCCGCATTCAGCTCTTCGCGGGCTTTGAACACGGCAGCGACGACTCGGGCGGACGAGACCCGACCCGTGGCGCACCGAACCTCTCGTCGAGCAGAGGGTAGGGACAACTGCATTCGATGCCTCTCCTGATCGAGGGGAGGAAGCGCAGCAATGGCGACGGTCTTCATCAGCCACTCATCGAAGGATCGAGCGTTCGTCGAGAACGAGCTGATCCCCTTCCTCAGAAGCCACGGTGTGACGACGTGGTATTCGCCGGACGACATCCGCACGGCGGACGAATGGCAGCACAAGATCCGGGAAGGGCTCCGCTACTGCGAGTGGTTCCTGGTCGTGATCTCGAACGACGCCGTCGGGTCGGAGTGGGTTCAGGCCGAAGTGCACTGGGCAATGGAGAACCGCAAGCAGCGAGTGGTCCCGCTGATTCTGGACTCGAGCCATCCCGAGGACCTGCATCTGAAACTGTCGGGCGTCCATTACATCGATTTCAGACACGATCGCGACCTGGCCTGGAAGCAACTTCTGAACGTCTGGATGCCTGCTGCTGATTGGCGCGAACATCGCCGTCCGCAGATTGTTTCGGGAAAACGCGTGCTGGTTGTCAGCGCCGCTGTCATCGTGCTGATCGCTGTGATTGCTGCAGTCCTCATTGACGGTCGCCCGCAACGCTCTACGTCGACAGGCGGCCTGCCGGTCGTGCCTGCGACAGCACACAAAACTCAGGACGCCGGAGCGCTACACATACAACTTCGCGACCGAGTGACTCACAAGATGAGCTTCTCAGTCGTCTCGAGCGGGAGCGGACAATTCGTGGTGGAGAGACTGTTCATCCGAGTGCACGGATATGCGGATTGCAACCTGCGCAACGAGGTCTCGGTTACCGCAGCTGCCAGTATTCCCACGGCATATGCGGTTCATATCTCCAAGAAATACTCCGAGTATGACTTGCCAGTGCTTCTCTCTGCGGGCGACGCAGGGGTCTGGAAGTATGTGGACAACACTTCGGACGAATTCTCCGTCCACATCTCTTTCGAGCCGTATGTACTGTTCATGATTTCCATTGAAGCAGAGGTTCGGAGCCTGTTTGAAGGTCGGTCGTTTCAGGTCTCCTCCGAGCGCACATTTCTCCTCGATGTGGTTAAGGGGAACGCGGGCGGGTGCCTGCGGTTGGAAGACTGGTACACGCCGCAGAAGCTCGTCGTGCCGCGAGATGTGAATTACCTCGAGGGCGTCTCGACGCTTGCCCGGCAGCTTCTCACCGCCGACCTTTCCTACAGCTCGACGTATCTGACTCGATTCTCCACTGCCCACCTGAAGCAAGTCCTTCCCGAGCTCGTTCAGGTCGAGCGATCCCATCCCGACAATCCGGTGTTCGCCAGAAACCGCGAGATCGTCGCGGCTTTCGTACGACGCTCTCCCTGGGAGCTGAACATCCGGTCCGCCCGAGCGGCTCGCGAGGTGATCAATGCGATGAAATCGCAGGCGGAGCAACGCGTCTTGTTGCGTCCTCCAGAAAAGGGTCAGACGTTTCTTGTCGTGCAGTTTGCGTTATCGAATTTGTCGCCAAATCCGGCATATTACGATCTCCGAGATTTTCGCCTGATCGATTCGCGCGGCCACGAGCAGAAGAGCCTGGGCATACTGTTCTCGCTGAGTCCGCCTTCCGTTGCGCCCGGCCGCTTCTTCGATGAGCCATTTCGCGTAGATCCAGGATCGGAAGCCACGGATGTTTCTGAAACTTCTCTGATATTCGCCGTGGACAAGAGCGAGAACGGGCTGGCCCTCAGATACCGCGACCTCGAGCCTGTTGAATTTGTCATCGACCGGTAAAAAGGAGGTAATGATGCGTATTGTTGCAGCTTTTTGCGTCGTCGTTCTGTCATGGACCGGTTGCCGGCGAAATCCTGAGGCAGTGAAAACGAGCGACCCGCCTGAAAAAGAGGCGGCGGCGACTGCGGTCACAGAAACAGCAAAGAGCTTCGACAAGGCGCAGGCGGCGCTCGATCTGGCCGCAAAAGCGCAGGAGGCGGGCGTCGATCCACGCATCTCGACGGAAGTGCTCCTGACCACAATGGCCCTGTCGCAGGCGGGCGTCGGCGTGTCTCCTGCCAAAGCCGACGAAACACGAGCCAATTTCCAAAAAATGATCGCTGCGCCGCTGCAGGAGGCGGCGAACGGAGAAATCGATAGAAAACAGTTGCTGGTGAAGCTCGTTCCCGCGCTGACCGGCGAGGACGCTTATGTATCGATGGAGACGGCGATGATAATCGGCAGGCTTGCCGATCGGAAGGATGAATTTCTCATCGCCCGGTTCCTCCCGGCGCTTGAAGATCAGCGGCCTCACGTTCGCGGCAACGTTGCGGCGGTGTTGGAGACCTTGAGGGCCCGGGCAGCCGTTCCATCGTTGATTCGGCTGCTGGAAGACGCGAACGCCGCGGTTGCGGTGAACGCCGCGTCCGCGCTCGGTGCGATCGGCGATCCGCGGGCCATCGAGCCTTTGATTCTCCTTCTCGGCAGGCTGCCGCAGAGCCGGTGCGGCTACGATCTCCCGTCCGTCGCGCACATCGTCCCGAAAGTGCCGTACTTGTGGATCATCGACAAGGAATTGGAAGAACGGTACCGAAAGGCGGATCTGAGCCCGGATTACGCCACGGCGAGCTCCTCGATGCCGTTGGACGCGATGCTGGAGACCCAAAATAAAACCCTTTGTGATTACCTGCGATGGCACGGCGTCGACGCATTGCGGAAGCTGACCGGGAAACGATTCGGCGAGCGCGCGGATCTGTGGCTCATGTGGTGGCGCGGAGTCGGCGCCGGCGCATCAAAAACGAAACGCCGCCCGGGCGTATAAGCCTGAGCGGCGTTTGATCATTTGCAGTATGGTAGGCGCTAACGGACTCGAACCGTTGACCCCCACCGTGTGAAGGTGATGCTCTACCGACTGAGCTAAGCGCCTGTTTCAGGAAGCTGTCAACGAACCGTCCCGGCACCCTATTCCGGCGCGGGAGGTCAAGATAGCGGAGGCGGGGGCGGGCGTCAACCGGGTGCTGCCGGTTCGAGAGTCGAGCGAGGGACCTGGTTGGGAGGGGAGGCGCCGCGTGCCTCTTTTTGCCCAAGTCCCTGTTCGATTCAGGCACAGCTCTCCCTCCGTCATCCTGAGCGACGGATGGGTGGGTGTGAGGGAGCGGTAGGATCGGGGCGACGAAGAGTGAGATTCGTGCGCCGCGCCGTCGGGATCGGGCGCCCATCGGAGCGCTTTTCGTCGTACAGATCCTTTCGCTCCCTCACACCCGCCCGCCGCTCAGGATGACGGAGGGGGCGTCCTCTGTGCTGAGGTCATTGAGATGCCGAGTCCGTGATGCGCTCCAACTGCCGGTCATGCACCTTCCCCAGCAGCAACTGCGCGGCGATCGCTCCGATCATCGCCAGCGCCATGTCCTTCTGCGTGTCCCACACGTCGCCTTGCGTGCCGAGGAAGGCTTCGGCCTTTTCGCCGGTGGTGACGGCGGCGGTCCACTCGAGGAGCTCGTAGAGGGCGCTGAAGGCGAGGCAGATGGAGAGGACGATGAGGAAGAGCCAGGCGCGGCCGCGGACGACGTTGTGGCGGATCAGGATCTCGCGGGCGAGGATGGCGGGGACGAAGCCCTGGGCGAAGTGGCCGATGCGGTCGTAGTGGTTGCGGGTGAAGCCGAAGGCTTCCTGCATCCAGGTGCCGAGGGGGACGAGGGCGTAGGTGTAGTGGCCGCCGACGACGAGGATGATGGCGTGGACGAAGAGGAGTACGAGGAGCAGGGGCGTGAGGGGGAAGCGGTTGCGTGTGGCGACGAGCAGGATGGCGCCGAGGACGGCGGGGAAGACTTCGAGCGCCCAGGTGAAGGTGTCGTGCGGGCGGATGCCCGACCAGACGAGTGCCACGAGGAAGAGCGCGAGCAGGATGGACCGCACCGTGACAGCTTACTCGGGAGAATGCTGCCGCGGCTACGTGTGGCGGGGACGCGTGGTCTCCGCCGTCGGTGGTGTTGCTGGTTGCTGGTTACTGGTTGCTTGAGACTCGACGCCTGGACCTCAGGCGATGCCTCACAAGCAACCAGTAACCAGCAACCAAGTGGCTACTTCCGCTTCGAGGACTTCGACGACGACTTCTTTGCGGTCGATTTCTTCGAAGTGGACTTCTTGGTCGTTGCTTTCTTCGCCGAAGCGGCTTTCTTCGTGGATGACGATTTCTTCGAGCCGGTTGCTTTCTTCGACGACGACGCCTTCTTCGAAGAAGTGGCTTTCTTCGAAGAGCTCTTCTTCGACGGCACTTTGCCGCCTTCTCTCCGCGCTTCTGACAGGCCGATGGCGATTGCTTGTTTCTTGCTCGTCACTTTCTTGCCCGTGCTGCCGCTGCGGAGCGTGCCTTTCTTTCGCTCGTGCATCGCCGCCTCGACTTTGTCGCTCGCTTTCTTCCCGTACCTGCTTGCCATGCGGAAATCCTCCTGCACAATCTGATGTGCAAGCGGCGAGCCGGTGCATTCAGTTGCGGATGATGATGGATGACGGGGCGAGCACGTCGAGGCCGCGCTGGTTTTTCACGCGCACGACGAGCGTGCGCGAGCCCGGCTTCAACGTTTCGGCGGGACGCAGCTCGAGCTCGTAGTGGCCGGCGAGTGTGCGCTGCAAGCGCTCGATGGCGCCGCGCGCGAATTCGTGGGTCTTCGCGTAGAAGCCGCCGGTCTGCTTCGCCGCGGCCTGGAGGCCGATCTCAAGGTCGTGGTAGTCGGCGTAGGTGGTGTCGAGCGAGAAGATGCTCGTTCGCGATGCGTCGAGCGCGCGCCGCGCCGCCGTCCACTCGCGCCGCATGGAGACGGCGTTTCCCTGACGCACGCCGAGGCCCCAGCCCATCAGGAGCAGCGACTTCGGTCCCGGGATTGCGCTGAGCGCATTTGCGACGAGCAGCAGGCCGGTCTCGGAGCTGGCCGCGCGGCGCATCGCTTTCGGGTCGAGACGCTTCGCGAGCGACGGCGATTCGACCGTTGGCGGGGGTGGAGGGAAGTCGATGCGCACGGACTGGCGCACCGCGTTGGTGATGGCTTCCTTGTCGGAGGTGAAGTCGCTGCGGAATTTGAGGTGGGAGTCGAAGGAGAAGACGGCCACGCGGTCGTTGGGGCCGAGTCCTTCGATCAGGTCTTCGGCGTAGTGGCGGAAGTTCATCTGCCCCTGCAGACGGACGCGGTTGCGGGCGAAGTCGGTCTGGATGAAGAAGACCAGCAGCCGGCCGCGCGGCTCGAGGATGAACGGCGCGTCGATCTCTCCGGCCGCTTCGTCGGCGGTGTCGTCCTCGAAGACCCGCGGCGCGTCGGCGTCGATCCAGGTGACCGACTCGACAACTGCCGGTTTGCCGTCGATCTTCACGTCGAAGTCGGCGGCGCCGAGTCCGGGAATCGCGTTGCCGTGCGAGTCGGTGACGCGGACGTCGACCAGGGCGCGGGAGACGGTGATGGCGTCGCCGTACTGGGCCTGGGCCGTGCTTGCCGAGGCCACGGCTGCCGCGATCGAGAGGGCCAGGAGGAGGAGTCGCCGCATGCACGCCAGCATACAATCCGCGCCGGAAAGGAACCGTTACACATGCGCTTCATTGCACTCCTCCTCGCCAGCCTGGCCGCGCTGTCGTTTCAGCAGCCGGCCGCGGCGGCGCAGTTCGACGAGCTTTTCGCCGACAAGACGATGCGCGTCGACTACTTCCACACCTCCACGCCGAAGGGGGACGAGATCGTGGCGCTCGACCGCGTCGTCTCCGACGGCCCCTGGTCCGGCAGCCGGACCCGTCTCGTCGACACGTCGAACCTCGGCAAGTATTACTTCGAGGTCGTCGACCGCGACACCAACCAGGTCGTCTACTCGCGCGGCTTTGCGTCGGTGTACGGCGAATGGGAGACGACGCCGGAGGCGAGGCAGCGTCCGGCCACGTTCCACGAGTCGCTCCGCTTCCCCTGGCCCAAAGAGACCGTGCAGGTCGTGCTGAAGAAGCGCGACGCGGAGATGTCGTTCCAGCAGATCTGGTCGACGGTGGTCGACCCGAATTCGCGCTTCGTGAACCCGTCCGACATCAAGCCGGCCGGGAAGGTCTGGTCGTACCTCGAGAACGGCCCGGCGTCGCAGAAGGTGGACCTGCTGGTGATCGGTGAGGGATACACCGAGGCCCAGATGCCGAAGCTGCGGAAAGACGTGGAGCGGCTGGTCGGGAAGCTGTTCGCCACCGAGCCGTTCAAGTCGCGCAAGAACGATTTCAACGTCCGGGTGCTGGAGTTGCCGGCGACGAAGAGCGGCGTGCACCGTCCGCGGACGCACGACGACCGCCGCTCGCTGACCGGCGTGCAGTACAACATCTTCGACTCCGAGCGGTACGTGCTGACGCTCGACAACCGTGCGTTGCGCGATGCCGCGGCGTCGGCGCCGTACGATTTCCTGGAGATCCTGGTCAACGAGGCGCAGTACGGCGGCGGCGGGATCTTCAACGACCAGGCGACGTCGTCGGTCGACACCGGTTTCGCCGAGTACGTGTTCGTCCATGAGTTCGGACATCACTTCGCCGGTCTCGGCGATGAGTACTACACCTCGGACGTCGCATACGAGACGGGCAGCGAGAAGCCGGAACCGTGGGAGCCGAACATCACCGCGAACGGGACGCGGCCGAAGTGGATGGAGCTGGTCACGCCCGGCACGCCGCTGCCGACGCCGTGGGAGAAGGAGGCGTACGAGGAGCACCAGCGCGAGTATCAGAAGGAACGCCGCGCGATGCGCGAGGCGAACGTTCCGGAAACGAAGATGGACGAGTTGTTCCGCCGCGAGCTGCTCTGGTCGACGAACTTCCTGTCGAAGCAGCAGTACGCAAACCGCGTCGGCGCGTTCGAGGGAGCGAGCTACGAGGCCAAGGGCCTCTATCGCCCCGAGGTCGACTGCATCATGTTCACCCGCGACGAAGTGGGGTTCTGCGACGTGTGCACGCGGGCGATCCAGCGGATGATCGACATGTACGCCAAGTGAAGGCAGAAAGCAGAAGGCAGAGGGCAGAAGGCAGAAGTGGGCCACCGCGCCGCCTCTGCCTTCTGACCACCCTTCTGCCTTCAGCCTTCTGCTTTCTGCCTTAAAATCCCCGCGTGTCCCTGACATTTGTGGTCGGCTCGGCGGCCGACGTCTTCGCCGGTGACCTCGCGCGCGTGGTCGACGCGGAGCTGCGCCAGCGGTTTCCGGGCGTCCATCACGACGGGGACGAGTCGTATCAGTCGGAGCCGCTCGACCCGATGGGGTGGCGCGACCTGCAGCAACGCGTGCTGCGCACGATGGACGTCGCGCCGCAGCTCACCACTGTCGACGCCTACCAGGCGGTCTATGTCCCCGCCGCGCACGACGGCGTCGATCATCTCCCGATTGCGAACCTCGCCGATCCGTTGCAGGTCGGCAGCCTTCCGGCCCTCCTCGAAGAGCTCCGCGTCTTCGCCGCCGCCGCGTCGCTCCCGACGGACGACGTGGAGCTGATGCAGCTCGCCGCGCAGTATCTGGAGGATGATTTCGATAAGGATCTCGATGTGCAGACGTACGTGCAGCTGATGCTCAGCGCGAAGCAGGCCGCCGCGCGGAACGAGGCGCTCTGGGTGGTGGTGTAGCCATCCACCCCTGGAGACGACCGGGAGGCCTCCGGCGGGCGGGCACGGCCCGCGGCGTTTGTTTTCGCGTGGACCGCGATTCGAGCGAGAGGCGCGCGTTCAGCCTTGGGCAACAAACGCCGCGGGCCGTGCCCGCCCGCCGGAGGCCCCTCGTCGTCTCCCGGGTGGGTAGCTACACCACCCGCCCGGGTGGCAACAGCGATTTGTGGATCGCGATCGCGGCGATCGCCCCATCCGCCGCCGCGGTGATGGCGAGTTGCGAGCCGGCGGCCAGGTCGCCTACCGCGTACACCCCTTCGACCGTCGTCTGCCGGTGCTCGTCGACCACCACGTTCGGCTTCTGCGGATCGACCTCGCACCCGAGATCCTCGGCCAGTGTGGTCGACCGCTCGACTTTGATCGTAAAGAAAAGCCGTTGCACCGGGACGCGCTCGCCGGTATCGAGGACTGCGGCTTCGATGACGCCTTCCTTCCCCGTGAGGGCGACGATCTTCTCGTCCTTCACCGCAATCTGCTCCGCGAGCAGCTTGCTGCGTTGCTCCTCGTCCCAGTCGCGCTCCTGGCCATGCGTGAAGATCACCACGTCGTCGGACCACTGCAGGAGCTCGAGGGACAGACCGACCACGCTCTTCCCCCAGCCGATCACGCCGATGCGCTGTTCGCGCGATTCGTAGCCGTCGCAGTCGGGGCAATGGTGGGCGGTGATGCCGTAGTACGACTCGAACTCCGGGATGTCGGGAAGGGTATCGCAGACGCCGTACGCCAGGACGATCCGCCGTGCGCGCACGCATTCATTCGTCCCGTCGAGCGTGACGTCGAACAGATCGCCGTTGCGCTCGATCTTCGCCACTTTCGCGTCGCGCAGTTCGACGCCGGAGTACTCCGCCTCGTCGCGCCCGCGCTTGCGGAGCTCCGCGGGGGCGATGGCGTGATAGCCGAGGAAGCCGTGGATGGCGCGTGCCGGAGCGTTGCGCGGGCGATGGTCGTCGAGGAGCAGGACGCGGAGGCGGTAGCGCCCGAGGAAGATCGCGCAGGTCAGGCCGGCGGGACCGCCGCCGATGATGATCACGTCGTACGACATTGGCTGGCGGACTGTTATCGGTTGTCCGTCGTCAGTCAAGGGGCATTCATCGCAGGGAATGGCTTTTGACGGACGGACAGCCGACCACAGTCAGGGGAGACTGCAGCTTCGAGAGACCTATCTCCCGCCCGCGCTTGCGCGCATCGGCGCCGGCGACGCCTCTTCCACCCGGATCGAAACGTTGCTCGCGGAGACCGTGACGTTGGTCCCCTCGCGTTTCACCCAGACCACCACCGTGTACACGCCCGGCCCTTCGTCGAACGGGACGGCGAAGGAGAAGTCGCCTTCCTGGCCGAGGTAAAAGTGGCCGCGGCTGCCGTCGGCGTACTCGCGGGTGACCATCTCGATGGTGCCGTTCGGATGGCGGGTGTAGTCCTGGCGGAGACGCGGCAGGTAGTCCTTCCGGCTGCGCGGGAGGGAGTAGCTCTCGAGCGCGTTGGCGACGTGCGACGGCATGGTCTCCGGGAACTTCTCGAAGTGGACGCTGATGGCGTCGACCTCGGCGCCATTGACGGCCCGGCCGGCAGCGACGACGGCGTCGCCGATCGCCGCGCGGCGCGGCAGGGGAGCCTTCCAGGCGACGTAGCGGCGGATGAACTCCTGCACGAGGCGGAACTCACCGCGCTCCCACGCCAGGCCGATGCCGACGTGCGTGGCGTGCGGGTCGAGGATGGCGCGCTTGTGGCCGTCGTTCGGCGGCGCCTCGCCCATCATCGCGTCCTGGGAGCGGCGGGCCATCTCGTAGAGGGCGCGCTCGCTGAACGCGTACGTGGCCGACCAGGCGGCGGCATTCTCGGTCACGCCGTCGTTGCCGCCGGCGAAGGAGTAGCGCATGTACGGCGTCAGGCCGTCGGTGGTGAAGTGGCCGTTGGTGTTGTGGGCGATCTGCTGCCGGCAGTACTCGTCGCCGATCGTGGAGGCCGCCAGGTCGAGCTGCACCGGCGGGAGGCTGTAGAGCTGCCGGTCGCGGTTGATCAGCTTCAGCACGTGAGTGCGCAGCGTGGTGCGGGTCTCGTCCATTTCGCTATGCGCGAGCGGCGAGGCCAGCAGCACGATCGTGAAAGAGAGAATGGCGCGCTTCATCACGGTCTATTGTCTCAGCGTACAGGCAACAGATTCACCGCCGGCAATTCTTCCACACGGACCGAGACATTCGTAGCGGCAAACGGCGTGAGGAACTCCGGGACCGTCACCCAGACCGCAATTGTGTAGATGCCGGGCCCTTCGGTGAACGGCACGGCGAACGAGAAGTCCCCCTCGCGTTTCACGTCGACCTCGCCGAAGCGGTTCTCCGCGTACTGGTAGCGCTCGTAGTTGACCTTCCCGCTGCGATCGGGCTTCACCGACGAGCCGAGCTTGGGGAGGTACTCCTTCCGCTTCGCCGGGAGGCCGTCGGCCGGTTTCGCGCTCCGGTCCGGCAGCGGCTCGTGGTGGACGGTGATGGAGTCGAAGACCGCCGAGCCGCGCGGCCGTCCGGCGACGAGCACTTTGTCGGCCGCCGCCGCGGTGCGGGGGAGCGGCTGGCTGAAGGTGACGTAGCGGCGGACGAGCTCCTCGACCAGCCGGAACTCCTTTCCTTCCCAGACGATCGCGATGCCGGCGTGGGTGGCGTGGGGATCGAGGATGGCCGCCCGGCGCCCGTGCAGCGGCGGCTCCTCGGTCATCATCGACTCGTGCGACTGCCGGACGAGCTCGCGCAGGGCGTGCTCGGTCGGTTTGTACGAGACCGCCCAGCCGGCGACGTTCTCGCTGACCCGGTCTTCCTTCCCGGCAAACGACCAGCGCATGTAAGGCGTCAGGCCGTCTTCCTTCCCCGCCAGCACCTGCCGCGCCCGCTCCTCGGCGTAGCGGTTGATCTCCGGATCGAGCTTCACCGCCGCCAGGTTCAGCCGCGCGCGCTCCCGGTTGACCAGCTTCAGCGCGTACTTGCGCAGATCGTCACTGGCCTGCAGCGGCAGCGCCAGGAGGAGGAAAAGGAGGAGGGCGGATCTCATGCGAAGAACCAAACGCGTGCAATGGTAGATGCTCTTTCCCCCCTGTCATCCTGAGCCGCAGGATTGATCCCACGAGCGGAAAGCATGAAGGCGAAGGACCTGGGTGGGAGGGGGAGGGATGCACGCTCATCCCACCCCCGCCCCCCAGGTCCTTCGCCGCCATGCTTGCTGCTCCGTGGGGGAGAATCTGCGGGCTCAGGATGACAGCCCTGTGGGATGACAGGGAGAGTCACCTCACCGGCAACTCAATCGTCACCCGCAACCCCGGGTTCACGTTCTCCGCCTGAATCGCCCCCCCGTGCTCCTCGATCGCCTTTCGCGCGATCGCGAGGCCGAGGCCGGTGCCGGTGGATTTGGTGGAGAAGTAGGGGTCGAAGATCTTCGGGAGGAGGTCGGGAGCGACGCCCGGGCCGCTGTCTTCCACCGAGATCACCACCTTCGAGTCGACGCCGTGGCTGCCGAGGCGGACCCGGCCTCCGGGAGCGGCCTGGAGCGCGTTCTCGATGAGGTTGGCCACCGCTCCGCGGAGCAGCCGCTCGTCGCCGTTGAACGCCGACGGCGTGGAGGGGTCGATCTCGGCTTGGAACTCGATGCCGCGTCCGTGGCTCTGTGAGTAGCCGGAGGCGATGTCGGAGAGGAGGCGCTGCAGGTCGAGCGGCTTCCGGTGGATCTGTCGGTTGGACGCGTAGTCGCTGAACTCCCGCGAAGTCTCGCGCAGGGTCACGACCTGCCGGAGGATGTTGTCGACCGCGCTGCGCACGACCTCGGGGAGGCTCGGGTCGCCGCGCTCGGCGAGGGCGCGCAGGTGCTCGGCGGTGAGCTGGATCGGCGTCAGCGGGTTCTTGATCTCGTGCGCGACCTGCCGGGCCATCTCGCCCCACGCTTCGAGACGGTTGGAGCGAAGGATCTCGGTCACGTCCTCGGCGATCAGCATCTCCTCCTCGCTGTCCGGCAGCGGGACGATGGAGACGCGCAGGGTCCGTTCGTTGCCGTCGATGGAGACGTCGATCTCTTTCGACTCGAGGATCCGCGGCCGGTGCCCGGCCAGGAAGTCGCGCACGCCCGGCGGGAACTCGTCTCCGCGGAAGAGCCTGCGGGCCATGGCGTTCATCGTCCCGACGCTCCGCTCGCCGGCCGTTCGCGGTCCTTCCAGGACGACCACGGCGGCGTTGATGTTCTCGAGCAGCGTCTGCAGGCGGTCGCGCTCGTGGCGGAGGTCTTCCTGCTGCTGGCGGATCGAGTACGACATGTCGCGGAAGGTCGTGACCAGGAGGCCGATATCGGGATCGCGCGGGACGTCGAGGTGGACGTCGAAGTTGCCGCGGGCGACCGCGCGCGCTCCGGCGACGAGACTCTGCACGGGGCGGGTCACGCCGCTGGCGATGCCGAACGCCACCGCGATCGCGGCGAGGGCGAGAAAGACCAGTAACAGATAGATGGTCGTGGCGAGGTCGTTGACCTGCGCCTCGATCTGCCGCCCCTGCACGATGAACGGCAGGGCCAGCGTGTATCTGTGCTGCGTGCCGAGCTTGATCGGACTGTAGATCTCGATGTACTGCGTCGTGCCGGACTCGCGCTGCGCGCGGACGAGCTGCCGCTCGTGCAGGACGATGTCGAGGAAGACGTCCCCCGGCAGGCGCTCCGACTCCACGTGGGCGGCGAACAGGTCGCGGCGGCTCGAGGCGATCAGCCGCTCGCCGCGGTAGAGATGGAGGTCGTGCTGGATCACGCGCGCCAGCCAGCTGAAGACCTCGTCGTCGAGCTCCTGTTCCGGCAACGCCGACTGCTCCGAGCCGATGTAGTCCTTGATCACGCGCTGGGCGGTGTTGAGCGCGTTCTCCCCGCGGTCGATGTACTCGGAGTTGAGGCGGTCCGCCAGGTACGCGCGGACGAAGAGGACGAAGAGGATCAGCGGCAGAATGACGACGGCGGTGAGGTAGATGGAGGTGCGCGAGCGGAAGTCGAGCGTGACCGGCGTGCGCCGGACGAAAGCCAGCAGCCGCGGCATGGACGACCAGACCATGGTCAGCACGATCGCCAGCAAGGCCCAGACGGTCACACCGCCGGCGCGGCGGATCTGCTGCGCCGGAGTCGCCGGCTGCAGTGGGAAGGCGTAGAGCGCGTTCTCGCCGCGGCGCAGGTAGAGCAATCCGGCGTCCGGATTGGACGAGTGGACCCACATCCCGGTGCCCGGCTTCAGCCGCGAGAAGTAGCGGGCCGGATTCTGCGGCAGCACGTACGTCACCGCGGTCTGGGCGTTGCCCTCCGCGTCGTACACCGCCGGCTCGCGCTGCTGATGGAGCGTGGTCGCGTCGGCGGAGCCGCTGTCGAAGAATGCGCGGTAGATGTCGGCGAACGCGGTGGCGCCGGGGGTGGCGGCGGGATTGACGACGTGCACGCTGCCGAGACCGATGGTCGTGCCGAGGGCAGTGACGTCGAAGTCGTGGCGCATCAGCACCTGGCGGATGCTGCCGATCTGCAGCACATCCCCCGTCTCGGTCGTGGTTTTGAACTGCGGCAGGCCGACGCCGAAGCGGCTGATCTCGGAGCGGGTGAACTCGTCGGTGACGGTGATGACCGCCGGCACTCTCCATTGCGACAGGTCGGAGCTCAGCCAGAGTGCATAGGCGAGGTCCTCCATGTTCATCCGCCGGTAGTCGTCGGGGAGGAGCGTGGTCAGGTCGATGCGCGAGAACTCGGCGGCCAGCGTCGACGAGATCATCGTCGCGAACTGGCTTCCTTCCTCGGCGATCAGCGGCGCGTAGGTCTCGGCGACGAACCGCCGCGCGGCTTGTCCTTCGTGCAGGTGCAGAGGGATGTAGACCGCCGCGGCCACGAGGAGCGCGGTCAGGCTCGCCCGGAGCAGGAGGCCGCGCGCCGTCGCCGCGCCGCGGATGCCGGCGAACAGCGGCTGGATCAGTCCCGCTACCGCGAACGCGAACAGCAGGATCGACGCGAACAGCACGCCCTGGACGAAGGTCGCCGGCATGATGTGGTCCGGCAGCGCGGTGACCCGCGAGTTCGTGACGAAGTTGTCGACCAGGCGGATGTAGCCCCACACCCCCGCCGCCGCGATGACCGCCCGCAACACCGGCGGCAGCCGTTCGAGCAGTGGACGGAGCACGGCCACGATGCCGAGGATCGTCGCAGCGGTGAGCAGGAGATCGAACGGCGACTTGGTGAACGGTCCGAGGACCTTCGAGCCGTAGAGCTCGAAGTCGAAGATGCGGAAGGGGTCGTCCGGCGCGTGCAACTGGAGCAGCGCCGCGCGCGCGACGAGGAGCGGCAGGAGGGCCCAGCGCGAGCGGAAGACCACGCGCAGGACGAGCAGCGCGCCGATGGCGAAGAGGATCGCCGCGGCGCTGGTCCCCTCGGCGCGCACGGCTTCGAGGACTTCGGCCGACGACCGCGGCGTCACGTCGACGTAGAGCGTCGAGTCGCCGCGCTTCGACACCAGGAAGCGGCTCGTCCCCTCCTTCTGCTTCGGAAAGCCGCCGTGGAACATCATCGTCACGACCCAGGCGTCGTCGGCGTGCATGGCCGGCAGCCGGCCGGCGATGTTCTCCATGCGCGCGAACGACTGGACGGTGTAGGTCGAGATCGTGCGCGAGCGGGTCACGTAGAGGTTCGTGACGTCGAACTGGAACGTGCGGTCGGCGGGCGCGCGATAGTCCTCCCCCCACCACGCCACCGGCTCGCCGGTCTCGTCGAGGATGCGCGCCCCTCGTCCGGTCTTGCTGCCGACTTCATCGCGCAGGATGCGGAACAGCAGCCCGCGGTCGCTCTCCTTGCCGGCCATCCGCCGGACGATGCGGAGCGCGGAGGCGTCGAGGTCGGTTTCCAGCACCCCGATGCGACGGCGGATCTCGGCGACGTCGTGGCGAAGGTGATCGGCCGAGCTCCGCGCGAAACTGCGGCTCATCGAGTGGGTGCGCCACAGCGACGCGCCGTCGACCAGCGCCACGAGCAGCAGCACCACCGCGGCCAGGCGCGGCGTCGGGCGGCGCGTCAGCGCGAAGGCGGCGACGGCGAGCAGCGCGACCGCGATCGCGGTCCAGAGCTCAGTTCCGCCGAAAAGACGAATCGCCGTCGCGAGTGCGACGGCGATCCAAGAGTACTTCATAAGTTGAATTGTGCCTTACCCGGCCGAACGTACCGAGACAACCTCGTAACGGCCGTCCTTCTGCTCTTTGAGCGTGATGTAGAGGTCACGCTCGCCGGCAGCGGTCGACCAGCGGGCTTTGATGTGGTACTGCCCCTCGGAGCGGGCGCCACGGGCGCTGACGCGCTCGAAGCCGCTCGGCTTGACCTTGTTGAAGAGGCCGTCGAGCAGGTAAGCGGCCTGATCGCGTCCGAAGAAGCCGTCCTTGTCGGCCAGTCCGGGGAACTGCAGCTGCACCTGCGCATCGGAGCCGATCCCCGACACGATCGCGTCGACGTCGCCGCCGCCGAAGCCGCGCTCGAGGTTCGACATCGCCGCATCGAGGTTGCGGAACTGCGCCTGCGCAACCAGGGGGACGAACATCATGACGAGCATGACGAAAGCGATTCGCGTCCAGAGTTTCATTTGGGTTGTCTCCTGTGACCTTCCATAACGACCATGGTCACGTGGTTATTCTAAGTCAGGTCAATGGTTTACGTGTACTCTCAACACTGCGGTCTGTCCACTTCCAGTGACGTGATTCCACGCCGCCGCGCCTCCTCCCGAAAGTCGTCGGGGACCGGCGCGGCAACGCGAAGTACCTCATTTGTCAAAGGATGCGTCATTTCCAGCTCCGCCGCATGCAGCATCGGCCGGGCGGCGTTGCTCTCTCCATACAGCCAGTCGCCTGCCAAAGGATGTCCGATGGCGGACAGGTGCACGCGGATCTGATGGGTCCGCCCGGTCTCGAGGTCGATGTCGAGCAGCGAGCCCTTCTTCGCGGCCTCGCGGGGCGTGACGTGCGTGACCGCCCGCTTGCCGTCATCCCGCACGCCGAACTTGATGGCGCCGACTCGGGCGATTGGGGCATCGATCGTCTGCCGCTCGGCCAACTCGCCGTCGCAGAGGGCAAGATAGCGCTTGCGGATCCGCTTCCTTTCGAACTGCCGCGTCAGCCGGACATTCAACTCGCTGCTCTTCGAAAAGAAGATGACTCCGCTGGTTCCGCGGTCGAGCCGCTGCATCAGGAACGACGGCGAGGTGTGCCGCGCCACGAGCTCCTCGAGAAACGGCTCGTCCGGGTTGTACATACGCTTTTGTACGACGAGACCGGCCGGTTTGTTGAGGAAGATGAGAGTGTCGTCCTCGAAGAGGATGTCGAGCGGGGTCACGGAGGTTCATGGTCTCACGGGCCCTAGGACCGATGGGACCGATAGGACCTATGTGGGCCCAGGGGACCAATGCCCCCTGACCGACAACCGACAACTGACAACGCTTTCCCTACCACTCCCGATACAACAAAAACTCATCCCGGAACCGCGCGAACTCCCGCAGCGGCTCCTCCCACTCCTTGACCCACTCGTCCACGCTGCCGCCGCTTTCGACGAGCTCGCGGTACTTCGAGCTGCCGGCGAGGAGGTCGATGGCCAGCCGGTCGGAGACGAATTCGTAGGTCTCGGTGCGCCACTGGAAGAGCTCCGGGTTCATGTCGCGGGCGACTTTGACGCACCAGAGTCCGGTGCGGTAGGGCTCGAAGGTAGCGCGGTTGGTGACGTGCATCTCCACGCCGCCGCAGACCTTGTTCGCGTGCTTGTGGAACGTCGGCATGAAGTAGTGGGGACGAAAGCGGACGCCCGGGAGGCCGAGGTGGTTGAGGCGGTCGGCGAGCTTGAAGGAGTCGAGCCAGGGGGCGCCGAAGAACTCGAAGGGGTGCGTAGTGCCACGCCCTTCGCTGAGGTTCGTTCCCTCGACCAGGCACATGCCGGGGTAGACCGTCGCGGTGTAGACGGTGGGCATGTTGGGGGAGGGGATGACCCACGGCAGCCCGGTGTCGCCCCACCACATGGAGCGCGTCCACCCCTTCATCGGGACGACGTCGAGGTTGCAGTCGAGGTTGTGTACTTCCTTGTAGTAGCGCGCAAACCAGCGGGCCAGCTCGCCGGCGGTCATGGCGTGGCGCGTCGGCAGCGGAAACAGGCCGACGAAGCTCGAGTAGTTGTCCTCGCGGATGTTCCCCTCGAGATGAACGCCGTCGATCGGGTTCGGCCGGTCGAGCACGATCACCTGCAAGCCCAGCGGCGCCGCCTCGCGCATGCAGAGGGCCATGGTGTAAATGAAGGTGTAGTAGCGCGAGCCGATGTCCTGAAGGTCGATCACCAGCGCGTCGAGACCGCGGAGCACTTCCCGCCGCGGAGCGAGGTCGGTCTCGCTGGCGCCGTAGAGCGAGTAGACGGGAAGGCCGGTCAGCGGGTCGACCGAGTGGTCGACGTGGGCCATGTCCTGCGCCTCGCCCCAGATCCCGTGCTCCGGTCCGAACAGCGCGGTCAGCTTCCAGCCGCGCCCGTGCAGCAGCAGCGACACCGCGTGCCGCAAATCGCGCGTGACCGCGCTCTGATTGGTGACCAGGCCGATACGCTTCCCCTGAATGCGCCACGGCTCCTGGTCGACCAATACTTCCAATCCCGGCAATACGCTCACTTCATCTCCTTGAACGAGAGATGAGCGATGAGAGATGAGCGATGAACGCCGCCACCCCGTTCATCTCTCATCGTTCATCTCTCATCGCTCGTTTTTCTCGTGTTCTGTGTTTCCCGCAAGCAGTTCCAACGCGTGGGGAACCAGATGCATCACCGCCTCCAGGTTCTCCACCGCACCGCTCACGCTGCCGGGCAGATTCACGACCAGTGCCGCCCCGCGGGTGGCGGCCTGCGCGCGGGAGAGGGAGGCCATCGGCGTTTTCTGAATGGAGGTGGCTCTCATCAGTTCGCCGAAGCCGGGAATCAGCCGGTCGCACACCCGCATGGTGGCCTCGGGGGTGATGTCCCGCGGCGCCACGCCGGTCCCGCCGGTGGTGAGGACCAGCGTGTTCCCCGCCTCCGTGGCATCGACGATGGCGGTGGCGATGAACTCGATGGTGTCGGCGACGACCACCACCGCGTCGACGCGGTACCCGCGCGCTTCGAGGAGGTCGCGGACGGCGGGACCGGAACGGTCCTCACGGTCGCCACGGGCGGCGGCGTCGGAGCAGGTGATGACTCGTGCGCGTATCATGCGCCCGCGATTCTAATGAAGCGCAGCGACTTCTCCTTCGAACTCCCTCCGGAGCGCATCGCCCAGGAGCCGCGCGAGCGGGGGCGGTCGCGGATGATGGTGGTCACACCTCCCTCGGAGATTCAGCACGATTCCTTCGCCAACTTCCCGGCGTACCTGTCGAAAGGCGACGTGCTGGTGATCAACGACACCCGCGTCATCCCGGCGCGCCTCTACGCCCAGCCGAAGGGACAGATGACGCGGCCGATCGAGTTCCTGCTGACCCGCGAGCGCGATCCGGTGACGTGGGAGACGTGGTGCAAGCCGGCCAAACGGGTGAAGCCCGGGGACGTGGTGACGTTCTCCGAATCGCTGTCCGCCGAGGTGGTGGAGAAAGAGGAAGGGACGGTCGTCATCCGCTTCATCGGCGACATGACGGAGATCGAGCGCATCGGCGCCCCCCCGCTCCCCCCCTACATCGCCCGCACCGAGCCGCGCGAGAGCGACAAGGAGTCGTACCAGACGGTCTACGCCGCCGCCCGCGGCGCCATCGCCGCCCCGACCGCCGGCCTGCATTTCACGCAGGAGATCCTCGAGGAGATCGAGCGCCGCGGAGTCGAGATCGTGCGGGTGACCCTGCACGTCGGCATCGGCACGTTCAAGCCGGTCAAGGCCGACGACATCGCCGACCACCGGATGGACTCCGAGCGCTACGACCTCACCGCCGGCGCCGCCGACCGCCTGAACGCCGCGCTCGCGGAGCAGCGGCCGATCATCGCCATCGGCACGACCAGCGTGCGCACGCTGGAGAGCGCCATCCGCGCCGGCCGCGGACGCTTCCTCGCCGGCCACGCCGAAACCGCGATCTTCATCACCCCTGGCTTCGACTTCCGCGCCGTCGACCGCCTCCTGACCAACTTCCACCTTCCGGAGTCGACCCTGCTGATGCTCGTCTCCGCCTTCGCGGGCATGGATACGATCCGCGAGGCTTATGCAGAGGCGATTCGCAACGAGTACTACTTCTATAGCTATGGGGACTGCATGTTCCTGACGTCGAAAGGAAATCGATGAATCGAATTCTCGTGGTGTTGTTGGCTCTCTTCATCATGGCGATGCCGCTCGCGGCGCAGACGCCTCCTCCCGCTCCTCCGGCTCCGCCGACCGACAAGAAGGCCGACCCGAAGAATCCGGAGAAGGCGGAGCAGGAGCCGCGGCCGGTCGAGCAGGAGTTGCAGAAGCAGGAGTCGCAGCAGAAGGACGCCCCTGCGCCTCAGCCGGTGCCCGCGCCGCTGCCGGCCGGTGCCGTCGCTCCCGCCACGGATGCCGAGAAGAAGGAAGAGAAGAAGTGGGACGTCGCCAATCCTCCCGGACCGTCGTACGACGTGCCGATCGACGTCACCAAGGGCACCTGGATGACGGTCGACGTGTCGCCGGACGGGAAGGAGATCGTCTTCGATCTCCTCGGCGATCTCTACGTCATCCCCATCGGCGGCGGTGAGGCGAAGGCGATCTCCACCGGCATCGCCTGGGACATGCAGCCGCGCTATTCGCCGAACGGGAAGTGGATCGCCTTCACGAGCGACCGCAGCGGCGGCGACAACATCTGGGTCATGAACCGCGACGGCTCCGAACCGAAGCAGGTTTCGAAGGAGACGTTCCGCCTTCTCAACCAGCCGGCCTGGTCGCCCGACAGCGATTTCATCGTGGCTCGCAAGCACTTCAGCTCGGAGCGCTCTCTTGGCGCGGGGGAGATGTGGCTGTATCACCGCTCCGGCGGTGACGGCCTGCAACTGACGAAGAAGCGCACGGACCAGAAGGACACCGGGGAGCCGGTGTTCTCGCCCGACGGCCGCTATCTCTACTTCAGCGATGACGTCACGCCGGGCGCAATCTTCGAGTACAGCAAGGACCCGAACGATCAGATCTACGTGATCCAACGGCTCGACCGGGAAAGCGGGGAGATCGACCGCTACGTCACCGGGCCGGGCGGCTCGATCCGGCCGTCGCCGTCGCCTGACGGGAAGTCGCTCGCGTTCGTCCGGCGCGTCCGCTACAAATCGACGCTCTTCGTCCGCGATCTGGAGTCGGGACGGGAGACGCCGCTCTTCGACGGGCTCGATCGCGACATGCAGGAGACGTGGGCGATTCACGGCGTCTATCCGAACATCGCCTGGACGCCCGACTCGAAGTCGCTGGTCTTCTGGGCCGGCGGCGGGATTCACCGGGTCGACGTGGCCTCGAAGCAGGTCGCGAACATCCCCTTCCACGTGACCGGCACACGCCGGGTGCAGGAAGCGATCCGTTTCCCGGTCGCCGTGGCGCCGGAGAAGTTCGACGTCCGGATGCTGCGCTGGGTGGAGGTGTCGCCGCGCGGAAACCAGGTGGCGTATCAGGCACTCGGCTACATCTATATACGTGATTTACCGAATGGGAGTCCGCGGCGGCTCACGAAGCAGAACGATCATTTCGAGTTCTATCCGGCATGGTCGCGCGACGGACGGTCGATCGCGTACGTGACGTGGAACGACGAGACGCTCGGCACGCTGCGCGTCGCTCCGGCGGCGGGCGGCGAGGGGCGTGTGGTGACGGACAAGCCGGGACACTACATCGAGCCGGCGTTCTCGCCGGACGGCTCGAAGATCGCCTACCGGACCACGAGCGACGGCTTCCTTCGGCCCGCGGTCTGGGGCACCAACCCCGGCATCTACACGGTGCCGGCGAGTGGCGGGAAGTCGGCGCTGGTGACGAAGAAAGGCGCCCTGCCGATGTTCGGCGCAACCAATGACCGCCTCTTTTTCATGACCTTCGAGGAGGAAGGGAAGCGCGCCCTCCGCTCGATCGAGCTGGATGGCAGCGACGAGCGGCAACACGTCATCTCCGCATTCGCGACGGAGTTCGTGCTCTCGCCCGACGAGAAGTGGCTGGCCTGGACGGAGAACTTCGACGCGCACATCACGCCGTTCGTCCCGACCGGCAAGAGCGTCGAGATCGGGCCGAAGATGACCGCGGTCCCGGTGGCGACGGTGACGCGCGACGCCGGCGAGTATCTGCACTGGTCGGGCGACGGGAAGCGTCTCTACTGGTCGCTCGGGCCGGAGCTTTTCTCGCGCGACGTGAAGGACGCGTTCGCGTTCCTCGAAGGGGCGCCGGAGAAGCTGCCGGAGGCGCCGCAGAGCGGCACGAACATCGGCTTCACCGAAACGTACGACGTCCCGTCCGGCGCGGTCGCCTTCACGAACGCCCGCATCATCACGATGCGCCCGCCCGAGAGTGCGGATTCGATCGCGGAAGTGATCGAGAACGGGACGGTGGTGGTCCAAGGGAGCCGGATCGTCGCGGTCGGGGCGAACGTGAACGTCCCGTCGGGCGCCAAGGTCGTCGACGCGGCAGGGAAGACGATCATGCCGGGCCTGATCGACGTGCACTGGCACGGCTCGATGGGGGCGGACCAGATCATCCCGCAGCAGAGCTGGATCAACTACGCCTCGCTGGCGTTCGGGGTGACGACGATTCACGACCCTTCGAACGACACGGCGGAGATCTTCTCGGCGAGCGAGATGGCGAAGGCGGGCCGGATCGTCGCGCCGCGCATCTTCTCCACCGGCACGATCCTCTACGGCGCGAAGGCACCGTTCAAGGCGGAGATCAGTTCGCTCGACGACGCGCTCGCGCACCTGCGCCGCATGAAGGCCGTGGGCGCATTCAGCGTGAAGAGCTACAACCAGCCGCGGCGCGACCAGCGGCAGCAGGTCATCGAGGCGGCGCGGCAGGTCGGAATGATGGTCGTCCCCGAGGGAGGATCGCTGTTCCAGCACAACATGACCGAGGTCGTGGACGGGCACACCGGCATCGAGCACTCCATCCCGGTCGGCCGCATCTACGACGACGTGCTGCAGCTCTGGTCGAAGACCAGGGTGGGCTACACGCCGACGCTGATCGTCGGGTACGGCGGAAGCTTCGGCGAGAACTACTGGTATGAGACGACGGACGTCTGGGCCGACCAGCGGCTGCAGACGTTCGTGCCGCGGCGCATCCTCGACTCGGCCGCCCGTCGCCGGCCGATGATTCCGGAGGACGAGCACAATCACGTCGACAATGCGCGGATCGCGGCGCAACTGCAGGACGCCGGCGTGAGCGTGCAGCTCGGTGCGCACGGCCAGCGGGAGGGATTGGGCGTGCACTGGGAGCTCTGGATGTTCCGCCAGGGCGGCATGACGCCGATGGAAGCGCTCCGCGCCGCCACGCTCGACGGCGCGAAGTACCTCGGCATGGACCGCGAGATCGGCTCCCTGGAGCCGGGCAAGCTGGCCGACCTGATCGTGCTCGACCGCAATCCGCTGGAAAGTCCCCAGAACTCGCACTCCGTTCGCTACACGATGGTCAACGGCCGTCTCTTCGACGCCGCCACGATGAACGAGGTCGGTAACCATCCCCGGACGCGCAAGCCGTTCTTCTTCCAGACGGTGGGTGGGGAGACGTGGGGAGCGGCGGCCACGGAGGCGGTGAGCCACAGCGACGATTGATTTAGGAGGGCCGAGGGCAAAGGGCCGAGGGCCGAGGGAGGCGTCAGGATCATCCCTTGGCCCTTAGCCCTCGGCCCTCGGCTCTACCAGTACGTGGTCGTCACCTCGCAGTCCCCTTCCACCACCGCCTGACAGGCCATGCGCTCGTCGGATGCGAATCCGTGGGTGGTGCCGAAGCGTACTTCGATGGCGGTGGCGGGGGTGAGGTGCTCGGCGCCGGAGAGGACCTGCACGCGGCAGCGGGTGCAGACGCCGACGCCGCCGCAGGAGTTGCCGAGGGGGACGCCGGCGCGGCGGGCGACGTCGAGGAGAGTCTCGTCGTCCCGGGCTGCCGCCTGACGGTCCAGCGGGGTGAATGTAACGACCTTTGACTGGGCGTTCACCGGGATTTCGCATCCACGGACAAAACTTTCATCCGTGCCCGACGTCTATATCACCAGAGAACACAACGTGCGGAGGAAGTGATGAACACGAAAAGGAAAAACGACGAGATCGAGATCGCGGAGGAAATCGTAGGGATCCTCCCGGCCGGGGTCGCGCGTGAGTTCTCCTCCGACCGCGGGTCGATTCGCTACGCGGTACGCGCCGAGGGGATGAAACTGCGGACGATCGTCCTGAGCCGCAGGTCGCTGCGGAAGCTGATCGATGACCCGCTGCGCGCCGTGAAAGTCGAGTACCTGCAGCGCGACCTGCTCAACGGCGCCCCCTTCCGGAGCGAGTTCTGCTATCCGCGGCCGGTGGTCCATGTCCAGACGCTCGGCCGGGCTCTGCCGCTGGTGTGGCCGCTGGCTTCGGCCCGCTGAACGCAACAATCCGGTGACGGCGGCTGACGTTTCGTAGCTGGGCCACTTGCATTTCCGTCTTTTCGACGCCATATTGTCGATATGGCTGTCGAATTGGATGAGCTGGATCACCGGATCGTCGCTCTCCTCCTGAAGGACGGCCGGACTCCCGCCGCGCAGATCGCCGAGCAGATCGGCCTCTCGCGCCCCGCGGTGGCAGACCGGCTGGACAAGCTGGAGCGGCAGGGAGTGATCCGCGGGACGACCGCCGTCGTCGATCCTACCGCCCTCGGGCGCTCGATCACCGCTTTCGTCTCGGCCCGCGGAGCAACGCTCTCGCCGGCGGGGTGGAAGAAGTTTCGCGAGCTGATGTCGCGCGAAGAGGTGCTGGAAGTCCACACCGTCGCCGGCGACGACTGTTTTCTGCTGAAAGTGCGCGCGGTGTCGATCGGCGCGCTGAACACGCTGACCCAGCAGCTCACCGCCGTGCCGCTGTCGCTGGCCACGCGGACGACCATCGTCATGGAAACCCACTGCGAGAAGGTCGGCGGCATCGACCTGGGAGGAAACGGGTCATGAAGCACGAGCGCGCCGTGGCGTACAGCGCCTTTGTCATCATCTGCATCGTCTGGGGGACGACCTACCTCGGGATCGCCATCGCCCTCGAGACCGTCCCGCCGCTGCTCCTCACCGGCTCCCGCTTCGTCGTGGCCGGCCTGATCATGCTGGCTATCGCGAAGCTGCGCGGTGAGACGATTCCCTTCGACCGGCGCACGCTGATGAACCTGGCCCTGGTCGGCTTCCTGCTGGTCGGTGTCGGCAACCTGGCGGTGGTCTGGGCCGAACAGTGGGTCCCGAGCGGGATGGCCGCGCTCCTCGTGGCGACGGCTCCCTTCTGGATGGCGATCATCGAGATGTTCCGCAAGACCGGCGAGCGGGTGTCGCTGCAGAGCGGCTTCGGCATGGCCATCGGCTTCATCGGCGTGGCGCTGCTGGTTACGCCGCGCGGCTCCGGCAACGCCTGGGGCACCGGCCTGCTCCTCGGCGCGCTGGCGATCCAGGTCGGCGGCATCTGCTGGCAGCTCGGCTCCGCCCACGCCAAGTACAACCTCAAGCACGTGCCGCTGCTGTCCGCGTCCGCGCTGCAGATGTTCTTCGGCGGAGCCATCGTCACGATCGCCGGCTTCGCGATCGGCGAGGGACCGCGCTTCGCGTTGAATCCGCGGACGTTCGCGGCGCTGGCGTACCTGACCCTCTTCGGCTCCGTGATCGCATACAGCGCGTACCTCTTCGCGCTCTCCCACATGCGCACCACGCACACCTCGCTCTACGCCTACATCAACCCGGTCGTCGCCGTCTTCCTCGGGTGGCTGGTCCTCAGCGAGCCGCTGACCGTCCTGTCGATCGTGGCCATGGTCGTCATCCTCGCCGGCGTCGCACTGGTCCAGACCGCGGGGTGGCGGAAAGCCGCCCCGAAGCTGGAGGTGGTGCCGGTGAAGAAGGCGGCGTGAGCCTTCACGCCGCGGATGCGAACACCGGGAATCCGCGAGGTACGCCCTCGCGGATTCGCTGCGGGTCGAAGTCGCGGCGGACGTGAAGGATTCGGCGCATCTTCAGGATGTTCCCGGCGAGGCGATAGATGAAGCGGTAACGGCCGACGATCATCTCGCGGTACTCACCTCCCGGCGTGCTGCGGTGACGATGGCCCATCTCCGGATGAAGCTCGATCATCTCGAGCATGCTCCGGACGTCCTCCTGCCAGGCCAGCGCCGCGGCCGGACGTTCGTTGAACATGTAATCGAACGCCTGATTGAACTCGCGCCGTGCGGTTGCAGTCCAGTCGACTCTCACTTCGGCCTCGCCTCCAGCTCTTTCGCAAGGTCGTCCATCCGGCGGAAGACCTCCTCGTTCGAGACCAGCTCTCCACGCGCCTCTTCCTCGTCACCGATCGCCATGTCGCGATCGAACTCGAGGTTCCAGAGGTCCGTGTAATCTCCCGGCCCGATCAGGATGGCCTGCACCTGCCCTTGCTTGGTCAGAAAGACGCGCCGCGGTGCGGACTGCACCAGCTCGATGAGGAAATCGAGCTTGTCGCGGACATTGGTGATTTCGCGGTAGTCCTCGAATAAGTTGCTCATGAACCGAGGCTACCTCGGCATAAGTAACATCGCCGAGGATTTTTTCAGCGCCTCACAGGAACTGAGGGGAAGCTCTACAGGGCGTAGATTGCTTGGCGAAATTCGGGAGGTTTACCCGTCTTTTCGGATCGTTTCGAGGATCTCCGCCAGCTTCGCCTCCGCGTCGGCGAGCGGGAGCTGGCAGGTGCCGGCGCCGCGGTGTCCGCCGCCGCCGTACTTCGTCATCAGCGCGCCGACGTCGGTCTTCGACGTGCGGTTGAAGATGCTGTGGCCGACGGCGCAGACGACGAACTCGCCCTTGCGGCCGTCGAAGATGCGCACCTGGATGTTTGCCTCCGGGTACATCGTGTAGATCAGGAAGCGGTTGCCGGTCGGCGGCTCGCCGATCCCGCGGAGGTCCGTGATGATGACGTTCCCCTCGACGCGCGAGTGCTTCCGCATCACCCCCTCGAACTCCTGCTGCTGGGCGAAGTAGCGGTCGACGCGCTCTTTCACGTCCGGGTCGGCGAGGACGGTGTCGGGGTCGTCGGGGTGCTGCGCGATCAGCTCGATCATCTTCGTCATCAGCTCGCGATTGCTGACCCGATAGCCGTGGTGGTACGCGAGGCCGGTGCGCGGGTCCATGACGTACGAGAGGAGGATCCAGCCGGTGGGGTTCTTGACCTCCTCCATCGTCAGCTGGGCCGCGTCCGACTTGTCGACCGACTCCAAGAGCTTCTCGTACTTGCCGAGCTTCGCCGCGCCGTAGTGGCGGTAGACGACGCGCGCGGCCGAGGGGGCGATCTCGAAGCGGCCGCGGTACGAGGCGGTGTCTTCGTTGCGCACGATCTCGCTCGAATGGTGGTCGAACCAGAGCCCGACGCCGGCGACCAGCGGGAGGTTGGTGAGGATGTCGTTGCGCCCGACGGTGATCTTGCCGTCCTGCACGTCCTTCGGATGGACGAACTCGACGGAGTCGATCTGCTCGACGTCGCGGAGAAGGACGGCGCACGCAAGGCCGTCGAAGTCGGAACGGGTAATGAGCCGCATAAGCGGCGCATTGTAGCGAAACGCGCCGCTAACTCGGTCGCATGTGCACGAGCTGATTCATGCTTTTCCGGACGACTGCCCTTCGGTGGTCGGGATCTCGCCGGTCTCGATCAGTTGCTTGAGGCGGCGGAGATCCTCCTGGATGGCGATCGCCGGGTCTTCGCCGAGGAGCTTCGAGATCTTCGCGCCGACCTTGCCGGCAGGGGGGTCGTAGCGCAGCACGACTTTCACCTCGGTGCTGCCATTGCCGCTGGCGGTTTTGAAATGCACCGACCCGGCGTTGTCGACTTCGCTGCCGTCGACCGAGCGCCAGCCGATCAGCTCATTGGGGATCTCGTTGATGATCTCCGCTTCCCAATGGACGTTCGTGCCGGCCGGGCCTTTGGCGACCCAGTGCGAGCGCTTGCTGTCGTGGACCTGCACCGCTTCGAGGTGGTGCATGAAGCGCGGGAGGTTCTCGAAGTTGCGCCAGAACGAGTAGAGCTCTTCGGGGGAGGCGTTGATGGTGACGGATTTCTCGACGCGGATCCCTTTCCCATACGGGATGCTGACGTTGTCGCCGGTCTCTTCGACGGTCGAGAGTCCCATCGACTCGTAGACCACGCAGTGGCCGGTCGCGCCGCGCCACATGAGAGCGCCGCCGACCGCGCCGACGACCAGTCCGGGGATGGAGCGCATCTTGAGACCGTAGACCGCAACGGCACTGCCGAGAACCACCGAGATCCAGCGTTCCGGTTCGCTGATATTTCTTTCCGAGCTGCTGAAAATTCTTTCTGCCATAGCACCGGCCGAAGGCGCACGAAACGTGCCCGGACCACTACAATCCGCCCCATGTCAGCAACCGCCCCGCCCGTCCGTCCGGTCACCATCGACGACATCCGCGCCGCGCGCGAGCGCATCTCCGGCATCATCACCCGGACTCCGCTGATCCGCCTGCTCCATGGCGTCGACGATGCGCCGGAGATCTGGCTGAAGCTGGAGAATCTCCAGCCGATCAACGCCTTCAAGCTCCGCGGTGCGGTCAATGCGGTGGCCCTGCTGCCGCCGGACGAGCGGAGCAAGGGCGTCTGGACGATCAGCGCCGGCAATGCCGGGCAGGGCGTCGCCTACGCCGCGCGCACCGCGGGCATCCCCTGCAAGGTGCTGGTGATCGAGACCGCTCCCGATACGAAGATCGAGCGGATGCGCGCTCTCGGCGCGACGCTGGTCAAGGCGCCGTTCGACGCCTGCTGGCAGGCGATGGAGCATCGGGCCTTCCCCGGGTTCGAGGGGACGTTCGTCCATCCGTTCGACGATCACAATTTCGTGGCCGGCAACGCGACGGTGGCGCTGGAGATCCTCGAGGATCTGCCGAACGTGAAGACGGTGATCGCCGCGATCGGCGGCGGCGGGCTGATCTCCGGGATCGGCAGCGCGATGCGCGCCGTCGCGCCGCACGTCCGGGTCCTCGGCGCGGAGCCGGAGACGGCGGCGCCGGGGGCGAAGTCGTTCGCGGCAGGCGGGCCTCAGGAGTTCGACGAGTGGCAGGCGTCGTTCGTCGATGGCGCCGGCGGGAAGAGCATCTTTCCCCGGATGTGGGAGCGGCTGAAGGATACGGTCGACGGCTCGACGGTGGTCACGCTGGGCGAGGTGAAGGAGGCCATGCGCCTGGTGGCCTCGAAGGTGCGGGTGATCGCGGAAGGGGCGGGGGCGCTGGGAGTGGCGGCGGCGCTCAAGGAGAGGGAAGGGCCGGTAGTGGCGGTGGTCTCCGGCGGAAACATCGATCTGAAGAAGTTCTGCGAGCTGGTGGGGTAGAAACACGAGGGACGACGGGAGGCCTCCGGCGGGCGGGCCCGGCCCGCAGCGTTTGTTTTCGCGCGAACCGCGTTTCGTACAAAAGCTTGCGTTCAGCCTATGGCAACAAACGCTGCGGGCCGGGCCCGCCCGCCGGAGGCCCCTCGTCGTCGTCCCTCGTGTTTCTACTTCACCGTCGCCACAGGCCGGAACCCGCCCGGGTTCGGGTACTCGCGCCGGTCCATCATCTGCGCCAGCGGCGTCTCGATGATCGGCACCGTATAGCCGGCCACGATCGCGTTCTTGCCGGTCAGGCGCGGCTTGTCGACTTCGGCGGGGAGGCGGACCTGAATCTTCTTCGGGTCGAGGACCGTGGCGCCGTTCGGTTCCAGAATCACATCGGGGATGAACACATCCGCGGTGCCGGGGACGTTCTGCAGGACGAGTTTCGCCGCCTCCGCGCCGGGGGCGTTGAAGCCGATGGTGGCATTCATCGGCGGCACGTCGAGGATGATGAACGCGCCGTTCTCGGCGATGCCGCCCGACGAGTACTCCGAGTTCTCGACCCAGACGGACGAGCTGGCGAACAGCTGCGTGCGGCGGGCGATCTCGACCTCCATGATCTCGGCGCGCTGGGCTCCCTTCACGTCGAGGACCCAGCCGCGGACGCTCACCGGATTGCGGCTGAGCGAGTAGACGGTGTTGTCATTCTCCCGTCCGCCGCATGCGGCCGCGAACAGCAGCGCCATCAGAGAGAGTCTCCGGATCATCGGGAAGGGAGACTATCACGTGCGATAATCACGCGGCTCTCGCCATGAAACGTCTGCTCGCTCTCGGTGCTGTTCTCGTTCTCGCCGCCGCTTCCATCGTCCTCGCGCAAACGTCCGGACAGGCCACGCTCCGCACGCCCGCGGGCGACCGCCCCTTCACGTACGTCCAGCAGTCCGGACAGGTCTACGTGAATGCGGAGGAGGTGGTGGCCGGGCTGGGCGGGACGATCGCGCCCGACAGCAGCGGCTACAAAGTGACCGTCGGCGGCGCGACCGCGGCGTTCGGCCCCGACAGCCGGTACGGCGTCGTCCGCGACGACCTGATCGAGATGCCGGTGCCGCCGATCGCCGTCGAAGGAAAGCCGTATGTCCCCTGGCAGTTCTTCCAGGGCTTCCTCGCCAGGGCCACCTCGCAGGACGCCGCCTGGGACCCGGCCACGCAGTCGCTGGTCATCCGGCCGCTGCAGCGCGACGCGATTGCCGTGCAGGTGTCGGTGGCGAACGTCCAGGGCATCTCGAAGATCGTCCTCACCCTCAGCGCGCCGGCCGAATACAGCATCGTCAAAGAGCCGCAGGCGTACCTCGTGCGCTTCCGCTCCCCGGTGCGTGCGCCGTTCGGCGACCAGCCGTACGAAGATCCGAACATCGCGCGCATGACCTTCGCCGCGAACGATGTCCGCATCCAGCTCACCGCGCCGGACGTCGCGGGCGACGCCTACCGCCTCGAGAACCCGCCGCGCATCGTCCTCGACTTCCGCAAAGGCGCCGCGCTCGCGCCCGTGCCGGGCGCGCTGGTCCCGCAGAAACCGACCGAGGCGCCTGGGATCCGGACCATCGTCATCGATCCCGGCCACGGCGGGCGGGAGGTGGGGGCGGTCGGGCCGAACGGATTGATGGAAAAAGACATCACCCTGGCCATCGCGCGCAAGCTCGCGGCCTCGCTGGCGGGGAAGGTCGGGGCGCGGGTGGTGCTGACCCGTGACGACGACAGCGTCGTCTCGCTCGACCAGAGGACCGCGCTCGCCAACCAATACAAAGCCGACCTGTTTCTTTCGGTGCACCTCAATGCCGCGGTGGTGAAGGACGCCAAGGGCTCCGAGACCTATTTCCTCTCTCTCGAAGCCTCGGACGAGCTGGCCCGGAAGGCTGCTGAGACAGAGAATGCCGCCGCTGCTTCCGATCCGAGCTCGGACCTGAAGCTGATCCTCTGGGATCTCGCCCAGCAGGCGTATCTCGACGAGTCGAGCCGTTTCGCGCAGGCGATCCAGGAAGAGATGAACGCCGCCACCGCCGTCGCCAACCGCGGGGTGAAGCAGGCGCCGTTCAAGGTCCTGGTCGGGGCGACCATGCCGGCGGCTCTGGTGGAGGTCGGCTTCATCTCCAACGCCGAGGAAGAGGCGAAGCTGCAGACCGACGCGTTTCAGGACCTGATGGTGGACGCGCTCACCCGCGCAGTGCAGCGCTACAAGACCGAGTACGAGACGCGGATCGGGTTGATCCAGCCGCCCGCGCCCGCCACGACCACCACCGCCGCGCCCGCCGATCCCAAACTCCCGGCGAAACCGCAGTCAGCGCCCCAGCAGCCGGTCCCGGTACCGGCGACGACGAGGACGGAACCGTAGCGTGAGGCGATTGGCAGTGCTCGCCGCCGTGGCGCTCCTGGCCGCCGTAGCGTGCGGCAAGAAGAAAGAGACGCCCGCCAACCTGAACGCCGCGAATCGTGTGGCCGTGCGCATGGTGCGGCTCTACTACGAATCGCCACAGATGCTGCTCGTGGCCGAGCCGCGCAACATCGCCCTCCCGGAGAGCCCGGCCGCGGCGATCCCGGTCGTCGCGCGGGAGTTGATCAAAGGTCCGGCGACGGCGGCCTCGCTCCGGCTCTTCCCGGCCGACACCGTCGTCCGAGGGGCCTACCTCCTGCCGGGCGGAACCGTCGTCGTCGATCTTGGCGGCCCGACATTGCAGCAGGGATGGGGAACGGGGAGCCATCAGGAGTTGATGGCTGCCTACTCCCTCGTGCAGACGCTCTCGGCCAACTTCGCCGACGCTCGCCGGGTGCGGATCCTCGTGAACGGCAGTCCCGCCGAGACCCTGGCCGGGCATGTATCGCTGGCGCGGTCGCTGACGCCGATGCCGGTGCTGGTCGAACCCAAGTCACGTTGAGGCTCGTCCGTGGCTCCCACCGAATGAATTGTCATTCAGTGCAATACTCTGGACCGAACAGCCGTTTTGCTTTACACTTCTGACCATTCCGCAAGTGCCGCGTATCTTGTTGCCAAATCTAGTGTTGTCACAGCGCAGTTACATTGCGAAAAGTTTCACAAAGTCAGTACGAACGGCGTTATCATGCACCTCAACGAATGAAAACGGATTTACTGGATGGGCAGGCGCGGACCGCTTCTGTAGTAAACAGCCCGCCTCTTGTACCGCCTCTTGAATTCTTCCTTGAATCTTACCGACCCATTTGATCCCACCCTCGAGCGTTCGAGTCCGCTCCATCCAGTAAGAATTCTCCAACCCCGCCGGCGACGGCGGGGTTGATTTTTTCAGGGGCAAATTCAGGCGAGGGCGGCCACGATGCTCTCGGCCAGCAGCCGGACGTCGGCATTCACGCCGAGCCACCGGATCGCCGCCATGGCCGCGTCCGCCCCGGCGAGGAGCTTCTCGCGTTCGATGTGCTCGCGGATCTCGACCAGCTTCTTCGGGTCGAGCGACTCTTTCGGGTCGAGCGCGACGATGTCGCAGAGGATGGCGCCGAGGAGGGCGATGGCGTCCTTCACGTCATCGTGATCGGCGACGATCGCCGCCAGCGACAGGAGCGCGGCGCTCTCCCCCCGGACGGCGTAGCGGTGGAGGAGGTCGATGATGTTCCCGGCGAGCTCTTCCCCTTCGTCCAGCAGCGCCACCTGGCGGATGCGCATCGACTCCTGGGGGCCGGTGAGGGCCCGGGCGGTGTCGCCGATGTAGATCGCCTGCGAGCGCGACCGGATCGTCGGCAGAAGCAGGTCCGGCGAGCGTGTGATCAGGAGAAACGTCGTATCGCGCGCCGGCTCCTCGAGCGTCTTCAGGAGCGAGTTCGAGCCGGAGACGCTGAGGCCGTCCGCTGGGTCGATGATGAAGACCTTGCCGCGTCCCTCGTACGGCCGGAGCGTCGCCTCGCTGACGATGTCGCGGATCTGCTCGACGGCGATCAGCTTCTTGTCCGACGCCGCTTCGACGAAGTGCACGTCGGGGTGCGTCCGGCGGTCGATCTTGAGGCAGGCCGCGCAGTCGTCGCCGGTCGAGCCGTTCAGGCAGTTCAGCGTCTTGGCGGTCCGCACCGCCACGTCGCGCAGCAGCGCGGGCGACGGTCCATGGAGGATGAGCGCGTGGTGCAGCTCGCCGCGGCGGGCTGTGTCGAGGATGAGCGAGGTGGTGGTCGTCATGGGATCAGTTGCGGCGCGCGCTGCCGGAGAGTGTCGAGTGTCAGGGCGAAGACTTCGTCGATCGTGCCGCGGCCGTCGACGACGGCGAAGCGCTTCGGTTCCGCCGTCGCCATGACGAGGTAGCCCTCGCGCACCCTGCGGTGGAAGCGGAGGTCTTCCGCTTCGAAGCGTCCTTCGTCGACCTCCATGGCGGCGTTGCGCTGGTGGGCGCGGGAGAGGCCGGTCTCTTCGTCGATGTCGTAGAGGAGAGTCAGGTCGGGCACCAGTCCCTCGGTGGCCCAGCCGTTGAGCAGCTGGAGGCGGTCGAGGTCGATCAGCCGCCCGTAGCCCTGGTAGGCGAGGGTGGCGTCGATGTAACGGTCGCAGAGGACGTGCGCGCCGCCCGCGAGCGCGGGCCGGATGCGCTCGACGGTGTGCTGGCGGCGGGAGGCGGAGTAGAGAAGCACCTCGGCCCACGGATCGAGCGCCACCGAGGCGCTGTCGAGCACGATGGCGCGGATCCGGTCGGCGATCGGGGTGCCGCCCGGCTCCTTCGTCACCACGCAGTCGACCCCCCGCTCCTGCAGGAACGCGCCGAGGCGCTGGATCTGGGTCGACTTGCCGGAGCCTTCCGGACCTTCGAAGGTAACGAACACGCGGCGCGGATTCTACCCGCGCAGCCCGTCGCGCAGGCCGCGGATGTAATGCTCGCGCATCAGGCGCTCGAAGACCTTCGCGCGGGCCAGGAAGCGGAAGCGCTCGCCGAGGCGGGCCTTGCGCCGCAGGCGCTCGACCTCGGCGTCGTCGGAGGCCGGCTGCTGCGTCTCGTGGACGCCGAGGAAGTGCCCGAGCTCGGGATGCTTCTGGTAGAAGAGCGCCCCCGACTTGCCGACCGTGTATTGCCGGCGCGCGAACGAGTCGACGTTCATCGGATGGTAGTGCCGCGTCACGGCGCGGGCGTTGTAGCGGATCTTCAGCCCTTTCGCGTCGAGGCGGTAGGCGAGCTCGATGTCCTCCCAGGCCGCCGAGGGGAAGGTCGTGTCGAAGGGGTGCGCGACCAGCAGCTCGCGGTCGATGGAGATGTTCGAGGTATAGAAGAAGTTGAACGGCACCACGTCGCCGTGCCGGATCAGCTTGTAGCCGAACTGCAGGCCGTAGTCATTGATGTAGTCCATGAACGCCGTGACCCGCTCGCCGCGCGGCCAGCCGGTATAGCCGAGGCAGGCCACGTTCGGATCGTCGTTCGCCTCGCGATGGACGCGGGCATGCTCGGCCAGAAACCGCGGCTCCGGCACCGTGTCGTCCCCGATGAAGACGATGAACTTCCCCGTCGCCAGCGACACCCCATGGTTGCGCGCCCGCCCCGGCCCGCCGTTCGGCTGCGTCCGGAAGATGATGCCTTTCCGCTGCGAAACTACCCGGTCGGTGTCGTCTTTCGAGCCGTCGTTAACGACGATGACTTCGAATGCCGGCGCATCGACCTGCGCTTCCAGCGCGTCGAGGACGCGGAGCAGCATGTCGAGGCGGTTGTAGGTGGGGATGACGACGGAAAAGTACATGGGTTGTCGGTGATCGGTTGTCAGTTGTCAGTGCCCCGCATCGTTTGTTTCCGCTCTAACCGCGTTCTGTGCGACAGGCGCGCGTTCAGCCTATGGCAACAAACGCTGCCGGCCGGGCCGGCCCGCCGGAGGCCCCCCGTCGTCTCTTTCCGTGGGCTGACTGAAAGCGTCGTGTTTAGCGCCGTTCTCATGCGCTCGCGCCGCCATCAATCGCAAGCACCTGCCCGGTAATTCCGCTGGCGTCATCCGAGAGCAGAAACGCAATCGCAGCAGCCACCTCGTCGGCCCGGATCACCCGGCGCATCGGGATCTGGCGGATCATCTCCCGTTTCACCTCGGCGTCGAGCTCCGAGAGCATGTCGGTGTCGACCAGCCCCGGAGCGACGCAGTTCACCCGGATGCCGCTGCGAGCGACCTCTCTGGACAGCGAGCGCGTCATGGCGATCAGCGCCCCCTTCGCAGCCGAGTAATTCGTCTGCCCGACCACGCCGTGCAGCCCGGAGAGCGAGGCCACGTTCACGATCGCCCCGCGGCGCTGCTGCATCATCGCTGGCAGCACCGCCTTGGTCATCGACCAGGCGCCGGTGACGTTCGTGTCGAGCACCTCGTTCCACTGCTCCGCGGTCATGTTGTAGAGCAGCGCGTCGCGGCGGATGCCGGCGTTGTTCACCAGCGCGTCGATCTCCCCGAACCGCGTCAGGACCTGTTCGGCCACGCGCCGGTTCGCCTCCGCGTCCCGCACGTCGGCCTCGAAGGCGATCGCTTCCCCCTTCGACTCGGTCTCGAACGCCAGCGCCGCCTCCTTCGACTTCCCGTACGTGAAGGCGACCGTCCAGCCGTCGATCAGCAGGCGCATGGCGGTCACGCGGCCGATGCCGCGCGAGCCGCCGGTGATCAGGGCAACCTTGAGGGCGACCTTGCTCAGGACTCTTCCTCGTACTTGTCCTTCAGCGTGGCGACGACGCCCGGGTCGGCGAGCGTGGTGACGTCGCCGAGGGCGCGGCCTTCGGCGATGTCGCGGAGCAGGCGGCGCATGATCTTGCCGGAGCGCGTCTTCGGGAGGTCGACAGTGACGAGGATCTTCTCCGGCCGGGCGATCGCCCCGATCTTCCCGGCCACGTGCGCCTTCAGCTCCTGCTCGAACTTCGCCGGGTCCTTCAATGCTTCCGCGCGGTGGCTCTCCTTCACGATCACGAACGCCGCGATGGCCGTCCCCTTGATGTCGTGATTGATGCCGACCACCGCCGCTTCGGCGATCGAGTGATGGTCGACCAGCGCCGATTCCACTTCCATCGTGCCGATCCGGTGTCCGGCGACGTTCATCACGTCGTCGACGCGGCCGAGCAGCCAGAAGTAGCCGTCCTTGTCGCGCCTGGCGCCGTCGCCGGTGAAGTAGACGCCGGGCCACTTCGACCAGTACTGCTGCACGTAGCGATCGGGATCGCCCCAGATGCCGCGCAGCATCGACGGCCAGGGACTGGTCACCGCCAGATAGCCGCCGCCGACCTCGACTTCCTTGCCGCTTGCATCGAGGATCTTCGCGTCGATCCCGGGGAACGGCTTCGTCGCCGAGCCGGGCTTCGTCGGGACGAGGCCGGGGAGGGGAGTGATCAGGATCGCCCCGGTCTCGGTCTGCCACCAGGTGTCGACGATCGGGCAGCGGTTGCCGCCGATGTTCTCCTGGTACCACATCCACGCTTCCGGATTGATCGGCTCGCCGACAGTGCCGAGGAGCCGCAGCGACGACATGTCGTGGGCCTTCGGCAACTGCCTGCCCCACTTCATGAACGCGCGGATGGCCGTGGGAGCGGTGTAGAAGATCGAGACCTTGTGGCGCTCGATGATGTCCCAGAAGCGGTCCTGCTTCGGGAAGTCGGGCGCGCCCTCGTAGAGCATCACCGTCGCGCCGGCGGCCAGCGGACCGTAGACGACGTACGAGTGGCCGGTGACCCAGCCGATGTCGGCGGTGCACCAGTAGATGTCCTCTTCCTTCAGGTCGAAGACCCACTTGCAGGTGGCGAGGCAGACGGTGAGATAGCCGCCGGTGGTGTGGACGATCCCTTTCGGCTTCCCGGTGCTGCCGGAGGTGTAGAGGATGTAGAGGAGGTGCTCGGAGTCGACCCACTCCGGCTCGCACTCCGCCGCGGCGCCGGCCATCAGCTCGTGGTACCAGAGGTCGCGCCCTTCCTGCATCGTGACGTAGTCGTCGGCAAGGTCTTCTTCGCGGCGGCGGACGACGACCACCTTCTCGATCGACGGTGAGTCGGCGACCGCAGTGTCGGTGGTCTTCTTGAGCGGCACCACCGTCCCGCGGCGGTAGCCGCTCGTCGCGGTGACGACCAGCTTCGCTTCCTGGTCGTGGATGCGGTCTTTCAGCGCGTCGGCGGAGAAGCCGCCGAAGACGACCGAATGGATGGCGCCGATCCGGGCGCAGGCGAGCATCGCCACGACCGCCTCGACGATCAGCGGCATGTAGATGGCGACCCGGTCGCCGCTGCCGACGCCGAGGGATTTCAGCACGTTGGCGAACTTCGAGACCTCGGCGTGCAGCTCGCGGTAGGTCACCCGGCGGATCTCACCCGGTTCCCCTTCCCAGATCAGGGCGTGCTTGTCGCCCCGGGTCTCGAGATGGCGGTCGAGGCAGTTGTAGGAGGCGTTGAGTTTCCCGCCGGAGAACCATTTTGCGTGCGGCGCGTCCCATTCAAGAACGTGATTCCACTTGGTCTGCCAGTCCAACTGTTCTGCCCAGCCGGCCCAGTAGGCCTCGCGGCCGGCATCGGCTTTCGCCCAGATCTCCGGGTCGTTGGCGTTGGCGTTGCGGCGGAACTCCTCGGAGGGCGGGAACTCGCGGTCTTCCTGCAGGAGTGCGTCGATCTCTTGGGCCATTCAAATGCCTCCGGGGCGGCGATTGTATAAGGGGTCAATGATGAAGCGCACATGGGTCTTGGTCGTGGGTGGCCTGGTGGCCTTGATCGTGGTGACGGGAGCGATCTACTGGGTTGCGGCGTCGCGGATGTCCGACCGCGCGGCGCGCGCCGCATGGCCGTCGGGACTCGGCTCCCTCGCCTCACTGAGCGGGACGTTTCCGAAGCGGGGAGAGAACGAGGCGGCGAGAACGCTGATGCAGCTCACCGCACCGCTCGGGCTCGATTTCAAGCCGGCCGCGAAACAGAGCCTGCCCGAGCCGCTCATGAAGGGGCTGATGTCGTACCTGAAGGCGCAGCATGAAAGCGGCAGCCGGACCGTCCCCGCGCCGCCGCCGGAGGTCGCCCGCTTCCTGGCGGACCACGCGGCGCAGCTCGACGCCGTCCGCAATCACCTGCTGCAGCACGAGCCCGCGTGGCCGTTCGACCTCGCCCTCGGCTTCGACGCGCCGATCCCGAACCTGCTGGCGCACATGCACCTCGGGCGTCTGCTCATCGCCCGCGGCGTGACCGGCGGCTCGTGGGACGACCTGCACGCCGCCTGGAGACTCTCTCAATCGCTGCAGGCCCGGCCGGAGATGATCACTCAGTTGATCGCCCTGGCGTTGGCCCGCAGCATCAACGCCGCCGCCTGGAAACTGCCGCAGCCGGCCCCGGCGTGGCTGGAGGAAATGCGCGCCGTCGATCACGTGCAACTGCTCAACCGCGGACTGCAGTACGACGCATGGTCTGTGTGGCAGACGAAGGACAAATTCCCCGCGCCGCTCCTTGCCTTGTCGGTGCCGAGGTTCATGGAGAGCAACCGCGTCCTGGTCGGGCAGTTCTCCGGCGTGAGCGCGTGCGGACCGGATACCGACGCGATCTTCGCGGAGCACGTGAAGGGAATCGCGAAATGGGATGAGATCGGTCAGATGATGACGCCGAATCTCGCCTCCGCCTGGCGGCGTGCGTTCCGCTACCGCGCCGAGCGGGAGGCAACCGCGAACGCGCTCCGCATCGCCGCCGGCCAGCCGATCGTTACGCGGTCGGAATGCAGCGACGGCGCGTGGAAGCTCGAGAACGGAACGCTGGCGTTCTCAAATCCGCTGCCGAAGGCGGGAGAGCAGGACGCCACGATGCCGCTCGCGCTGCAGGTCACGCGGTAGCGAACGACGCCGCGATCGACTTGAAGACCGCCAGCCCGGCCGCGTTGCCGAGGATGTTCTCCGAGCAGCGCTCCGGGTGCGGCATCATGCCCAGCACGTTGCGGCCGCGGTTGCAGATCCCGGCGATGTGCCGCGCCGAGCCGTTCGGGTTCGAATCCCCGGTCAGGCTGCCGTTCTCGTCCGAGTAGCGAAAGATCACCTGCCGGTTGTCTTCCAGCTCGTCGAGCGTCGCCTCGTCGGCGATATAGTTCCCCTCGCCGTGCGCGATCGGCACCCGGAACACTTCCCCCACCTGCAGTTGGTTGGTGAACGGCGTGTCGATCTCCTCGGTGCGCACATGGACGTCGCGGCTGAGGAAGCGCAGGTGCTGGTTCCGCATCAGCGCCCCCGGCAGCAGCCCCGCCTCGGTGAGCACCTGGAACCCGTTGCAGATCCCGAGCACCAGCCCCCCTCGGTCGGCATGCCGCCGGATCGCCTCCATGATCGGCGCAAACTTCGCCAGCGCCCCGGCCCGGAGATAGTCTCCGTACGAAAACCCGCCCGGCACGATCACGCAGTCCGCCCCCTTGAGGTCCGTATCCTTGTGCCACAACACCTCCGCCTCCGCACCGAGGACCTCTTTGGTCACATGCAGCGCATCATGATCGCAGTTCGAGCCGGGAAGGACGACGACACCGAATTTCATGGAGATAGTTTAGATCGTTCGGCGCTTTCGCGAGTCGTGCCGCCGGAGGGGGCGAAAGACCTGCAGCCCCGGCCTTCAGCCCGCGAAGCGGGCGACAGCATAGGACTGCGCGAGGGCCTATCCTGTCGCGGCGAGCCCCCTCCCACCCACCGGGCCGGCTGAAAGCCGGCGGACCGGCCGGTCGAAGACCGGCGCTCCGCGAGTCCGGCCGGGGCGCATGTGCCGGAAGTGGTGGATTCCGTCCGGCGGCACACGCCGATTACTCCATAAACATGTGTTCTCACGTGGTGCACACGCGTGTGCACGTGGTGCACGCGCCGATGCACGTGGTGCACGTGCGGGGTTCACGTGGTGCACATGCGTGTGGACGTGGTGCACGCGCCGATGCACGTGGTGCAAGCGCGGGGTTCACGTACGTTGGTGAACACCATCACCCGCGGCCGGATGACCTACGACTCAGTGATCGCGTGGCCTGAAGGAGAACCGTGAACCCCGCGCATGCACCACGCGGGCGCGGATGACACCTTCCTTTTGTCATCCTGAGCCACAGGAACTCCCCACGAAGCGGGAAGCATGGCGGCGAAGGACCTGGGCGGGTGGGGGTGGGATGAGCGTGCATCGCTCCCCCACCCCCCAGGTCCTTCGCCGCCGTGTGCTTCGCTTCGCGGGCGAGTTCCTGTGGCTCAGGATGACAAAAAGGGGGTGTCCGCCTTATGGAGGATCGGTGGGGTCGCCGAGCCGCCGAAGGCGGCGAAAGACCTGTAGGCCCGGCCTTCAGGCCGGGTTACACACGAAGAGGTGAGGCCAGCCCGCGAAAGCGGGCGACAGCATAGGATTTGCCCGAGGGCCTACCCTGTCGCCCGTTACCGGGCTGGCCTTCGCTGGTCGCAGAATACCCGCCCTGAAGGGCGGGCCTACAGGTCTTTCGCCGCCTTCGGCGGCTGGGATGTGAGCGGCGCACCCGACTTCAAAGCACGTGTGCGCTCGCCCGCAGGTGTCCTACGCCCCGTCACTTCGCCACGGCGGCGCGGGGGACGTTGTAGATCGTGAGGAAGCCGGCTTTGTCGGTGGCGATGAGGGTGTTCGTCGCCTTGTCGTACGCGACGGCGTAGGCGTTGACGCCGTAGAGCGAGGCGGCGGTGACGCCGACGGTGGAGCCGGTGAAGGAGCCGGCGGAGCTGCAGCGGCGCTCGGCGTAGGCGAGCTGGGTGTCGGTGGAGAGGAGGGTGACGATCTGCGGGCCGCTTCCTTCGGGGAGGCAGACGTGCTCGCTGTTGACCATGTCGCCGACCACCAGGGTCACCGTGCCGTCGCGCTCCTGGCGGACGCTGTTCGGGCGGGCCGAGAGCGGTTTCTCGAAGAGGGAGTCGCGGCTGAAGGCGATGAGCGTGCGGTCGCGGGCGGCGAACATCGCCCCTTCGATGGTCTTGTCGGTCTGCATCGGGTCGCGGGCGATCTCGATGAACTGGGTGGTGTCGTACAGCACCGCCGAGGTGGCTTTGGCGACGCCGTAGTCCTCGGCGGCGATGACGGCCAGGATCGAGCCGTTCGTCGTGACGGCGATGGCCATCGGGTCGGCGATGTCGAGGGTGCGGAGCTTCCGGTCGCCGTCTCCGTCGAAGACGTGGACGCGCCGGCCGAGGACGTAGACGTAGCGGCCGCGCGGATCGGGGACGACGTCGCGGATGATTTCCCCTTCCATGGTGATCTCGCGGAGCACGGCCAGGTCGGGGAGGGAGAGGATGCTCGCGCTCTCGTCGCGGCCGTTGGCGATGAAGAGGCGCTTCCGTTCGGCGTCGGTGCGGAACGTGACCAGCTCTTTGGTGGAGGCGATCTCCGCGGAGTCGAGGACGATGCGTTTCTTCACCGCGCCGGTGGTCGCGTCGACGGCGATGACGCTCTGCGGCTCGGCCAGGCCGACGTAAATGGTGTTGTCCGCGCCGAGGGCGAGGCCGGCAGGCTGCCCCGTCAGCGACCAGCGCCGTACGACCTTGCGGTCGCGCGTGGCGACGGAGGTGAGTGTTTCAGGCTGCCCTGCAGGAGGGGGGACGTCGGCGCCGAGAGCGGTCGCGAAGGCTGCCGCGACGAGCGCCAGGGCCAGTCTATTCTTCGACGGTATACGAGAACTTTTCGATGACGGTGTTTGCAAGGAGGCGCTCACACATTTGTCGGAGCTGCGATTCAACGTCTTCTCGAGACTGCCCGCGTTCTGCAAGTGTGATCCGGAACAGTTTTCCGACGCGGACATCTTCCACGCCGGAGAATCCGAGGGAGCTCAGGGAGTGCTCGATGGCTTTCCCCTGAGGATCCAGTACGGAGGGTTTGAGCTCTACGGTGACCGTCGCCTTCATGGTGCGCGATCATATAGGACCTATAGGACTCATGGGCCTGACAGGACGGGTGGTTGCAACCTCCCATCAGTCCTATAGGTCCCATAGGTCCCATTTGTCCCACGGCCGGCCCACTCACGCGGTGTCAGAACAGCGACATCTGTCCCGGTGGGGGCACCCGCGGCCGCTGTCGGGCCACGTTGAAGAGGCCGGTGACCTCGAACTGCCGGGCGATGGCGAAGTCGATGCTGGCGCCGGTGCGGCGCAGGAGGCGCGCGCACATGTCGCGGACGATCGACTCGTGGTTGTTCTTCTGGGAGAGGTGGATCATGCAGAGCGTCTTCAGCTCGGCGCCGAGGAGGCGCTGGACGGCGGTCAGGGAGTCGTCGTTCGAGAGGTGGCCGAAGCGCGACATGATCCGGCGCTTCAGCGACCACGGATAGGTGCCGGTTCGGAGCATGTCGAGGTCGTGGTTGGCCTCGAAGAACAGCCCGTCGCAGCCGCTGAGATGCCGGACCACTTTCTCGTCGGCGTGGCCGAGGTCGCTGGCGATCCCGACGCGCGTGCCGTCCCGCGCCTCGATCACGAAACAGGCGGGATCGGCCGCGTCGTGAATGGTCCGGCTGGCGTGGACCTGCAGCTCGCCGATGGTGAATTGCGAGTTGTTCTCGAAGACATACGTGCTGGTCTCATCCCGGTCGATGCTGGAGGCGTCGAGGGTGCCGCGGGTGAGGTAGATGGGGATGCCGTATTTGCGGGCGATTTTCTCGGCGCCGTGGATGTGGTCCGAATGCTCGTGGGTGAGCACGATCGCTGTGAGCTGCTCGATGTCGCGGCCGATGCTCTCGAGGCGTTTCTTCGTCTCGCGCGGGCCGATTCCGGCGTCCACCAGGATGGCGGTGCCGTCGCTCTCGAACCAGTAAGCGTTCCCAGCGCTACCGGAGCTGAGAGGGGCAACGATCATGCGTGCAGATTAGCACGCTGGGTGCGGATACAATCCGCGCCCGATGGCACTGGAACGATTTCTCGTCGAAGGCGGACGCAGGCTCGAAGGGACGATTCGTCCGGGCGGCAACAAGAATGCGGCGCTGCCGATCCTGGCGGCCTGTCTCCTCACGGATGACGTCGTCACGCTCCGCAACCTGCCGGACATCCAGGACGTCCGGGTGATGCTGCAGATCCTCGAAGGGATCGGCGCGAGCGTCGAGCGGCTCGAGCAGAACGTGGTGCGCATTCACGCGAAGGGGACCATCAGCTCGAACCCCGACATCGAGCTGTCGAAGAAGATCCGCGCCTCGATCCTGCTGGCCGGACCGTTGCTGGCCCGCTGCGGCCAGGTGGCCGTGGCGAAACCGGGCGGCGATGCCATCGGGCGCCGGCGGGTCGACACCCATCTTCTGGCTCTGGAAGCCCTCGGCGCGCAGATCGAGGTCTCGGCGCAGGAGTACCGGATGTCGGCGCAGGCGCTGAAGGGGAAGAAGATGTTCCTCGACGAGGCGTCGGTGACGGCGACGGAGAACGCGGTCATGGCGGCTGTCCTCGCGGAAGGGCAGACCACGATCTACAACGCCGCCGCCGAGCCGCACGTGCAGGATCTCTGTCACCTGCTGAACAAGATGGGGGCGCAGATCGAAGGCATCGCCACGAACTCGCTGACGATCCGCGGCGTGGAGACGCTCCACGGCTGCGACTTCTACATCAACAGCGACCACATCGAAGTCGGCTCGTACATCGGCCTGGCCGCGGTCACGCGGAGCGAGCTGGTGATCGAGGACGCCGTGCCGGAGCACATGTACGCGGTGCGGCACATGCTCGAGAAGCTCGGCGTCGACATCGTGGTCGAGGGGAAGAACATCCGCGTCCCGAAGGACCAGGAGCTGCGGGTCCGTTACGACATCGGCGCGGCGGTCCCGAAGATCGACGACGGCCCCTGGCCGCTGTTCCCGGCCGACCTGCTGTCCATCATGATCGTCATCGCCACCCAGGCCGAGGGGACGGTGATGATCTTCGAGAAGATGTTCGAGTCGCGCCTCTTTTTCACCGACAAGCTAATCTCGATGGGGGCGCGGATCATCTTGTGCGACCCACACCGGGCCATCATCGTCGGCGGCGCGCGCCTGCACGGCGCCGACATCTCCAGCCCCGACATCCGCGCCGGCATGGCCCTCCTCCTGGCCGCGCTCTGCGCCAAAGGCGAGAGCACGATCCACAGCGTCCACCAGATCGACCGCGGCTACGAGCGGATCGACGAGCGGCTGAACGCACTGGGAGCGAAGATCACCCGCGAACGCGATGTATGACGAAGGTCGCAAACCCGTCGCCTGAGATTCTCGATGCGCTCGCCGACGAGCGACTCGAGGACGCCAGGGCGTTGCTTGCCGCCGGACGGGCCGCGGGTGCGCGATACATGTGCGGCTACGCATTGGAGATGAAGCTGAAAGCGCTTGTCTGCAGAAACAGCGGGTGGGGGGAGTATCCGCCACCGATGGACGGCCGTCTCATGCAGGCACTCAAGACCCATAAGCTGGACGACCTGTTGCTGTTATCGGGCTCCAGACCGAGAATACAGACGGAACATCCGGCCGACTGGGCCATTGTCGAGCAGTGGGACCCTGAAGAGCGGTACCGATTGGGCGCCATATCGGCACAGGAAGCGCAGGCGATGGTGAGTGCCGCTACGGCTCTCATGGCGGTCTTATGATCGATTTCGGGCACGTGAAACAGATGCGCGACAGGCTGATCCGCGAGCGCGGCGGCCTGACCTTGCTCGCCCTTTTCGAGCGGGAGGATCGCCGCCGCATATGGGACCTGATCGTTGCCGGCGGCGGCCTTCGTGATGACAGCTACGACGACTATCACGTGGTCGGGCGCGCCATGCAGGAGACATTCGATCCCGACGAGATGATGGAAGTCGCGAAGATCGTCCTCCTCCCTGCCGACTATGACCCGGTTGTGGAGCTCGTGAATCGAATCCAGGTCAACGGCGAGCCGGTCGAGGTACGCAACTTCGAGTTCTTTCAGTTCGACATCCGCCGCGCTCTGATCTTCCACGCCGAGCCCGTCGAGGTCGGTGCCGCACGGGCGTGATGCGGTGACGGGTGGTGGTGCGACGCGCCTGCCGCGCGTCATGGGCATCCTCAACGTCACCCCCGACTCCTTCTCCGACGGCGGTGTGCATTTCGACCGGACTACTGCCATCGAGGCCGCGCTACGGATGGAGCAGGAAGGCGCGTCGGTCATCGACGTCGGCGGCGAGTCGACGCGGCCCGGCTCCGAGGCGGTGTCGATCGAGGAAGAGCTCGAGCGCGTGGTGCCGGTGATCGAACAGATCCGGCGGCGGAGCGCGGTCACGATCTCCGTCGACACGCGCAAAGCGCCGGTCGCCGAGGCGGCGCTCGACGCGGGAGCCGGAATCATCAACGACGTGAGCGCGCTCCGGCACGATCCCGAGATGCGGCCGCTCGCCGCCCGCCGCAGCGTCCCGGTGATCCTCATGCACATGCGCGGCGAGCCGCGCACGATGCAGCACAACCCGCAATACGATGAGGTCGTGAGCGACGTCGGCCGCGAGCTCGAGACCTGGCGCGATGAGGCGATTGCCGCCGGCGTCGATCCGGCGAGGATCTTCGTCGATCCCGGCATCGGCTTCGGCAAGACCTTCGACCACAACCTCGAGCTCCTGGCCCGCTGCCACGAGCTGACGCGCGTCGCCCCCGTCGTCATCGGCGCGTCGCGCAAGGCGTTCATCGGCCACCTCACCGGCCAGCCGGGCGGCGCGCCGCGCATGCCCGGCTCGCTCGCCACGGTGGCCGCCGCCTATCGCGGCGGTGCGGCGATGGTGCGGGTCCATGACGTCCGGGACACCGTGGACTTTCTCAAGGTCCTGCACGCGATCGAGGAGCGTCGCCGGTGAACGTCTTCGACCGCCTTTTCTCGCTCAAACCCACCTGGCTCGACGCGGTCGACATCCTCATCGTCGCCTTCATCATCTATTACATCCTGGCGCTGATCCGCGGGACCCGGGCCATGCAGATCTCGATCGGCCTGATGCTGCTCGGCTCGACGACCTTCGTGGCCCGCGCCTTCGACCTGCCGGCGCTGGAGGCCATCTCGCGGCAGATCCTCTTTTATCTGCCGTTCGCGATCATCGTTCTCTTCCAGCAGGAGATCCGCCGGGCGCTAGCGCGGATGGTCGGCGATCCGCTGGCGATCTTTTTCCGCCCGCGCGGTAAGCAGATCCCCGTCGAGGCGATCCTGAACGCCTGCGACGTTCTCGCCTCGAAGCAGACCGGCGCGCTGATCGCGATCGAGGGACGGCAGACGCTGCGGATGTACGAGGACGGCGCGAAGCCGGTCGACGCGCTGATCACGACCGAGCTCCTGGTCTCGATCTTCACCCCCGGCGGTCCGCTCCACGACGGCGCGGTCATCCTGCGCGGCAATCGCCTCGTCGCGGCGAACGCGTTCCTGCCGCTGACCGCCACCCCGGACCCGACGCTCGCCCACGGCACGCGCCACCGCGCGGCGATCGGGTTGAGCGAGGAGAGCGACGCGTTCGTCATCATCGTCTCGGAGGAGAACGGCTCGACGGCCGTTGCCAATGAGGGAGTCTTGCAGGAGCACGTCGACCGCGCCACGCTCCAAAACATGCTCGTCGAGCGGTTCGGGGAGCCGCAATGAAGAACCTCGGCCTGAAGCTGGTCTCGCTGCTGCTCGCCTGCGTGGTCTGGGTCATCGTCTCCGCTCCCCGCCGCGAGAGTCCGCAGACGAGCATGGTGACGGCCTCGCTCTCGATCCTTGCCGTGCCGGAGCACCTCATCATCACCACCGATATCCCCGGCAGTGTCGCCGTCCAGGTGATCGGCCGGCGGTCGGACCTCCGCGGGCTCGCTTCACAGACCCTGGAGGCGACGGTCGATCTCACGAAGGCGCAGGCGGGGGACGTCGTGATCACCCTCGGTCCGCGCTCGATCAACGTGCCCGAGGACATCGAGGTCATGAAGATCGTCCCGAATCAGATCCGCTTCCGCATCGAGCAACTGCGGCAGCGTACCGTGCCGATCCGGCCTCTGCTGGCGGGCGACCCGCCGGACGGCCACGTCGTCGGCGAGGTCTCCGTCAGTCCGGCCGATGCGCTCGTCTCCGGGCCCGCGTCGCAGATCCTGAAACTGAGCGAGGTCACGACCGAACGCATTATCATGACCGGCCGCACGGCGACGTTCGTGCAGAGCGTCGCGGTCGTCACGGACGCGCCCCTCGTGCGTATCCTCTCGCCGCTCAACACACAGGTCACGGTTCCGGTGCTCGCCGAGGTGGGGCCGAATCCTCCGGAGACCGGCACGACAGATACGACGGGAACGACAGGGACGACCGGCACACCGGGATCGGATGGACAGACGGACACGGAATGAGAGAGCTCTTCGGAACGGACGGCATTCGCGCGAAGGCGCATCAGTACCCTTTGGACCCGGCGACGATGCACGCCCTCGGCGAGGCGCTCGCCCATCGCGTCGGCCGCGGCGCGAAGGTGCTCCTCGGCATGGACACGCGTGAGTCGGGTCCGGAGATCGCGCGCTCGCTCTCGGCGGGAATCGCGGCGGGCGGCGCGTACGCGATGCTCGTCGGCGTCATCCCGACACCCGGCATCGCCTACCTTTGCCGGACCACCGACGCCGCGGCGAGCATCTCGATCTCCGCTTCCCACAATCCGTTCGAAGACAACGGCGTGAAGATCTTCGGCCACGACGGGATGAAGCTGCCGGATTCGGTCGAGGAGCAGATCGAGGACGAGCTCCGCGCGTTGCGCCGCGAGAACGTCACCATCCCCGAGGCGCCGGTCACCGAGAACGAGGATCTCATCGAAGCCTACGAGCGCTTCCTGATCACCGGCGTGCCGCCCGGCGCGCTCGCGGGACGGAAGGTGGTCCTCGACGCCGGCTACGGCGCCGCGCACCGGATCGCGCCGGAAGTGTTCCGCCGCGCCGGCGCGGAGGTCGTGGTCATCCACGACTCGCCGGACGGCCGCAACATCAACGAGAATTCGGGTGCGCTGCATCCGGAGCGGCTCGCGGAGGTCGTGGTCGAGCAGAAGGCCGACTACGGCGTGGCGTTCGACGGCGACGCCGACCGCGCCATCTTCGCCGACGACAAGGGCAAGATCCGCGACGGCGACGAGATCATCTACCTCTGGGCCAAACACCTCGCCTCGCGCAATGCGCTTCCGGGGAGCTGCGTCGTCACGACCGTGATGTCGAACTTCGGCTTCGAGAAGCAGTTGCAGGCCGACGGGGTCCATCTGGTCCGCGCGAACGTCGGCGACAAGTACGTGCTTGAGGCGATGCTCCAGCGCGATGCAATCCTCGGCGGCGAGCAGTCGGGCCACATCATCGACCGCAGCGTCCACACCACCGGC
>Ga0190275_10000204_pt1 | contig 62789 bp, 63 predicted proteins | sample Popmic550T_FD_133745 | JGI IMG/M metagenome (GOLD analysis project Ga0190275, IMG submission 133745) | Populus adjacent soil microbial communities from riparian zone of Yellowstone River, Montana, USA - 550 T | ecosystem: Environmental > Terrestrial > Soil > Riparian zone > Trees stand | place...
CGAGTGGGATCCGTTCATGATGCCGGTCATCACCGAGAAGGGCGGAATCGTGAAGTTCCAGGATCTGGTCGAGGGCAAGACGCTCACCGAGCAGACCGACGAAGCGACCGGAATCGCCCAGCGCGTGGTCACCGAATATCGCGGCTCCGCTCGCTCGAAGGAGGATCTGCGTCCGCGCATCACCCTCCTCGACGAGGAGAGCGGCGAGGCGGCCCGCTACATGCTTGCGCCGGGCGCGATGCTGTCGGTCGAGGAAGGCCAGCGGGTCGAGGGCGGCGAGGTTCTCGCCCGTGTGTCCCGCGAGGCGGCCAAGACGCGCGACATCACCGGCGGTCTGCCGCGGGTGGCGGAGCTGTTCGAGGCGCGCAAGCCCAAGGAGAATGCGATCATCGCCAAGGTCTCCGGCCGGGTCGCTTTCGGCAAGGACTATAAGGCCAAGCGCAAGATCGCGATCATCCCCGAGGATGGCGGCGAGCCGGTCGAGTATCTGGTGCCCAAGTCCAAGGTCATCGACGTGCAGGAGGGCGATTTCGTCAAGCGCGGCGACAATCTGATCGGCGGAAGCCCCGATCCGCACGACATCCTCGAGGTGCTCGGCGTCGTGGCCCTGGCGGAATATCTCGTCTCGGAGATCCAGGAAGTCTACCGGCTCCAGGGCGTGAAGATCAACGACAAGCACATCGAGGTGATCGTCCGCCAGATGCTCCAGAAGGTCGAGATCACGGAGAGCGGGGATTCGACCCTTCTCGCCGGCGAGCAGATCGACCTTCAGGAGATGAACGAGATCAACGCCAAGCTGAAGCAGGGCAAGAAGCGCCTGGCCGAAGGCAAGCCGGTGCTTCTCGGGATCACCAAGGCGTCGCTTCAGACCCGCAGCTTCATCTCGGCCGCCTCCTTCCAGGAGACGACCCGGGTGCTTACCGAGGCTTCGGTGCAGGGCAAGATCGACACGTTGGACGGCCTCAAGGAGAATGTCATCGTCGGCCGCCTCATCCCGGCGGGTACCGGCGCCGGCATGAACCGGATGCGGATCGCCGCCACCAGCCGCGACGCGGCGCTTCGCGCCCAGCACCGCAAGCTGCAGGAGTCGCTGATCGCGGCCAATTCGGCGGCGGAAGAGCATGCGGCCGAGCTGGCCCAGGGCCCCGAAGCGGCGATCGGCGACGATCCGCTCGCGGCGGTGCAGGCCGAAGGCCATGGCACCGACGCGGATGCCGGCGAGTATCTGCAGAGCTGATCCTCGTCGCCCCAGCGAAGGCTGGGGCCCCGGCGGGTGAAGGGCGCCAGTGCCTTTCACCCACCGGGATCCCGGCCTTCGCCGGGATGACGAGAATGACAAGGCGCCCGCCGGAGCGATCCGGCGGGCGTTTTGCTTCCACCGTCATTGCGAGCGCAGCGAAGCAATCCAGTGGCTCCGACGCCGAGCTGGATTGCTTCGTCGCTTCGCTCCTCGCAATGACGATTGCCCCTTCCGAAACCGGGGGCTAGCTCTTCCTCAGCTTATCGGAGGGCTCCAATGCACAATCGGATCGGTCTCACTCTTCTCGCGAGCGTCGCGCTCGTCACCCTGACCGGCGCCGCCCCGGACCCGCAGACGCGCTCGCTCGACGCCTTCCTCGCCGCCACCCATCTCAACCCGAAAAGCCCGGCCGAATTCGCCGCCGCCTGCGACGCCTATCTCGCCCGGGCCGCGGCGATTCGAGCCGACCTCGAGAACGAGAAAGGCCCTGGCTGGATCGACGTCACCTTCAGGAAGTTCGACAATCTCAACTACGTGCTCGGCGCGGCGTCCGGCGACGCCGGGGTCGTGACCCAGACCAACCTCGATGCCGCCACCCGCGATGCCGGGCGCGCCTGCACCCAGAAGATCGAGGCGCTTGCCACCGAAATCTCCCTGTCGCGGCCGATTTACGCCCGGCTCAAGGCTATCCACGTCAAGGGAGCGCCGGCCGAGACCCGCTTCGTGATCGAGCGCGCCATCTCTCAATATGACAGGGCAGGGGTCGGCGCGGACGAAGCCACACGGGCGAAGATCAAGGCGCTGCAGGACCGGATCAGCCAGAACAGCATCGCCTTCGAGCGCAACATCGCGGACGGCCGCAAGGAAGTCGCCGCGACCCCGGCGGAACTGGCGGGCCTTCCCGCCGACTATATCGCCGCCCACAAACCCGGCCCCGACGGGAAGGTGCGCATCAGCACCGACTATCCCGACCTCGGGCCGGTCATGTCCTATGCAGCCGACGAGGGGCTTCGGCGCCGCCTTTTCGAGGCGAACCTCACCCGCGCCTATCCGGCCAATGACGAATTGCTGCGCAAGATCTTCGCCGACCGTGCCGAGCTGGCCCGGCTCCTCGGGCGGCCGAATTACGCCACGCTGATCACCGAGGACAAGATGATCGGATCGCCCTCCAATGCGGGCAAGTTCCTCGACGACATCGCGGCGGTGGTGAACGCCCCGGCGCGCCGCGACCTGGCCAAGATGCTGGCTCGGCTGAAGGCGAGCGACCCCAAGGCGACGTCGGTGCCGGCGTGGAGCACCTCCTATCTCTCGCAGTTGATCCGAAAGGAACAATATGCGGTCGATCCCCAGGAGGTCCGCCAATATTTCGCCTACGATAACGTCCGCGACGGAATCCTCCGGCTCACCCAGGACCTGTTCAAGGTCCAGATCCGCAAATGGGAGACACCGCTCTGGGCGCCCGGAGTCGAGGCCTATGAGATGCTCGACGGCGGCAAGGTGATCGGCCGCTTCTACATGGACAACCATCCGCGCGACGGCAAATACACCCACGCCAACGTCATTCCGATCCGCACCGGCCTGACCGACCGGACGGTGCCGGTGGGGATCCTCGTTTGCAACTTCCCGGCGGGCGACCACAAGACCGGGCTGATGGAGCATCGCGACGTCGAGACGTTCCTTCATGAATTCGGCCATTTGCTTCACCTGATCTTCGCCGGGCGGCAGCAATGGGCTCAGCAGGGCCCGTTCGGGCTGGAGTGGGACTTCGTCGAGGCGCCGTCGCAGATGCTCGAAAACTGGGTCTGGGATTACGAGACCCTGAAGAGCTTCGCGGTCAACGCCAAGGGCGAGCCGATCCCGCGGCCTTTGGTCGAGCGGATGAACCGGGCACGCGGCTTTACCGAGGCGTTCGGCGACGCGCGCCAGCTCGGCCTCTCCGCGGCCTCGCTCGCCTACCACCAGTCGCCGCCGGGGGAATCGGACCTGACCGGAATCTACCGAACCGCCTACGACCGCTATTCACCCGTCCCGCTGCCTGCGAGCGTTCATCCGCAGGCTTCGTTCGGCCACCTCACCGGCTATTCGGCCATCTACTATACCTACATGTGGTCGAAGACTATCTCGAGCGACCTGTTCACGCGGTTCGAGCAGGAGGGGCTTCGCAACCCGGAGACGGCGCGCCGCTATCGCGAAAGGGTGCTCGCGCCGGGCTCGTCCAAGCCCGCCGCGACCCTGGTCTCCGACTTCCTCGGGCGACCGCTCAGCCTCGACGCCTACCGGGCGCGGCTGGCGAAGGGCGAGTAGGTGGACGCGAGACTCGCCTTCACCCTGCTCCTCGTCGCGCTGATGATCCTGCCGGCGGTCGCGGTCGCCGGCTACAGGTTCAGGCGGGCGCTGAGGGAGCGGGACCGGGAGAACTCCCCTCCCTGAAGGGAGGGGAGTTAGAAAGCGGAGGCGGTCAGCTCGGTATCCGAGTGCCGCCACGCCTGCGTGAATTGCGCCTTCACCGCTTCCGCTTTCTTCCCCTGCGCTTCCAGCGCCCGCGCCAGGCCGTCGAGGGCCCAGCCGTTGTTCGGATTGCGCCGCAGATCCTCCCGGTAGACCGCCTCCGCCTCCGCCGGCCGCTTCGCCTGGAGCAGGACCGCACCCAGCAGGTGCCGTACCGGAAAGAATTCGTCCGACGGCTCGTTGTAGGCAAGCTTGTCCTCCTTCGTCACGGCCTCGCGCAGAGCGATACGGGCCGCGCCCAGCTGCCCCTCCGCGAGCGCGATCCGCGCCTTCGCCTTGAGCGCGCCGATCTCGTAGAGCGGCCTGGCGGCGTTCTGGCCCTGAGTCGCGTCGGCGGGCACCGCGGCGATCGCCCGATCGAGCTCCGGCAGCAGCGCCCTGGCCTCCGTTATCCGGCCCTTCGCGGCCAGCGCCGTCGCCCGCGCCTGGAGCCAGGCGATGGTGAGACCGGCGAGCTTCGGGTTCGGCGCCGGCTCGGCCAGGATGTCGTCCCAAAGGCCGAAACGGGCCATGCCGTCGTAGAGATAGCCGATCGACCAATCGAGCCCGGGCATGGCGAGCAGCATCGCGTCCGGCACCGCCGCCCGAGCGTCGCGGAGGGCCTTCACGGTCTCCGCCCGCCGCCCTTCCATCGCCGCCGAATAAGCGAGGAACTGGTAATTGTGGATGAGGTACATGGGGTAGTAATCGGGTGCGGACGTCAGCCTCAGATAGGCGACGTCGGCGGCCGCGCCTTTCCTGTTGGCCTCGGCCGATTCCTCGTAGCGCCCGACCCGCTGATAGATGTGCGCCGGCATGTGCTCGAGATGGCCGGCCGCCGGCATCATGCCGACAAGAGCGTCGGCGGACGGAACCGCCCGCGCCGGGTCGAGCGAGGCCTCGACCGCGTGGATCCAATAATGGTTGGCGCCGGGATGCTTCGGGTCCTTCGCCAGCACCTTCTGCAAGGCCGTGAGGATGGCCGGCGTGCCCGGTCCGGGCTTGCCGTCGGCGCTCCACAATTTCCACGGATTGGTGTTCATCAGCCCTTCGGCGAGCAGGGTCTGGACGTCCATGTCGCCGGGGAAGCGGCGGGCCACGTCCTCCATCGCGGTGACGTAGCCGGCGAGGAGGGGTGCGCTGTTCGACGGGTCGAGCGGCTTGGGACCGTCGAAACGCCTGGCCAGGGCCGCGATCAGCGCCTGTTCGACCGGCGTGGCCGCGGCGGCATTCGCCTGCGCCTTGCCGAGTGCCTCCCAGCCGGCACGGGCGCGCGGCTCGGCCATCAGCGGCATGTTGTAATTGGGCCCGAGGGTGAGGGCGACGCCCCAATAGCAGGAGGCGCATTTGGGATCGATCTCGGCCGCTTTGGCAAAGGAGCGAGTCGCCTCGTCATGGTTGAACGCCCAGACGAAGCGCATGCCCTGGTCGAAATAGCTTTGCGCTTCGGGCGACGCGGTGGTGATCTTGCGGTGGAAGGTGCCGAGCCCGCCGAACAGCTGGGCGCCTTTGGCCCAGTCGGCGACGGAGGCGCGCGGCGGCGGGGCATGAGCCTCATGCTGGGCGAAAACGGGCCCGGCGAGCGCCAAAGCGGCGAGCGGAAGAAGGCGGACGAGGTTCATCACTGTACCCCCATTTGCAGCGCTGAAGCTCGAATGCAGCTTCGGCGGGCCTCAACTATATCGTCATTCCCGCGAAAGCGGGAATCCAGTTCTGCCGCCGGACTGGATTCCCGCTTTCGCGGGAATGACGGGGAGGGGGACGCAGGTTGGCCTCGCACTTCGCACGCGCTACGGACCCCGACATGGATGCCACCGGCCTTCGCATCGCTTTGTTCAGCGGCAACTACAATTACATACGCGACGGGGCGAACCAGGCGCTGAACCGGCTGGTCGAATATCTGCTCCGGCAGGGGGCGGCGGTCCGGATCTATTCGCCGACGGTGGCGGAGCCGGCCTTTCCGCCCAACGGGGAGGTCGTGCACATTCCCAGCCTGTCGATCCCCCGGCGCAAGGAATACAAATTCCCGATCAGGCTCCCCGGGCGGGTGAGGCGCGACCTGAAAGCGTTCAAGCCGAACATCTTCCACGTCGCCAGCCCCGACGTGCTCGGCCACCGCGCCGTGACCCTCGCGCGTCGGATGGAGATTCCCGCCGTCGCCTCGGTCCATACCCGCTTCGAGACCTATTTCCGCTATTACGGGCTCGCTTTCCTGGAGCCGGTCATGGAAGCGATATTGCGCCGCTTCTACCGGCGCTGCGACGCCATCTTCGCGCCGTCGGATTCGATGGCTCAGCTGCTTCGCGAGCAGAGGATGAGCTACAATGTCGGAATCTGGACCCGAGGGATCGACCGCGACATCTTCCATCCGGGCCAGCGCGCGCTCGACTGGCGGCGCGGGCTGGGAATCGGCGACGACGAGCCGGTGATCGGCTTCGTCGGCCGGCTGGTGATGGAGAAAGGGCTCGACGTCTTCGCCGAGACGATGGACTGCCTCGAGCGCCGCCGGGTTCCGCACAAGGTGCTCGTCGTCGGCGAGGGGCCGGCGAAGGAATGGTTCGAGCGTCGGCTTCCCGACGCGCTTTTCGCGGGCTTCCAGCAGGGCGCCGATCTCGGCCGCGCCGTCGCGTCGATGGACATGTTGTTCAACCCTTCGGTGACCGAGACCTTCGGCAACGTGACTCTCGAGGCGATGGCGGCCGGGCTGCCGGTGGTGGCGGCGATCGCCACCGGCAGCCAGAGCCTGGTCGAGGACGGAGTCACCGGCCGACTCGTCCGAGCCGGAGCGATCGACGGCTTCGCCGCCGCGCTCGAGGCTTATTGCCGCGATCCGGACCTCCGCCGGGCGGCGGGCCGGGCCGGCTGCGAGGCCAGCCGCCGCTATGGCTGGGACGAGGTCAACCAGGCCCTGGTCGATTCCTATATCCGGGTCATCCGCCAGCGCGAGGGCGGGGCGCGGCCGCCGCTGCGCAGCCCGGTGCCTTGAACTCGATCCTCCCCGGCATTTGCCGGGGAGGGGGACCATGCGGAGCATGGTGGAGGGGTTCTTTTCGGACTCCGTAGAACCCCTCCACCGCGCTTCGCGCGGTCCCCCCCCGAGAAATCTCGGGGAGGAATTAAGAGCGCTGGGCAAGCCACACATTGGACTCGCCGCAGTCCGGATCGCGCAGCTTGTGCTCGACGACGGCGAAGCCGTTGTCGGCGAGCAGGCGCCGATATTCGGCGGGATCGAGGCTGGCATGATAGAGGGGTTCGCCCCGCCACTCGCCGATCCGCTCGCCCTCTTCCTCGCCGCTGGTGAACATCAAGGCGGCGCCCGGACCGGCATGAGCGGCGAAGCGGGCGAACATCGGTCGCTGATCCTCCTGCCTCAGATGAAAGACGCTGTGCCAGGCGATCAGCCCGTCGAAGCGCTCGCCCAGGGCGAGCTCGCGCATGTCGGCGGCCTTCCAGGCGTGGTTCGGGAAACGCTCCCGCGCCATGGCGACGAGCGAGGGCGAGGAGTCGATCCCGGTAACTCGAAAGCCGCGGCCGATCAGCCAGGCCGCGATCGGCTCGCCCATGCCGCAGCCTATGTCGAGCACCCGGCCCCCTTCGGGCAGCAAGGCGGCGAAACGCTCAAGCCACGCGCGCTCGTGCAGGTCGCGGCCGCGCTGGCGATCCCAGGCGGCGGCATTCTCCTCGTAAAGGCCGATGATGCGCTCGTGCATATCCCCTCCGGAACGCGGCTCCTTCCGGGAGGTTCTAAGCCGCAGGAGGCAGGATGGCGGATTTCGCCGCCGAGCGCGAGATGATGGTCCGGCGGCAGATTGCCGGCCGCGGAATCGAAGGGGCTCGGCTCCTCGACGCTTTGCGGACGGTGCCGCGCGAATGCTTCGTTCCGGAAGAAATGCGCGAATTCGCCTATGAGGACGGTCCGCTTCCGATCGAGGCCGGGCAGACCATCTCCCAGCCCTATATCGTCGCCCTGATGATCGCGGCGGCCGAGGTCGCGCCGGGCGACAAGGTGCTCGAGATCGGTGCCGGTTCCGGCTACGCCGCGGCGGTGACGAGCCGGCTCGCCGACCGGGTGATCGCCGTCGAGCGCCACGGCGAGCTGGCCGAGCTGGCGCGGGGGCGCATGGAGCGGCTCGGCTACGACAATGTCCGGATCCTGGAAGGGGACGGCACCGGCGGCCTGCCCGCCGAAGCCCCGTTCGAGGCCATCTTGTGCGCCGCGAGCGGCAGCCACGTGCCCGATGCGCTTCGCCGCCAGCTTTCGGTCGGGGGCATATTGGTGATGCCGGTGGGCGAGCCGAACGCCGTCCAGACCCTGATCAAGGTCACCCGCCGGAGCGAGGAGGATTTCCATGAGGAAGATCTCGGGCCGGTGCGCTTCGTGCCCCTGATCGGCGCTCATGGCTGGGCCGATCCCGAAGGAGAGGAAAAGATGCCGGCCCCCCGGCTGATCGCCGCCGCGGCGGAAAAGCTGCCGGAGCCGGACGACCCCGCTTTCGCCGACGCCTTCGACCGCTTCGCGGAGGCACGGGTCGTCCTGCTCGGAGAGGCGAGCCACGGCACGTCCGAATATTACCGGGCCCGGGCCGCGATCACCCGGCGGCTGGTCGAGCGGCACGGTTTCAACATCGTCGCGGTCGAGGCCGACTGGCCCGACGCCGCCAGCATCGACCGCTACGTCCGCCACCGGCCGCGCCGGGAGGGGGAGGACGCAGCCTTCGAGCGCTTCCCCACCTGGATGTGGCGCAACACCGACGTCGATGCCTTCGTCGGCTGGCTCCGCGACCATAATCGGAACCGTGCCCATGAGGAGATGACCGGTTTTTACGGCCTCGACCTCTACAATCTCGGCGCTTCGATCCGGGCCGTGATCGATTTCCTCGACCAGGCCGATCCGGAAGCGGCGAAGCTGGCGCGCGAGCGCTACGGCTGCCTCCAGCCCTGGAGCCGCGACCCCGCCGCCTACGGCCGGATGGCGGTGACCCAGGGCTTCGCCTTCTGCGAGGTCGGGGCGGTCCAGATGCTCAAGGACTTGATGAAGCGGCGAATGGACTGCCTGGGCCCCGAATGCGACGAATGGCTCGACGCCGCCGCCAATGCCCGGCTGATCAAGAATGCCGAGCAATATTACAGGGTGATGTATTACGGCTCGGCCGAGAGCTGGAATCTGCGCGACACCCATATGTTCGAGACCTTGTGCCAGCTGCTCGAAGCGAAGGGTCCCGATTCCAAGGCGGTGGTCTGGGCCCATAACAGCCATATCGGCAATGCCGCCCACACCGAGATGGGCCAGGTGCGCGAGGAGCTCAACATCGGCCAGCTGGTCAAGGAAAGGTTCGGGGTTGAGGCGCGGCTGATCGGCTTCGGGACCCACGCCGGCACGGTCGCGGCGGCGACCGACTGGGACGAGCCGATGGAGGTCAAGGCGGTGCGCCCCTCGCTGCCCGGGAGCTACGAGCGGCTCTGCCACGACAGCGGCGTCCCCCGCTTCCTGCTCGACCTTCGCGAAGGGAAGAATGAGGCGGCCGTCGAGGCTTTGCTCGAGCCTCGGCTGGAGCGCTTCATCGGAGTCATCTACCGGCCGGAGACCGAGCGCTGGAGCCATTATTCCGAAGCGGTCCTGCCCAACCAGTTCGACGCCTGGGTGTGGTTCGACGAGACCGGGGCGGTGTCTCCGCTCGGCGAGGAGCCTCGGGACGGCGAGGACGAGACCTACCCGTTTGGGCTGTAATCGGGGAGGGGCGAGGCGGTAGCACGAACGAGCCGTCATCCGGCGAAAGCCGGGACCTCATGGAGACCGCTGAGACTTCTTGTCCTGAGGTCCCGGCTTTCGCCGGGATGACGGGCAAAGGGGTTTCATTCCACCCCTCCGGCCCCCAAGTGGCTGCCGATGCAACCCGACCTCGCCATCCTCTACGAGCATCCGACCTGGTTCGAGCCCCTGTTCTCGGCGCTGGAGCGGCGCGGCCTGAGCTACGAGGCGATCCGGCTTTCCGATCACAGCTTCGATCCGGCCTCGAGCCAAATCCCGGCCCCCGTCGTCCTCAGCCGGGTGGCGATGTCGAGCTTCCTTCGCGAGGCCGAGCACGGAATCTTCTACGCCGAGAGCCTGCTCGCCCATTGGGCGGCGAATGGCGCTCGGGTGCTGAACGGGGCCGACGTGATCGCGGTCGACAGCTCCAAGGCGCGGCAGCTCTCGCTGATCGCGCGGCTCGGCTACGCGGTGCCGGAGACCCGGGTGGTCCATCGCCGCGAGGATCTGCTCGCCGCCGCCCGGACGATGGGCTGGCCGCTGCTGGTCAAGGCGAATATCGGCGGCTCCGGCGCCGGCATCGTCCGCTACCGGAATGAGGACGAGCTGGCGGCCTCGATCCTCGACGGGACCGTTCCGGAAAGCGTCGACGGCGTCCTTCTCGTCCAGGATCATGTGCCCGCCCGCGGCGGGACGATCGTCCGAGCCGAGACTCTGGGCGGCAAGTTCCTCTACGCGATCGGGGTGGAGACCGGCGGCGACAGCTTCGACCTGTGCCCGGCCGACGCCTGCCTCGCTTCGCCCGGGCGGGCGGCGGTTCGGATGACCGCCGTGGCTCCTCCACCCGAGTTGGTCGAGGCGTCGGAACGGATCGCCCGAGCGGCCCGGCTCGACGTCGGCGGGGTAGAATATCTGATCGACGACCGCGACGGGATGGCCCGCTTCTACGACATCAATGCGCTGTCGAACTTCGTCGCGAAGCCGCTGGACGTGCTCGGCTGGGACCCGCACGAGCGGCTCGTCGATTTCCTCGAAGCTGCCATCCGGGAGTGCAGGTGATGCGGTTCGGTTACTGGATGCCGGTCTTCGGCGGCTGGCTTCGCAACGTCGAGGACGAGGGGATGGAGGCGAGCTGGGACTATGTCCGCCGGCTCACCCTGAGAAGCGAGGAGACGGGCTGGGACCTGAGCCTGATCGCGGAGTTGAACCTCAACGACATCAAGGGCGTCGAGGCGCCCGCGCTCGACGCCTGGTCGACGGCGGCAGCGCTGGCGGCGGTGACGGAGCGGATCGAGCTGATGGTGGCGGTCCGGCCCAATTTCCACCAGCCGGCCCTCTTCGCCAAGCAGGCCGCGAACATCGACAATATCAGCGGCGGCCGCCTCTCGCTCAACGTCGTCTCCTCCTGGTGGGCGGACGAGGCGACCCAATACGGCCTCCAGTTCGACCAGCATGACGACCGCTACCAGCGGACCCGGGAATGGCTGGACGTGGTCGACGGGCTGTGGACTCAAAAGCGCTTCAGCTACGAGGGCGAGCGCTACCGCCTGAGGGAGGCGATCTGCGAGCCCAAGCCGGTGAGGAAGCCGAGGCCGACCCTCTATGCCGGCGGCGAGAGCGAGGCGGCCAAGACGATGATCGCAGGCCAGTGCGACGCCTATGTGATGCATGGCGATCCGGTCGAGGCGGTCCGGCCGAAGATCGCGGACATGGCGGCCCGGCGCGAGCGGGCCGGCAAGCCGGGGATGCGCTACGGCATGGCCGCTTATGCGATCGTCCGCGACAGCGAGGCCGAGGCGACGAGGGAGCTGGAGCGGATCACCGCTTTGCCGCCGAAGCCGCCCAAGGGCTTCGACAATTTCGACCAGTGGCTGTCGGGCACCCGGCTCGAGCGTGAATTGAAGCTCCAGGAATATTCGGTCTCGAACCGTGGCCTGAGGCCCAATCTGGTCGGAACGCCCGAGCAATTGCGCGAGCGGATCGAGGCCTATGAAGCCGCCGGGCTCGACCTGCTGCTTCTGCAGATGAGCCCCCAGGCGGAGGAGATGGACCGCTTCGCCGACCAGGTCATCGCGCCGATGAAGGCATAGCAGGACCGTCATTGCGAGCGTAGCTTCGTCGCTGCGCTCCTCGCAATGACGGGGGAGAGAAGGAACGACCGATGTCCGAAGTCAGGAACAACGAAGCGGAGCACCAATATGAGCTGGAGGTGGAAGGCCGGCTCGCGCTCGCCGCTTACCGGCTTCGGGACGGGCGGATCACCTTCACCCATACCGAGGTGCCGGATGCCCTGGAGGGGCGGGGGATCGGCTCGAAGCTCATCAAGGCGGCGCTCGACGACGCCCGCGCGCTCGGGCTGAAGGTGGTCCCGACCTGCCCCTTCGTGAAGCGATATATGGACAAGCACCCGGAGGTGCAGGACCTGCTGGCCTGACCGTCATCCCGGCGAAAGCCGGGACCTCGGGACAAGAAGGCTCGGCGGTCTCCCCGAGATCCCGGCTTTCGCCGGGATGACGATTAAAACGCCGACCGCACCCCCACCACAACGCCCTTCGACTCCGGATCGTCCCCCGCCTCGCGGGTCATCCGGGCGGTTCGGCCGAGGTCGCGCGACCAGCTGAGGCCGACATAGGGGGCGAAGGCCTCCTTGATCTCGTAGCGCAGTCGAAGGCCCGCTTCGGCATAGCCAAGCCCGCGGCCGAGGCCGAGCTCGGGCACGTCCTCGCCATATAGATCCAGCTCGGCGCTCGGCTGGAGGACGAGCGGCCCGGCCAGCGGCTGATTGTAATAGCCGGCGAGCCTGACGCTGGTCTCGCCTTTCGTCGATGCATAGCCCCAGGCCCCAAGCCACAAGGTCTCGTCATCATATTGGGCGCCGACAACGCCGTAGACGCGGGTCGGCCGGGGGCGGGCGTCGTAGCGCAGTCCGGCATTGAGGTCGACCGGCCCGCCGCCGAGGTTGCGACTGTAAAGCGCATTGAGCTCGACATAGTCAGGGCCGCCCCACGCCGGACCGTCGCCGCTGGTCCCAAGCCAGAGCCGGTGGCGGTCGCCGCCGATCAGCGCCGAGAAATCCCAGGCATAGCCGTCCTGCCCGTCCTGCGCGGCATATTCGAACCGGTCGAGCAGGCCCCATTGAAGCCATTTCCTGCGCCTGGGCGGCGGAGCGGTCGGGTCGGCCGGAGTGTCGGGCGCGTCGACCACCTGATAAGCGAGCCGCTGCGGCTCGGCGAGCCTGTCGTCGGAAACCGGCCGATAGTCGAGGCGCTGCGCGGCGGCGGGTGCCGAGCCGGCGAGCAGGAGGAGGAGGAGCGGGGTGCGCATGGCCCGCCGTCATAAAGGCGCCGGGTTAAAACGGGCTTAGGCAGGACCCGTCATCCCGGCGAAAGCCGGGACCTCAGGACGAGCAGTCTCGGCGGGTCTCCCCGAGGTCCCGGCTTTCGCCGGGATGACGAAGCTAAAGCGAATAGCCGCCGTCGCTGACCAGGCAGGCGCCGGTCATGAAGGCGGCCTCCTCGGAGAGGAGGAAGGCGATCTGGGCCGCGATCTCCTCCGGCTTGCCGAAGCGGGCGAGCGGGCTGTTCGCCGCCATCGCCTTGAACGCCTCCGCCTTGCCCTTGCGCTCGACCAGATCGGTGAAGAAGGGCACGCCTTCCCAGATCGGGGTCTCGACTCCCCCCGGGGCGATCGAATTGACCCGGATACCCAGCGGCGCGCCCTCCTTGGCCGCGATCCGGGCGAGGTGGATCACCGCCGCCTTGGACGCGCCGTAGGCGGCGATCCCCGGCTCGGCCTTCACGCCGGCCACCGACGCGGTGAGGACAATGGACCCGCCCGTGTCGCGCATCGCCTTCATCGCCGCCTGGAGGGTGAGGAAGGCGCCGTCGAGGTTGATCGACATGACCTGGCGCCAGTCGGCGAAGCTCGTCTCGGCGATCGGCCCGCCCGCGCCGATGCCCGCATTGACCACCGCATGGGTGAGGCCGGTCAGGTCCTCGCGCTCCCACAGCCTCTCGTCGGCGACGTCGCCGATCCGGATCTGGCGCTCGCAGGGAAGCGTGAAGGCGAAGTCGCGGAGCTTGTCCTCGTCCCGATCCATCAGGATCAGCTTGCGCGCACCGGCCTCGGCGAGCCGGGTGGCGGTGGCGGCGCCGATCCCGGAGGCAGCGCCGGTGATGAGGATGATGGCTTGGGTGAAGTCGGGCATGAGGGGAGACTAGCCGCTCCGTCATCCCGGCGAAAGCCGGGACCTCGTCGGGACCCGCGGAGCCCATTCTCCCTGGGGTCCCGGCTTTCGCCGGGATGACGGCTCGTTTCCGTCGTTCAGGCAACCTCGCCGATGCCGAGCTCGCCGAGCTTCCTGTACAATGTCGATCGACCGATCCCGAGCCGGCGCGCCACTTCGGTCATCCGGCCGCGATAATGGCCGATGGCGAGGCGGATGACGTCGGCCTCGATCGCGTCCAGCGGGCGAAGGTTGCCGTCGGGGTCGTAGAGGGTGATCCCGGGGCCGTTGGACAAAGCCGCCTGCTGGGAGGCGCCGTTGAGGGCCGGGCGATGATAGTCGCTGGCACGGCGCGAGAGGGTCGATTCCTGGGCGATCTGCGGGAAGTCGGTGGCGGTGAGCGCATTGCCGTCGCACAGCACCGCGGCCCGGAAGAGGGCGTTCTGGAGCTGGCGGACGTTGCCGGGCCAGCCGTAGCGCATCAGCACTTCCAGGCCGTCGTCGGTGATCGAGAGATGCCGCATGCCCGGCTGCTCGGCGATCCGGGCGAGCAGGTGGCGGGCGAGCGGCGGGATGTCGCTGGCGCGATCCCTGAGAGGGGGGATCGGCACATGGACGACGTTGAGACGGTAATAGAGATCCTCGCGGAATCGGCCGCGGGCGACTTCCTCGGCGAGACGCCGGTTGGTCGCCGCGATGATCCTGACGTCGACCATGTGGATGGCGCGCCCGCCGATGCGCTGGATCTCGCCGGTCTCGAGCGCTCGAAGCAATTTGACCTGGGTTTCGAGCGGAAGCTCGCCGACCTCGTCGAGGAACAGGGTCGAGCCGTCGGCATCCTCGAAGCGGCCGACATGGCGGTCGAAGGCGCCGGTGAAGGCGCCCTTCTCATGGCCGAACAGCACCGATTCGACGAGATTTTCCGGAATGGCCCCGCAATTGACCGTGATCATCGGCTTGCGGCCGCGCGGGGAGGCGGTGTGGATCGCCTGGGCGATCACTTCCTTGCCCGAGCCGCTCTCGCCCTCGATCAGGACCGAGACCCGGGCCCGGGCGGCCTTGGCGGCGACGGCGAGGGCCGAGCGAAAGGGCGGCGCCGAGCCGACGATCTCCTCGAAGGCGAGGGGCCGGTTGGAAATCTTCTCGGAGAGCGGGCGAAGCTCGCCGCCGCCGCGCTGGCGCCGGTCGGTCGCCGCGTTCAGAGCCGCGAGCAGGCTGTCGGGCGCGATCGGCTTGACCAGGAAATCGTGGGCGCCGGCGCGCATCGCCTCGACCGCGACCGCGACCGAGGTCTGGGCGGTCATGACGAGCAGCGGCAGATCGGGGCGAAGCGCCCTGATCTGCTCGATGACTCCGGTGCCGTCCGGGCCGGGCAGCCAATGGTCGAGGAGGATGGCGTCGACCGGCGGTCCGTCGACGTCGGTGAGGATCTTCGCGGCGGCGTCGACGTCGGGCGCGCCCCGCACCCACCAGCCGGCGCGGGCGCCGATGGCGGTGACGAGACGCCGCTGGGCGGGCTCGTCGTCGATCAGCAGCAGGCATCGCGTCGGGTCCGGCCGCATCTTCACTCCCCATGGGCTCCGTGAAGCGATGTCTAGCGGGCGCAGGTAAAGTTCGGCTTAATCAGGGCTTCAACGGTCGCCGGTCCGGCGCTAGGGTCCGGACCCAGTACTGGCAATGGCCAGGATCGCCAGAAGGGCACCGGCAAGGAGGCGTGCGAAGGGCGGGCTGGTTGCCCGCACAAGCGCTCCGACGTAGCCGGTGCCCTTCTCCGGGCGACCGCCCTTCGGCTGGCTGCTTGCAGCAGCCGCTCAGGGTAAACTGCGCCTTCGGCGCAGCGGCGGGGCGGAGAGGCGGCCATGGCGTCGTCGCTCGTCGGTCACGATGCGATCAGCATCGCTCCCTCGCTCGCTCCTAGCCCTGACCGCCTCTCCGCCCCGTCATGGCCGTTGCCAGTATTGGGTCCGGACCCTAGAAGGGCGCCCGGCCACGAACAGGGAAACGGGAAATATGGCGGCGGAAGGCGAGATCGAGAAGGAAGCCATCGTCCACAGGAAGGGCTATGAGGGTTTCATATTCCTGATGAAATGGGGCGCGATCATCTCCATCGTCCTCGGCTTCATCGTCATCCTGCTCATCCGCGAATAGCAAAGCGGTGAAGCTGGCGATCCTGAAGGAGACGGCGGACGCCGAGCGCAGGGTCGCGGCGACTCCCGAGACGGTCAGGAAGTTCATCGCGCTCGGGGCCGAGGTCGCGGTCGAAGCGGGGGCCGGACTCGCCGCGTCCATCGCCGACTCGGACTATGAAGCCGGCGGTGCCGCGGTAGGCCCGAGCGAAGCCACGCTGGCGGGCGCCGACGCGATCCTCGGGGTTCAGGGGCCCGATTCGGCTTCGCTCCGGGGCGCGAAGCCGGGCGCGCTGGTGGTGGCGATGCTCGATCCTTTCCGGCAGCGCGACCGGATCGACGCTTATGCCGCCGCGGGCCTCGAGGCTCTGGCGATGGAGCTGATGCCGCGCATCACCCGGGCCCAGTCGATGGACGTTCTTTCCAGCCAGGCCAATCTCGCCGGCTACAAGGCGGTGCTCGACGCGGCGTTCGAATATGGCCGCGCCTTCCCGATGATGATGACCGCCGCGGGCACGATCCCGGCCGCCAGGGTCTTCGTCATGGGCGTCGGGGTCGCCGGACTTCAGGCGATCGCCACCGCCCGCCGTCTGGGCGCGATCGTCTCGGCGACCGACGTGCGCGCGGCGACCCGGGAGCAGATCGAGAGCCTCGGCGCCAAGGCGATCTTCGTCGAGAAGGTGGCGGGGATCGAAGGGGAGGGCGCCGGCGGCTACGCGACCGAGATGTCCGAGGACTATAAAGCGGCGCAGGCCGAGCTCGTCTCCGGCCATATCGCCAAGCAGGACATCGTCATCACCACCGCGCTCATCCCGGGCCGGCCGGCGCCGCGGCTGATCTCGGACTCGCAGCTCGCCTCGATGCGGCCGGGCAGCGTCGTCGTCGATCTCGCCGTCGAGCAGGGGGGCAATGTCGAGGGCTCGGCGCCCGGCGAGGTGGCGGAGCGCCACGGAGTCCGGATCGTGGGCCACCGCAACGTCCCTTCGCGGCTCGCCGCCGACGCCTCGGCGCTCTACGCCCGCAACCTCTACAATTTCCTCTCGGCCTTCTGGGACAAGGAGGCCGGGCGGCCGGTCTTCCCGGACGAGGACGAGATTGTCAAAGGCGTCCGCCTGACCCAAAGCGGGAAGATCGTCCACGAGCGCCTGCTCGGCTGAGCCCGTCATCCCGGCGAAAGCCGGGACCTCAGGTCGGAAATCTCGGCGGGCCTCCCCGAGATCCCGGCTTCCGCCGGGATGACGGGATTGGCCGCCGGCATCGGGAAAAAACCCGCTTTCGATCCCGCGCTTACCGTTGACAGCGCGCCGCGGCGACCCTATCTCGCGCTCATCCCGATAACCGGTCGTCCGGCGGCGCTTTCGTGCGCTCGTCGGCTGTCGCTGTTTAAGGGCCCATCGACGCGTCGAGATGGGGCGGCAGCCATCCCGCCCTGTGGAGCAGGAGAAGAAATTTATGGCTCGTATTGCTGGGGTTAACATCCCGACCAACAAGCGCGTGGAGATCGCGCTCACCTATATTCACGGCATCGGGCGGACCAAGGCGAAGCAGATCGCCGAGAAATTGGGAATCGCCCCCGAGCGCCGGGTCCAGGACCTTTCCGACCAGGAAGTGCTCCAGATCCGCGAGACGATCGACGCCGACTACCAGGTCGAGGGCGATCTTCGCCGCGAAGTCGCGATGAACATCAAGCGCCTGATGGACCTCGCGTCCTACCGGGGCCTTCGCCACCGCAAGGGCCTCCCGGTCCGCGGCCAGCGCACCCACACCAACGCCCGCACCCGCAAGGGCAAGGCCAAGCCGATCGCCGGCAAGAAGAAATAAGGACCGGACGACATGGCACAGGCACCGCAGCGCCTCCGCAGGCGCGAACGCAAGAACATCACCGCCGGCGTGGCGCACGTCAACGCCAGCTTCAACAACACGATGATCACCATCACCGACGCCCAGGGCAACGCCATCGCGTGGTCGAGCGCGGGCATGATGGGCTTCAAGGGATCGCGCAAATCGACCCCTTATGCGGCCCAGGTCGCCGCCGAGGATGCCGGCAAGAAGGCCGCCGAGCATGGCGTTCGCACCCTCGAGGTCGAAGTGAAGGGCCCCGGCTCGGGCCGCGAGAGCGCTCTCCGGGCCCTCCAGGCGGTCGGCTTCCAGATCACCTCGATCCGCGACGTCACCCCGATCCCGCACAACGGCGTCCGTCCGTCCAAGCGCCGCCGGGTCTGATCCGAATCCGGGGACAGTCTGCCTGACTGTCCCCCGCCGAATTTGGGGACGGGCGGACAGACCGTCCCCGCCGATCATAGGGACAGCCGGACAGGCCGTCCCGCAAGCCAGAGGAATACCATGGCCGTCAACGCTAAGAACTGGCAGGAAATGAAGAAACCCAACGCTCTCGAGAAGAAGGTGGCCGGAGGCGACAGCCGCCGCCGGGCGACCTTCGTCGCCGAGCCGCTGGAGCGCGGCTTCGGCCTCACGCTCGGCAACTCGCTTCGCCGGGTGCTCTTGTCGTCGCTCCAGGGCGCCGCCGTCACCTCGATCCGGATCGAGGGCGTGCTCCACGAATTCTCGAGCCTCGCCGGAGTCCGCGAGGACATGACCGACCTCGTCCTCAACGTGAAGCAGATCGCTTTGCGCATGGAAGGCGACCAGCCCCGCCGCCTCGCTCTCTCGGCGACCGGCCCGGGCGAAGTCACCGCCGGCCAGATCGCCACCACCGGCGACATCGAGGTGATGAACGGCGACCTCGTCCTGTGCCACCTCGACGACGGCGCGACGCTGAACATGGAGCTGACCGCGGAAGCCGGCAAGGGCTATGTCCCCGCCGCCGCCAACCGCCCGGCCGACGCCCCGATCGGGATCATCCCGATCGACGCGCTCTACTCGCCGGTCCGCCAGGTCAGCTACAAGGTCGAGAATACCCGGGTCGGCCAGGAGCTCGATTACGACAAGCTCACCCTGACCGTGGAAACGGACGGCACGATCACGCCGGACGACGCGGTGGCCTATGCCGCGCGGATCCTCCAGGACCAGCTGCAGCTCTTCGTCCACTTCGACGACAGCCTCGCCGCGCACGTCCCGAGCCACGGCCACGGAATGCCGACCCAGGCCGAGACCGAAGCCGACGCCAACCAGCTCAACCGTTACCTCCTCAAGAAGGTGGACGAGCTGGAGCTGTCGGTGCGCAGCGCCAACTGCCTCAAGAACGACAACATCATCTACATCGGCGACCTGGTGCAGAAGACCGAGGCGGAGATGCTCCGGACCCCGAATTTCGGGCGCAAGTCGCTGAACGAGATCAAGGAAGTGCTTTCGAGCATGGGTCTCAGGCTTGGGATGGATATTCCTGGGTGGCCGCCTGAGAATATCGAGGAAATGGCGAAGAAGCTGGAGCAGGAGCTTCTGGGCTGAAGCCTTCGTCTGAAAGTGGTACTTTCAGCCGGTTTAGAGACAGGAAGGGCCGTCCCGGGAGGGGCGGCCTTTCTTTTTGGCCATTTCCGATCGAGTCGCTAGCCACTGGTTGCAGGACATCGATTGACAGTCCGGGGTGCCCGGGCATGGCCGTGCCCAGTCACTGTTGTCCATTCGTGCAAGCTTTCAAACAGTTGACCTGCGCAATCGGCTCGCTCACGATTAGGAGATGGGATCGAAAACACGCAAGTTTCAGAGCAGAGCGCGTGTCATCGACGACGACGGCACCGACTTCGAGCAGTTTGTTTTTGAGACGTTTCGTATTGCTAAGGAAGAGGCCGGCTTCAGCAAGCGCCTTGCGCGCGGGCGTGACGGGGCGATCGATCTTTTGGACCGTTTCACCGGTCCAGGCGCGACCGTGGCCGAATGTAAATATATCGGTTCCGGGGATGCTGAAGAGGCCACGCGCCGCTGGCAAGATATTGCCAATAAGCTGAAGAAGTACCTTCCGAAACTTCACTGCCAACCAAAGCTTGCTCCGAAATCTCCCTATCGTGGCTGGATTAACCCAAGCCGGCCGATCCTGCGCTATCGCTTCTGCGTTACAGCGACGATGTTGCCCCAGGAGATTATAGGGCTCGAGCAGCAGATCGCGAAAGATTTTCAGGACATTGTCAATCAGGGGGTGAAACCACTCGCCGACTTGGCGGCGAATCTCGATGGGGCTGTGCGCGTGCTAAGTTGGGACTGGTTCCACCAGGAGTTGAACGAGCACCCGGTACTTGCTTATCGATGGTTTGGGGGGCTGCCTCGGGGATTAGAGCTTCTCGGGGACGAAGCCCGCGTTGCGGCGAGCTTTCGCGATTTCCTCACGGGCGGAGCGCTCCGCTATTTCTCGCGCGATCAGTATGCAAGCGAGCGAGCGGGTCAGCTCGACCGGGGCGAGTCTGCCCTGGTGTCGGGCCTTGCCAGGGGCGAACCGACCGCCTTGCTCATCACTGGTCCCGGCGGGGTTGGGAAGACCCGACTATCCTTGGAGCTGGCACGCTCATTGGCGCGAGAGCACGGGTTCGGCGTCTACCGAATAACCCGCAGCGTAAATTTCAATTCGGTGAGCGAGCTGGCTGGAAGCTATGACCACCCCGCGCCGATTCTGATGCTGGCCGATTATGCGGAAGCGGTGCCCGCCCTTAGCGATGTGGCGGAGGCCGTTGCACAACTACGGGCTCATCATGGACATCGCATCCGCCTTGTCGCGACTTGCCGCGCTAGCGCGACCAACCAAGTGATGGACAATCTTGCGCCGCTCGATCCCGAACAAAAGAGCTTGAGTGCGTCGCGTAGCGGCGAGGGTGATTATGTGCGCTGGGTTACGCACTCAATTTTGGCTTTGGAGGATTTTCCACACAAAGAAGAACTTGAGCATGTATGCCATGGCGTTCCCGCCTTGGCCGCGTTTGCTTTGTTTTTGTTCAGATACCATCCGAAGCAGTTCAACGCACAATTTGGTGCGCTTCATGGCCTTCAGGATTTCGAGAAATGGGTCAACCACCGGATTTCGATCCTCGTCCAGCGCATAGGGGGCGGCTCCGTCACCGAGCGGCTGCTGGCCCGAATTGCGCTGGCTCTACCGCTGCCGCTTGACCAGCTTCCCAGATTGGCTGTCGACAATTCGCTGATCGATGCGCTGCTGGTGGATCGCTGGATCGAACGACAGGACGACCATTATGGCGCCGTCCACGACGTTTTTGCAGATGCACTGACCGCGAGGTGGCTGTTTGAGGCCGACCATGCCGCGACCGACCGAGCGATCGACCTGTTGATCCAAGCGGCGGTCGAGCGGGACCTCATCTACGCGTTGACGGCCCTTGCACGACTCGCATCGCATCCCAAGTTTCCTGAAATTGATGGCGCCGCGGTCGCGAATGAGCTGCTTCTGCACCACCCCAAGCAGGCCATCGAAAGCCTCCATCTGCTTCTTTCAGGTCTTCTACTTAAACTCGAGGAGAAACTTGACCTCCTGCATCGATGGCCTGAGATTCAAGACGCCTGCCGCCAGGACACCACGCTTGCCGTTCCCTTAAGCATTTTGGCCGATGAAGCAGCGCGTCGCACCGGTAGCGGAAGTTTTGTCCCAAACCTGGCAACGCTCACCGACCTGCTCGACCATATCTGCAACGCAGATCAACCCTCAAACATGATCCTCAGACGAGCTTACGCCTTGGACCCAGCGCGATTCCGAGCGCGCGCGCTGTCTAATATCGCGGAATTCTCACGTTCCGAGCCCACCCACTTTCTGTTGGTGGCTATGCTTCGTTTGGGCGAGCCGACGTCCCAGCTTGAAACGCACATTCGGACGTGGCTCGAGAGCAACGCGACGGTCAGCCGAGCCAGCTTCTTGTACTGGGCATGGTTGAACGCGAAAGGTTCCCTGGACACGGTGGAGGCGCCGCTGCTCGCTTGGGTGGCGGAGCACGGAAATACGCCAGAGGCCCGCTTCGTCTACGGAGCGTGGCTCGACGCGCATGGCTCCCTGGAGACGGTGGAGGAGCCAATGCTCGCTTGGCTGGCGGAACACGGAAGCACGGTCGAGGCTAGCCGCGCCTATCAGGCGTGGCTGCAAGCACATGCTCCTTTAGGGGCGGTGGAGGAGTTGCTGCTCGCTTGGGTGGCGGAGCACGGAAATATGCTGGAGGCCCGCTTCGTCTACGAAGCGTGGCTGAATGCGAAACTTCCTCTCAATGCCCTGGAGGCCGCTGTGCTGGGCTGGATAGCTGAGCACGGCGATATGTTTGAGGCCAGCCATATTTACGAAGCATGGCTGGACGCGCAGGCGCCTTTGGATAAGGTAGAAGTGCCCGTGCGTGCATGGGTGGCGGAGCATGGAAGCGCGCGTCAGGCTCAGTTCGTCTATAGGGCCTGGCTGGACGCGAAAGGTCGTTTGGAGGCGGTGGCGGAGCCACTATACGATTGGGTGGCGGAGCATGGAAGCGAACGCCAAGCCCAGTTTGTCTATAGGGCGTGGCTCGACGCGAAAGGCCCGCCGGAGGCGGTGGAGGGGCCACTGCTCGCTTGGCTGGCGGAGTACGGGAGTTCGACCGAGGCTATCCGTATCTATCGGGCGTGGGTAAAGGCACAAGCTCCCTGGGAAGCGGTGGAGGCGCCGCTGCTCGCTTGGATGGCGGAGCATGGTAATACGCTTGAGGCCAGCTACGCTTACGAAGCATGGTTGAACGCGAAAGGTTCTCTGGACGCGGTGGAGGAGTTGCTGTTCGCTTGGCTTAGCGAGCACGGGACGGCGCTCGAAGCGCAGTTCGTGTACAATGCCTGGCTGGATCGCAATGAATCGATCAAAGCGGTGGAGAACCCGCTGCTCGCCTGGGTTGCCGTGCACACGACGACGCCTGATGCGAGTCATGTCTACAAAGCTTGGTGTGATCGCGGCGGACCAATGGAGGCAGTCGAAACTGCGGTGCTCGCCTGGGTGGCACAGCAAGGGACTACGCGAGATGCCAGCCACGTCTACAGGGCGTGGCTTAACCGAGGCGCGGACTTTGAGTCGATCCGAGAACAGATCTGTGCATGGGTGGTGCTTTGGCATAGAGAGCCGGACACGGCATTTGTAACGCGACACCTTTGCAAGCGGCACGATTTGCCCGAATCCGTGATTTTAGCTATCGCACGATGGTCCGTAGCCTTTACCGGACATGAGGACGGTCTCGACCGGCTCGGCACACTCTTGGCGCACGTCCATGACGAGACGTTGTCGCAGGGTGGGTTCTTACAACTCATTGCCTTGGCCGAGGATGCGATAGTTGCAAGTCTGGCTCAAGAGCACATTACACCCGGAGATCGATCTCGTTTATGGGCAATATCGGCAAGCCTCGCCCGCCGCCCGCTTTTCGAAGTGAACCCGTATGGATGCGTTCGCTCGATCGCCCGGATCATTAAGTCCGGAAAGATATTCACGCGGGAGCTCGACGCGAGCGGTAAGGAGTTTTTGCTTCGCACCTATGATATGATCTTGAATGCAGTACTAATCTGCCTGCGGTGGGGCGAGCTCTCAGGCGAGCAAGACTCTGAGGCGCTATCTGCCTTCGTCGAGTGGATCGACACTGCCGACCCACCAGTGGAGCGGAGTCACCGATTGCTGAAGCAGCTGAAAGCCCATCCCCTCCATGCCGCGGCCAAGCATGCTAGCTAATAGGTGCCAGACACGCACTTGGCCGTGAGTAGCCACCGACAATGTGTTCCGGAGCGACGTCGAGTGCCAGCTCCAGGTCGACGAATATGACCGCGTCTATATCTACCGGCACGTCGACTGCGCCATCGGCCGCAAGGATTACATCCGGACGGAGTTGTGACGATTCCTTGGAGTGCTGCTGGGTGCGGAAGGGGACGGAGTGGAAGGGGACAGTCACTAGTGACTGTCCCAAGTGACTGTCCCGAAGCGGCGCGGTGGCGGCGTGACTGACGGCTGGCCTTGCGCTAGCCTGTTTCGCATGCCTGCCATCCCGCTCCTGCTCGCCGCCGTCCTCCTGGCCGCCGCGCCCGCGCCAGCCCCCGCCGCCCCTTCGCCCCGTCATGCCTACGCCGAGGGGCAGGTCTGGCATTACCGCACCCGTCCGGGCGAGGAGGGGTCGGTGGTGGCGATCCGGCGGGTGGAGGCGGTGCCGGAGCTGGGGCCGGTCTTCCATGTCTCGGTGACCGGGGTGAAGATCGGCGACCGGTTCGGAACAATGCTGCCGCATCTGCCGGTGAGCCGGGAGACGCTCGACGCCAGCGTGACCCGCCGGGCGAAAGGGACGTTCGACCTGCCGCCGTTCGAGGACGGCATCGCCGAATGGCGGGCCGTGCGGGGCGGGGTGTTCACCCTGGACCTCGCGGCGATCGTCGGATTCGTCCAGACCAGCCTTGCCGGCGCCGTCCTGCCCGAGGACGAGCCGAAGCCATGAAGCTGCTCCTCGCCCTCGCCGGGCTTGCCGCGCCTGCCGTCCCCGCTCCGGTCCCGGCCCCGGCCCCGTCCGAGGCGCCGCCGCCGCTGAAATGCGAGAAGGGGCCGCTCAACCGCACCTTCGGCGGCACCGCCTGGCACGTCTTCGGATGCGAGGACAAGGCGACCCTGGTGTTCTGGGCCGCCACCGGCAATCCGGCGGCGCCTTTCTATTTCATCTCCTTCCCCAAGGGAGGGACCCGCGAGCTGTACGGAGAAGGCACGGGCGACAAGAAGGCGACGGCGCCGGCCTTCGAGGATCTGAAGCGGCTCGATGCGGCGGCGATCGGCGCCTTGCTCGCGGCGGTCGAGCAGGCGGGCGCGGCGCCGGCGCCCGAGCCCGCCCAGCCGCCGGGAAAATAGTGACAATATACATTTTGGCCCCGAGCTGAGCCGGTGGAATCCGCAGAAATATATACTGTCACTAATCAGGAAGAGAATGTCAGCTCAGTCACCGAGGCAGATGTCGCAGAGTGTTGCCTCTTCGGTGATTACGCCTTCGCTGTAGCCGAACGGATTTTGGCAGCTGACGCAGATGGCCGCGGCCTGCGGGGCCCAACGCGCCGGTTCCGGTGCGCGCGCCCGCTTTTCTTCGTGCCAGCGGCGCCTTTCGTCGTCGGTAAATGGCATCACTCTCTTCCCATCAAGCTTACGAGCCAGGATTAGTGCCCGGCGGGAATTAACGTCTCGTTCCCGCGGCAAGCGCCAGCGCAGGTGGCACAGAGATGTCCCACTCTCGTTTTGGGCAATCAGTGACAGTATACATTTACCACGGCACCGGGCGGTCCGCGGCTGGCTATAAATGTATACTGTCACTGTTTAAGGGGAGGTCGGGATCGGGCCGGACGGGCGGGTGGAGCGCTGCACGATCCTCGTCTCGAGCGGGTCGGCGATCCTCGATTCGGAGACCTGCCGGATGATCCGGGCCCGGGCCCGCTTCACCGCGGCGCTCGACTCCGAGGGGCGGCCGACGTCGGACAGCCTGCGCGGCGGCACGAGCTTCCGGCTGCCACGGTAGCGGCGCTTCAGGCGCGGCGCCCTCGTTATCCGGCCTCCACTCCCCATATAGGTCCCATCACCCGCGCCGTTGCCGCAAGCGCCCCGTGACTGGGAGACCTTCGCGCTCTCGCTTGCAGAATGAGGGTGACGATCATGGGAAACAGGCACCGCCAGGTCCGCGGCCTCGAACGGGGAGGCACGCGATGAGCCTTCATTCCCTCTTCGGGCGCCATGTCGCCGACACCAAGGCCAGCCATTGGGAGAAAGGCAGCTTCGTCAGCCGCTGCACCGTGTGCGACCTGCCGATGATCAAGCTTCCGGGGCTCGAGTGGAAGCCCCGGCCGGCGGTGGGCTGAGCCATGGCGACCGCTTCACCCTCCGGGCTCCGGGCGCTGAGCTATACGCTCGCCACCTTCCTCGTCGTCTTTCCGGGGATGATCCTCGTCTACCTCTGGGCGACCGGGGGCTGAGGCCGAGGGTCTCAGGCGAAGACATGCGAAGGGGCCCGCCGCGGCGGGGTGCGCGCGGCGGGCCCGCGGGCGGCATGGGGGGGCGCCGGCCCGTCCTTGCCTCCTTTCGCGCTCGCGGCGGCGGGCGGAATGCGGGCGGGGCACATTTTGTGCGCCTTCGCCGCCCGGCGGCGGCTTTGAGCCGGTAGCGCAAGGCGATGACCGATCTCGGGGAGGAATATTCGGCCCGGGCGGCGATCTTCCGCCGTCTGGCCGAGGGGCTGAAGAGCGAAAAGGACCGGGCGGCCCTGCTCGCCATCGCCGAGGATTATGAGGCGCAGGCCGCCCGGCTGAGGCGGACCGGGGGATCCCAGAGCGTTGAGGGTTCAGATTGAATCACCAAAGTCCGTTCGCCCTGAGCCTGTCGAAGGGCTTCCCTTCTCTTTTCAAAGAGAAAAAGGGGGCTTCGACAAGCTCAGCCCGAACGGTGGAGGACGCATCCAACCAACCAACACCCTAGGCCGCCTTGAGGACTCCGTCGCGAAGGGCGTCGTTGGCGAAGCGGGTGACCGCCTCGAGCTGGCGGACCAGGAATTCGAGGGTCGCCGGATCCTGCTGGCGGTGGATCGGGAAGCAGATCTCACCGCTCGCCGAACGGGCGAGATAGTCGCGCTCGATTAGGGCTCCGACCCGGCGGCGGGTGGTCTCGCGGTTGAGGCCGGTGGCGGCGGCGATCGAGCTGATGTTGCAGCCGGCGGCATAGCCGGGCGGGAGCGGCGTGGCGATGCTGCACAGGTCTTCGGGAAGATCGGTCCGGGTCAGCCGCTCGCCGGTGATGGCGACGACGGCGAGAAGGATCATCGCCGATTCGTTGTCGCCGACGCCCGCGCGCCAATTCTCCATGGCCCGCGAGGTGAGGAGGGCGAGACGGATGGCGGTGAGGCGGCTCATCGCCGCCGCCGCCTGCTTGTCGATGGTGAGTTGCATGGTTGCCCGGGTCAGATGGCGCCGGAGCGGCCCGCATTCAATGGCGGGCGCACAATTTGAGCGGTCAGGCGGCGTGCGCCGCCGCTTCGCCCCCGGCCCAGCCGAGCATCGCGGCCAGTGCCCGGGCCTCGAGCGCATCGGCGACGGCGTCGCCCTTTGGCCCGGGAGCGGTCCAGCCACAACGCGGGCAATCCTCGTCGCTGCGGAGCACGGGATGGATGCCCCAGGGGCGTTCGGGAGAGCAGGTCGACATGCCATATGTATAATTATGCAGTCCTGTGCATACAATGAACAAAATGCACGGTCGCGATTGATGGCGGCGCGGCGACTGCCTAGGAGCGGCGCCACGGATTGAGGAGCGAATATATGAAGCTTGGACCCAATATCGCGGCCGTCGTCACCGGCGGCGCCTCCGGCCTCGGCGAGGCGACCGCCCGGGCGCTTGCGACACGCGGAGTCAAGGTGGCGGTGTTCGACCGCGATTCCGAGAAGGGCGAGGCCGTCGCGGCCTCGATCGGCGGAATCTTCGCCCAGGTCGACGTGACCTCCGACGAGGCGGTCGCCGCCGGCTTCGCAAAGGCGCGGGCGGCGCACGGGCAGGAGCGGATCTGCGTCAATTGCGCCGGAGTCGCCAACGCCGCCAAGACGGTCGGCCGCGACAAGGCGACGGGGGAGGCGAAGGGCTATCCGATCCAGCAGTTCGAGCTCGCCATCCAGATCAACCTGATCGGCACCTTCCGGGTGCTCGCCCAGTCGGCGCTCGGAATGGTCGGGCTCGAGCCGCTCGAGGACGGCGAGCGCGGACTCATCGTCAACACCGCTTCGGTCGCGGCCCAGGACGGGCAGATCGGCCAGGCCGCCTACAGCGCGTCCAAGGCAGGGGTGCTCGGAATGGCGCTTCCGATCGCGCGCGACCTGATGAACGAGGGAATCCGGGTCAACACCATCCTGCCCGGAGTGTTCGAGACTCCGATGGTGGCGATGATGCCCCAGAACGTGAAGGACGCTCTCGCGGCGCAGGTGCCCTTCCCGAAGCGGCTCGGCCGGGCCGAGGAATATGCGCGGCTGGCCGTGTTCATGGCCGAGAACAATTATCTGAACGGCGAATATGTCCGGCTCGACGGGGCGATCCGGATGGCGCCGCGCTGATCGGCCGTTGACCCTCCATATCGGCCTTCTCGCCCACAGCGCGGAGGGGGCGACTTTGTGCTACCGGACGATGTGGCTGGAAGGCATCGCCCGGATGGGGCCGCACAACCATCCCGAGATCACCCTGACCGGAATCGCCATGCACGAGGCGATGATCATGATGCCGAGTCCTCCTCGTCAAAGCCGAAGAAGGGCGTCCACCGAGCGAGAAATTGGTGCCAGGCACCAATTAGTAAGTGATTGATTTCGCGCGGGGTACGGAATCTGCACTGCCTTTCGCGATAGCATCCCCCTAGGAGGGTCCGAGAGCGCTAGATCGGACGCCATGAAAGGTGAAGCTCATCCTGCCGGCGATGACCGAGGCGAAGAGCCCGTTCTGGCGGCCGATCAAATATTTGCGCAATTCGGTGCCAGGCACCGAAAGCTACCCGGCTGCTCGCCGCCGCCGCGGTCGAGGTCGCCTTGGGGCTCCGGCCGGCGCCGACCTGGCGGGGCGGGCCGTTCGCCGGCTGATGCGGTTGGGTGCCGGGGGGCCTCATGACTCGCAGTCATCCTCGTCGAAGCCGAAGAAGGGCGCGGTCGCGGCCATGGCCGAGCGATGGACCTGGCCGGCGGCGGCCCCGGCGAGCAGGAACGCCGCCGGAAGCGCCGCCGGCGGAAGCCCGAACAGGATGAACACACTATCGTCGGGACTTCCCAGCCCGAAGGCTCGCCAATAGCAGGCCGAAGCGACCGCCGCGCCCGCCAGGGCCCAGGCGAGCCGCCGCCCAAGCCAGGGCCGGTTGCGCCCCGCCGCCCACAAAGCGGCTCCGGCGGCGAAGGCCGGAAGCCACGCCAGTGCGATCGCCGGGCCAATCGCCGCCCCGCTTCCGGCTACGGCGAACGCCAACAGGACCGGGGCGTCCGCCATCGTCGCCCCCGCGCCGCCAGCCGAACCCGCACCCATCGCGATCGTCGCGACCATCAGCAGCAAAACCAGGATGAGCCCTCCGGCGGCGGACGCGATAAGGGCGGCGACGGCCAGCTGCAGGGGGCGGCGCAGGCGCTCCGTCATAGCCTTTGCCGGGCCCCGCTCAGCCGCATCGCGCCGAGGAAGGCGAGCGCGCCGCCGGCGCCGGCAACGAGCCCGGCGGCGAGCAGGGCCGCGTCCATGGCGTCGAGGCGGCCCGCACCTCCTGTTCCGAGCATCAGGACGAACAGACTCCACAAGGCGCCCCCCACGGCCGCGCCGGCGGCGGCCCAGGCGAGCGGGTGGCGGGCGTAGGGGAAATCGTCCCCCAGCGCCCACATCGACGATCCGGCGAAGAAAGCGGGCAGGCTCGCGATCACCAGGCCGGCGAGGAAGCCGATCGGCAGCCAGTCGGCCAGCATCGCGAAGGCCCACCAGCTGCCCGGCGAGCCGAAGAGGAGCCCGCCGATGAAGAGGGCCAGAGTGGCCAGCATCCCCGCCGCGGCGCCCGAAACGAGCGCCGCCAGGCCCAGTCGCAACATCATTCCGCCCGACGCCATCGAAATCTCACCTCCATCGGCCGCCCTCATGCCGCAGCGCGCCGGCCGAGTCTCCGGGAAGGCGGAGGAGGTTGGAAGGAGAAAGGGTGCAGGGGGCGATCAGCCCCTCTCCCGTCCTTACGGGAGAGGAGGGGCCCGCCCGCGCAGCGGGTGGGAGGTGAGGGTCTGTACTCCGGACTCAGCAAGACCCTCACCTCCCAAGCCTTCGGCTTGGGCCCCCCCTCTCCCGCGGAAAGCGGGAGAGGGGAGAAGGGCGGGAGAGGGGGAGACAGACTGCACCGGTTTTTGACGATAGGCTCACCCCATCATCGCCGCCGCCGGGCCTATGCTGCCCCGATGAAGGTGAAGTTCATCCTACCGGCGCTGACCGAGGCGAAGAGCCCGTTCTGGCGGCCGATCAAATATTCGCTCTTCCCGCCGCTCGGCCTCGCCACGCTCGCCGCCTTCCTCGGGCCGGACGACGAAGCGGAGCTGGTCGACGATCATGTCGAGATATTGCGCACCGACGATTCGCCCGACCTGGTGGTGATCCAGGTCTATATCACCAACGCCTACCGCGCCTACGCGCTGGCCGACCTCTATCGCGCCAAAGGCTGCTTCGTCGCCCTGGGCGGGCTCCACGCCACTTCGGTGCCCGAGGAAGCGGCGTTCCACGCCGACTCGGTCTTCGTCGGGCCGGGCGAGCAGATTTTCCCACTCTTCCTCGCCGACCTGCGCGCCGGAACGCCCAAGAAGCGCTACCTTTCGACCAGCGGCCGGACGCTCGAGCATCTGCCGCCGATCCGGCGCGACCTCATCCGGCGCGAGCTCTACCTCGTTCCCAATTCGATCGTCGTGACGCGCGGCTGCCCGCAGCATTGCGACTTCTGCTACAAGGATGCCTTCTTCGCCGGCGGGCAGAGCTTCTACACCCAGCGGGTCGACGCCGCGCTCGCCGAGATCGAGCGGCTGCCCGGCCGCCACCTCTATTTTCTCGACGACCATCTGCTCGGCAACCGCCGCTTCGGCGAGGCCCTGTTCGAGGGGATGCGGGGCATGGGCCGGCTGTTCCAGGGCGCCGCGACGGTGGATTCGGTGCTTCGCGGCGACCTGATCGAGCGCGCGGCGGAGGCGGGGCTGAGGAGCCTGTTCGTCGGCTTCGAGACGTTCGATCCCGCAAACCTTCGCGCCAGCAACAAGAAGCAGAATCTCGCCCGCGACTATTCGGCGGTGTGCCGGCGATTGAGCGATCTCGGGATCATGATCAACGGCAGCTTCGTCTTCGGGATGGACGAGGACGGCCCCGACGTCTTCGACCGGACCGTCGGCTGGGCGGTGGCGAACGGAGTCACCACCGCCACCTTTCACATCCAGACCCCTTATCCCGGCACCCGCCTGCACCAGGCGATGTCGGCGGCCGGGCGGATCACCTGCCATGACTGGGACCGCTACGACACGCGTCACGTCGTCTACCGCCCCGCCCGGCTGGAACCGGCGGCGCTCGAGGCCGGCTACCACCGGGCCTATCGCGACTTTTACGGCTGGCGGAACATCGCCCGCGGGGCCTCGGCCCATGACAGCTTCAGGCACCGCGCCAAGCATTTCTTCTACGCCGCCGGCTGGAAGAAGTTCGAGCCGCTCTGGGACATGGTCATCAAGGCGCGCCGGCTCGCCGCCATGACGCCATTGCTCGAGGGCGTCTTGTCGAAGGTGAGCGGGGGGAAGGGAGGAGAGCCCCTCTCCCGCGGAAAGCGGGAGAGGGGCGCCGCCAGGCCGTAATTCGGTGTCAGACACCGAATTACCGAAAATCGGTGTCTGACACCGAATTATAAGCCGCTGGAATCGCAAGGTGGACGTGAGGGCGGAATCGACCCACAAAGTTCCCGTGCGCATCTTCGACACCTTTCCGTTCGACGGCGAGCTCGACCTGCTCGAGTTCCGGCTGAAGGAGAATTTCGACCTGGTCGACCATTTCGTCCTCGTCGAGGCGGGGGAGACCTATCGGGGGAGCGCCAAGGAATTCACCTTCGCCGAGCATGAGGCGCGTTTCGCCTGGGCCCGCGCCAAGATCCGGCATGTCAGGCTCGAGCGGCTCGGGCCGGCGTCGGCCACCCCTCGCGAGCGCGCCGCGGTTCAGCGCAACGCCTTGCTCCTCGCTCTGGCGGACGCCCGGCCGGACGACGTCGTCCTCCTGCTCGACGTCGACGAGGTGCCGAGCCGGCCGCTTCTGAAAGCCTTGCGCGCCGACGGGATGGAGGCGCCGAGGCGGCTCGCCATGACCCGCCATTACGGCTTTGCCGACACGCTCGGGCCGCGCTCGCCCTGCTGCCCCGATCCGCAAGATCCGTTCGCCGCCGCGGCGGGGCGGAGCAGGCCGGGTCCGTGGGAAGGGCTGGATCCGCGCTGGCACGGACAGTCCGGAGTCGCGGCGCCGGCGCGGGCGCTGGACGGGGCCAGGCCGTTCGACCTGCGCTTCGGCCTTCCGCTCGGCGAGCCGCTGCCGGCGGCGGGCCGCCATTTCACCAGCGTCGACCCCTCGACCCGGCTGGAGCGCAAGCTGAAGCGGGTATTCCATTCGGAATATGACGGGCCTCGGGAGACTTCGCCGGACCATCTCGCCCGCTGCCGCCGCTTCGGAGTCCACCATCGCGGCTGGTTTTACGCCGAGCGGCCTTCGGGGCCCCTTCCCGACGATCTGGAGCGGCTGCTGAGCGACCATCCGGCCCTCGCCGCTCCGCCGCCGCCGGCGGCCCTGGCGCGGCGGCTGGCGAGGAGCTGGGCCTGGCTTCGGCTCTGGAACGGGCTGCCCGACCGGGCGGTGGCGGCGGTGGACCGTCACTTCGAGCGCCTGATGCCGCTCCTCGCTCTGCCTCTGCTGCTCTGCGACCTGGGCCGGGCCGGGCTGGCGGCGGGGATGCGGGCGGCGGGGGTGAGGCTCGGGGCGGCGGCCGGGCCGAGGCATTACTGAATTCCTCCCCGCGATTTCGCGGGGAGGGGGACCGGGCGAAGCCTGGTGGAGGGGTTCTTGAAGCGCAGGAAGACCCCCTCCACCGCGCTTCGCGCGGTCCCCCTCCCCCGCAAATGCGGGGGAGGATTTGAGTAGGCTAGAGCCGCATGCGCTAAATCCGCATCCCCCGTCATGCCGGGCTTGACCCGGTATCCACCTTCTTCTTGCAGCGATGGCCAGTAGAAGATGGATCCCGGATCAAGTCCGGGATGACGATTCAGGTTAAGCGCACGATGCTCTAGCCTCGGATCAGGAAGCCCTCGCCCTGCAGCCGGCCAACGAAGGCCGCGACGTCGGCGCGTATCCTTGTCTCGTCGCCTTCGAATTCCTCGAGCAGCGCCCGGACCATTTCGTCCTCGTCGTTCGGCCCGGCGAGCAACGCCCAGATGCGCTCGCCGACCGGGTCGAGGGCGAGATAGGTCCAGCTGCGCAGATGGAGGAGGCGCGGCCGGCCGTCGACCTCGGCCGCCACCACGTCGGGATCGCGCTGCAGGATGGCCAATGTCATTCGTCGCTCCTTCGCGGGGCGAAATGGCGGACTCGCCGGCCGGCCGCAACCATTGCATAACGGCGCCGGCCGGGCGAAGAGCCCGCCATGCCGCCGCCGAGCCCGTCCCGCCGATGTTCGTCCTGATCGCGGGGCCCGGGGCAGCGGCCTTTGAAGACGTGCCGGCTTCCATGGCGGCCGCGCTTCGCGGCGGGGCCGGGCGGCCGCGGCTGTGGTGTTCCGAAGGCCGCGATTGCGCCGCGGCCTCGCTCGCCCCCGATTTCGTCCCGGAGGACGTTTTCGATAAGCAGCCGCTGATCGGCGAGGAACGGGTCTTCGTCTGCCAGGCGCGCCTCGACAATCGGACCGAGCTTCTCGACCTCCTCGGCCTCACGGCCGACCCGCAAATCGCGGATTCGGCGCTGCTCGCCGCCGCCTACGACCGCTGGGGCGGCGCCTGCGTGGACAGGATCGCGGGCGATTTCGCCTTTGCCGCCTGGCATTCCGGCGACGGCCGGATCGAGGCGGCGGTCGATCCGATCGGGGCCCGGAGGCTCTACTGGACCCGGATCGGTGGCGGGATCGCGCTGTCGCCCCAGCTTCGGCCGCTCCTCGCGCACCCGCTCGCCTCCTCCGAGCCGAATCTCGCCGCCCTCGCGGGCATGCTCGATTCCGGGATCGAGCGACAATCGACGCCCTACACCGCGATGCACGCGCTTCCGGGGGGCCACCGGCTGGTCTGGGCGCGTGGCGAGCTCCGGGTGGAACGGTGGTGGCGGCCCGACTGGCGGCCGGCCCTCTGGTATCGCGACCCCCGCGACTATGTCGAGGAGCTGCGCGAATTGTTCATGACGGCGGTAAAGGCGCAGCTGCGAAGCCGCGGCCCGATCTCGACGACCCTGAGCGGAGGCCTCGATTCCGGGGCGGTGACGGCCGCGGCGGCGGGGTTGCTGGCGCCGGACGGGCGACGATTGACCGCTTATACCGGGGTTCCCCAGGCCGGCCTCGCCAGGTTCGAGCGGCCCGATTGGGACAGCGACGATCGTCCCTATGCGGAGGCGGTGGCGGCGGCTTATCCCAATATCGAGCATCGCCTCGTCGTGCCGGGAAAGCGCTCGGTGCTGGACTCGGTCCATCTCGTCCATGAGAGGTCGGCGACGCCTTCCAAGAATGCGACCAACGTGCTGCCGACGGACACGATGGCGGCGGCAATGGCGGCCGCTGGCTCGAAAGTCCTGCTCGTCGGGCAGCAGGGCAATTCCGCCTTCAGCTGGCGAGGGCAGAGCGCAGTCCGCGAGCTGGCCCTGCTCGGACGGGGGCGGGCGGCGCTGGCCCAGGCCGGGCTTGAGGCGCGCGGCCGCGGGATCGCCCTCTGGCGCATCTATGCCGAAGCGGCGCGGGAGGCCCTGTCGTCGGTCCGTCACCGGACGCTTGGCGTGCCGGGGATCCATCCGGGGCTTGGCCTGATGAGGGAGGGCCGGCGTCCGCGGCCCGGCGCCCGGTCCAACGAATATGCGGAAGTGCGCGGGACGAGGCGCTTCTGGGGCGTGGCCGTGACGACTCCGAGGCACGTCTGGTGGCCGGAGCCCGCGACTCAATGGGGCATCGAGCTGCGCGATCCGACCGCCGACCGGCGCCTCCTCGAAAAGCTGCTCCAATATCCGCAGGCCGCGTTCCGGGCCGGCGGTCGGCCGCGGGGTCTCGCCCGCGAGATGGGCGAAGGCCTGCTTCCGGACAAGGTTCGGCTCCGGACCACCCAGGGCGCGCAAATGCCCGAGGCGGCGAGCCTGATCGCCCTTCATGCCGACGGCTACCGGGCGGCGCTCGAGACGATGCGCGCCACGCCCGCCTGCCGGGAGCTGTTCGACCTCCGCGCCGTCGAGGCGGCGCTCAAGGCCCTCGCGGCCGGTTCGAACGATTATGTCCTCGCTCTGGCCGTCAACCGGGCTTTCGACGTCGGCACCTTCCTCGCGCGCCCGGAGCACCGGCGATGAGCGGCGGCGACCTCGGCATCCCCGGGCTGGTGGTTTCCCGGGTCGAGCAGGTTCCGGAGGTGCTGGAAGGCGCGGTGAGGGTCGGGCCCCATTCGTCGGCCAGGCCCGGAGCTCTGCTCAGGGTGGTGCCCGGGGTCGGGCGCTTCCTCGCGACCGGCGGGGAGCGGCTCGACTATTGGACCGAGCCCGGCGCCGATCCGGCCGCCGTGACGGCCATGCTCCAGGGCGGGGTGCTGGGAGCGCTGCTCCATCAGCGCGGCGACCTGCCGCTTCACGCGACGACTCTCGTCTCGCCCGACCGAAGCCGGGCGCTGGCGCTGGCCGGCCATAGCGGCGCGGGCAAGTCGACCACCGCCTTCGCCCTGATCCGCCGCGGCTGGAGGCTCCTCAGCGACGATTTGACCCGGGTCACCATCGAGCAGGGGGAGGCGCTGGCCTGGCCCGGACGCGATCGGGTGCGGCTGATGGAGGACGCCTGCGTCCGGTTCGGAATAGCGAGGGCCTTGCTGGCTCCGGTGCCGAACTGGCCGGGCAAGTTCTTTGTCGACGTGCCCCGGTGGGACGTGCCCGTCCCGCTGGCGGCCCTGGTCGCGCTCGATCGCGGGGACGGCCCGTTCCAGGTCGAGAGGCTCGAGGGCGGAGCCGCGGTGCGAGCGTTTCTGGAGCACACCTACCGGGCCCATTACGTCGCCGCCCTGGGCCAGTCGAAGCGCCGTTTCGAGCTCGTCGCGGCCGCGGCGGCGCGGGTGGCCGTGCTGTCGGCCCGGGGACGGGCCTCGGTGGAGGACGTCGCCATGAGGCTCGAAGCGGAGCAAAAAGCGGTTGACGCTCACGGCTCGCGCGGCAACGGTGCCGGCCGAACACAAGGGGAGATTGCGTAATGCGTAACGATCACGCGGCCGGCGAGCGGACATTGGAAAGCGCCGCGGTCAAGAAGCCGTGGACCACGCCCGCGCTCGATATCTACGAGGCCTCCGACGCCGACAATCAGCCGTTCAGCCCCAATCAGGGCGACGGAGTCACCAGCTGCGGCTCCTGAGCCGGGCTTACGCGCTGAACCATCACCGCCGGTCAGGGCCCTGAGCGTGCCGGTGATCCAAAACCCGAAGCGGGCCGCCATGCCGCGCCGGCTGTTGCAGGCGTTTCGCTTCGTCAACAGCCGCCTCGTCGGCCTTTCCTATCGGCTTAACCTGCCGTTCGTGCTCGGCGGGCCGGTGTCGCTGATGGTGGAGCCGAGCGGGGCCTGCAATCTGCGCTGCCCGCTCTGTCCCACCGGCCTCAAGCTCACGCAGCGGGACGGCTACACGCTTTCGCCCGAGACGTTCGAGCGCGCGCTCGGCTGGTTCCGCTACACCTTGCGGACGATCACCTTCTGGAATTACGGCGAGCCGTTCCTCAACCGGGACCTCGCCCGGATGGTCGCGCTCGCCAGCCGGCACGACATCCTCACCCAGATGTCGACCAACGGCATGTTCCTCGAACGGCCGATGCTCGACGAGCTTCTGCAGGCGGGCCTGACCCGGCTGATCGTCTCGGTCGATACGCCCGATCCGGAAGTCTATCCGCGCTACCGGGTCCGCGGCGACTTCGACCGGGTCGTCCGGGGCTTCCGCCATGCCGCCGGGCGCAAGCGCGCGCTGGGCGCGAAGACGGAGCTCATCGCCCAATATATGCTGATGCAGGACAGCGAGGATATCGACTCGATCATCGCCCATGGCCGGTCGCTCGGCGCCGACAAGGTGATCGTGAAGACGATCGGCATCGGCTCCGCTGTTCCGGAGCCGAGCGAGCGGGAATGGGCGCTGATGCCTGAGGCGGACGAGTTCAACCGCTACGTCTCGCGCGAGGATCTGCGGGCCAAGATCCACTGGGACGATGCCCGCTGCAGCTACATCTGGAGGCGGATGGTGCTGAACTCGGACGGCCATTGCGTGCCGTGCTGCCGCGACCAGATGGCGGAGTTCGACCTCGGCAGCGTCGCCGGCGGCCGGACGCTCGCCGCGGTCTGGAACGGGCCGGGATATCGCGACTACCGCCGGCGGATCCGCGAGACCCAGCGAAAGGCGGTGATGTGCCAGCGCTGCCCCGAGCTGGTGCACAAGGAGATGGACCCCGGCCTGGTCTTCACCGCGAAGGATGCGGCGGCCGGGGCGCCGGCCGGGCCCGAGCCGGTCCTCGAACCGTCCGGGTGAGGAAGCCCGAGGCCTTGATCGAATAATAAAGCGCGCCGAGCAGGGCGCTCGCGGCGCGGCTGCCCGCGCCGGCGCCGATCGCGGGCGCCCGGGCTCGGATCCGGCCGCGAACGGCGGCGCGATCGCGCCGCCATTCCGACAGCCATTCGCCGGCTCCGATCGGACCTTCGAGCGCCCGGTAGGCGGCGGAGTCGAGCCCGGCGCGAAAGGCCCGGGCGGCGAAAGCCCGGACGCCGGCCGGCGCCGGGTGGACGGCGCGGGCGCCGGTCGCCTCGTACATCCTGATGCCGAGCCCGCTCAGCCTGGCCCCGAGCTCACTGCACTGGCCGCGATAGGTCGTCCGGTCCGGAAAGGGCAAGGCCGCGAACAGCGGCCGCCGGAAGGCGATGTTGTTGGAGACCAGGCGAGGCGTCGGCCGGACCTCGTCCCGCTCCAGCCGCTCGTCGAAGATCCAGAACAGAGCCATGGCGCGCTCGTAGAGCGTGCCGGTCTCGAAATGGGTGCGGCCGACGACGACGCTCCTGGCCGGATCGGCGAAGGGGCGAGTCAGGGCGCCGAGCCAGCCCGGCTCGGGCGCGAGGTCGGAATCGACGAACAGGATGATTTCGCCTCGGGCCCTTGCGAAGCCGAAATTCTTCTTCTGATAATAATCGAGCCGCTGACCGGAGGCGGCGATCTCCAGGCGGCCCGGCCAGCCCCGCGCCGCCGCGGCCGCCGCCGCGGCGGCCTCGACCGCGGGACGATCCGCTTCCAGCGGGTCGTAGACGAGGATCAGCTCGGGCGGCGCCGCGAAGGCGCCCCGTTCCTCCCACATCTGCCGGTTGAGCTCGGCCAGGCAGGCCAAAGCGCGGCCTCCGCCGCATTCCTGCCCGGTCTCCCATTCAACGATGATCGAGGGCGCGGGAAGCATCGGGCGATGGCTAGTGGCCGGGCCGGGGCCTGTCCAGCGCGCCCCGGTCCCGCCGTCGGATCAACGATTCCAGACCCTCGTAAAAATACGTGAAAAGCGCCACGGTAAGGAATCGTTTACCCTTTTCGGACGAACATTCCGCCTCCGCACTGACTTGAAGGAGGATCGGCATGCGAGTCGCCGCCATGCTCGAGAGAGGCGCTGCCGAGGACCGGCGGCGTTTCATGCGCCACCCGGTCAGCTTCGGCGCCGGCCTCGCCTCCTCCAATGACCGCCCCGGCGCGCCGGTCATCGTCGTCGATCTGTCGACCCATGGCTGCGGGATCGAGGTGGCCGGTCACTGCGAGGTCGGAGCCCGGGTCTGGCTCAAGCTGCCCGGCCTCGAAAGCTGGCCTTCGCGGATCGCCTGGGCGGAGGGCAACCGAGCCGGCCTGAGCTTCGACCGGCCGCTGCACCAGGCGGTGGTGGACCGCTACGCCTGAGCCTCGGTCATTTAGAGCCGCATGCGCTAAATCCGCATCACCCGTCATGCCGGGCTTGACCCGGTATCCATCTTCTTCTTGCAGCGATGGCCAGTAGAAGATGGATCCCGGATCAAGTCCGGGATGACGATTCAGGTTTAGCGCACGATGGGCTAGCTCGATACGCCGGTTCGACAAGCTCGACGGCTACTCAGGATGAGCGATTGACTTGCCCTCCAACGCTCTAAGCCGCTCGTCCCCCGATAGCGGTGACGCTGTCGCTCGAGCCGGCCCCGCGCAGGGCCTCGATCGCCGCCTTTGGAACCTCGCGCGGCGCCAACGGGCGGGCTTCCTCGACCCAGGTGATCGCGCCCGACTTGCGGTAGCGCTCGGCGTCGGCCTCGGCCCGGGCGGCGCTGGCGTAATCCTGCGAAATCCGGCGGATCCGGTTGCGGCCGTTCGCGGGCAGGCTGGCCTGCCAGATCACCCAGAAAGGCGTCGAGTCGATGAAGGCGGAGGCATCGCCCGCCTCGTCCCTGGCCGTCACCTGGTTCACATCGGCCATGGCCGTCCTCCTTGATTGCCTGGCGTCGGACGCCGATTTTCGCGCGTCAGCCATAATTCGAATCCGGCACGAGGTCGTCGTCGGGGAGGTCGGTGACCGCGGCCTCGGTGGTGACGATCATCGCCGCGACCGACGCGGCGTCCTGGAGCGCCGAGCGGACGACCTTGGCGGGATCGATGACTCCGGCCTCGATCAGATTCTCATAGGTTTCGGTCTGGGCGTTGAAGCCCTGATTCTCGTCGCCGTCCTGGAGCAGCTTTCCGGCCACCACGGCGCCGTCGACCCCGGCATTCTCGGCGATCCGGCGAAGCGGCGCCTGCAGCGCCCGGCGGACGATGTCGATTCCGCGGCCCTGGTCCTCGTTGGGGCCGTCGACCCCGTCCAGCGCTTTGGCCGCGTAGAGCAAGGCGGTGCCGCCGCCCGGCACCACGCCTTCCTCGACCGCCGCCCGGGTGGCGTGGAGGGCGTCGTCGATCCGGTCCTTGCGCTCCTTGACCTCGGCCTCGCTGGAGCCGCCGACCTTGATCACGGCGACCCCGCCGGCCAGCTTGGCGAGGCGCTCCTGCAGCTTCTCCATGTCATATTCGCTGTCCGACCGCTCGATCTCGCCGCGGATGGCGTCGGCGCGCGCGTCGATCGCGGCCTTGTCGCCGGCGCCGCCGACGATGGTCGTCTTGTCCTTGTCGATGACGACCCTTTTGGCGGTGCCGAGCATGTCCAAAGTGACCTTTTCCAGCTTGATCCCGAGCTCGTCGGAAATCGCCTCGCCGGCGGTCAGCACGGCGATGTCGCCGAGCACCAGGCGGCGGCGGTCGCCGAAGCCCGGCGCCTTGACGGCGGCGACCTTGAGGCCGCCGCGAAGCTTGTTGACGACGAGGGTGGCGAGCGCCTCGCCCTCGATATCCTCGGCGATGATGAGCAGGGGCCGGCCCGATTCGGCGACCGCCTCGAGCAGCGGCAGGAGGTCCTGGAGCTTGCCGAGCTTCTTCTCGTGGAGGAGGATGTAGGGATCGGTGAGCTCGACCAGCATCTTCTCCGCATCGGTGACGAAATAAGGCGACAGATAGCCGCGGTCGAACTGCATGCCCTCGACCAGGTCGAGCTCGAGGGTGAGGCCGGTCGCCTCCTCGACGCTGATCACGCCTTCCTTGCCGACCTTGTCCATCGCCTGGGCGATCATGTCGCCGACCTCCGTATCGCCATTGGCCGAGACGGTGCCGACCTGGGCGATCTCCTTCGAGCTGGCCACGGGACGGGCTCGCGCCGCCAGATCCTGGACGACGCGGCCGACGGCGAGCTCGATGCCGCGCTTCAAATCCATCGGATTGGCGCCGGCGGCGACCGACTTCATGCCTTCGTGGACGATCGCCTGGGCGAGCACGGTGGCGGTGGTGGTGCCGTCGCCGGCATGATCGGACGTGCGCGAGGCGACGACCCGCATCATCTGGGCGCCCATGTTGGCGAACTTGTCGGTGAGCTCGATCTCCTTGGCGACCGTCACTCCGTCCTTGGTGATCCGCGGCGGGCCCCAGCCCTTGTCGATCAGCACGTTGCGGCCCTTGGGACCCAAGGTCACCTTGACCGCATCGGCGAGCATATCGACCCCGCGCACGATCCCTTCGCGGGCGTCGCGCGCGAAACGCACATCTTTGGCTGCCATGATTTTTGTCTGCCTTTTCGAGGACGCTGAGTCGCTACGGCAGCGGAAGAGGGGAGCTTAGCACTCTATTGGCCGGAGTGCTAATTTATCCTCCCCATGCGCAGCATGGGGAGGGGGACCATGCGAAGCATGGTGGAGGGGTAGCCGTCGAGGCCTCGCCATTTACCCCTCCACCACCCTTCGGGTGGTCCCCCTCCCCATCTGGCGATGGGGAGGATTACTCATGCCGCCGTCCAGCCGCCGTCCATGCTGAGGTTCGCGCCGGTGATCGCGCTCGCTTCGTCGCGGCAGAGGAACAGGGCTAGGGCCGCGACCTGATCCACGGTGACGAACTTCTTGGTCGGCTGGGCGGCGAGGAGGACGTCGTTCATGACCTGCTCGCGGGTGAGGCCGCGGGCCTTCATCGTGTCGGGAATCTGGTTCTCGACCAGGGAGGTCCAGACGTAGCCGGGGCTGATGCAGTTGACGGTGACTCCCGCCGTCGCGGTCTCCAGAGCCACGGCCTTGGTGAGGCCGGCTATGGCGTGCTTGGAGGCGACGTAGGGGGCCTTGTTGGGGCTTGCCACCAGGCTGTGCGCGGAGGCGGTGTTGATGACCCGGCCCCAGCCTTTCGACTTCATGCCCGGAAGAGCGAGGCGGATGGTGTGGAAGGCGGCGCTGAGGTTGAGGGCGATCAGAAGGTCCCATTTGGCGACCGGGAATTCGTCGATCGGCGCCACATGCTGCATCCCGGCATTGTTGACGAGGATGTCGACCGGCCCCGCCTCGGCCATCATCGCCTCGATCGCGTCCGGTTTCGTCAGGTCGGCGTCGCTGTAGCCGGCGCCGAGCTCGTCCCTGAGCTTCCCGATCTCGGCGGGGTCGCCGAAGCCGTTCAGGGTGACCCGGGCGCCCTCGGCGGCGAGGGCGCGGGCGATTGCGAGGCCGATGCCGGAGGTGGAGCCGGTGACGAGGGCGGTCTTGCCTTTGAGGAACATGCGATCTCCGTCACCCCGGCGGAAGCCGGGGCCTCATGGTGAAGGGCCGAGACCTTTCGGCCTGAGGTCCCGGCTTTCGCCGGGATGACGACCCCTTTCCCTCGCCCGCCTTGATTTGCAACCTAGAGCAACGCCGAAGCATTGTCCGGTCGAAAACAGGGAGAGCGGTATGCGTCTTGGCGGCTATCGGACCAGCGACAACGTTCGCGACCAGGGACAGGGCGGCGGCGGCCTCGGCTTCGGCGGCGGCGGCGGTGGCGGCGGATGCCTCTTCGCGCTTCTGCCGATGGTGCTCAGCAAGTTCGGCATAGGCGGAGTGCTCATCCTGCTGCTCGGCTATTGCGCGCTCAGCTACATGGGCGGCGGCGGCGGGCTGGGGGTTGGTGGACCGGGAACGACGGTGGCTCCGCAGCAGGGGACCGGCGCTACGAATGACGCGAAGCAGGCCTGCTCCACCGAGCCCGCCAAGCGCTTCTCCTGCCAGGTCCTGGCCAATACCGAAGACACCTGGGCCAAGCTGTTCTCCGCCAAGGGGCAGCGCTACCAGCCTGCCGGCTTCCAGTTCTACGGCGGCAGCGGCAATTCGGGTTGCGGCGCGGCCCAGTCCGCCATGGGTCCCTTCTATTGCCCGACCGACAGCAGCATCTATCTCGACACGAGCTTCTTCCAGGAGATGCAGACGAAGCTCGGCGCCTCCGGCGATTTCGCCCAGGCCTATGTCATCGCCCACGAAGTCGGGCATCACATCCAGAATCTGACCGGAGTGCTCGAGCAGGCGTCCAGCCAGCAGCGGCGCGTGTCGAGCCGGGAGGGCAATGCGATCCAGGTCCGGGTCGAGCTTCAGGCCGATTGCTATGCCGGCGTGTGGGCCGCCCACGCGAAGGACGAGCAGGGCCGCGCGGCCATGGAGCCGGGCGACGTCGAGGAGGGCCTCCGCGCGGCCCAGGCGATCGGCGACGACACCCTGCAGCGGCAGAGCCAGGGCCGGGTCGTGCCCGAGGCCTTCACCCACGGCAGCGCGGCTCAGCGCACGGCCTGGCTGAGGCGCGGGCTCGAGAGCGGTGATCCGGCGGCGTGCGACACGTTTTCGGGCGCGGTTTAAGGGATAAAATCCTCCCCGCGATTTCGCGGGGAGGGGGACCGAGCGAAGCTCGGTGGAGGGGTTCTTCTCCGACTCAGCAAGGCCCCTCCACCATGCTACGCATGGTCCCCCTCCCCCGGAAATCCGGGGGAGGAATTAGGTACGCAAGAACCCCCTTATCCACTCGGCGACCAGCGCCTGGTCGTTCGTGCGTTCCAGCGAGGCGATGGCGGCGTCCGGATCGGGCACCCGGGCTCGGCGGTGCTCGATCAGCGCCTGGGCGTAGCCGGGCTCGAACTCCGGGTGGAATTGCATCGAGACGGCGTCCCCCTCCTCATATTCGAGCAGGCCGAAGGGGGTGAAGGCGTTTCCGGCCAGCACCCGGGCGCCGGGCGGGGGCACAACGATCTGGTCCTGGTGGGAGACCGGGACGGCGATCCGTTCGGGGGGATTTTCGCCCATCCAGGGAGCCCGGTCCCACAGATCATAATCCTGGAGGCCGATTCCCCAGCCGCGCTCCGATTTCTCGACCCGGCCGCCGAGCGCCTCCGCCATCGCCTGGTGGCCGAAGCAGATCCCGACCAGCTTCGAGCGTCCCTTGGCCTCGCGAAGGAAGGAGAGAAGGGGGGCGATCCACGGCAGCGGCTCATAGACTCCCGCCGCCGAGCCGGTGATGAGGAAGGCGGGATGAGCGTCGGGGCGGGGCGGTAGCTCGCCCGAGGCGGCATCGTAGACCCGCGGGGCGAAACCGGGGCCGAGCAGCCGCCCGAACATCCCACCATAGTCGCCGAATCGCGGGGCGAGCTCGGGCGGTGGCCCGCCGGTGCGCAAGATGCCGATTTCCATCGCGCGCTTCTAGGCCCGCAAGCGACGCCCGTCATCCCGGCGGAAGCCGGGACCTCAGCACGAAAAGGCTCGGCGGGTCTCCCCGAGGTCCCGGCTTTCGCCGGGATGACGGAAAGTCAGCGGTCGCCTCTGTCGCCCTGGCCGGACTTGACCTTGGTGTCGGAATGCTGGCGCTGGTCGGCGGCCAGGCTGGCGCCGACGTCGACGACGTCCTTGAACTTGCCTTCCGCGTCGCGGCGCACGAAGCGCTTGTCGTTGCCGGTGTCGATCAGCTCGCGCTTGCGTTCGGCCATGATCCATTCTCCCGAATATTTGTGTCGGGGGAAGAATCCCTAGGTATCGGGGTGGTTCCAAAGGGACAGTCACGAGTGACTGTCCCTGGGGTTTCAGGCCGCTTCGGCTTCGTACTCGTCGCTCATCACCGGGCCCGAATCCTGGCCCTTGGCGGAGACGTCGCGGTCGACCAGCTCGATGATGGCGATCGGCGCCGCGTCGGAGGCGCGGATGCCGGCCTTGATGACCCTCGTGTAGCCGCCGTCGCGGTCCGCGTAGCGCGGCGCCAGGACGTCGAAAAGCTTCTGGAGCTGCTTGTCGTCGAGGAGCCGGGCATGGGCGAGGCGGCGGTTGGAGAGGCCGCCTTTCTTGGCCAGGGTGATCAGCTTCTCCGTATAGGGGCGAAGCTCCTTCGCCTTGGCGACGGTGGTGGTGATCTGCTCGTGCTTGATGAGCGCGGCGGCCATGTTGCGGAACAAAGCGGCGCGGTGGCTCGAGGTGCGCTGCAGCTTGCGGCCGGCGTTGCGGTGACGCATGTCTTCATCCTTCGTTCGTCCGGCACCCGTTCGAGGTAGCGCCGGCCAGGCGGTCGTAAGGGGAGACCGCCCAAATCCCAAAATGCGACGGCGGGGCCGTGGAGTGCCCCGCCTGCGGGGGTTCCCCAAGCCGAAACGGGGCGTAAAGTCAAGGCTGCAGGCCGGTGCGGACCGATTCGCTGGGCCGCAAGTTGACGTCATGGCGCCCGCGCGCCCGGCGCGGGCCATGGACCTGGAGGCGGCGATGCGACTCATCTTGTTGGCAGCGACTTTCATCGGCGCGGCGGCGATCGGAACCGCGGCGCCGGCCCGGCCGGGAGGTTCGGGACATGGCTGGAACCCGCCGGGCGCCTTCTCCAATGGCGGCGGGCATCATTCCGCCAAAAGGGGCCATACCCGCCTCGGGATCGGCCCGATCGAGTCGGACCGCCGCGGCGGGCGCCGTCACGGCCGGTTCGGGCGGGCCGATTTCAATTTCAATCCCTATGCCGGTGCCGGAATTGCCGGCCCGATCGGGGCGGTCGATCCCCACGGCAACGGCTTCTTCACCGGCGGCGGCGGCCAGATCCGCCTTCGCGGCGGGCGGCCCTATTTCGACTATGACCGAACCTATCCCTATGAATGGTCCTCCGCCCGCGGCCGCCCGGAATGGGACGAGGCGCCGAGCGCGGCCGAGCCGCCCGGACGCTGCACGATGGAGAATGGAGTCAGGGTCTGCCGCGGCTGGTGAGCGCGCAAAATTCGGTGTCAGACACCGATTTTTTCGCCGCCCCAAATTCGGTGTCTGACACCGAATTTTTCTACAGGGCTTCGACGATCGTCACGTTGGCCAGCCCGCCGCCCTCGCACATCGTCTGGAGGCCGTAGCGTTTGCCCTGGGCTTTGAGGGCGTGGACGAGGGTGGTCATGAGCTTGGTGCCCGAGGCGCCGAGCGGGTGGCCGAGCGCGATGGCGCCGCCGTTGACGTTCAGCTTCGAGGCATCCGCGCCGACCTCGCGGAGCCAGGCGAGCGGCACCGGGGCGAAGGCCTCGTTGACTTCGTAGAGGTCGATGTCGGCGATGCTCATTCCGCTTCGCTCCAGGGCCCGGCGGGTGGCGGGGATGACTTCCTCGAGCATGATGACGGGATCGCCGCCGGTCACCGTCAAATTGACGATCCGGGCGAGCGGGGTGAGGTTGTGCTCCTTGAGGGCGCGCTCGCTGACCACGATCACGCCGCTCGCGCCGTCGCAGATCTGGCTGGCATTGGCGGCGCTGATCTTGCCGCCTTCCTTGATCAGCTTCACCGACGCGATGCCTTCGAGGGTGGCATCATAGCGAATGCCTTCGTCCTTGCTGTGAAGGATTTCGTTGCCCTCCGCGTCCGCCACCTTGAGCGGCACGATCTCGTCGTCGAAGGCGCCGGCCTCGGTCGCCCGGGCGGCCTTGCGGTGGCTGTCGAGGGCGAACCGGTCCAGCTCCTCTTTCCGGAACTGGTATTTCTCGGCGATCATCTCGGCGCCGACGAACTGGCTGAACATCGGGACCCCGAAACGGTCCTGGATCCGCTTCGAGAAGGGGCCGGTGCCGATCCCGTGCTGCATCGGCAGGGTGACGGGAAGGCCCATCGGCACCCGGCTCATCGATTCGACCCCCGCGGCGATGACCACGTCCTGGGTGCCGCTCATCACCGCCTGGGCGGCGAATTGCACCGCCTGCTGGGAGGAGCCGCACTGGCGGTCGATGGTGACCGCCGGGACGGAGGTGGGGAGGGACGAAGCGAGCACGGCGTTGCGGCCGATATGGAAGGCCTGCTCGCCGGCCTGGCCGACGCAGCCCATGATCACGTCCTCGACCAGCGCCGGATCGAGGCCTGAGCGGTGGATCAGGGCGTCGAGGATTTCGGCGGCCATGTCGGCCGGGTGCCAGTCCCTGAGGGCGCCGCCCCTGCGCCCGCCGGCGGTTCGGGCGGCGGCGACGATAAAGGCTTCGGGCATAGCGGGGGCTCCTAAGGTTCGAGGCGATGTAGGGTGCGCGGGGAGGGTGGCGCAAGCGGTCGTCATCCCGGCGGAAGCCGGGACCTCGGGGAAGCCCGTCGAGACTGATTGTCCAGAGGTCCCGGCTTTCGCCGGGATGACGATATCCTTTTTGCCCTATTCACTGGCGGGCCGGCTCGCTCTATGGGATCGGAATGGCCCAAAATCCCTTCACCAGCCATCCCCATGAAGTGGGCGAGAGCTATCCCGAGCATTTCGGGATGGCGGCGCGCTTCGGCTTCAGGATGATCTTCGGCGGCCTCGGCTGCCTCGTCCATGCGATCTTCCCGTTCCTGTGCGAGCGGACCGGCAGCGAGACGGTGAAAGGCCTCAATGCGACCTTGGGCAAGAGGGTCGACAAGCCGAACTGGGAGCGGCACCCGATCATCTGAGCCGTCGGTTTCCCGGCGAAGGCCGGAATCCAGCGATCCGCATTTTGCGGCTGGACCCCGGCCTTCGCCGGGGAGCAAAAGGGGCCTTTCGCTGGGGAGGGGGCCTTCATGCTGACGCTGGAAAGCTGGTTCGTCGCGGCGCACGCCGTCGCTTTCGTGGGCTGGGCGGCCTTGTTCGCGCTGCCCTGGATCGGCCGCCGGCGGGCGGTGCTCGTGGCGCGATGGGCGGCGGTGCCGCTTTGCCTTCTCTATCTCCTCTTCCTGCTGACCCATCTGAAGGCGATCCCGACCGACGCCGGCTACACGCTTGCGGCCATTGCCCGATTCTTCGAAAGCCCGGTGCTTCTGCTGGTCGGCTGGATCCATTATCTGGTGCTCGACCTGTGGGTCGGGAGCTGGGAGGCCGAGCATTCGGAGCGGACCGGCCTGCCCCACGCTTTGCTTCTGCTTTGCCTGTTCGCAACGATGATGATCGGCCCGCTCGGCCTGCTCCTCTATCTCGGGATCGCCGCGGCTCGCCGAAGGAAAAGCGGGCTCAATTCCTGATTTGTCATAAATCCTGACCCGTCATCCCGGCGCAAGCCGGGACCTCAGGACGAAAGGGCTCGGCGGGTCTCCACCAGGTCCCGGCTTTCGCCGGGATGACGAATTCCCGTTCGTTTGCGGACAGGCGGTGTTCGGCGCCGGACAGGATAAAATGCGGTTCGTCGAGCCGCCGGCCACTTTCGTCGCGCGCCCTCTAGGCAGCGGACCATGGCCTGTTTCTTGCAGACGATGACAATTGTAATCGTCGAAAGGAATGGCGGGTGGCGAGTAAGAGGTTTCGGGCCGCGGCCGCGGTCCTGCTCCTGTGCGGGAGCCCGGTCGCCGCTTTTGCCGCCCAGGCGCCGGGCGCGGACGGGCGCACCGTCTACGAGGCCGCCTATTTCGCCCAGTTCGCGCCGTCCAACGCGCTCCAGATCGTCCAGCGCGTTCCGGGTTTCACGCTCGAGCTCGGCAACCAGGAAGTGCGCGGCTTCGGCCAGGCCGCCGGCAACGTCGTCATCAACGGCCAGCGCCCGAGCTCGAAGAGCGACACGCTCGAGACCGTCCTGGCGCGGATCCCGGCGAGCCGGGTGGCTCGGATCGAGGTCGGGCCGGGCGACCTGTTCGGATCCGAATTCGCCGGCAAGCCGCAGGTCGTGAACGTCGTCACCACCGCCGCCAGCGGGCTCGCCGGAACCTTCAACGGCCAGCTCAGGCGGACCTATACGGGGCGGGTCGAGCCCGACATCACCGTCTCGGCGCTGCTGCGGCGGGGCAAGTCGAGCTTCAACGCTTCCGCCGGCTATCAGGCCTATCCGACCACCGAGGAAGGCTTCGACCGGATCACCGCGCTGCCGAGCGGGGACCTCAAGGAATATCGCGAGAAAGTGAACCGGATCTCCGACCGCACCGCCTTCGTCTCGGGGGCCTGGGAGCATAATGGCGGCGACAACCGGACCGCCCATCTCAACTTCCGGATCTCGCAGAACTGGTTCGATCTCAAGCAGACCAATGACGTCTTCCCGGTCGGCGGAACGGTGCGCGACGACCGGCTTACCCAGGATTACAGCCGCCACGACTATGAGCTGGGCGGCGACGTCACCCGGCCGCTCTGGGGGGGCGGGCTCAAGCTGGTCGGGCTCGCGACCCGGCGGCAGAGGCACAATGTCGACACCTCGCTGAACCGGGTAGGGAGCGAGGTGATCGGCGGCTTCATCCAGGATCTCGACAACCAGCGCGACGAGAGGGTGCTTCGGCTGGTCTGGAACCGCTCGAACCTCGGCGGCTGGAGCCTCGAGGCCGGGGCCGAAGGGGTGCTCAACAAGCTCGACAGCGACGTCGGCTTCTTCCGCATCAACGCCGGCGGGGGCCAGACAAGGATCGACCTCCCGGTCGACCAGGCGGTGGTGAAGGAATATCGCGGCGAGGCCTTCGTCAATGCCGGCAAGGCGCTGTCGAAGACGCTTCGGCTGGACATGGGGCTCACCTACGAGGTGTCGCGCCTGACGGTGAGCGGCGACGCCGAAGCGGAACGGGTCCTGAAGTTCCTCAAGCCCAAGGCGAGCCTCGACTATCGCGACAAATCGGGCTGGCACGCCCAGCTGTCGATCGCCCGGACCGTCGCCCAATTGAATTTCGACGATTTCATCAGCACGGCCGAATTGACCAACGACCGGGTCAACGGCGGCAATGCCGATCTCGTGCCGCAGCGGGCGTGGGAGATATTGGCGACGCTCGAGCAGCCGATCCTCGGCGACGGCGTGGTCAAGGTCCAGGCGGGCTACAATCGGATCTCATTGGTCCAGGACCGGATCCCGACCCCGGAAGGCTTCGACGCGCCGGGCAATCTCGGCAACGGCCGGATGCTGATCCTCAAGAGCACGATCGACGCGCCACTGGCCAGGCTCGGAATCAAGGGCGGCCGGCTGACCGTGAACAGCTCGCTGATCGATACGTCGGTCGAGGATCCCTATACCTTCCGAAAGCGCCATTTCTCGGGCTTCAACCTCTATTCGGCCGATGCGAGCTTCCGGCAGGACCTCGGCAAATGGGCCTATGGCGCGACCTTCTTCGTCAACGCGCCGACCTTCTTCTTCCGGCAGGACGAGATCGACCGGCCGTTTAGCGACAATCCCTATGTGACGGCGTTCGTCGAATATCGGCCGAGTCCGAAGACGACGATCACCTTCAGCCTCGACAATGCCATCAACAGCGCCGCCTTCCGAAGCCGCACCTTCTTCACGCCCGACCGGCGCACCCCCTTTCCGGACGAGTTCGAGCTTCGCCACCGCAACAAGCACATCATTCCCGCCATAGGCGTGAAGCACAGCTTCGGGTGAGGGTTGGAAATCGGCGCCGAACACGCCGGAACCCGCGAGCCGCCTATTTCGTTCCATTCCCAATCGGACGAGGAGAAGAACCATGGCGGTCCAGGAGACTTATGAGTCCTCCAGCGAGGCGATTCCGGAGGCGCAGGGGGCAGATTATGCCCATCAGCTCATCTCGTCGCGGCGGGTCGAGGGGACGGCGGTCTACAGCGGGTCGGGCGAGAAACTCGGCACGATCCACAGCGTCATGATCGGCAAGCGCAGCGGCCAGGTCGCCTATGCGGTGCTTTCGGCCGGCGGCTGGCTCGGCATCGGCGCCCACGTCCATCCCCTGCCCTGGGCGCTGCTCACCTATGACGTGGACCGGGACGGCTATGTCGTGGCGGTGGACCGCTCCCAGCTCGAAGCGGCGCCGTCGATGACTCTCGACGAGACGGACCGGCCGATCGACCGCGACTATCAGGAACGGGTCAGCTCCTATTGGGGGACCTTGCCGTGGTGGGGGTTGTGACGGGAACCATCATCCCGGCGGACGCCGGGATCTCGTCAAGGCCCGCCGAGACTTCTTGTTCCGAGGTCCCGGCTTTCGCCGGGATGACGGTCAGCCCCAGGCGATGAAGGGGGGATTGAGGAAGCGCTCGGCAATCTTGCCGTAGGTCAGCGGCCCGGTCTCGTGCCCATCCTCGTCGAGCGCCATCACCCGTCCGCCCACCGCTTCGACTATGGCCTGGCCGGCGGCGGTGTCCCATTCGGCGGTGGTGCCGTGGCGCGGATAGAGGTCGGCGGTCCCTTCGGCGACCAGGCAGAATTTGAGCGACGAGCTGGAGGCGACGAACTCGGCGATGCCGAGATGCGCGCCTTTCTCGGCGGAACCGTGAGAGGCGTGGCTTCGGCTTCCGACCGCGGTCAGGCCCAAAGCGGGGCGTGGGCGGGGCCCGATCGGCTCCGCGGTGCCGCCGCCCCGGACCCGGAAGGCCCCTTCGCCGCGGGCGCCGTAATAGAGCAGCTTCGGATCGGGGGCGTAGATCACTCCGGCGACGGGCGCGCCGTCCTCGATCAGGCCGATATTCACCGTGAACTCGCCGTTGCGCTGGACGAAGCCGCGGGTGCCGTCGAGCGGGTCGACACAGAAGAAGCGGCGGCCGAGCTCGGGGATTCGTCCGGCGGCGGCTTCCTCCTCGGCGAGGACGGGGATGTCGGGAAAGGCGCGGCCGAGCCGCTCGAGGATGATCGCCTCGGCATGGCGGTCGGCGATGGTGACGGGCGAGCCGTCCTCCTTCTCAATGACCTCGCAGCCCTCCAAGTAGATGCGCTCGATCTCGGCGCCGGCGGCGAGGGCGGCCTCGATCAGGATGGGGAGGAGGTTGGGAAGAGTCATTCGCTCCCACCGTCATCCCGGCGCAAGCCGGGACCTCGAAGAAACTCGCCGTGACCTTGCCCGCTGGGGTCCCGGCCTTCGCCGGGATGACGGGGGGAGAGCCGCTCGAAATGCCAGCGCAGGTGATCCTCCATGAAGGTCGAGATGAAGAAGTAGCTGTGGTCGTAGCCGGGCTGAATCCTCAGCGTGAGCGGGATTCCGGCGGCGCAGCAGGCGGCTTCGAGCCGGTGCGGCTTCAGCTCGCGCTCGAGGAAGGAGTCGGCGCCGCCCTGGTCGACGAGGATTTCCGGTGTGCGCGCGCCGTCCTCGATCAGGGCGACGGAATCATGGGCCCGCCAGGCGGAGCGATCGGGGCCGAGATAGCGACCGAATGCTTTCTCGCCCCAGGGGACCTCGCCCGGAGCGACGATCGGGGCGAAGGCGGAGACGCTTCGGTAGCGGCCGGGGTTGAGAAGGGCGAGGGTGAGGGCGCCGTGGCCGCCCATCGAATGGCCGCTGATCGATTGGCGCGCCGGATCGGCCGGGAAATGGGCGGCGACGAGGTCCGGGAGCTCGGCGGTGACGTAGCTGTACATTCGATAGTAAGCGGCGAACGGGTCCTCGGTCGCGTCGACGTAGAAGCCGGCGCCCTGGCCGAAATCGTAATCGGGATCGTCGGGGACGTCCGGGCCGCGCGGGCTGGTGTCGGGGGCGACCAGGATCAGTCCGAGCTCGGCGCAGACCCGCTGATACTGGCCCTTCTCGACGACGTTGGCGTGGGTGCAGGTCAGGCCCGACAGGAACCAGAGGACGGGCAGGGGGGCACCCGCTTCCACCTGGGGCGGGAGATAGATTCCGAACGTCATGTCGGTGCCGGTCTCGCGGCTGGGGTGCCGGCAGGCGAGCTGGGTTCCGCCGAAGGCGCGGGCGGAGGAGAGGGTCTCGAGGGTCATTTTTACTCCGTCATCCCGGCGCAAGCCGGGACCTCAGGACGAGAAGTCACGGCGGGTCTCCACGAGGTCCCGGCTTTCGCCGGGATGACGGGAGGGGTCAATAAATGACCACGCTTCTGATGCTCTCTCCCGCATGCATCAGGTCGAAGGCCTTGTTGATGTCGTCGAGCGGCATCGTGTGCGTGATCAAGGGGTCGATCTCGATCTTGCGGTCCATATACCAGTCGACGATCCGGGGCACGTCGGTGCGGCCTCTCGCGCCGCCGAAGGCCGAGCCTTTCCAGACCCGGCCGGTGACGAGCTGGAAGGGGCGGGTGGCGATCTCGCGGCCGGCTTCGGCGACTCCGATGATCGTCGAAACGCCCCAGCCGCGATGGCAGCATTCGAGCGCCTGGCGCATGACGTCGGTATTGCCGGTGCAGTCGAAGCTGTAATCGGCGCCGCCGTCGGTGAGGTCGAGGATCGCCTGCACGACCTTGTCCATTCCGATCTCGGCGGGGTTGATGAAGTCGGTCATGCCGAAGGCCTGGGCCATCGCCCTCTTGGCCGGGTTGATGTCGATCCCGACGATCCGGTTGGCGCCGACCAGCCTGGCGCCCTGGATGACGTTGAGTCCGATCCCGCCGAGGCCGAAGACGACGACGTTGGCGCCGGGCTCGACTCCCGCGGTCCAGATCACCGCTCCGACCCCGGTGGTCACTCCGCAGCCGATGTAGCAGATCTTGTCGAACGGAGCGTCCTCGCGGACCTTCGCCACCGCGATCTCCGGCATCACGGTGAAGTTCGAGAAGGTCGAGCAGCCCATATAATGGTGGATGGTCTCGGAGCCCAGGCGGAAGCGGCTGGTGCCGTCGGGCATCACCCCCTTGCCCTGGGTGGAGCGGATCGCGGTGCAAAGGTTGGTCTTGCGGCTGAGGCAGGACTTACACTGGCGGCATTCCGGCGTGTAGAGCGGGATGACATGGTCGCCCGGCCTGACCGAGGTCACGCCCTCGCCGACCTCGCGGACGATCCCGGCGCCTTCGTGGCCGAGGATCGAGGGGAAGATTCCCTCCGAATCCTTGCCCTCCAGGGTGTAGGCGTCGGTGTGGCAGACGCCCGTCGCCATGATCTCGACCAGAACCTCGCCGGAGCGGGGGCCGTCGAGATCGACCTCGTGGATCTCCAGCGGCCGGTTGGGGGCGACGGCGATTGCGGCTCGGGTCTTCATAGCCGGCTTACTAGCGCCTTATCCCCTTCCCTGAAAGGGAGGGGAGCTTGGCCATCGCGGCGGCATCGATTACAACATGTAACAAAGGGGACTCGCCATGCTCATCGCGCTTGCCGTTGCCGCCGCCGCACCCGCCGCGCCTCCTCTTCCTCCTCCGCCGCCGTCCTGCTCGACGGCCGAATATCGCCAGCTCGATTTCTGGGTGGGCGAATGGGATGCCGAGTTCGCCCTGCCGGGCGGCAAGACCGGCCATGCGGTCAACCGGATCACCCGGAACGAGTTTGGCGACTGCGTCATCGCCGAGCATTTCGAGCAGGCCGACATCGGCTATGTCGGAGCGTCGCACAGCATGTACGATCCCGCCCGGAAGAAGTGGCTTCAGACCTGGGTCGACAATGGCGGTGCCTATATCACCCTGATCGGCGGGCCGGTCGAAGGCCAGCCCTACAGCTTCGAGCTCGTCACCGTGGAGCCGAAAGGGCCCAAGCAGATTTGGTCGCGGATGATCTGGCAGGACGTGAAGCCGGACAGCTTCACCTGGCGCTGGCAGGCGCGGCAGGCCGACGGGAGCTATGCCGACAGCTGGGTGATCAAATATACGCGGCGGAAGTAATTTGCCTCCCCATCGCCAGATGGGGAGGGGGACCACATGAAATGTGGTGGAGGGGTAGAAGGCGCGGGCTTCAGCCGTCTCGCACTAGATCCTCGGGCGTCACGGCAGCTACCCCTCCACCATGCTTCGCATGGTCCCCCTCCCCATGCTCCGCACGGGGAGGCAGATCAACGCCGCCACTTCCTCCGGTCCGCCAGGATCGCCCTCGCCGCATTATGCCCCGGAGCGCCGGTCACTCCGCCGCCCGGGTGAGCGCCCGAGCCGCACAGATAGAGCCCCGCCAGCGGCATCCGGTAATCGGCGTGGCCGAGCATCGGGCGGGCCGAGAAGAGTTGGTCGAGGCCCATCTTGCCGTGGAAGATGTCGCCGCGCGGAACTCCGAAGCGCTGCTCCAGATGCCAGGGCGACAAGGCGAGGCGGCCGATCACCGACGCTTTGAAGCCGGGCGCGTAGCGGTCGACATGGGCGATGATGTGGTCGGCGGCCTCGTCGGCGCGGGCTTCCCAGCCGCCTTCGACCTCGTAGGGGAAGTGCTGGCAGAACAGGCTCGCGACATGGCGCCCCGGCGGGGCGAGGCTGTCGTCGAGGGTGGAGGGGATCAGCATCTCGACGATCGGCTCGCGCGCCCAGCCTTCGGTTCGGGCGCTGGTATAGGCGCGGTCCATATAGCCGAGCGATGGGGCGATGATGATCCCGGCGGTGAGATGGTCGCCGGGCTCGGGCAGGCTGGTGAAGCGGGGAAGCTCGGAGAGGGCCAGGTTCATCCGGAAAGTCGCGGACTCGGCGCCCCAGCCGGCCATTCGGCGGGAGATTTCGGCCGGGACCGCGCCTTTCGGAAGCAAGGTGCCGAAGAGGAAGCTGGGATTGACGTTCGCCGCCACGGCCTTGGCGCGATAGGCTTTCCCGCCCGCCACGGCGCCGGCGGCGCGGCCGCGCTCGACGATGATCTCCTCGACCGGCGAGTCGAGGATTATCTCGACACCCTTCTCGCGCGCGGCCCTGGCCATCGCCTGGGTGATCGCGCCCATTCCGCCGACGGCGTGGCCCCAGGCCCCGGCCACCCCCGCCGCCTCGCCGAACAGATGGTGGAGGAGGACGTAAGCGGAGCCCGGATCGTAGGGGCTGGCATAATTGCCGACCACGGCGTCGAAGCCGAACAAGGCCTGGACGATGTCGGTGGTGAAATAACGGTCGAGGATGTCGGCGGCGGACTTGGTGAAGAAATCGAGCAGGTTGCGCTGCTCCTCCGGGCTCATGCCGCGTACGGAATTGCCGAGCTTCAGGGCCGCCAGAACGTCCGCGAGCCCGCCGCCGGCATTGGGCGGCGCGCGCAGGATCCAGTCGCGAAGGATGGCCACGACCGAGCCCAGAGCGGCGGAATAAGCGTCATAGCCTTCGGCATCGGCGGGGGAATGGCGCGCGATCTCGCGGCGGGTGAGTCCGCCCCGCCCGGAGAGGAGATGGTCGGCGCCGAGGGTAGGCAGGAAATTGTCGGTCTTCCTGAGCACGACCTTGAGGCCGTGTTCGTAGAGCCGCATGTCCTCGATCACCTTCGGGTTCAGAAGGCTGACCGTGTAGGCCGCCGTCGAGTTGCAGAAGCCGGGATGGAATTCCTCGGTCACCGCGGCGCCGCCGACGATGTGCCGGCGCTCGAGGATGGTGACCTTGAGCCCCCTGGCGGCGAGATAATAAGCGCAGGCGAGGCCGTTATGGCCGGCGCCGATGACGAGGACGTCGGTGTCGGGGGATGGCATGGGGAGGGCCTACAGCAAGTCGAAGGCGCCGAAAATCCTCCCCGAGATTTCTCGGGGAGGGGGACCAGGCGAAGCCTGGTGGAGGGGTTCTTCCTGATTCCGTAGAACCCCTCCACCGCGCTTCGCGCGGTCCCCCTCCCCCGGAAATCCGGGGGAGGATTTTAAGTCACCCCGCCAGCTGGTCCAGCGGCAGCGCCAGGCTCGCCTTGAGCCGGCGCTTGACGAAGCTGGTCTCGTAGCGTCGGACCGCGCGCTGGCCGGCGAGCATGTCGTCGGCGAACAGGTTGAACGCCTTCATGTCGGCGACGACGACGAGCAGGAGGATGTCGAAGGCGCCCGACACCTCCAGGCAGAGCTGGACATTCTCCGACGCGGCGAGCAGCCGCTTGAAGCTCGCCACCTCGGTGAGGGCGTGGCGTTCGAGCTGGACGTGGATCACCGCCGACAAGGGATGGCCGAGCGCCTGCTCGGCGACGATCGCGACGTCGGCGGCGATGGTGCGCGAGGCTCGAAGCTGGCGAAGTCGGCGGGCGACGGCGGAGGGCGACAGGCCGACCCGCTCGGCCAGGACGTCGGCGGTGAGCTGGTTGTCGGCCTGGAGGCAGGCCAGCAGCTTCAAATCGAGCGGATCGAGCTTCTTGTCCATTCCGGCAAATCCTTCACGATTTATTCCAAAATATCGCGTCGCTACCGTAATCTTCGGCTGAAACTAGCGGCGTATTAAGTCAATAACACTCTCAGGGATGCAGGCCGGAATCCGGCAGGAGAGAGGGAGTGGAAATGCGTATCCGTGGAATAGCCTTCATGGCCGCGGCGAGCGTCGCGATTTCGTCGCAGGTGTCGCCGGCACAGCCGGCTGCCCCCGCCGCGGCGCCCGCGAGGGCGGACGGCCGAACGGTAGTGGCCGAGATGCGGCGCCTGCTCAATGCCAATTATGTCCTTCCGGAAGTCCGCCCGAAGCTCGACGCCGCGCTCGCCAAGGGGCTGGCGGAGGGACGCTACAACACGTCCGACCCGGCGGTGCTCCTGGATCGGGTCAACGCCGATCTGACCGCCATCGCCCACGACAAGCATCTCAGCCTCGAATATGATCCCCGCCAGGCGGCGGAGCTCGCCGCCGAGCTCGCCGCCCAGCCGGCGCAACAGCCGGAGGATTCCGGCCCCTCGCCCGAGCAGATCCGCCAGGCCCAGCGGCGCAACCATGGCTTCACCGAGATGAAGGTGCTTCCCGGCAACGTCCGCTACGTCAACATGCAGGGCTTCGTCTGGGTCGGGCCGAAGAGCGCCGAGGCCTATGACAATGTCATGCGCTTTCTGAAGGAAGGCGATGCGGTCATCATCGACCTTCGCCAGAATGGCGGGGGAAGCCCCCAGTCGGTGCAATATCTGGTCAGCCATTTCATGGAGCCGAACCGGCCGCTGGTGACCTTCCACATGGGCGCAAGCCAGGTCGACCGCCTGTCGACCTTACCGACCCTCCCCGCCGGGCGGATGGTCGGCAAGCCGCTCTACGTCCTGACCAGCGGCCGGAGCGCGAGCGCGGCCGAGGAGTTCACCGGGCATGTTGCGGGCTACAAGCTGGGCGAGCTGATCGGAGCGACGACCGCCGGCGCGGGCTTCCGCAACCAGTTCTTCCCCCTTCCGGGGGGCTATCTGATCAGCATCTCGGTCGGCCGCGCGGTCCTCGCCTCCACCGGCAAGGATTGGGAGGGGGTCGGGATCGCCCCGACCACCGCCAGCGACCCCGAAAAGGCGCTGCAGCTCGCCCAGGTCCATGCCCTGCGCCGCCTCGCCTCGACCGCTCCGCCGCGGGAGAAGGCGAATTACGAGGCGACCGCGGCAATGCTCGCCGCCCAGGTCGATCCCGTCGCCACCGCCTTGCCGCTGGCCGCTTATGCCGGCAATTTCGGCGAGCGGAAGGTGTCGATCGAGAACGGCCGGCTGGCTTTCCAGCGCGAGGGCGGGCCGAAGCTCGCCATGGTCGCGATCGGGCCGAACCTGTTCGCTCTCGAGAACGACGCGATGACGAGGATCGAATATAAGGTGGCGGGCAATGCCGCCACCGCCTTCGAGCTGCAGCGCGGCGATGGGAGCAAGGTGGAGGCGGTGCGCACGCCCTGACTAATTCCTCCCCGCGATTTCGCGGGGAGGGGGACCAGGCGAAGCCTGGTGGAGGGGTTCTTGCTGCCTCCGAAAGAACCCCTCCACCGCGCTCCGCGCGGTCCCCCTCCCCGGCAAAAGCCGGGGAGGAATTAAGGGGCGGGCCTTGGCGCCAGGGTCTTGCAGAGCCAGGCATTCACCGCGAAGCGATAATCCTCGAAGCCGCAATCGGGGCAGCTCACCCGCCGTACTTCGTGGCGGACCCAGGAGGGGAAGACGACGAGGCTGTTCTGCTCGGGCTCGAACTCGATATAATCGCCCGAGGCGTCATGGTCGCCGAGCCGGTAGAGGCGCAGGGTGCCGCCCGAGAAACGCTTCGGCTCGCGGTGGAAATAATAAACCGCGCTGATCAGCCGGTCCTGCTTTCCGGTCTTGTCTCCGCCGAGCGGCTGGCGGCCCTTGCCGACCGGCAAGTCGCTGTGATGGGCGAAGAAGGCGCCGTCGCCATGGGCGGCGATTTCGAGCTCGAAACATTCGATCTCGAACGGCCTGGTGCCGGTGCGGCGGAAAATGTCGGGCAGATTCTCCCTGAAGCGCCGCTCCAGCACCGCCCGGTGCGGCCCCAGATCCTTGAGCCGGTCGGCGATCCGCCGCTTGGGGTCGAGGACATGGCCGGTGAGTCGGGCGGGCTCGAAGCGCTCGCGATTGGCCAGCGACCATTCGAGCAGGGCGGCATGCTCGGCTTCGTCGAGGAAGTTCCGATATTGGTGGCAGGGCGGAAGCGGCCGTTGGGGTGGGGTGGTCATGACGCCGGATCCGTTCGCAGATCCATCAGATAGACTGCGTAGGGCACTCCGAAGCGATCGGGCAGGCTCCGTTCCAGCTTGAACCCCATGCGCAGGTACAAAGCGAGCGCCGAGGCCATTGCCGGGCTGGTATGCAAGGCGATCACGGCGGCGCCGTCGCGCCGCGCGCGTCCGATGCATTCGTCGGTCAACCGCCGTCCCAGACCTCGCCCGCGCGCCGCCGGATCGACGACCAGCATCCGGACGATCGGCCACTCAGGCTCGAAGAAATCGGGGCGCGGCGAGGTTCCGGGCGCGAAATAGGCGACGGCGCCGACGATCGCGCCGTCCGCCTCGGCGACGATGATGTCGCCCTGCCCGGCGAGATCGGCCATGGCGCCGACGCCCCGGGTCAGCGCCTCCCAGTCGCTGTACACGCCTTCATATTGGGCGAAGGCGGCAAGGGCGACGGCGTTCACCGAGTCCGAGTCCGCCGCCGCGAAGGGTTTGATCTTCACGCGCATCGAATCACGATTTCGGGAGGCGCGCCTTCGGGAAGCCGCCCCAGGCCCGGTCGTAATCGGGCTGGAGCGCGTCCGAGGCCATGGCGAAGCCGGTGGGGCGAAAGGGCCAGCAGCTTTCGACCATGAAGGCCAATGTGTCCTCGATCTTGTGGGGCTTCAGCGCCGCTTCGGACGCGGCCTTCCAGCTGGCCACGTCCGGCCCGTGGCCCGACATGAGGTTGTGCAGGCTCAGGCCGCCCGGCGCGAAGCCTTCGGCCTTGGCGTCGTAGGCGCCCTTGATCAGCCCCATGCACTCGCTCATCACGTTGCGGTGGAACCAGGGCGGGCGGAACGTGTCCTCCGCCACCATCCAGCGCGGCGGGAAGATGACGAAATCGGCATTGGCCCGGCCGGGGGTCTCCGAGGGGCTGGTCAGGACCGTGAACAGGGACGGATCGGGATGATCGAAGCTGACCGTCCCGATCGTGTTGAAGCGGGCGAGGTCGTATTTCCACGGCGCGAGATTGCCGTGCCAGGCGACGACGTCGAGCGGCGAATGATCGAGCGTCGTCGTCCACAGCCGGCCGAGATATTTCTGGATCAGCTCGACCTCGCCCTCGGCATCCTCATATTGCGCCGCGGGGGTGAGGAAATCGCGGGGGTTGGCGAGGCCGTTGGAACCTATTGGTCCGAGATCGGGCAGTCGGAAGAGGGCTCCGTGATTTTCGGCGACATAGCCCCGGGCGGTTCCGTCGGGGAGGCGGGCGCGGAAACGGACTCCGCGGGGAACGAGCGCGACCTCGCCCGGAGCGACCCCGATCCGGCCCATCTCGGTGAGCAGCTCGAGCCGGCCCTGCTCGGGGATGAAGAGCATCTCGCCGTCGGCGTTGAAGAAGGCGCGATGCTTCATGTCGGCCGTGGCGCGGTAGATATGGACGGCGACCCCGGACAAAGCTTCCGGGCCGCCATTGGCCATCATCGTCGCCATGGAGTCGATCAGGTCGGTGCCTTCGCCCTCCAGCGGCAGCGGATCCCAGCGCAGGCGGTCGGGCGGCAGCGGATCGTGGAGCGAGGCGGCCGTGAACCGCTTCGCGCCTTCATAGGGGCGGTAGGGCGGGTGCTCGGCGCTCGGGCGAAGGCGGTAGAGCCAGGAGCGGCGATTCTCGTGGCGCGGCGCGGTGAAGGCGGTGCCGGAGAGCTGCTCGGCATAGAGGCCGAAGGCGGGCTTCTGCGGCGAGTTGCGGCCTTCGGGCAGGGCGCCCGGGACGGCCTCGGTCGCGAAATGGTTGCCGAAGCCGGAGAGATAGACTGGATCGGTCATGGCCTCAGCTTCCTAACGCGGACGACCATTTTGTCACGCGGTCAAACGGGCGGCGACCCGATAGCGGCCTCGATGGCCTGGGCGAGCTCGCACAACGGATCGAGGTCCGCGCCGGGATAGAGCGCATTGGCCCGCACTCGGGGAAAATAATCGCTATTGTACCAGAATCCGGCCGGATCGAACTTGAACTTGGCAATCAGCCGCCTTCCGAAATCGACCTCGTAATGCGGATATTCCTGCTTCTGGTCGACTCCGCCCAGGTCCGGATATTCGCCGAGCAGATAGCCCTCCTGGATATGAGGGCGCACGGCGGAAGGCGGGCAGACGCTGGCCAGCCGGACGATCTGGAGCCCCGCTTCGGCGCTCGCCGTGATCGCACCGCTGATGTGGGGAACGCCCAGCACGTAGATGAAGGCCTGGCGCGCGGGGCCGCTTCCGAACGAGGCCGCGATCCGGAGCGAATGGGTGACGTCCATCAGCGGAGTGCCGCACACCCGATAATGCTGCAGGATCGACCAACGCAGGATCGGCTGGCGCCGAAGCCGAGTCAGCCCCGGCAGGTTCCTCGCCGCATATTGGGTTATGAGCTCGCTCTCCGCCCGCTTGAGGTGGGCATAGCGGGCGGCAAGGACGCCCGGCCCGGGAACCTTTCCCGGATCGCGGGAGCGCAGGATCGTGGGCTTCAAGGTCGTATTGTTGGCGCGATTCTTATAATCCTTGTCCTGGCCGCGAAACAAAAGAACGAACTCGCGATTCTTGAATTGCAGTTCGGCGACCTTGGTGGCGAGCTCCATATAGCTGCTGACCGGATGCCCATCGCTCTTGCGAACGCTGGTGCAATTGCCCCGGATCGCCTCGGTTTCTTGCCCCGAATAAGTCCAGATCTTGCTGTTGCCGATTATTTCCACGCGGCATCTCCCCCGTAACGTCGGCAGGTTCGCACAGTGGCAATAAGGAGGCAAGAAGACGGCTGAGCGTTCCCCGCTAAAGCGTTAGATGAGTCTTCCACCGCTCGGGCTGAGCTTGTCGAAGCCCTGTTCTCCTCTTTGAAAGGAGAAAGTAAGCCCTTCGACAGGCTCAGGGCGAACGGATTGGTGACTCAATCTGAACCCTCAACGCCTCAGCGCATCAGCACCAGTTCCTCCGCCATCGTGGGATGGAGCGCGACCACCGCGTCGAAATCCGATTTCTTCAGCTTGGCCTTGACCGCGATCGCGGCGGCCTGGAGGATTTCGGGGGCGTCGGGGCCGATCATGTGGAGGCCGACCACCTCGTCGGTCTCGGAGTTGACGACGAGCTTGTAGAGGGCGCGCTCGTTGCGGCCGGCGAGAACGTTCTTCATCGCCCGGAAATCCGACGTGTAGGTCTTGACCGAGCCGAGCTTGTTGCGGGCCTGCCCTTCCGTCATCCCGACCCCGGCCAGCGGCGGATGGCTGAACACGGCGGACGGGATATTCTCATAGTCGACCCGGGTCGGCTTGTCGCCGAAGATGGTATCGGCAAAGGCCTGGCCTTCGCGGATCGCGACCGGGGTGAGCTGGACCCGGTTGGTGACGTCGCCGACCGCGTAGACGCTGTCGCAGCTCGACCTGTTGTCGGCATCGACGACCACCGCGCCCTTGTCGTCGGTCTCGACTCCGGCCTCTTCCAGGCCGAGCCCCTCGGTATTGGGCTGGCGGCCGATCGCGAACATCACCGCGTCCGCCTCGATCGCGTCGCAGCCCGACATGTGGACCGTCAGAGCGCCGTCCTTCTTCTCGATGCTCTCGAACGAGACGTGGAACTTGAAGTCGATCCCCTTCATCATCGAGATGGTGAGCAGGCGGTCGCGGATCGTCTCGTCATAGCCGCGCAGGATCACGTCGGAGCGGTTCACGAGGGTGACGTGGCTTCCGAGATTGTGGAAGATCCCGGCGAACTCGTTGGCGATATAGCCGGCGCCGGCGATCACGACGCGCCTCGGCAGATCGGGCAGGTGGAAGGCTTCGTTCGAGGTGATTCCGAGCTCGCTGCCGGGGAAATCGGGGACGACCGGACGGGCGCCGGTGGCGATGAGGATGATTTTGGCGGTGACCTTGCGCCCGCCGGCGAGGCGGATCTCGTGGGGGCCGGCGACCACCGCCCGCTCCTTCACGATCTCGACCTTATGATTGGTCAGGGTCTCGGTATAGGCCTCCTCGAGCCGACCGACCTCGGCGAGCACGTTGTCGCGCAGCGTCGGCCAGTGGAAGGCGCAGGCGGGCACGTCCCATCCGAAGCGGCGGGCGTCCTGGAGATCCTCGGCGAAATGGGCGCCGTAGACGAGCAGCTTCTTGGGCACGCAGCCGCGGATGACGCAGGTGCCGCCGACCTTATGCTCCTCGGCGATCGCCACGCGCGCGCCGTGGGCGGAGGAGACCCGCGCCGCGCGAACCCCGCCCGATCCGGCGCCGATGACGAAGAGGTCGTAGTCGTAGCTCTGGGGCATGGGAGGTTCCGATAAACTGGGTTGGACGCCATATGACCGTGTCGGGATGCCGAGCAAACCCCTCTCCCGTCCTTACGGGAGAGGAGGGGCCCGCCGCGAAGCGGTGGGAGGTGAGGGTCTGGACCGCTTAAGTCAGCAAGACCCTCACCTCCCAAGCCTTCGGCTTGGGCCCCTCCTC
>Ga0190275_10000205_pt1 | contig 62378 bp, 55 predicted proteins | sample Popmic550T_FD_133745 | JGI IMG/M metagenome (GOLD analysis project Ga0190275, IMG submission 133745) | Populus adjacent soil microbial communities from riparian zone of Yellowstone River, Montana, USA - 550 T | ecosystem: Environmental > Terrestrial > Soil > Riparian zone > Trees stand | place...
ACGATATGGCCGACCTCGTGGGCGAGCACCGAGGCGAGCTCGGCCTCGCTGTTGACGATGCCCATCAACCCGCGGGTGACGTAGATGTAGCAGCCGGGCACCGCGAAGGCGTTGACGACGTCGCTATTGACCAGGGTGAAGGTGCATTCCCCCTCCAGCCCCGCCGCGGCGGCGACCTTCTGTGCGACCCGCCGGGCATAAGCGGCCTCGGGGGCCTCGTAGGCGCCGCCGAACTCGGCGAGCAGCTGGGGATGCTGCTCGGCGCCGATGCGCTTCTCGCTGTCGCGGATCTCGGGCTCATATTCGTCGCCGCCGCCGCAGCCGGCGAGCAAAATGAGACCGGCAAGGAGGGGCGGCAGGACCGAGTTGCGCATCGTCATTCCGGCTCAGGCGAGGAGGGGCTGGTCGAAGCGAACGCGCCAGAAGCCGGTCTCTACCCCCTCCACTCCGAAATCATTGTCGTTGACCAGAAGAAGCTCGAAGGGCGAGAGGATCGCCATCCCCTCCAGATCGGCACCGACCTCCGGCGCATCGTCGCTGTCGAACAGCGGGGTCTTGGCGAGCACGGGCAGCCCGAAATCCTCCCTCGCGCTGAGCTCCTCGACGGTCGGCCGGGTCGAGTCGTCGAGATGCTCCGGCGGCAGGACGAGATCGTCCGCCGGACTCACCTTGTAGATCTTCGTCGTCTTGGAGCCGCGTTCCAGCACGAGCAGCGAATCGGCGCCCACCCAGCACAGCTCGCTCACCTTGAGGCCGCTTCGATCGAGCGGCTTCTTGGCCTGGTCGCGCCGGAAAGTGTGGGGCGGGTCGAGGGGATAGAGATATTGGGCGGCGACCTCGCCGGTGGCGGCGTCCAGCCGCCACAGCCGCACGTGGCGCCCATGCTCATGCGCCTTCCGGTCGGGATGGGCGAGGGGGCTCTGGAAGGCGAGGAACAGCCATTTGCCGTCCGGCGACAGAGCGATCGCCTCGAAGCCCCGGTTGAGCTGCCGGCGCGCGGCGATGGCGGGAAGCCGCGCTTCCACCGGATAGGCGGCTCCGTCGAGGGCGATTCCGTCGGGCACCAGCCGCTTCGATACCCGGCCGTCCGGGCCCAGCCGGACCAGCGAGGGCCCGAATTCGTCGCTCACCCAGAAGCCGCCTTCCGCCAGCGCGGCAATGCCTTCGGCGTCGATTCCCGACGGGTCGGGCGCCAGCGGACGGCCGTCCAGGTCGAAGGCCGGCTCGCAGCTGACATGCGGGCCTCCCGGCACCGGCAGGCCCGACACCGGCTTTCCGCCGGCGTCCGCGATGCGCAGGCTGCGCACGAGCTCGACTCGGCTGCCGGCGACTCGGAGCTCGACGAGGATCGGGCCGAGGTCGAGACGCGGCATGATCTTAGCGCCGTCCACCCCCTTCAAATGAGCCAGGCGGTCCACGCCGTAGTCGTCGACGGCGGTTTCGACCTTCAAATTGGGACCGCGATCCCCGATTCCCCAGAGCGTTCCGGGCGGATCCCCGGGGCGGCTGGCGAGTCCGGAGCCGCAACTGGAGCGAAAGCGCAATATCCCCTTCCGGAACTTGATGTCGCCAAGCGGCTCGTCGGCCCAGTCCAGCCTCTCGACCGACCAGCCCGGTCCTCGCTCTGAGCTCAAGCGGCCGACTCCAGCGATTCAACGGTCAGGTTGCCGTTGGTGTAGACGCAGATTTCGGCGGCGATCGCCATCGCCTTGCGGGCGAGCGTCTCGGCGTCCTCCTCGTAATCGAGAAGCGCTGTCGCCGCGGCCAGCGCGAAATTGCCGCCGGAGCCGATCGCCGCGACTCCCGAGCCGGGCTCGAGCACGTCGCCATTGCCGGTCAGGACCAGGGTCACCTCCTTGTCGGCGACGATCATCATCGCCTCGAGGTTGCGCAGATATTTGTCGGTCCGCCAGTCCTTGGCGAGCTCGACCGCGGCGCGCATCAGCTGGCCGTGATGCTGCTCGAGCTTGCGCTCAAGCCGCTCGAACAGGGTGAAGGCGTCGGCGGTCGCTCCGGCGAACCCGCCGATCACGCTTCCGTCACCAAGCCGTCGCACCTTACGGGCATTGGGCTTGATCACCGTCTGCCCGAGCGTCACCTGGCCGTCGCCGGCGATCACCGCGCGCCCGTTCTTGCGCACCGCCAGGATCGTGGTGCCGTGCCAGCTTTCCATCAAATGCTCCCGCTCTTGGACGGCCGCGATATGGGAGCCGGCCGCGGACGTTGCAATCTTCCGTCATGCCGGGCTCGACCCGGCATCCATGAACTCGGCCGGTCGCTTTTCGGCACGGACGGAGTTTATGGATTCAGGCCTTCGCCGGAATGACGGACAGCCGCGGCGATTGAGCGCTGACAGGGGGGCGGCGGGCCGCTAGCTTCCCGGCGATGGGGTTTCTCACCTTCCTCTGCCTCGCCGGCTTGCTCGTCTTCATCCTGATCCTGTCCTCGCGAGTGAAGGCGCTGGAACGCCAGGTGGAGAGACTCCACGGCGACGAAGCCGCGGCCGCGCGCGCCGCTCCGGAATTTGTCGGCTCCCGCCGCCCCGACCGGCCCACGGCCGCGCCGTCCGACCGGATGCCGGCCCGGGCGTTGCTCGAACAGCTGGAAGGGATGCGGGCGCCCGAACCTGAATCGGAACCGGAGCTATCCTCCGACGCCGACTGGGACGACCCGGAATCCCCGCGCGAGACTCTCGGCGGCTTCTTCGAGCGCTGGGTCGGCGGCCGGCTGATGATCTGGGTCGGCGGAATCGCACTTGCCGTCGCCGGCGTGCTGCTCGTCCGCTACTCGGTCCAGATCGGCCTCATCACCCCGCCGGTCCAGATGGGGCTTGCGGCCCTGTTCGGCCTGCTCCTGCTCGCGCTCGGCGAATATGCGCGAAGCCGGGCGGACTGGACGCTCGACCGCCGGGTCGCCCAGGCCCTGGTCGGCGCCGGCATCTTCGTCCTCTACGCCACCGCCTACGGCTCGCTGGTCCTCCACCAGCTCATCGGCAACGGCACCGCCTTCGGGCTGATGGTGATGGTGACCGGAGCGGCCCTCATCCTGTCGCTCCGCCACGGCGCGCCGTCGGCGGTGATGGGGCTGGTCGGCGGCTTCCTGACGCCTTTGCTGGTCGGCGAGCGAAGCGAGACCGCCATCCCGCTGCTTACCTATCTCGCTTTGCTCGACATCGCCCTCTTCACCCTCGCCGGCCGCCGCGGCTGGACCTGGCTGGCGGCGGCGGCGGCTTTGCTCAGCTTCGGCTGGAGCGGATATCTGCTCGCCTGGAACGGGCAGGACGCGCTGGCGGCCGGAGTCTTCATCCTGCTGGTCAGCGTCGGGGCGTCGGTGCTCCGCGCCGGTCCGGGCTGGCAGCTCGACTTCCTTCGTCCGGCCGCGATCGGCCTCCTGCAACTGGCGGTGCTGGTCGGGCGCGCCGATATCGGCCTGCCCGCCTGGGGCCTGTTCGGCGCCCTGTCGGTCGCCTGCCTCCTGCTCGAGCCGCGCAAGCCGGAATATCGTCCGCTTCCGGCAATCGCGCTGGCGCTCGCCCTGCTGCTGATCGCGGTCAAGGCGTTCGAGCAGCCCGAGCACATCCCCGCCGTCGCGGCGGCGGTGACGGCCCTGTTCGCTTTGGGGTCGCTGCCCGCCGCGTTACGCCGCGAGCCGGTGCTCCTCCCCTTCGTCACCGCCTGCGCGGCCTTCCTCGGCCCGGCCGCGATCCTTCGGGCGGAACGGCCGGAATGGCTGGACCGCCCCCTCTGGGGCCTGCTCTTCCTTCTCCTCGCGGCGGGACCGGCCTTCCTCGCCTGGCACCGGCGCGCCGCGGCCCGCGAGGATGGGCTCGACCCGCCGCTCGCGCTCGCCGCCGCGACGGCGATGCTCCTGCTCGCGCTCGCCGCCTGGCAGCTGCTCCCGGCCGGTCTCGTCCCCGCCGCCTGGCTCGCCATCGCGCTCGGCGCCGCGTTCGTTTCCCGGCGGCTCGGAGACAAAGGGCTGGCGACGGTGACCCTCGCCGCGGCGGGGGTCGCCTCGCTGTGGGCGGCGGCGCGGGTGCCGGACCTGTGGAGCGGCCTCCTGCTTTCGCTGGTCGGGGTACCGGCGCTGGCGAGCCGTCTGCCGTCGGTGGGGACGACGCTCGAGGGGCTTCTCCTGCCGGCCGCGATCCTGGCCGCGATCTGGCGCTTCCTGCCCTCGCCAATTCCCGCCCTGCGCGCCGCGCCGCTCACGCTGGCGGCCCTGTTCGCGGGCGCCGCCGCCTATCTCCTCTTCAAGCAGGCCTTCGGCCTCTCCTCGAGCGCCGATTTCGAGCTTCGAGGCTTTGCCGAGCGGATGATCGTCAACCAGGCCCTGTTCGCCGCCGGCTGGCTCGTCTGCAGCGGCCGAATCCCGATCCGCGGCCTCGACGAAGTCTCGCGCTGGGTCGCCGGTACCCTGATCACCGCGCTCGCCGCGGCCCGGCTCGTCTGGTTCGACATGGTGATCCATAATCCCCTCTGGGCGGCGCAGGATGTCGGCGCCTGGCCGGTGCTGAACCTGCTTTTCCCCGCCTATCTGCTCAGCGCCTATTGGTTGTACCGTGCCCGCCGAGGCGCCGACGGCAAGGCGCGCTCGGGCGTCTGGCTGCTTCTCTTCCTGGGGTCGCTGGTGCTGGGCGTGATGCTGATGGTCCGGCAGGGCTTTCAGGGATCGCTTCTGAACGGGCCTTACCTCCCGTCGGCGGAATCCTACGGCTATTCGCTGGCCGGCCTGCTGCTCTCCATGGCGCTTCTGCTCGGCGGAATCCGACTGCCCGACAAGGCGCTTCGCCTCGCCGGGCTCGTCCTTCTCACCGCCACCACGGTCAAGGTGTTCCTGGTCGACGCCGGCGCCCTGGAAGGCGTGCTGCGCATCCTTTCCTTCCTCGTCCTCGGGATCGCGCTGATCGGAATCGGCAAGCTCTACACCAAGGTTCTCGACGCCGAGGCGCGGCCGGCGGCGGACTTAAAGGGAGAAGAACGGACATGATCGCGCTCACTTTGATGCTGGCGACGGCGGCGCCCGCCGGCCCGGCACCCCGCCTCGTCCGCTGCCACATGATGGAATGCGCCTGGTCGAAGCCGGTGTCGAACGTCGCCGTCCGCTCGACTCCGCGCGGCACGTTGCGAAAGGTCGCCGCCATCCGCGGCACGTCCGTGCACCGGGGCGACTATCCTTCCCGCTACGACGCGTCGCTCCGAATCGCCTGGGAGAAACCGGCGTCGGTCGACTATGTGCTCTGCTCCCGCTCGCAGCCGGCCCTGGCCTTTCGCTCCGGTAAGCGATGGATCGCCCACGCCTTGGACCTGTTCAATCTCGGCGGCTACAACACCGCGTCGGCGATCACCTACCTGCGCGCCTGCCACGGCATGGATTACGATCGCGAAGACATCGAAAAGGCGATGCAGGGGCTCGGCTACCGTTCCGGAACGCGCAGCGAGCAAGTGGAGATAGCCAGGCCCGAGCAGCTCTTCGACCTGCCGCGGCGCGCTCGCGATTGACGGTCGCGCCCGCCTCCGGCGGATCGCCCGAGTCGGCGGTTGAATGGTCGGGGCGACTGGATTCGAACCAGCGACCCCCACACCCCCAGTGTGATGCGCTACCAGGCTGCGCTACGCCCCGACCGAGCGCCGTTCAGGCACCCAAGGCGCGCGACTTAAGCCCTGCCCCCCGCGAAGGCAAGCCGCACGAAATTCGGTGTCAGACACCGAATTACGGAAAATCGGTGTCTGACACCGAATTAAGCCACGCCGTTTTGGCGCGCGCGCCTCGACGGTTGGCCGTTGACCGGAGGCCGGCTCCTATCTAGTTGCAAATAGCAACTTACAGACGAGGCACGACATGAGCTCCGAGCGCCGCACCGGCATCGCCTCGCGCGAGGATATTGCGCACCTCACCGGGCTCGAGATGCTCCAGGGGATCATCGCCGGCACGCTGCCGGCGCCTCCGATCGGGGCGACCATGGGCTTCCGGCTCGTCGAGGTGGCGCCGGGCCGGGCCGTGTTCGAGGGCGCGGCGGGGCCGCATCTGCTCAATCCGCTCGGGGGAGTCCATGGCGGAGTCGCGCTGACCCTGATCGACAGCGCCGCCGGCTGCGCGGTCCATACCGAGCTTGAGGCGGGAGTGGGTTACACGACGGTCGAGACCAAGGTGAATTTCACCCGGCCGATCCCGCCCGACGGCAGCCCCGTCCGCTGCGAAGGCCGGGTGGTGACCCGGGGGCGCCAGATCGCGACGGCCGAAGCGCGGCTGCTGTCGGCCGACGGCAAGGTCCTTGCCCACGGCACCTCGACCCTGATCATCCTGCCGCCCCGCGGCTGAACCGGAGGCGGCGCGCTTGCGCAAGCCGCGCAACGCATGTTAGTCGCCGCCGCCTTCCACCGGACGCTTGCGTCGGCGCCGGTCCCTCACCAGGTATAGCTCCATGTTCTCATCGCCCGCTTATGCCCAGTCCGGCGCCGCAGCCTCTGGCGGCCTTTCCGCCATCCTCGTGCAGTTCGCGCCGCTGCTCCTCATCTTCGTCATCTTCTACTTCCTCCTCATCCGCCCGCAGAGCCGGCGCGTGAAGGAGCATCGCGACATGATCGCGGCGGTGAAGCGCAACGACATCGCCGTCACCAGCGGCGGCCTGATCGGCAAGGTCACCAAGGTGGACGAAGCCGAGATCGAGCTCGAAATCGCTTCCGGAACCCGGGTCCGGGTGGTGAAGGGGATGCTCAGCGAAGTCCGCCCGCACGGCGCCAAGCCGGCGAACGACTGAGACCATGCTGGACTTTCCACGATGGAAGATGTGGGCGGTCAGCCTGCTCTGCCTGATCGGAATCGCGCTGGCGATTCCCAGCTTCCTTCCCGAATCCATGGTCGCGAAATGGCCGGCCTTCGTTCCCAGCGCGCGCATCAACCTCGGCCTCGACCTCGCCGGTGGAAGCCATTTGCTGCTCGAAGGGGATACGAGCGACGTCGCCAAGCAGCGGCTCGACCAGATGGAAGACATCATGCGCAGCGAGCTGCGCCGGGCCAAGATCGAGGTCGGCGACATGTCGACCGCGGGCGGGCGTCTCTCCTTCCTGGTCCGCGATCCCGCCCAGGTCGATGCGGTCCGCGAGATCGCCAACAACCAGACCCAGCCGGTCGCTCTGACCGGGCAGCGGACGTTCAACATCTCCGTCGTCGACGGCACCCGGATGGTGCTGACCCCGACCCAATCCGGCATCGCCGAGGCGCTCGACAATGCGATGAAGACCGCCCGCGAGGTTGTCTACAACCGGGTCGATCCGGAGGGCACGAAGGAAGTCACCGTCATTCGCCAGGGCAAGGACCGGATCCTCGTCCAGGTGCCGGGCCTTCAGGATCCGGAGGGGCTCAAGGCCCTGCTCGGCAAGACCGCCCGGCTCGAGTTCAAGATGGTCGCGCCCGACCAGGCCGGAGTGCAGACCGGCCGGGCGGCGGTGGGCACCCAGATACTGCCGATGGCGGACGGCGGCCGGATCGCCGTCCTTCGCCGAGCCATGGTCAATGGCGACCAGCTCGTCGACGCCCAGCAGACCTTCAACGAGGATAACCAGCCGGTCGTCAGCATCCGCTTCGACGGCCGCGGCTCCAAGGCCTTCGCCCGGGTCACCCAGCAGAACGTCAACAAGCCGTTCGCCATCGTCCTCGACGACATCGTCCTCTCCGCGCCCAACATCCAGGAGCCGATCCTGGGCGGGCAGGCGAACATCTCCGGAAGCTTCACCGTCCAGACCGCCACAGACCTCGCCATCCAGCTTCGCTCCGGCAAGCTTCCGGTCGAATTGAAGGTGATCGAGGAGCGCACCGTAGGGCCCGATCTCGGCAAGGATTCGATCCGACGCGCCGTCATCGCCGGGATCGTCGGAACCGTCGGCATCCTGCTCTTCATGTGGCTGACCTACGGGCGGTTCGGGATCTACGCGAACATCGCCCTGATCCTCAACGTCGTCGTCATCCTCGGGATCATGGCGCCCTTCGCGACCCTGACCCTGCCCGGAATCGCCGGCTTCGTCCTCACCGTCGGCGCCGCCGTCGACGCCAACGTCATCATCAACGAGCGAATCCGCGAGGAGCATCGCCGCGGGCGCCGGGTGATGGAGGCCGTCCAGCACGGCTATGACGAAGCGCGTACCGCCATCTTCGACGCCAACATCACCAACGTCATCGCCGGCCTCCTGCTCTATTATTTCGGCTCCGGGCCGGTGAAGGGCTTCGCCGTCGTGATGATGATCGGAATCGCCACGTCGGTCTTCACCGCCGTCACCGTGACCCGGATGTTCGTCTCCCTCTGGCTGCGCAAGCGCCCCACCGAGCTCAGGATCTGAGGACGCCATGCGGCTGATCAAACTCATCCCGGACGACACCAACCTCGATTTCCTGCGCTGGCGCAACGTCGCCCTCATGATCTCCACCCTGCTGATCCTCGCCTCGATCGCTCTGATCGCGGTGAAAGGCCTCAATTTCGGAGTCGATTTCGAAGGCGGGCAGGTGATCCGCACCACCTTCGCCCAGCCGCCGTCGCTCGATAAGCTGCGCGAGGACGTGACCAGCCTCGGCCTCGGCGACCCGAGCGTGTCGGAATTCGGAAGCCCCCGCGAAATCTCGATCCGCATGCCCCTTCCCGAGGGCGGCGAGGAGGGCGCGAACGCCGCCGCCTCCAAGGTCCGCCAGGCGCTCCAGCAGCGCTATCCGGGCGTGCGCATCGACGCGGTCGACACCGTCTCGGGCAAGGTTTCGGAGGAGCTGGTCTGGGACGGGGCGCTCGCGCTCCTGCTCTCGGCGATCGGAATCGTCATCTACATCTGGATCCGGTTCGAATGGCAGTTCGGAGTCGGGGCGATGTTCTCGCTGTTCCACGACGTCACCCTCACTTTGGGCTTCTTCGCGCTCACCCAGATGGAGTTCGACCTCAACGTCGTCGCGGCGCTTCTGACCCTGATCGGCTATTCGCTCAACGACACGATCGTCATCTACGATCGGGTGCGCGAGAATCTGCGCAAATATCGCAAGATGGACATCGTCTCGCTTCTCAACCTGTCGATGAATGAGACCCTTTCGCGTACCGTCGCCACCAACTTCGCCATGCTGCTCGCTCTGGGCTCGCTGATGATCCTGGGCCCCAACGTCATCCAGAGCTTCACCACGGCGTTGCTGATCAGCGTCATCGTCGGCACCTATTCCACCGTCTACATCGCCGCGCCCTGGCTGGTCTGGCTGAAGGTCGATTCGAACAGCTTCCTTCCGAAGACCAACGCCGCCTCGGCGGGCGAGCGGGTCACGAGCCGCAACGAAAGCATGTAATGGCCCGCTTCGAGCGCGACCCGGCTGCCGAAGGGCCCGTCGTCACGGGTTTTTCGGGCGGTGGCTTCGTGGTCGACGGCGGGGTCTATCGCGCTTTGCTGCTGACCCCGCTCAAGGCCGGAGAATGGGCCGCGCCCGCCCTCGCAGACCTGGTCCCGGCCGACCTCGAGCCGCTGCTCGGCCTCAGCCCCGCCCCCGAGTTCCTGATCCTCGGCACGGGTGAACGCCTCACCCACCCGCCCCGGGCGCTTCGCGACGGGCTGGAAGCGCTCGGCATCGGCCTCGAAGTGATGGACAGTCGCGCCGCCGCCCGCACCTGGGGCCTGCTCCGCGGCGAGGAACGATGGATCGCGGCGGCCTTGATGCCGCTCTAGAAAATCCTCCCCGAGATTTCTCGGGGAGGGGGCCGCGCGAAGCGCGGTGGAGGGGCCTTTCTGACTCGGAAGAACCCCTCCACCAGGCTCCGCCTGGTCCCCTCCCCGCGAAATCGCGGGGAGGAATTTACTCCAGCAGCCCCGCCAGATGCTCGTGGAGCTCGGCGCCGTTGCGCTCCCAGCTGAAGCGCTCCGCCGAGCGGCGCACCGCCGCCGGGTCCGGCGGCGAGACCAGCATTTCACGGGCCGCGGCGGCGATTGCATCCGCTTCCCGAGCGACCACGCGCCCCGCTTCCGGACGGTCGAGCACCTCGCGCGCGCCGCCGACGTCGGCGATCAGGATCGGGGTGCCGCTGGCCAGGGATTCGACCCAGACGTTGGCAAGGCCCTCGCGCTCGGAGGGCAGCAGCATGAGATCGGCCGCGGCGAGCAGGTCCGGCATGGCTTCGGGCGGGACGCTTCCGAGCAGCCGGGCGCGCGGCGCGAGGCCGCGGTCCGCGATCAGGGCCTCGAGCGCGGGCCGTTCCGGCCCTTCTCCGGCGATCAGCAAGGTCGTCCCGGGCAGCTCGGCGAGCGCTTCGACCGCCAGCCTTTGACCCTTGAGCGGAATGAGGTTGCCCGGCGTGACGATCAGCGGCCCCTCGACGCCCAGCTTTCGCTTCGCCGCCTCCCGGTCCGTCGTCGGCCGGAACCGCTCCAGGTCGACGCCCGTATAATGGACCCGGATCTTCGCCTTGGGCATCCCCATCGCCGCCATGTCGACCTTCAGCGCGGCGCTGACGGCGAGCAGGCCATCCGCCTTTCGGCCGGCTTCCACCATCTGCGCCGCGACGGCCGGGCGGCGGCCCCAGAAATGCACGTCGCTGCCGCGCGCCTTGACCGAGAAGGGCAGGCCCAGTGCCTCGGCAAGATGCATCGCCGCGACTCCGTCGGGCCAGAAGAATTCGGCGTCGATGACGTCGCATTCGAGAGCGCGGGCGAGCGGCAGCACCTCGGCGGCGAGCGACCGGGCGCCGCCGGCGCCGCTCAGGCCCGGCCAGATCCGGAAGCGCGGACGGAGGACGGCAAGCCCCGTCCGGCGCTCCCTCGCCGGCAGAAGCGCCTTCGCCCGGTAATGCGGATGGCGAGTGAGCGGCCAGACCGGAAGGCCCACCGGCGCGACCACCTCCACCTCGACGCCGTCGCGCGCCGCCAGAGCAAGCGTCTGCCGCTCGACGAACAGGCCGAAGGACGGGCGGCCGGAATCCGGGTAGAGCGTCGAGAGCGTCAGAACGCGCAGCATGGCCGTCCCCTTACAGGCGAGACATTAAACCGCCGTTCATCGGGGAAAGTCACTATCCGATGCGTCTCCAACATCGTCCCCCAGTCCGCGCTTGGCCTTGTCCCAACCCTCCGCTAAGAAGCCCTCCATGCTGCGTAACCATGCCCGCTTCACCGCCGCCGCCGTCATCGCGTGCCTCGTCCTTCCCCTTGCCGGCTGCGCCAGCGGGGGCAAGAAGACCAGGGCCGACACCCAATATGTCGCGCGCGACGTCAACACCCTCTACAACCTCGCCAAGAAGCGGCTGGACCAGCGCGATTATGCCACCGCCGGCCAGGTGTTCGACGAGGTCGAGCGCCAGCATCCCTATTCGATCTGGGCGCGCCGCGCCCAGTTGATGAGCGCCTTCAGCTATTACGCGGCCAGGGATTATACCAAGTCGATCGAATCCGCCCGGCGCTTCCTCTCGATCCACCCCGGCAATCGCGACGCGCCTTACGCTTATTACCTGATCTCGCTCAGCTATTATGAGCAGATCACCGACGTGACCCGCGATCAGAGCACCACCAAGCAGGCATTGGACGCGCTCGGCGAGCTCATCCGCCGCTATCCGGACACGCGCTACGCGGCCGACGCCCGCTTGAAGGTCGACCTCGTCCGCGACCATCTCGCCGGCAAGGAGATGGAGATCGGCCGCTTCTACCAGCGCCGCGCCCAGTGGCTTGCCTCGGTGATGCGGTTCCGCACCGTCGTCGACCAGTATCAGACGACCAGCCACACGCCCGAAGCTTTGATGCGCCTCACCGAATCCTATCTCGCGCTCGGCATCCCGGCCGAGGCGCGCCGGTCGGCCGCGGTGCTCGGCGCCAATTATCCGAACACCAAATGGTATCAGCGCGCTTATTCGCTGGTCCAGAAGCACGCGCCGGCGGCGGCGGCCGCTTCGCCCGCGGCGTGATGCCGCGCTCACGTCATCCCGGCGGAAGCCGGGACCTCGTGACAGGAAGACACGGCAGGCGGCCCGAGGCCCCGGCTTGCGCCGGGGTGACGAACTGAGGCGCGGGCCGGTGCTCAGCTCCCTCTCCATCCGCGACGTCGTCCTGATCGAGAGCCTCGACCTCGAATTCGGGCCCGGCCTCGGCGTTCTCACCGGCGAGACCGGCGCCGGCAAGTCGATCCTCCTCGATGCGCTCGGCCTGGCGCTCGGCGCCCGCGCCGACAGCGGCCTCGTCCGCCGGGGCCAGGCCCAGGCCGTGGTCACCGTCGGCTTCGACCTTCCCGCCGCCCATCCCGCCCACGCGCTGCTGAGCGACAACGGCCTCGAAGGCGAGCCCGGCGAGCCGCTCGTCGTCCGCCGGATCGTCCGCGCCGACGGCGGCAGCCGAGCGCTCGTCAACGACCAGTCCGCTTCCGTCGCCCTGGTCCGCGAGCTCGGCGCGCTGCTCGTCGAGGTGCACGGCCAGCATGACGATCGCGGCCTACTCAACCCCCGCGGCCACCGCGCCCTGCTCGACTCCTTCGGGCGGATCGACAGCGCCCCGACGGAACGGGCCTATCGAAGCTGGGGCGAGGCCGAGGCGGCGCTGGCCCGAGCGCGGGAGGATCTCGAAGCCGCCACCCGCGACCGCGAATGGCTCGACCATGCCGTCGCCGAGCTGACCGGCCTCGCCGCGGAGCCGGGGGAGGAGGCGGCGCTCGCCGGGCTTCGATCCGACATGCAGAAGGGCGCCAGGCTCGCCGAGGACATTGCCGCGATCGGCCAGTTGCTCGACGGCTCCGAAGGGGGGTTGTCGCTCTGCCGCCAGGCGGCGCGGCGGCTGGAGCGTATTGCCGGCGAGCATGACCGGCTCGCCGAGGCGCTGGAGGCTCTGGACCGGGCGCTGGTCGAGGCGTCGGAAGCGGAAGACCGGCTCGAGGCCGCCTCGGCCGCCCTGGCCTTCGACCCGGCCCGGCTCGACGAGGCCGAGACCCGCCTGTTTGAGATCCGGGCCATCGCCCGCAAGCACCGGGTCGAGCCCGACGCCCTGCCCGCGCTCGCCGAGGAGCTGGCCGCGAAGCTCGCCGCGCTCGAGGCGGGCGAGAAGAGCCTCGCGGCCCTGGAAACCCGGGTCCGCGACAGCCGCGCCGCCTATCTGGCCGAAGCGGCCCGGCTGACCGAGCTGCGCACCGCCGCGGCCGCCCGCCTCGACTCGGCGGTCGCCGGCGAGCTCGCTCCCCTGAAGCTCGATTCGGCCCGCTTCCGCACCCTCGTCGAGCCCCTCGCCGAGGCGCAATGGGCGGCGCGCGGCCGAGACCGGGTGGAGTTCGAAGTCTCCACCAACCCCGGCGCCCCCTTCGCGCCCCTGACCAAAATCGCCAGCGGCGGCGAGCTGTCCCGGTTCATCCTCGCCCTCAAGGTCGCCCTGGCCGAGCGCGGCGATGCCCGGACGATGATCTTCGACGAGATCGACCGAGGGGTCGGCGGCGCCGTCGCAAGCGCGGTTGGCGAACGACTCCATCGTCTCGCGACAAGCGCCCAATTGCTCGTCGTCACCCACAGCCCGCAGGTCGCCGCCCGGGGTACAAGCCACCTCCTCATCGAGAAGAGCCACGAAGGCCTGGTCACCCGGACCAGCGTCCAGATGCTCGACGAGGGGGAGCGGCGGGAGGAGATTGCGAGGATGCTGTCGGGCGCCGAAGTCACCGACGAGGCGCGGGCGCAGGCGGTTCGGCTTCTGGAGGCGGCGTGAAGTCGGCACGTCCCTTGCGCAATGCTCCCGTCTCCGCCCAGGGGAAGCTGACATGTTGCTCATGATCGCGTCCATGGCCCTTGCCGAGCCGGCGCCGGCTGCTTTCCTGGAGCGCACGCCCGGCCTGATCGAGGCATGCCTGGCGAACGCGATCGCGATCCGCGAGGTCAGCGAAACGGACGGCAGCCACAAATATATGTGCACGGGCGAGACCGCTGAGCGGTTCTGGAAGTTTCTGGAGAAGGCAAAGGTCAAGTCCTACGAGCAGGATGTCGGAGAAGACGGGGTTTGGCTCAGCCGCGACTTTCCACTCGGCGGATGCTTCAAGCGCATCCGCCTGGCCGACGGTTCCCGGACGACTACGGGCCTTTCCTGCTCGATCTGGATCCCCCGGCCGTCGCCTAATGACTGACGCCGAAGCCGCCGCCGAGCTGGAGCGCCTCGCTGCGGAGATCGCCCGTCACAACGGGCTCTACCACAGCGAGGACGCGCCGGAGATTTCCGACGCGGAATATGACGCTCTGGTCCGCCGCAATTCGGCGCTGGAGCGGCAATTCCCCCACCTCGTCCGCGAGGACAGCCCCTCGCGCCAGGTCGGCGCCGCCCCGGCCGCCCACCTCTCCAAGGTCCGCCACGCGCTTCCGATGCTCAGCCTCGAGAATGCTTTCGCCGAAGCGGAAGTCGCCGATTTCGTGGGCCGGGTACGGCGCTTCCTCAGCCTCGCTCCGGACGAGGAAGTAGCGCTCACCGCCGAGCCCAAGATAGACGGCCTGTCCTGCTCGCTTCGCTACGAGAGAGGCGAGCTGGTCCTTGCCGCCACCCGCGGCGACGGCACCACCGGCGAGGTGGTGACCGACAATGTCCGGACCATCGCCGACATTCCGGAGCGGCTCAGCCCGGGTGATATCCCCGATGTCTTCGAGATACGCGGCGAGGTCTATATGTCGAAGGCCGATTTCGCGGCCCTGAACGCCCGCTTGCTCTCCGAAGCGGAGGACCCGGCCAGGGCCCGCCAGTTCGCCAATCCGCGCAACGCCGCCGCCGGCTCGCTTCGGCAGAAGGACGCGGCGGTGACCGCCTCGCGGCCGCTTCGCTTCTACGCCCATGGCTGGGGGGAGGTGTCCGCCTTGCCGGCCGACACCCAGCTCGGAGTGATGCGGGCGATCGAGGCCTGGGGCCTGCCGATCGCATCCTATCTCGACCGTTTCACCACGCTCGACGCTTTGCTCGTCCATTACCGCCTGATCGAGGCGCAACGCGCCGACCTCGCCTTCGACATCGACGGAGTCGTCTACAAGGTCGACCGGCTCGACTGGCAGCGCCGTCTCGGCCAGGTCGCCCGCGCCCCGCGCTGGGCGCTGGCTCACAAATTTCCCGCCGAGAAAGCGGAAACCGTCCTGGAAGCCATCGATATCCAGGTCGGCCGCACCGGCAAGCTGACTCCGGTGGCCCGCCTCAAGCCGGTCAGCGTCGGCGGAGTGACCGTCACCAATGCGACCTTGCACAATAAGGACGAGATCGAGCGGCTGGGCGTTCGGGTCGGCGACCGGGTGCGGATCCAGCGCGCCGGCGACGTCATTCCGCAGGTCCTGGAGAATCTCACGCCCGGCGAGGACCGGCCCGCTTTCGTCTTCCCGACGACCTGCCCGGAATGCGGTTCCGATGCGGTGCGCGAGGAAGGCGAGGTCGACGTGCGCTGCACCGGCGGCCTCGTCTGCCCGGTCCAGCGGGTCGAGCGGCTTCGCCACTTCGTCTCCCGCCACGCCCTCGACATCGAGGGGCTCGGGATCACCCATATCGAGAGCTTCTTCCGCGACGGCCTTCTCCAGTCGCCCGCCGACATCTTCCGGCTGACCAAGGAGACGTTGCTGTCCCGCGAGCGCTGGGCCGAAATCTCGGCGGCCAATCTGATCGCCGCGATCGATGCCAGGCGTGAGCCGCCCCTCGACCGCTTCCTCTACGGGCTCGGGATCCGGCACGTCGGCGAGGTGACCGCCCGCGATCTCGCCCGTCGTTATCGCAGCTGGGACAATTTACGCTCGATGATCGAAGCCGCCCTGAAGGTCCGACTCGAGATTGAGCCGATCGAGGGCGAGGAGGAGCGCAAGTTCCTCCAGCGCCGCGACAAGGCGGTGGTCGAGGCCGTCGAGACCCCGAATATCGGCCCGGAAGTGGCCAATGCCCTTCTCGATTTCTTCGAGGAAGAGCATAACCGGGAGGTGCTCGACGACCTGCACGCGGCCGGGGTCCGCCCCGCCGATGTCGTGTGGGAGACGAAGCAATCGCCGGTTTCCGGCAAGACCCTGGTCTTCACCGGAAGCCTGGAAACCCTCTCGCGCGACGAGGCCAAGGCGCAAGCGGAGAAACTGGGCGCCAAGGTGGCAGGCTCGGTCTCGGCGAAGACCGACCTGGTCGTCTACGGCCCAGGCGCCGGCTCCAAGCTCAAGAAGGCCACCGAGCTGGGAATCGAGACGATCGACGAAGCGGGGTGGAACGCGATCGTGACCGAGGCGGGCTAATCGTCATCCCGGCGAAAGCCGGGACCCCGGCGAGCACAAGGCACCCGCGCCTTTCACCCTACGAGGCCCCGGCCTTCACCGGGGTGACGGGTGGGACGCAGCGCCTTGCTCGCCTGATCGCGCCATGCCAGACAGGCTCGAACTCCGGAGAAGTCTCTGATGAAAAAGACCTTCCTGCTCGGCCTCGCGGCCCTGATGCTGCCCGCCGTCGCGCTCGCCCAGACCCCGCCGAGCCCGCCGGTCGCAGCCAAGAAGCCCCATCAGGTGAAGGGCCCCGGCGGCATCGTCCGGGACGATCCCTATTATTGGCTGCGCGACGACACCCGCAAGAATCCCGAGATGCTCGCCTATCTCAATGCCGAGAACGCCTATGCGGATTCGGCGCTGGCGCCCTTGAAGCCGCTCCAGGAGAAGCTCTACGGCGAATTCATCGGCCGGATTAAGCAGGACGACAGCAGCGTTCCCTATCGCAAGAACGGCTATTATTATTACAGCCGCTTCGAGACCGGACAGGATTATCCGATCGTCGCCCGCCGCAGGGGCGCGATGACGGCGCCCGAAGAGGTGCTTCTCGACCAGCCCGCCATGGGCAAGGACAAGGGCTATTTCCAGATCGGCGGCTACCAGGTCAGCCCCGACAACCGCCTGCTCGCTTATGCCGAGGATGTGGTCGGGCGGCGCCAATACGTGCTTCGGGTCAAGGACATCGCCTCGGGCAGGCCGCTTGCCGACGAGATCCCGAACGTCGAATCCAATTACGTCTGGGCCGACGACAACAAGACGATCTTCTACCTCGAGAAGGACCCGGTGACATTGCTCAGCCGGAAGGTGAAAGCGCACGTCCTCGGCACCCCGGTCGCTTCCGACCGAGTCGTCTACGAGGAGAAGGACGACAGCTTCTACATCGGGGTGACCCGGACCACGTCCGACAAATATATCTGCGTCGTCGTCCAGAGCACGGTCAGCAACGAGCAGCGCTGCACCGAAGCGGCCGCGCCGGGCGCCTTCGCCATCCTCGCGCCGCGCGAGCGCGAATTCCGCTACCAGGCCGACCATATCGGCAATCGCTGGGTCGTCCTGACCAACTGGAAGGCGCCCAATTACCGGCTGATGCAGGTTCCGGAGGCCGCCGCCGCCGGCGGTCGGGCCCGGTGGACCGACCTCGTCCCGCACAGCCCGGACGTGTTCATCGACGAATTCCAGCCGATGGACGGCTATATCGCCATCGCCGAGCGCGCCCGCGGCAACAAGCGGCTGCGCCTGCTCACCGATTCCGGCAAGAGCAGCCTCGTCGCCTCGGACGAGCCGGCCTACGAGATGGGAATCAACGTCAACGCGGAGCCGGACACGGAGTGGCTTCGCTATCATTATAATTCGCTCACCACGCCCAGCAGCATCTACGAGGTCAGCGCGAAGACCGGAGAGAGGCGGCTCCTCAAGCGCACTCCGGCGCCCGGCTACGATCCTTCCAGCTACGTCACCGAGCGGGTCTGGGCGACTGCCCGCGACGGCACGAAGATCCCGGTCTCGCTCGTCTACCGCAAGGGCTTCAGGAAGGACGGCAAGGCGGCGATGCTGCAATATGCCTATGGCAGCTACGGCGCCTCGATGGACCCCGCCTGGTCGCCGACCGTGACCAGCCTCCTCGACCGCGGCATGGTCTACGCCCTCGCTCACATACGCGGCGGCCAGGAGATGGGCCGGGCCTGGTACGACCAGGGCCATCTGCTCAACAAGAAGAACAGCTTCACCGACTTCATCGACGTCACCCGCTATCTCGTCGCCCAGGGCTATGCCGCCCGGGACCGGGTGGCGGCGCAGGGCGGAAGCGCCGGCGGCCTGCTGATGGGCGCGATCGCCAACATGGCTCCGCAGGATTATTCGGTGATCGTCGCCCAGGTGCCGTTCGTCGACGCCGTCACCACCATGCTCGATCCGACCATCCCGCTCACCACCAACGAATATGACGAGTGGGGCAATCCCTCCGACCGCCAATATTACGACTATATCCTGTCTTACTCCCCCTACGACAATGTCGCCGCCAAGGCCTATCCGGCGATATTCGTGAGCACCGGCCTGTGGGACAGCCAGGTCCAATATTACGAGCCGGCGAAATGGGTGGCGAGGCTGAGAGCGACCAAGACCGACTCCAATCCCCTGCTCTTCCGGACCAACATGGAAGCCGGCCATGGCGGCAAATCGGGCCGCTTCCGCCGCTACCGCGACATCGCCGAATATTATAGCTTCATCCTGAGCCGGCTGGGCGTGGAGAAATAGGCGCCGAGGGCGGCGTCGTACCCGACGGGGCTTAGCCCCGCCGTCTCCGCGCCGGCGCCGCCCGCCGCTTGCGCATCACCAGGGTCGGCCATTCGCCCCGCTCGACCCGGCCGGTCAGCATCATCCCCTGGCGGCGATAGGCGGCGGCCACCGCCGGCGCCTGGTGGTCGAGCAGCCCGGCGAGGATCAGCCGGCCGCCCGGCGCGATCGCCCTGGCGACCGACGGGGCGAGCTCGATCAGCGGGCCCGCGAGGATGTTGGCGATGACCAGATCGTAGGGCGCGCGCGCCTGCAGCCGCGGGTGGTCCATACCTTCGGCGACGAGAAGCTCGAGCTGTCCCCTGGCTCGCCCCAGCCTTACCTGGTTGATCGCCGAATTCTCCTCGCTGACCTCGATCGCCACCGGATCGTTGTCGGACGCGGCCGCGCGCGCGGCGGGCCACAGCTTCAGCGCCGCGAAGGCGAGCAGGCCGGTGCCGGTGCCGAGGTCGACGAAATCGGCGACCGCCGCGCCTTTCGCCTTCAGCGCGCCGAGCGCGATCAGGCAGCCTGTGGTCGTCTCGTGCTGGCCGGTGCCGAAGGCTCGGCCGGCGTCGATCTCGAGCGCGATCGCTCCGGCCGGCACGGCGTCGCGATGGGCCGGGGTATGGACGAAGAAGCGGCCGGCCGCGATCGGCTCCAGGCCCTGCTGGCTGAGGGTCACCCAGTCGCAATCCTCGACCCGCTCCACGGCCGGCTCGGCCCCCGCCGCGCTCGGCGCCAAAGCGGCGAGAAGCCTGATCGTCTCCGCCGTCGGCTCACCTTCGAAATAGGCGTCGAGCCGCCATTCGTCCGGTTGTGCCCCGTCCGCTTCACTGGTCATCAGCACCGGCGGGAAATCGAGCCAGGCGAGCGGCGAGATGTCGTCCTTCAGAGCCTCCGCCTCGGCCTTGGTGCAGGGGAGGGTGACCTTCCAGCTGTCGGTCACTGAAATCCTCCCCTGCATTTGCAGGGGAGGGGGACCAGGCGAAGCCTGGTGGAGGGGCATGCGGCGGAAGAACCCCTCCACCGTCCTTCGGACGGTCCCCCTCCCCGCGAAATCGCGGGGAGGGTTTTCTCAGCGGACATAGCTTGCCCCGTTGACGTCGATCACCGCGCCGGTCGCCGAAGCCGGCGCGTCCACCGCAAGCCAGCGCACGGTTTCCGCCACCTCGTCCGCACTGGCGACCCGGCCGAGCGGGATATCGGCGACGATCTTCTGGCCGCCGCGGCTGGCCATATAATCCTCGACCATCTCCGAGGCGGTGAAGCCGGGGCAGACGGCGAAAGCGAGGATGTCGTCGGCCGCATAGCCGCGGGCGATCGACTTGGTCATCGCGATCATCCCGCCCTTGGACGCGGCATAATGCCAGTGCTGGGGGCTGTCGCCGCGATAGGCGGCCCGGCTGGCGACGTTGACGATCCTGCCGCCCCCTTTCTCGCGGAAATGGAGCACGGCGAGCCGGCAGAGCTCGGCCGAGGCGGTGAGGTTGACCCGCATCGTCCGCTCCCAGAGCGCCGTCCATTGCTCCGCCGGAAGGTCGACCGGAGCGGCCTCGAAGATGCCGGCATTGTTGACCAGAGCGTCGATCCGGCCACCGAGCCGCTCGAGCGCCTCCTGCCACAGCCACCCGGCCGCGCCCGGGGCGGACAGGTCGGCGGCGATCATCGAATCGCCGCCGCGGCTGGAATGGCCGACGACATTGTGGGTGGAGAGGGCGGCGGCGATCGCCTTGCCGATGCCTCGGCTGGTGCCGGTGACGAGGATGTTAGCCATGGCGGCGCGATAGTCGCGGGCGGGGGCGAGGGGAAGCCTCAGTCGGCGAACGGATCCCGCACCAGGATCGTATCCTCCCGTTCGGGGCTGGTGGAGACGAGCGCCACCGATATCCGGCACAATTCCTCGATGCGCTTGATATATTTGATCGCCTGGGCCGGAAGCTCCGCCCAGCTGCGCGCGCCGGCGGTCGATTCCGCCCAGCCGGCTATCGTTTCGTAGATCGGCTCGACCGCTTCCTGGTCGGCGGCATGGGCGGGAAGATGGTCGAGCGCCGCGCCGCGCAGTCGGTAGCCGATGCAGATGCGAAGCTCGTCCATGCCGTCGAGCACGTCCAATTTGGTCAGAGCCACGCCGGTCACCCCCGCCACCGCGCAGGCCTGGCGGACCAGCACCGCGTCGAACCAGCCGCAGCGCCGCTTGCGCCCCGTGACGGTGCCGAACTCGTGCCCGCGCTCCCCCAGCCGCTGGCCGATCTCGTCGTCGAGCTCGGTTGGGAAGGGGCCCGCGCCGACCCGCGTGGTATAGGCCTTGACGATCCCGAGCACGAAGCCGGCTGCGCCCGGGCCGAGGCCGCTGCCGCCGGCGGCGGTACCCGCGACGGTGTTGGAGGAGGTGACGAACGGATAGGTGCCGTGGTCGACGTCGAGCAGCACGCCCTGCGCGCCCTCGAACAGGATGCGCTTGCCGCGCGCCTTGGCCTCACCCAGCGTGATCCAGGTCGGCCGGGCGAAGCTGAGCACGAACTCGGCGATCTCGCCAAGGTCGCGCTCGAGCCGGGCACGGTCGATCGGCGGCTCGCCGAAGCCGGCGCGAAGCGCATCGTGATGGGCGCAGAGGCGATCGATCTGGGGCCCCAGATCGCCGAGATGGGCGAGGTCGCAGACCCGGATCGCCCGGCGCCCGACCTTGTCCTCATAAGCCGGGCCGATCCCGCGCCTCGTCGTCCCGATCTTGCCCTGGCCGGACGCGTCCTCGCGGAGCGCGTCCAGGTCGCGGTGGAAGGGGAGGATGAGCGGGCAGGTATCGGAGATGTGCAGGATCTCGGGCGTCACCGCGACGCCCTGCTCGCCCAGCCGCTCGACCTCCGTCCTCAGCGCCCAGGGATCGAGGACGACTCCGTTGCCGATGACGGAGAGGGTGCCCCGGACGATTCCGGACGGGAGCAGGGAGAGCTTGTAGGTCTGGTCGCCGACGACCAGGGTATGGCCGGCATTATGTCCGCCCTGGAAGCGGGCGACGACGTCGGCCCGGCTCGCCAGCCAGTCGACGATCTTGCCCTTCCCCTCGTCGCCCCACTGGACGCCGATGACGGTGACGTTGGCCACGCGATGCTCCTACCTAAGCTTCCCTCCCTGAAAGGGAGGGGTTGGGGGTGGGTCCGCCGAAGGCGGTCGAAACTCCGAATCAGCGAAAGTCTCGCTGCGCTCGCCCACCCACCCCTAACCCCTCCCTTGCAGGGAGGGGAATCAAAACCGCAACGGCTTCACCGTCCTGACCCCGGGCAGGGCTTGCAGGCGCTGGACGAGGTCGGGACCGATATGGCTGTCGACGGAGACCAGGGCGACGGCCTCTCCACCGGCCTCGCGGCGGCCCAGGCTGAAGGTGCCGATATTGACTCCTTCCTCCCCGAGCAGGGTGCCGAGCCGGCCGATGAAGCCGGGCGTGTCCTCGTTGACGATATAGATCATCTCGCCTTCGAGCTCCGCCTCGACCCGGATTCCGAAAATCTCGACCAGGCGCGGAGTGGAATTGGCGAACAAGGTGCCGACGACCGGCCGGTCGCCCGCCGAGGTCGTCGCCGAGACCCTCAGCAGGGTGTGGTAATCGGTCTCGCGATCGTGGCGGATCTCACGCACGTCGAGCCCGCGCTCCTTGGCCAGAAAGGGCGCGTTGACCATGTTCACCGTGTCCGAATGGACCCGCATGAAGCCGGCCAGGACGGCGCCGGTGATCGGCTTCATGTTGAGCTCGGCGGCGGCGCCCTCGGCCTCGATCGAGAGGCCGGCGATCGACCCGTGCGAAAGCTGCCCGACCAGCGAGCCGAGCTTCTCGGCAAGCGCCATATAGGGCCGAAGGCGCGGCGCCTCCTCGGCGGAAAGCGAGGGCATGTTGAGGGCGTTGGTGACTCCGCCGCGCATCAGGAACTCGGCCATCTGCTCGGCGACCTGGATGGCGACGTTGACCTGGGCCTCGGTCGTCGAGGCGCCGAGATGCGGGGTGGCGACGAGGCCGGGAGTGCCGAACAAGGGGCTCGCCCTGGCCGGCTCCTCGACGAACACGTCGAGCGCCGCACCGGCGACGTGGCCGGAATCCAGGGCCTCCTTGAGCGCGGCCTCGTCGATCAGCCCGCCGCGGGCGCAATTGACGATTCGAACGCCCTTCTTCGTCCTGACGAGATTCTCGCGGGAGAGGATGTTCCGGGTCTGCTCGGTCAGCGGCGTGTGGAGGGTGATGAAATCGGCCCGGGCGAGGAGCTCGTCGAGCTCGACCTTCTCGACTCCGAGGTCGAGGGCGCGCTCCGGAGTCAGGAAGGGATCGTAGGCGACGACCTTCATTCTGAGGCCGAGCGCGCGGTCGGCGACGATCGAGCCGATATTGCCGGCGCCGATCAGCCCGAGCGTCTTGCTGGTCAGCTCGACGCCCATGAAACGGTTTTTCTCCCACTTTCCCGACTGGGTGGAGGAATCGGCGGCGGGCAGGTCGCGGGCCAGAGCGAACATCAGGGCGATGGCATGCTCGGCGGTGGTGATCGAATTGCCGAAGGGCGTGTTCATGACGACGATCCCGCGGGCGGTGGCGGCGGGGATGTCGACATTGTCGACCCCGATGCCGGCTCGGCCGATGACCTTGAGGTTGGTCGCCGATTCGAGCAGCTCGGCCGTCACCTTGGTCGCCGATCGGATGGCGAGGCCGTCATATTCGCCGATGATCGCCTTGAGCTCGTCCTTGCTGAGGCCGGGCCGCTCGTCGACCTCCACGCCCTTGGCTCGGAAGATCTCGGCCGCCTTGGGGTCCATTTGGTCGGAAATCAGAACTCTGGGCATTTGGGAAACTCCGTCATCCCGGCGGAAGCCGGGACCTCGTGGGGTGAAAGGCGCGGCGCTTTGTTCGACCTGAGGTCCCGGCTTTCGCCGGGATGACGGTCAGGCGCCCTTCGCCTCGTGAAAGGCCCAGTCGAGCCAGGGGAAGAGGGCTTCGAGGTCATCCGTGTCCACGGTCGCCCCGCACCAGAGCCTCAGGCCCGGCGGAGCGTCGCGGTAGCTGGCGACGTCGTAGCCCACGCCTTCGGCTTCGAGCAGGCCGGCCATCTTCCTGACCAGCGCCGCCTGCGCTTCCGGATCCCCGCCCCCGGCGAATTTGAGGCAGACGCTGGTGTTCGAGCGGGTCTCCGGCATCCGGGCGAGATGCTCGACCCAGGCGGTGCGCCCGACCCATAAGTCCACCGCCGCCGAATTGGCCTCGGAGCGGGCGATCAGGCCCGGCAGGCCGCCGACCCCGAGCGCCCATTCGAGGGCGAAGATATAATCCTCGACCGCGAGCATCGACGGCGTGTTGATCGTCTCGCCGTGGAAGATGCCCTCGATCAGCTTTCCGCTTTTGGTCAGCCGGAAGATCTTGGGAAGCGGCCAGGGCGGCGAATAGCTTTCCAGCCGCTCGACCGCGCGCGGGCCGAGGACGAGCATTCCGTGGCCGCCCTCGCCGCCCAGAGCCTTCTGCCAGCTGAACGTGGCGACGTCGATCTTCTCCCAGGGCAGGTCCTGAGCGAAGGCGGCGGAGGTGGCGTCGGCGATGACCAGCCCCTCGCGGGAATCGTCGATCCAGTCGCCGTTCGGCACCTTCACCCCGGAGGTCGTTCCGTTCCAGGTGAAGACGACGTCGCTCGCCGGATCGACGGCGGCGAGGTCCGGAAGCTCGCCATAAGGCGCCTTGATCACGGCCGCGTCGAGCTTGAGCTGCTTGACGACATCCGTCACCCAGCCCTCGCCGAAACTTTCCCAGGCGAGCAGGGTGACCGGCCGGGCGCCAAGCATCGACCACAAGGCCATTTCGACGGCGCCGGTGTCGGAGGCGGGGACGATTCCGATCCGATGGCTGGCGGGCACTCTGAGCACTCGGCGGGTCAGCTCGATGGCGTGGCCCAGCCGCGCCTTGCCGAGCTTCGAGCGGTGCGAGCGCCCGAGCGAGCCCAGAGCAAGATGCTCGGGACCCCAGCCGGGCGGCTTGGCGCACGGGCCGGAGGAAAAAAAGGGACGGGCAGGGCGCACGTCCGGTTTGGAAATCGACACTGTCTGACTCTCCTCGCAGAGAGCACGCGCCGCGTTGGGACGGCGTGGCCCGTGGCGGGGTTTAGGGGCAGGGGTGGCGGTGTCAACCGCCGGAACCCCTCTCCCGCTTTTCGCGGGAGAGGAGGGGCCCAAGCCGAAGGCTTGGGAGGTGAGGGTCTTGCTGACTCAGCGGTACAGACCCTCACCTCCCACCGCTTCGCGGTGGGCCCCTCCTCTCCCGTAAGGACGGGAGAGGGTGAACGTGACCGCCCCTCTCCCGCGGAAAGCAGGAGAGGGATGTTGACCGCTCGCCGCTTTCCCAGCACCTTCCAGTGATGCGCCGGTCGGCCCTCCTTGCGACCTTGCTCCTGGCGGCCTGCATCCCGTCGAGCGGGCGCCGGGCCGAGCCCGCCGCCCGGGACCGGCCGGCGCCGGCTCGTGAAATCCTGCAGTGCCAGGCCGACCTGCGCAGCGAGGGCGTCCGCTTCAAGGCTCTTCCAGACCGCACGTTCGACAACGGCTGCAGCGCCATCGGCGCCGTCCAGCTCCTCGATATCGGCACGCCCGTCGCCAATCTCGGAGCGATGACCTGTCCGCTGGCGCGCCAGTTTGCCCGCTGGACCCGCGAGGCGATGCAGCCCGCGGCCAAAGCCTGGCTCGGCAGCCGGGTCGTCAGGGTCGAAAGCTTCGGCACCTATAGCTGCCGGCCGGTCAACAGCCGGCCCGGCGCCCGGCTGAGCGAGCATGGCCGCGCCAATGCGGTGGATATCGGCGCCTTCCTCCTCGCCGACGGCCGCCGGATCGCCGTCCTCGACGGCTGGCGCGGGGGCGACGAGGACGTGCGCCGCTTCCTCCGGGCGGTCCACGCGGCGGGATGCCGCCGCTTCGGAATCGTGCTCGGCCCGGACTCGGACGCCTTCCACCGCGACCATCTTCATTTCGACATGGGACAGGGGCGGTATTGCCGCTAAACGAACCGCCATGACCGATCCCATCCCCCCCAACCGAGTCTTCCCGGATGCCCGCCAGGAAGCCGAAAGCGCCAACCAGCCGTCGCCCTCCGCTCAGACCGAGCACGACGCCTATCGTCTCGCCTTCCAGGACATGGACTTCCTGCTTCGCGAGGATCTGCGCCCGGTCCGCTTCCAGCTCGAATTGCTCAAGCCGGAGCTTCTGCTCGACGAGGCCAAGGTCGGCTCGACCTTCGTCTTCTACGGCTCCGCGCGAATCCCCGAGGCCTCCAAGGCCGACGCTCTGATCGCCGCGGCCGCGACCGACGAGCAGCGCCACATCGCCGAGCGGCTCAAGGCCAAGTCGAAATATTATGAGGAGGCGCGCCGCCTCGCCCGGATCGTCAGCCGCTGCGAGCCGGACGAGACCGGCCTCAGGCACTTCGTCGTCTGCTCGGGCGGGGGGCCCTCGATCATGGAGGCGGCCAATCGCGGCGCGCATGACGAGGGGGTGGACTCGGTCGGCTTGAACATCGTCCTGATGCACGAGCAGATGCCCAACCCCTACGTCACGCCGTCGCTCAGCTTCCAGTTCCATTATTTCGCCCTGAGGAAGATGCACTTCCTGCTCCGCGCCCGGGCGGTAGCGGTCTTCCCCGGCGGTTTCGGCACCTTCGACGAGGCTTTCGAGCTTCTCACCCTCGTCCAGACCGGCAAGGTCAAGCCGCTGCCCATCCTCTTCTTCGGCCGCGAATTCTGGGAGCGCGTGATCGACTTCGACGCCTTGGTCGAGGAAGGCGTGGTCGCGCCCGACGATCTCAAATTGTTCACCTTCGTCGACACCGCCGAGGAAGCCTGGGACCTGGTCTGCCGCTATTATGCGAGCAACGGCGAGCCCGTGTCCTGCCCCTGACATGCTGTCGCTGTTCGCGCCGAAGCTTCCGATCGACCGCGACGAGCTCGAATGGCAGCTCGCCACCTTCAAATGGCTCGGAACGGAGTTCGGGCCGGCAGGCGAGTCCCCTCTGGTGCTTCCGACCGCGGACTATTTCCCACCGTCGCCGCGCCGGGGCGCGGGGCGCGTGGAGGATTTGTTCAACTCGGTGAAGGCCGCGGCCGGGATGGCCGACTGGCCCTGCGAGCTTCGCGCCGGGGCCGGCGAGCGGCCGGCGCATGTCGGCATGGGTCTGCTCCTGCGCCATGAAGGCGCGAGCCCGCCCTGCGGAACCTTCACGCTCGACGACGGCGAGGGCGGCCGGACGGTGGTGATCACCTACAACCCCTCCCTCGCCGACGACACTGGTGCGCTGATCGCGACCTTCGCCCACGAGCTCGGTCATTACCTGATGAGCAGCGCGACGAGCGCGCCGCCGGGCGGATGGGCGCTGCACGAGCTCCACACCGACTTGGCCGCCGTCCATCTCGGCTTCGGTATTTTCCTCGCCAACAGCGCTCGCAGCTTCGGCCAGTTTCAGAGCGCCGGGGAGATGGGCTGGTCGTCGCGCACCCAGGGCTATCTCAGCGAGGGCGCGCTGGTGACCGCGACCGCGATCTTCCAGAGGCTGGCCGGACGCGACCCGATGGAGGCCGCGCCTTGGCTCAAGGATTATCTGCGTTCGGATCTGAAGAAGGCGGCGCGGGCGCTCGACCGGCTCCACCCCGACCTTGCGGCCAGCGTGGCGGCGGTCGACCTCGGCGATTTCGCCGGCGACTGATCAGCGGGCGCCCGCGGCCTCATATTCGGCGATGAACCGGTCGACCGGGACGGAACGGAGCGTCTCCGCCAGCACCGCCTCGGCGACGTCCTCGACGCGTTTGAAGCGAAGGCAGCTCTTGCCCATGTCGAGCTTCTTGCCGGCGGCCGCCCATTGCGCCTTCAGCCGCTCGGTCCGTCCTTCGGAAGCGTAGACGCAGTTGAGATAGAGGGCGGTGTAATTCTTCTGCGCGGCGAGGCCCGCATAGACGAGCGGCTGCCCGTTATAGGTGTCGGGGTAAAGCTCCGAGGGGACTTCCCAGCTGATCATCCCCCAGTTCATCCGCTCGACATAGCCGTCGGGGAGGTTGGCGTTGACCAGGTCGCGAAGTCGGGCGACCAAAGCGGCCCGCTCCGGCGGAAGCTCCGCGAGATAGGCTTCGGGGGTAGGCGCCTTGCTGCTGACCATCCCCGCCGGGCCTAATGCTTTTCCTGCCCCGCGCGGCCTGCGACGGACGGCGCGCCGTCGCCGCCGACCCGGTTCGGGGTCGCCTGCTGCTCGTTCAGCACCGGCTCGTCCTCGGCCTTGCCGCCGCCGGCGGGCTGGTCGGCTTTCTCGGCGGCGGCCTTGGCATCGCCCTCCGGCGCCGCCGGCGCGGCCTGAGGCGTCGGCAGCGGCAGGTTGCTTCCCTGCGCATTGAGGTAGGCGAGGAGATCGGCCCGATCCTGGGCCTTGGAGATTCCGGCGAAAGTCATCTTGGTCCCCGGCGCGAACTCGCGCGGCGACTTGATCCACTGGCTCATCGACTCCCAATCCCATTTTCCGCCCTTGCCGGCGAGAGCGGGCGAATAAGGGAAGCCGGCCGCATGCTTGCCGATGTCGCTTCCGAACACGCCCCACAGGTTCGGCCCGGTGCCGTTGGCGCCGCCCTGGTTGATCGTGTGGCAGGCGGTGCATTTCTTGAACTGGCCCTCGCCCTTGGCGACGTCGGCCGCGGCGAGGAGGTTGGCGATCGGCTGCTCGGCCTCGGCCCCGCCTTCGCCCTTCACGACGACGCCCTCGATCGGATACCCCATCTTCTCGGGCCGTTCCTGGTGGAACATCTCGCCGGTGACGATCGAGGCGCCGAGCGCGACGATGCCGGCGCCGAGCACCCATCCCGCAATCGTGTTGGAGCGGTTGTCCATGCCTTCAAAGACCTCCAGGGCGGCCCGCGGACGCGCGGGATGAGGGAATTCGCGAGCCCCTTTAGGCGGGGGAGGGAGACGGGGCAAGACGGAGGAAATTCCTCCCCGCGATTTCGCGGGGAGGGGGACCGCACGAAGTGCGGTGGAGGGGTTCTTTTGGCGCCGGAAAAGAACCCCTCCACCAGGCCTCGCCTGGTCCCCCTCCCCGGCAAATGCCGGGGAGGAATTAGGAATCCGCCCAGTACCTTAGCAAACTATGCGCGATCGCGAAGTGGGGCGGGCCGACGAACGGCGCTCCCGGCTCGCCGGCCAGCGCCGCCCTGATGCCGGCACGGTCGACCCAGATCGCGTCCTCCAGCTCCTTGGTGTCGAGGACGATCTCGTCGCCGGCGGCCATGGCGGTGCAGGCGATCATCAGCTGGCCGGGGAAGGGCCAGGGCTGGCTCGCCACGTAACGGACGTCGGTCACCTCGATGCCTGCTTCCTCGCCGAGCTCGCGCGCCACCGCCTCCTCGATCGATTCGCCGGGCTCGACGAAGCCGGCGAGGGCGGAATAGCGGCCGGCCGGATATTGCGGCTGGCGGCCGAGAAGCACCCGCCGCTCGTATTCGGCGAGCATGATCACGACCGGGTCGACGCGCGGGAAATGCTCGAGGCCGCAGCCCGAACAGCGCCGGCCCCAGCCGCCGCGGAACGGAAATGTCGCCCTCCCGCAGGCGCCGCAGAAGACGTGGCGGTTGTGCCATTCGATCAGGCTCCGCGCGGTGCCCCAGACGGCGGTGTCCTCCGCCGCCATGCCGTTGAGCAAGGGGAAGACCGACCAGGCCCGCTGCCCCGGTTCGGCCCGGATCAGCGGGGCGAACAGGGGCGCGCCCCCGCGAAGACCCAGGAAGATGCGCTCCTCCATCTCGACCATCGAGTCCCAGCCGAGCCGGCCTTCCGCGTCCAGCTCCGGGTCGAGACCGCTGAGGCGAAGCAGCCGAGCCTCGACGCTCGCCGCCAGCTCGGCCAGCCGGGCCTCGTCGAGGCGGAGATGGTCGGCGCGGTCGAGCCCGGCGCCGGTGAAGCCCGGCCTCATGCGCTCGCCCGCCATTCGGCGCCACGCTCGGCGAGGCGGGCGAACAGGGTCGGAAGGCCGGCCTCGCCGATCCGCTCGATCGGCCACCAGGTCCCGTCCGGCCTCTCCCGGGCATCGGCGCAGAGCAGCTTCATGGTGAGTGCGAAATGGGTGAAGACATGGTCGACGCTCCCCGCCTCGCTCCACCGGGCCTCGGCGGGAGCGCCCTCGCTGTCGGTCGGAAGCGCCAGCATCCCGCCGAGCAGGCCCCTGGCCGGACGCCGGACGAGGAGGACGTGGCCTTCATGCTCGAGCCAGTAAGCGATCCCCTCCCGCCTGGGCCGGGGCGCCTTCGCGGTCTTGCGGGGATAGGCCTGCGGATCGCCCGAGGCGCGCGCGGCGCAGAGCAGGGCGAGGGGGCAGCGGCCGCATTCGGGCGAGCGCGGCGTGCAGATCGTGGCGCTGAGGTCCATCATCGCCTGGGCGAAGTCGCCCGCTTCGGTGTCGGGCGTGATCGAGCCGGCGAGCCGGTATATCTCCTCCCGAGCCGCCGGAAGGGGGGTCTCGACCGCGAACAGCCGGGCGACGACGCGCTCGACATTGGCGTCGACCACCACCGCCCGCCGCCCGAAGGCGATCGCGGCGATCGCGGCGGCGGTGTAGCGGCCGATGCCGGGAAGCTTGCGAAGCGCCTCCTCGCTGTCCGGAAAGCGGCCGCCAAGTTCGTTGGCGACGGTTCGGGCGCAGGCGACGAGGTTTCGAGCCCGCGCATAATAGCCGAGCCCCGCCCAGGCGGCCATGACATCCGCCTCTTCCGCGGCCGCCAGCGCCCCGACCGTCGGCCACCGAGTCGTGAAACGCTCGAAATAGGGGGCCGCATGCGCGCAGGTCGTCTGCTGGAGCATGATCTCGGACAGCCACACCCGATAGGGGTCGGGCCGCGCCTTGCCCTCCGCCCGCCAGGGCAACCGCCGTTTATCCACAGCAAACCACCGCAACAGGGCATCCGAAGCATCGACGTACATGCCGTGCCTATGCCATGATCCCGGCGATGGCGAAATCGGGCGGGACGTCGAAAAAGCAGGCGGAGGCACCGCGGGCGAACCGTGCCCGGGCGGTGTCCGACATCGTGCCCGATATCGGCCGCGCCGCCTTCCGCCGCTTCGGCTTCGTCCAGTCGTCGATCGTCAGCCGCTGGCGCGAGATCGTCGGCGATCGCTATGCCGCCGTTTCCTCGCCCGAATCGATCCGCTTCCCGGCCGGCAAGCGCTCCGACGGAGTGCTCAACCTGATCGTCGAGGGGGCTCATGCGCCGATGATGCAGCATGTCGCTCCGGTGATCGTCGAACGGGTCAACCGCTTCTTCGGCTATCAGGCCGTGGCCCGGGTCGCCTTCCGGCAAGGATTGGTTCAGATTGCCCGCGCAAGGACTCGGGCCGCGCCGCCGTCCCTGCGTCCGATTCCGGTCGAGCTTGGGGATTCGCTGCGCGAGGTGGCGGATCCGGAGCTTCGCGCCTGTTTGGAGTCGCTGGCGCGCGGAGTCGCGGCTAATGAGGCCGCGCTCGGCGCGGCGGTCGCCATTCCGGTGCTCGGCAGAATTGGTGGAGAGACGAAAAGATGAAGTCGATGCTCACGGCCGGTACGGCCGCTCTGGCCCTTTTCCTCGTCGGTTGCGGCGATGGCGGCAGCGGCAATCAGGCGGCGCCCGCCGACACCAGCGCCTTGAAGCAGATCCCGGCCCCGAACAATGGCGACTGGACCCAGACGGTCGCGAAGACGCCCGAGGGCGGTTACCGGATGGGCAATCCGGAGGCTCCGGTGAAGCTGGTCGAATATGGCTCGCTGAGCTGCCCCCATTGCGCCGAGTTCGAGGAGCAGGGCGGGCCCGCGCTTCGCGACACCTATGTGAAGAGCGGCCAGGTCAGCTGGGAATTCCGCACCTATTTGCTCTTCCCGACCGATCCGGGCATTTCGCTTCTGGTCAATTGCCAGAGCGAGAGCGCCTTCTTCCCCGCGGTCGAGCAGCTCTACAAGGATCAGAAGGGCTGGATGGGCCGGATCCAGGCGCTGCCGCAGGATCAGCTTCAGGCCCTCGGGTCCATGCCGCCGCGCGAATCGGCCGGGGTCGTCGCTCGCGCCGCCGGGCTCGACGAATTCTTCCGCCAGCGCGGAATGCCTTCGGCGCAGATCCAGTCCTGCCTCAGCGATCCGGCGGGTCTCGAGAAGGTCGCCGAGATCAAGCGGAAAGGCGACGAGGCGGGGGTCAACGGAACGCCCTCCTTCTTCATCAACGGCAAGCTCGTCGAAGCGGCCGCCAATTGGCGCGGGCTGGAACCGGCCCTGCGCGAGGCGCTCGGATCATGAAGGCGGTCTTCCTCCTCCTGGCCGCGGCGGCGATGCCGGCCGCGGCGGCCGCTCCGGCGGGCAAGGCCGTTCCGGCCCAGGCGGATTGGTCCCGCACCGTCGTCGCGACCCCGGAAGGCGGCTTCCGGATGGGCAATCCGGCGGCCAAGGTGAAGCTCGTCGAATATGGCTCGCTGACCTGCGGTCATTGCGCGACCTTCGCCAAGGACGGCATGGAGCCGCTGGTCGCTACCTATGTGCGAAGCGGCAAGGTCAGCTACGAATATCGCACTTTCATCCTGAACGGCCTCGACGTCGCAGCGACTCTCGTCGCCCGCTGCGGCGGACCGCAGCGGTTCTTCCCGGTGGCCGACAAGCTTTATGCGACCCAGAGCCAGTGGAAGGATCGGGTCAAGGGCCTTACCGACGCTCAGAAGCAGGCGCTGAACGCGCTGCCGGAGGAGCAGCGGCTGGGCCGGCTGGCGGAGCTCGCGGGCATTCCCGAGATCGCCGCTCAGCACGGCATCGCGCCCGCGGAGGCGAAACGCTGCCTGGGCGACCGGGCGGCGTTCGACGGGCTCGGCAAGATGAACGAAGCGGCCGTGGCGCTGGGCGTTGACGGCACGCCCATCTTCTTCCTCAACGGCACCAAGATCGGCCCCCATAGCTGGGCGACGCTTGAGCCGATCCTGCGCGAAGCGGCGGGCTAGGATGAGAGCCGGGGGGCCGCCATGCAGATAAAGCGGCTGAAGCTTTCCGGCTTCAAAAGCTTCGTCGAGCCGGCCGAGCTCCGGATCGAGCCGGGCCTGACCGGAGTCGTCGGGCCGAACGGCTGCGGCAAATCGAACGTGCTCGAGGCGATCCGCTGGGTGATGGGGGAGAGCTCGCCCAAGTCGATGCGCGGCGCGGGCATGGACGACGTCATCTTCGCCGGCACCGCCTCGCGGCCCGCCCGCGATTTCGCCGAAGTGTCGCTGCTCGTCGAGCGCGAGACCGAAGACATGCCGGGGGACGTGACCCTGGCCCCTGTCGGCGACGTCGAGGTCGCCCGCCGGATCGAGCGCGGCGCCGGCTCGGCCTATCGGGTCAACGGCCGCGACGTCCGCGCCAAGGACGTCGCCTTGCTGTTCGCCGACGCCGCGACCGGCGCCCATTCGCCGGCGCTGGTCAGCCAGGGCAAGATCAGCGCCGTCATCGCCGCCAAGCCGACCGAGCGCCGGCTGATGCTCGAGGAAGCGGCGGGGATTTCCGGCCTCCACGTCCGCCGCAAGGACGCCGAGCAGAAATTGCGCGCCGCCGAGGCCAATCTCGTCCGGCTCGACGAAGTGCTCGCCGACATGGAGATGCGCGCCTCCGCTCTTCGCCGGCAGGCGAAGGCGGCCGAGCGCTACCGCAAGCTGTCCGACCAGATCAGGATCGCCGAAGGCCGCATGATCTTCGCCCGCTGGCGCGAGGCCGCGGCCGCCGCGGATTCGGCCAAGCGCGATTCGGAAGCCGCAGGCGCCGCAGTGGAGAAAGCGTCGGAAGCGCAGCGCGCCGCCGCCGCCTGGCAGACCGAAGCGGCGAAGGCGCTCGCCGAGCGGCGTGCCGCCGCTTTGGCGGCCCGCGACCGGGCGACCTCGCTCGGCCACCAGCTGGCGACGCTGAGCGCCGAGCGCGACGGCATCGCCCGGCGTCTTCGCGAGCTGTCGGAGCGCCGTACCGCTCTCCTCGGCGATCGGGAACGGGAAGCGGCGCTCGGCGAGGACGCGAAGGCGGCCCTGGCCCGGCTCGAACAGGAAGGTCTCGACATCGCCGCCCGGCTCGCCGCGGCCGAGATGGCGCGCGGCACCATCGACGTCCGCACCGTCGAGCTGGAGGATCAAGCTCGGGAAGCCGAGGCCGAGCTCGGCAAGGCCCGCGCCGTCCAGGCGGCGGAGCAGGCCGAGGCCCGGGTCGCCCTTCATGCCCTCGAAGCGGCTCGGGCCAAGCTGGCACGTTCGGAAGCGGAGAGCCTCCGGCTCGAGGAGCAGATGTCCGGCCTCGGCGAAGAGGCGCCCCTGGTCGAATCGCTCCGAGCCGCGCGCCGTCGCCGCGAGGCGGCGGAAGCCCGGCTTGAAGCGGCCGGCGAGGCGATCGGAGCCGCCGAAGCCCGCCGCCAGCAGGCCGCCGCGGCGCGCGACTCCGCCGAAAGCGAAGGATCGACCGCCCGGGCCGCGCTCGCCGCCCTCGAATCGGAAGCCAAGGCGCTGATCAAGGCGGTCGAAGGCTCAAGCGGCGACCGGGCGATCAATCATGTCAAAGCCGATCCGGGCTATGAGCGGGCGCTGGCCGCGGCGCTGGGCGACGATCTCGAGGCGGCGCTCGAAGGCGACGCGCCGAGGCGCTGGTCCGGAGCCGAAATCCTCCCCGGCGACCCGCCGCTGCCCGCCGGCTGCGAGCCGCTCGCCGCCCACGTCCAGGCTCCGCCCGCTCTTCGCCGCCGGCTCGAGCAGGTCGGGGTGGTGGAGCAAGACGAGGGCATTGCTTTGGCGGTCGGCCAGCGCCTCGTCACGAGCGACGGGCGGCTTCGCCGCTGGGACGGCTTTGTCGCCACCGGGCTTGGAGCGGCCGCGGCGGAGCGGCTGATCCGGGTCAACCGGCTTGCCGAGATCGAGCGGGCCCTGCCGACGGCCTCCGCTTCGGTCGATTCCGCGCAGAATCGCATCGCCGCGGCCCTGGCGGACATGGAAGCGGCTCGGGACGCCGCCGACTCGGCCCGCCGGAACGAGGCGGAGGCCTCGGCCGAGATTCGCGACGCCGGCCGTGCGGAAGACTCGGCCAGGGTCGAGATAGAGCGGCTCGACCTGCGCCGAACCGGCCTTGCCGAGCGCCTTGAGCAGGCGGCGCAGGATCTGGCGGAAGCGCGCGGCGGCGAGGCGGAGGCCCGCCGGGTCGTCGCCGACCTGCCCGACGCGGCGGCCACCGAGGCGCGTGTGGCGGACCTGCGCCGGGCCGCCGAAGCCGCTCAGCATGCCTTGGCCGAGGTGCGCGCCGAAGCGGCGACCCACGCCCGGGCGGTCAGCGCCGACAAGCAGCGCTCGGAGGCGGCCCGAAAGGAAGCCGCCGACTGGCGGGTCCGAGCCGCCGAAGCCGGCAAGCGCCATTCCGACATGGGCCGGCGAATCGACGAAGCGGAAGCCGAGGCCGAGCGGCTCGCCGACGCTCCGGCCGAGATCGAGCGCCGGATCGAAGGCCTGGAATCCGAGGCGGTCGAAGCCCGGGAGGCGGCCAGCGAGGCGGCCGAAGCGGAGCGGCAAGGCGAGGCGGCACTGCGCGAGACCGAGGCTCGGCTCGCCGAGGTGGCCGAGGCGCTCGCCACCGCCCGCGAAGCGCGCGCCGGTGCCGCCGCCCGCCACGAGAATCAGGAAGCGCGCCGAATCGAGATGGGCCGGATCTCGGGAGAGCGTTTCGAATGCCCGCCGCCGCTCCTGCCCGAAAAACTCGGCTTCGACGACGCCTCCATCGTCGCGGCGGGCGAGGAATCCAGCCGCCACGAGCGGATGTCGGCGGAACGCGAGCGGATCGGACCGGTCAACCTCATCGCCGAGCGCGAGCTGGCCGAGCTCGACGAGAGCCGCACCGCCTCCCAGGCCGAGCGCGAGGAGCTCGGGCTTGCAATCAACCGGCTGCGCGGCTCGATCGGAAGCCTCAACCGCGAGGGCCGGGCCCGATTGCTCACCGCCTTCGAGATGGTCGACCGCCATTTCCGAAGCCTCTTCACCACCCTCTTCGAAGGCGGCCAGGCCCATCTCGAGCTGGTCGAATCGGACGATCCGCTCGAGGCCGGGCTCGAGATCATGGCACAGCCTCCCGGCAAGCGCCTCTCCACCCTGACCCTGCTTTCCGGCGGCGAGCAGGCGCTGACCGCGATCGCCCTCATCTTCGCCTTGTTCCTCACCAACCCGGCCCCGATCTGCGTCCTCGACGAGGTCGACGCGCCCCTGGACGACGCCAATATCGAGCGCTTCTGCGACCTGCTCGACCGGATGGTGAACGAGACCGAGACCCGCTATCTGATCGTCACCCACAATGCGGTGACGATGAGCCGGATGCACCGCCTGTTCGGGGTCACCATGATCGAGAAAGGCGTGAGCCGCCTGGTCAGCGTCGACCTCGGCGGCGCCGAAAGCCTGCTGGCGGCGGAATAAGCTTGCCTCCCCATCGAAGATGGGGAGGGGGACCATGCGAAGCATGGTGGAGGGGTAGATGGCACAGGAGTCCGAGGATCTGACTGGAACCGACGGATTCGGTGCACCTACTCCTCCACCACCCTTCGGGTGGTCCCCCTCCCCACCGGCTCCGCCGGCAGGGAGGCAGAACGCCCCCTTCATCCCTCCCCATCCCCCGCGGGGCGCCGGCCCGGTCCACGTCTGGCGCGGCTTCGTCGGGGAACGGGCCCGAACCGCCGTCTACGGCTGGTCCGAGCTCGCCTTTCGACAACGCTACATCCGGCGCCGTATCCTCGGCTTCAACGTCCACATCCCGCTCGACCCGGACCTGGTCCAGCGGGTGCTGCTCGACAATGCCGCCAATTACGTGAAGCCCGACGTGGTGAAGCGGCTGCTCGCCCCGGCGATCGGGCAGGGGCTGCTCACCTCCGACGGCGGGTTGTGGCGGGATCAGCGGCGCATCGTCGCCGCCAATTTCGCTCCGGCCGCGGTCGACGCCTTGATGCCGGAGTTCGGAAGCGTCGGCCGCCAGGCTGTGGAGCGGTGGCAGTCGGGCGTCCGCAACATGGCGGTTGACGCGACCCAGGCGACGATGCGGATCATCTCCAACACCCTGTTCAGCGGCGATCCGCGCCTCACCAGCGACTCGGCGATGGGGCATATCGCGGCGGCGCTCGAAGGGGTCAGCGAGGCGAGGCTCCAGGCCATGCTCGGCCTTCCGCGCATCCCGTGGACGCGCCAGGGATGGAAGGCGCAGAAAGGGCAGAAATATCTGCGGCAGACCCTCGAGGCGGTCGTCCGCGAGCGGCTTCCGGACGGCGGGCCTGACGACTTCCTCGGCAGGCTCATCCGCGGCCTGGGCGAGCGGTTCGAGCCGCGGCAGGCGGCTGGGCTCGCCGCCGACAATGCCATGACCTTCTACCTCGCCGGCCACGAGACGACGGCGAACGCGGTGACCTGGACGCTCTATCTATTGTCCGAGCAGCCCGACCTTCAGGAACGGGTCGCCGCCGAGAGCGCCGAGGCGGTGACCGCGGGAGAGGGGCCGGATCTGCCGGACCGCCTGCCCTTGCTGCGGATGGTGATCGAGGAGTCGCTCCGCCTCTATCCGCCGGCGCCGCGCTTCGATCGGCAGGCGGTCGCGGCCGACCGGCTCGGCGAGGAGGACGTGCAGGCCGGAGACATCGTCTCGATCTGGCCCTGGCTCCTCCACCGCCACGAGGCCTTGTGGGAGCGGCCGGACGAGTTCGACCCCGATCGCTTCGCGCCGGGAAAGCGGGAGGGTCGCCATCGTTTTCAATATATCCCGTTCGGCGCCGGTCCGCGCCTGTGCGTCGGCGCTCGCTTCGCGACCGCCGAGGCGCTGACGATCCTCGCCCACTGGCTGAGCGGATGGCGCTTCGATCCGGTGCCCGGGCACGAAGTACGAGTCCACGGAATGGTGACGTTGCGCCCTGCGGGCGGGATGCCTCTGATCCTGTCGAAGCGGGGTTAGAGATTGAAGTCGGCGGCGGACAGGGTCGCGGTGGTGTGGACCAGTAGGAAAAAGTCGGCGACCTTATCGCCGTTGGAGTCCGCAAAGACACGCACGGTGTCGAAATCGAGACGCTCCACGCCGATCTGACCGGCGGCGGTGAAGGCGCTCCCCTTGATGAAGACGAATTTGTCGTCGGCGCCGCCCGGGCGGGGATCGAGCCTGGAAAGGTCGATCTTGTCGCCTTTGTTCCACTCGAAAATTTCGTCCGGATAGCGGCTGTGCCACGAACCGGGACCGAATAAGAACGTGTCGTTACCCGCACCGCCGTAGAGGAGGTCGCGGGCGCCGCCGCCGTCGAGAATGTCGTTGCCGGCGCCGCCGTACAGGATGTCGCCGCCCCCGCCCGCCTCGAGGATGTCGTTGCCGAGGCCGCCGATAAGCGTATCGTCGCCGCCCGAGCCGATCAGGCGATCGTCGCCTTCCCTGCCGTCGACGGTAACGACCTCGGCATGAGCGATGAAATGGTCGTTGAAGCGGGAAAGGTCGTAGCCTTCCACTCCGGAATAGCCGTCGTATTGGGCTTCGCCCCGGTTGGCGGTGCCGGTGACGTCCCGCCGGTCGATGGTGACGGCGCCCGATGCGTTGCTCAGGTCGGCGACATCCCATCCGTCGCCGCCTTTGATAATGTCGATTCCGGCCCCGCCGATCAGCCTGTCATTGCCGGCGCCGCCGTCGAGCTGGTCGTTGGCATTGCCGCCATTGAGGACGTCGTTGCCGGCGCCGCCCGACAGTGAGTCATTCTGATTTTCGCCGTAAAGGAGATCGTCGCCGAGGCCGCCGACGATGTTGTCGGCCCCGTCGCCGCCGTAAAGCCGGTCGTTGCCGGGACCGCCGTCGATTCCGTCAAGGCCCAGGCTGCCGTGGATTTCGTCATTCCCGGCGTTGCCGTTGAGAATGTCATTATGATTGTGGCCCCAGATAAGATCGGCGAAGACGGTGCCCTCCACGCCCCTTACTCCGATCAGGGTGATGAGCCCGGCCCCGCCGGTCTGCTGCACGGAACCCTTGGAGAGGTTGACGGAAATCGCGGCCGGAGCCCATCTGAAGTCGATGATCGTGAGGGTGCCGCCGTTGACGATGTCTCCGCCGCCCATTCCCTTGAAATAGTCGATACCTTTGCCGCCGTAGAAATAGTCCATTCCCGCCGTGCCGACCCAGGTGGTCGTCTGTCCGATCTTGGACGTGCTCGTGATCTTGTTCGCCGGCATCTCCAGCCCCCCGGTTAGCAAGGCGAGGATATGCCGACTGACACGAATGTCAGCACAAATTTGATCCATATCGGTGTGGACGTCCCGGCCCCTGCCGTGGCGCGTTCAGGGGCCTTGCGTGTCCTCTTAGCTGTCCGCCCAGCGCCTGAGCAGATTGTGATAGACGCCGGTCAGCCGGATCACCTCCCGGTCCTCCTGGCCGCGCTCGACCGCGATCGCCTGGATGGAGCGGTCGAGATCGAAGAGGATCGTCCGGGCGCCGCCGTCGCGCACCATCGACTGGACCCAGAAAAAGCTCGCCACCCGGGCGCCGGCCGTCACCGGCTCGACGCGATGCAGGCTCGAGGCGGGATAGAGCAGGAGATGGCCGGCCGGGAGCTTCACCGGCTGGGCGCCCAGATTGTCCTCAACCACCAGCTCACCGCCTTCATAGGCCTCCGGCGCCTCGAGGAAGAGAGTGGCGGAGAGGTCGGTCCTCACCCGGAACTCGCTGGCCCGGTGGATCCGCACCGCATTGTCGATATGCGTGCCGAACGCCTCGCCGCCCTGGTAACGGTTGAACAAGGGCGGGAAGATCTTCAGCGGAAGCGCCGCCGCGATGAACAAAGGCGAGCGGCCGAGCGCCTCGAGCACCAGCTTGCCGGCCTCCCGCGCTGCCGCGCAATCCTCGGGCAGCTGTTGGTTGCGTTTGGCCAGGGCCGACTGATGTCCCGACGTCGCATTGCCGTCCTGCCATTGGGCGGCATCGATGATCGACCGGACCCGCGCCACCCCGTCCTTGTCGAGCAGTTCGGGGATGGCGACCATCATGGCGTGGAGCTTAATCCGCCTAGAAGCTGTAGAACAGGCTCAGCACCGCCGATCGGCTCTCGCCCGGCATTGCCCAGCCGCCGGTGATCGCGCCGCTGGTCGCGTTCACGTTATTGCGGACGTTGGTGAAATAGAGCTCGTCGGTCACGTTCTGCACGTTCAACTGCAGTGTCATACCCTTCGCCACAGCGTAAGACGCGAACAGGCGGTGGACCAGATAGTCTTCGGTGAAATATTGAGTCCGCTGCAGCAGGTTGCGCTGGTGGGTCGCGAAGCCGGCCTGGTAGGTGAGGCCGTAGCCGAGCTCTAGCCCGAACGGCAGCCTGTAGCTGGTGAACAGGCTTCCGGAATGCTTGGGCGTCTGGAGCAGGCGGTCGCCCCGCTGGGGATCCGGGATGGCGGCGCTGTTCAGGCAGGCAGCGCCCGGATTGGCGAGGCAGAAGTCGGAGACGCTCTGCAGGACCTCGCTGTCCAGATAGGTGTAGTTGGCGAAGACCGACCATCTTGGAGTGATGTAGCCGCTGGCCCCAAGCGCGAGGCCGTCGACCCGGGAGCGGCCGTCCACGACCTGAAGCGCGACCGGCTGGGCGGGATCGTTCGCGGGGACCCGGAAATTGCTGCGTTCGTTGCGGAACAGGGCGGCGGTCAGCTGCAGCCGTCGGCCGAGCACATCCGCCTTGGCGCCGATCTCGTAATTGCGGGCGCGCTCCGGATCGGCCGCGCACGGATTGGCGGCGCCGGGCGCCGTCACCACGCCACAGCCCAGGCGAACGGTCGCCGAAGTCGGGGTCAGCGCGTTCCCATAGGCGACATAGAGGCTGACGTCGGGGGTCGGCTTGAAGACCGCCCCGGCGCGGTAGGAGAGAAGGGTTTCCTGGCTACGCTGCGGCTGCAGCTGGAGCGGAGTCAAAGGCACTGTCCCCGGCGGGTAGGCCGGAAGCGCGAGATTGCGGAAAGTGCCTTTCGCGCGCTCAAGGCGGATTCCGCCGTTAAGCTCGAACCTTTTGCCGATCTCGAGCGTGTCGAAGGCGTAGATGGCCTGGTTGCTCGTGTCGCCGCGCGAGCGGGCGGTCACCGTATAGTTGATCGGCCCGACATAGACGGAGACGGGATCGGCGATGTTGTCGATCGGAAAAGGGACGGCGGCGCCGGCGGCGTTGCGCGCCAGCGACGCGGACTCGAGGCCATAATCCTCCCACGTCAACGAGCCGCCGACGACGAGCGTATTGCGCAGCCGCCCCGCCTTGCCGGCCCGCCAGCGCAGATCGGTCTGCGTGTGAAAAAGCTTGTTGTCCTGGTCGCGCACCAGGCCGATCGGATTGCCCGAGCGCTGCCAGGTGCCTGGCGTCAGATTGGCCGGGCAGGCGAGGCCCTCCGTGGCATTTGCGTCGGCGGCGACCGGCTGCCGGCCGGTCGTTCCGAGGCAGAAAGTGCCCTGCGGAGCGCTGGTCTGGCTGTACTGGCCGACGCGCTGCCAGCGGGTCAGGTTGCGGATCGACAATCCCTCGCTGAACTCGTGATTCAGCGTGGCGGTGGCGCGGTCGAGCCGGATGTTCTGCTCGTCGAAATTGCGATAGCCGTAATAGTCGCTCGGATCGGCTTCCTCGAGCGGCCCGTCATGGATCTGGCTCAGGTAGAAGGGAATCCCGTAAATCGGGATATTGTCGTCCCGCTGGTGCACGTAGGCGAGCGTCAGGTTGGTGCGGCCGCCGATGCCGAAGGTGATTGCCGGCGCCACGCCCCAGCGCTCGAATTCCTCGAAGTCGCGCCCGGGATAATCGTTGTGATGGTACATCGCGTTGAGGCGAATGGCGACGAGATCGCCGACGCGCTGGTTGGTGTCGACGGTGGCCCTGCGGTAATTGTCGGTGCCGAGCGCCGCCTGGAGGATCGTCAGATCCTGGGCCTGCGGGATTTTCGAGACCAGGTTGATCGTTCCGCCGACCGATCCCGATCCGTTGAACACCGAATTGGCGCCGTTGTAGATTTCGATCTGCTGCAGATTGAACGGATCGGTGCGGCTGTACTGGGCGCTGTCGCGCACGCCGTCGACGGTGATGTCGTTGCTTGCGGAATAGCCGCGCAGGTTGATGTTGTCGCCATAGCCGCCGCCGCCCTCGCCCGCACCGAAGGTGATTCCCGGGATGGTGGTGAGCGCGTCACGGAGCGTCAGCAGGTTCTGGCGCCGAAGGGTCTGGTCGGAGATGACGGTGACGGTCTGGGGCGTGTCGATCAGGTCGCTGGTGGCCTTGGGCGATTCCAGCTTGGGCTGGTCACGGCTCCCGGTAACGACGATGTCGCGCTGGTCGCTGGGCTGGACGGAGCTCTGGTCGTCCGACGCGAGCGCGGGAGAGGACAGGAAGCCGACACAGGCCAGCGCAAGGAAGCTCGGCAGCGAGGCGCTGGAATGGCCGGTGGAACCGGAATGCATGGAAGACCCCTGATTGGCTTGGCTGTCCGCTGCTATTGCAAGTCATTCTCAACAAGGTCAAGCGGCGTTTGGCCCGTCGACGCGCGTTCTAGGCCTTCATCTGCGGGCTGAAGGTGAGGTAGAATTCTCGCGTCCTGGCGTCGGCTTTGCCCGGCTCCTCCGGAAGGCTCACGGGGGAACAGCGGACGACCGCCTGCTTCGCCGCTTCCGCCATCCGGCCGGCATAGGGCCGGGTCTCCGGCGTAACCCCCTGCTGCCAGACGAGAAGCGGAAGCCCGACGACCATGCCGTCAGGCGCGTAGCGAACGAGCAGGCGGGTGACGATTCGCCGGCCGGCGGACGGCATTCGCGGGTAACGGTAGCAGCGCCGCACCTGCTCTGCCACCCGGGCGCTGAGCTGGCGGTCGATCGTCGACAGGGCCTGGACGTCCGACCGGGCGCAGGCCGTCAGCAACGCCGAAAGCGCCAGCATTGTCATGACGGATTTCATTGCCGTTCCCTTGGCATGGATGCCGATTGCAATAGGAGGAGGCTCAGCCGCGGTTGCGCTCCAGCCGCTGCATCGCCTTCTCCCAGGCGCCGAGGCTCGAGCGCGCGTCCTGAACGAAGCGCGAGTGGCGAACCGCCGCAAGGAAGAGGCCGCCTACCAGGCGTCCAAGGAAGTCCGCCGGGCGGCGGAACTGGATGAGAAGGATCACCCGCTGCTCGTCCGTGTCGTTCCAGACCTCGTGAAAATGCGTGTCGTCGAAGACGAGCATCCTGCCCTCGTCCCAGCGAAGCATCCGGTCCTCGACCTGCATCCGGCAGTCCTGGCGCCGCCTGGGCACGATCAGGCCGAGATGGGCGGTGAGGATCGCCTTGGTGACTCCGCGGTGGCGGGGGATATGGGCTCCCGGGGCGAGGATCGAGAAGAAGGCGCTGTTGAGGCCGGGAATGGGCTCGACGGCGGCCGCCGTCTTCGGGCAGCGCGCGATATTGCCCTCATTGCGGTAGCCGTAGCCCCACAGGAAGAAGGATTTCCACTTGCCGGGTGACGCGATTCGCCGATGGTCCGGCGAGATGGCCGCCAGCGGCGGTATGCCGTCCTCCCGGGCGAGAAGCGCGTCGACCTCGGCACGTATCTCGGGCCAGCGCGCTTCCAGCTGCGCCATCCAGGGAAAGAGTTTGGAATCGTAGACCGGCGTGTCGCCGACACGCGAGGAGCGGGCGATCACCGCGCCGATTCGGTGCCGCATCTTCTTGCCGATTCGGAACAGCAGGGATGGCCGAGGGGCCGGCCGCTCCGGCACGGACGCCGGCCCATGGCTGCGGGTCATGTAGCTCATCGAAAACAATCCGTTCCGGGCCGTATCGGCCCGCCATGCCCCGGATCGGGTTTTTGGCAGGCTTTTATGGCGAAAATCGGGTCGAAATTGGCGATGGTTGAGGTGCACGGTCCGAGTCCTCCCCGCAAAACCGCGGGGAGGAAATTAAAGGCGCTAACCCGTTAGTTTCGACCCGAGCGGCCGAGTCGCCGGACCGTGGATGACTTCGCCGCTCAGCTCGAACCGCGAGCCGTGGCAGGGGCAGTCCCATGTCCGGTCGGTGTCGTTCCAGCCGACCAGGCAGCCCATATGGGTGCAGACGGCGGAGACGGCATGGAGAGCGCCCTTCTCGTCCCGGAAGGCGGCGACATTGTCGCCATCGATCTTCAGGATCGCCGCCTCGCCGGGCCCTAGCTCGTCATAGGATTTGGCCTTGCTGCCCAGATAGCCGCCGATCAGATGGGCGGCGACCGACAGATTCTCCTTCACGAAATCCGGCGCCCCGGCGATCGGCTTGACCCTCGTCGCGTCGAACACCTCGAGCCAGCGATTCTCCTTGCCGGTCGCAAGATCGGCGATGATCTGCGCGGCCACGGTGCCGTTGCTGATCCCCCAGGCGTCGAATCCGGTCGCGACCAGATAGCCGTCCGATCTCGACGACCAGCCGATGAAGGGCGCTCCGTCGATCGGGCTGTAATCCTCGTTGATCCAGCGATATTCGATCGGGCCGGCGTCGAAAGTCTCGGTCAGCCAGCGCTCGATGTCGGCGAGAGATTCGCGTTCCTTGTCAGGGTGGCCGGGCTTGTAGTGGGTTCCGGCGACGATCCCGTAGACCTGGCCGTTCTCGTGCCTGTGGGTTCGGATCGAATGACCCGGCTGCTCGGCATTCTTGTACATTCCGGGCGGAACCCGGGCGATCGGGGCGGCGATCACCGGTTCGGCGTGGGGCGCGTTGGTCGCATAATAGAGGCCGACCTGCCCGAGCGGCAAATGGGTGGCCATGACGACGTGGCGGGCCGAGACGGTGCCCCGCTCGGTGACGACCCGGGTCGGCTCATAATCGATCGCCCGGCTGTCCTCGAAGACGTGGCAGCCGTCCCCCGGAAGGGTCGCCGCCAGCCCGGCGACATATTTGACCGGATGGAACTGAGCCTGGTCGTCCCAGCGCATCGCCTGCAGCACGTCGAACGGAAGGCCGGTCTCGCGGGTCAGGCTGGCGGGAAGGCCGAGGCGCTTCGCGACCTCCACCTCCTTTTCGAGTTGCGAGACGTAGCTCTCGTCGCGCGTATAGACGAAGGCCGGCATCGGCTCGATGTCGGCCTCGATATTGTGGCGGGCGGCGAGCTCCGAGATCCGGCGGATGCCGGCCTCCTGCGCCTCCGCGTAAAGCCGCGCCCGATCTTCGCCGAACTTCTTCTCGAGCGTCTGATAGTGTGCGGCGCCGTGCTGCGAGCTCATCTTCGCCGTCGACTTGCCGGTCACCTGCCGCCCGACCCGCCGACCTTCGATGACGGCGACGCTGAGGCCGCGGTCCTTGAGCAGCCGGGCAGTCGTCACCCCTACGATTCCGCCGCCGATGATCGCGACGTCGACGCTGATATCGCCGGAAAGCGCCGGGAAGCCGGCCGAGTCGGCGGTCGCGTTCCAATAGGTTCCATGATCGTCGCGCGTCGCCATCGCTTTCTCCTGCCGTCCCGTCCTTGATGCCGCCCTTTCAACTGAGTTCCCCAAGGCCTGTTCCGCCGCGGCGGCGCCGGCTTTTCATCGTGTCCTGCCGCGAGGCGGCCCAAGGTCGGATTCGCCGCCCTGGCCCACGCAAGGCCCGCCGTTGCATGGGGGTTGCCATCCCGGACGTTCAGGTTAGGCTGCGCCGCTTCGGTTGATCCGAGAAAAGGGGGAAATCAGATGGAATGGGCAACGCTGCCGCTGAAAAGATATGCGGAATTTACCGGCCGTTCGCGCCGCAAGGAATATTGGATGTTTTTCCTGCTGTGCCTGGTCGTCGCGCTCGTCATAGGTTTCGTCGAGGGCCTGCTTGGCCTCAGCGGCATGATCGGTCCTTACGGTCCGATCAGCACTTTGTTCCTGCTCGCGATCCTGGTCCCAAGCATCGCGGTCGGCATTCGGCGCCTCCACGACACGGACCGCTCGGGCTGGTGGATCTTGATCGCCTTCGTGCCTTTCGTCGGAGGCCTCATCCTCCTCGTCTTCTACGTCCTCGAGGGCACTCGCGGCCCCAATGAATACGGGCCGGATCCCAAGGGCGAGGACCTCGCCAACACCTTCGCCTGAGCAAGCGGCGCGAGCCCGCGGCCTAAGGGCTGCGGGCTCCGCTCCGATAGATTAACCAATGCCGTTTGGAGCGCCTGCACCCTTGTTGTAGCCTGACGACTCGACTCGTCGAGGGCGAAGGGGAACGACATGGCGATCATCAACGGCACTCCGGGCGACGACTTCCTCGCCGGCACACCCTCCGACGACACGATCACCGCCTTCGGCGGCGACGACCTCGTCAACGCCGGCCAGGGCAACGACACCGTCGACGGCGGCGACGGCCATGACAAGCTGCACGGCCAAGAGGGTGACGACTCCCTGCTCGGCGGCGGCGGCGACGATTATCTCCGCGGCGGCCCGGGAGACGATTTCATCGACGGCGGCGCCGGCTTCGACCGGGTCGCCTTCTTCACCGCGACGAGCGGAATTGCCGTCGACCTGCGAATCGTCGGCGTGGCGCAGAACACCTTGCTCGGCATGGATACGCTCACCGGCATCGAGCATGCCTCGGGGACCGAGTTCGCCGACGTCATCTTCGGCAACGACGGCGACAATTGGCTGTGGGGCGAGAACGGCGACGACACGATCAGCGCCTTCGGCGGCAACGATTTGGTCGAGGTCGGGCCGGGCGACGTCAGCGCCGACGGTGGAACGGGCAACGACACCCTCTCCGTTTGGGCGAACAACGCGGCGCTCGCCGGAGTCGCCGTGTCGCTGCTGTTTCAGGGCGCCGCCCAGGCGACCGGAATCGGCAGCATGACGATCTCCGGCTTCGAGAATTTTTCGGGTTCGGCGGGGAACGATAGTCTGACCGGCGACGGCGACGTCAACATCCTCGCCGGGGACACCGGCAACGACAATCTCGCGGGCGGCGCGGGCGACGACACGCTCTACGGGGACGGCCGGATCATCATCGACGAACACGGCACCGGCCTTTCCGGCCCGATCACGACCTATCCGGACATCGAGGCCGCCTTTCCGGACAGCGAGTTCGTCGACGGCGACGACGTGCTCGAAGGCGGCGACGGCGACGATTCCTTATGGGGCGGCGGTGGTACCGACACCGCTTCCTATGCCGGCTCGAGTGGCGAACAGTTCGTCAGCCTGGCCAGCGGCTTCTCGTCCGGCGCGGCCGGCGAGGACGATCTGCACAGCATCGAGAACGTCATCGGCTCGGCCTTCGACGACCAGATCCTCGGCAACGGCGGGGCGAACGCGCTCACCGGCGGCGACGGCCACGATTACATGCGCGGAATCCTCGGCAACGACATTCTGCTCGGCGGCGCGGGCGACGATTATCTCGGCGGCGGCTTCGGCGACGATGTCCTCGACGGCGGCGCCGGCTGGGACCGGGTGGCTTTCTATCACGACACCGCCACCGGCGTGCATGTCGACCTCAACATCCAGGGCGTCGCCCAGGATACCGGCCAGGGGTTCGATACTCTGATAGCGATCGAGCACGCCTCGGGGAGCGCATATGACGACGTGCTGATCGGCAATGGCGGCGACAATTGGCTTTGGGGCGAGGAAGGCAATGACACCCTGCTCGCGGGCGCGGGCAACGACCTCGTCGAGGTCGGAACCGGCAGCCATGTCGCCGACGGCGGCGTCGGCAACGACACCCTCTCCTTCTTCGCCAACGGCACCGGGGTGACGGCGGACGTGACCGTGTCCCTCCTCCTCCAGGGTGCCGCTCAGGCCACCGGCGCGGGCAGCATGACGCTCACCGGGTTCGAGAATGTCTCCGGCTCCTACCAGGACGACATCCTGACCGGAGACGGGGTTAACAATATCCTCGCCGGCGACATTGGCGACGACCTGCTCAGCGGCGGCGTCGGCAACGATACGCTCTACGGCGACGGCCGGATCATCGTCGACGTGCACGGGGTCGGCACTTCGGGCCCGATCACCACCTATGGCGACATTGTGGCCGCCTTTCCCGGCGACCCGGATCACGTTTCCGGCAGCGATACGCTCATCGGCGGCAAGGGCGACGACATCCTCGTCGGCGGTGGCGGCGACGACTTCCTCACCGGCAGCCAGGGGGAAGACATGTTCGTCTTCGGCCCCGGATCGGGCGACGATCATGTCACCGACTTCGCCAAGAAGGATACGATCGCCATCAATGGCGTCGCCGGCGTCGACGGCTTCTCGGACCTCAGCATCGTCAACGTCGGCGGAAGCGCGGTGATCAGCTGGGGAACCGGCGACAGCATCACCCTTGACGGTTACAAGGCGAGCAAGCTGTCGGCGTCCGACTTCAGCTTCGGCGAATCGGCACCGCTGACCTTCGCTGCGGCGGCCGGCGAGATGCACGGCCGCGCCGACGTCTGGATGCTCTGACAAGCCCTTGAGAAAGCTGAATATTAGCCGACAGGCCGGTTCAGGACGGGCTCAGGCCCGCTCCGGTAGACGGGGAACATAGCCCACGCGTTTTCGTGGGGCCCACGTCTACAGGAGATATCGCCATGAAGGCCATTTCGAAGACCATGCTGGGCGCGGGCGCCGCGGCCGTCGCCGCCCTTAGCTTCGCCGCTCCCGCCGAGGCGCAGTACCGGCGCTACGACCGCGATCGCGGGATCGACGCCGGCGACATCATGACGGGCGTCGCCATTCTCGGCGGAATCGCCGCCATCACCTCGGCCCTGAGCCGCGACGGCAGCCGCTACGGCTACGGCTATGGCGACCGTTACCGCAGCCACTATAATTACGCGGTCCAGGCCTGCGCGCAGCAAGCTCAGCGCATGAGTCGCGGCCAGGTCCAGATCCTCGACGTCGATCGTGCCGGCAACGACCGTTACCGGGTCCGGGGCGTCGTCCAGGCCGGCTACGGCGGCAGCTATGGCGGCTACGATCGCTATGACCGCGGCTACGGGCGGGACGATTTCACCTGCGTCGCTCGCGGCAACGGCCGGATCACCGACTTCCGCCTGTAATCAGCGGCAAGAGGCGTAAGGATGCGCGCGGACGAGAGTCCGCGCGCATTTTTCATGGGTCCAGCCTCCGACAGGCTTCAGCCCGCGCGCGGAGGCCTGATCGGCGTCGCCCCGCCTTTAGCCCGGGTGACGGCGGTCTCTTTACACGCGCCGACCGCCGCGCTTATCGGCCTTCATGACCGTGCATCCTTCCGAAACCATCCTGATCGTCGATTTCGGAAGTCAGGTCACCCAGCTCATCGCCCGCCGCGTACGCGAGGCCGGAGTCTATAGCGAGATCGCGCCGTTCAACGCTGCCGACGCGGCGTTCGAGCGGTTGAAGCCGAAGGGGATCATCCTGTCGGGCGGGCCTTCCTCCGTGATGTGGGACGACAGCCCGCGCGCCCCGGCGCACTTCTTCGATTCGGGGCTTCCGATCCTGGCGATCTGTTACGGCCAGCAGACGATGGCGCATCAGCTCGGCGGCCGGGTGGCGCCGTCGGACAGCCGGGAGTTCGGGCGTGCGTTCATCGAGGTGGTGAGCGAAAGCGCCCTGTTCGACGGGCTGTGGAAGCCGGGCGAGCTTCACCAGGTGTGGATGAGCCACGGCGACCGGGTCGAGGCTCTGCCCGAGGGCTTCAGCGTGGTCGCCCGTTCCGAAGGCGCGCCTTATGCCGTGGCGACCGACGAGGCGCGGCGTTTCTACAGCCTGATGTTCCACCCGGAGGTGGTTCACACGCCGGACGGCGGCAAGTTGCTGGCCAATTTCGTCCGGCACGTTTGCGGGCTTTCCGGCGACTGGACGATGGCCGAGTTCCGCAACACCAAGATCGCCCAGATCCGCGAGCAGGTGGGGAAGGGACGGGTGATTTGCGGCCTGTCCGGCGGAGTCGATTCGGCGGTCGCCGCAGTCCTCATCCACGAGGCCATCGGCCACCAGCTTACCTGCGTCTTCGTCGATCACGGGCTGATGCGCCAGGCCGAGGCGGAGCAGGTCGTTTCCCTCTTCCGCGGCCATTACAACATCCCCCTCGTCCATGTGGAGGCGGAGGATCTGTTCCTCTCGGGGCTCGCCGGGCTCACCGATCCGGAGGCCAAGCGCAAGTTCATCGGCAAGAGCTTCATCGACATATTCGAGGCGGAGGCGACCAAGATCGGCGGCGCCGACTTCCTCGCCCAGGGTACCCTTTATCCGGACGTGATCGAGAGCGTGAGCTTCACCGGCGGCCCGTCGGTCACGATCAAGAGCCACCACAATGTCGGTGGCCTGCCGGAGCGGATGAACATGCAGCTGGTCGAGCCGCTGCGCGAATTGTTCAAGGACGAAGTGCGCGAATTGGGCCGGGAGCTCGGTCTTCCCGACGCCTTCGTCGCCCGCCACCCCTTCCCGGGCCCGGGTCTAGCCATCCGGATCCCGGGGGAGGTGACGAAGGAGCGCTGCGACATCCTGCGCAGGGCCGATGCCGTCTATCTCGACGAGATCCGCAAGGCCGGCCTCTACGACGCCATCTGGCAGGCCTTCGCGGTGCTTCTGCCGGTACGAACGGTCGGGGTGATGGGGGACGGGCGGACCTACGATTATGTCTGCGGCCTTCGCGCCGTCACTTCGACCGACGGGATGACCGCCGACATCTATCCGTTCGACGCCGCCTTCCTCAGCCGAGTCGCCACCCGGATCATCAACGAGGTCAAGGGGATCAACCGGGTCGTCTACGATTATACGTCGAAGCCGCCGGGGACGATCGAGTGGGAGTGAGGAAGGCGGGCCCGCGCGCGGGTCCGACGGGTTAAGGCCACGGCATGGCGTGCAGGGGCCTCAGGTCTCCTGGTTGCCGTTGCGCTCCACGTGCGATTCGGCCGACGGATCAAGGTCCCAAGGCTTGCCGTTGCCGCTTAATTCATTGTCCTCGAAAACGCCGGTGCCGTCTTTCATGACCCTGACGCCCGAGAGTCCGTTTCGAACGATGACATTGCTTCGTACGACGGGACTTCCTCCGGGACCCACGATGATTCCTGACCTTCGGTTCCCGGCAATGTGATTGTGCTCGAGAGTGCCTCGTCCCTTGGCGTGGACATAGATGCCGTCTTGCTTACCGTCCTGGACTCGATTGCGACGCATGATCGGGTCGGCTTCGGCCCTGATCTCGATCCCGGATCGGGCGTTGCCGGAAATCTCATTGTCCTCGAACGTGCCGCGCGCTTCCTGGGAGACGAGGATGCCGCCTTGATTATCGTAGAAGCTGGTCCGCCGGACGACGGGCTCCGCGCCTTCTCTAGCCTCGAGTCCGGCAAGTCCGTTTCCGAAAATCTCATTGTCCTCGAATGTGCCGCGGCCACCTTCGAAGATCAGAACGCCGCTGGCCCGTCCATCGAAAATCCGGTTCCGCCGAATGACGGGATCGGCCCCAGTTTTCACTGAAACCCCAGCTAAAGCATTTCCAAAGATCTCGTTCTCTTCGTAAGTTCCTCTTCCATTATCATGAATTAGTATACCGCCTTGTGCTCCATGGTGAATACGACTTCTTCTCACGCGAGGATCCGCGTTGTTTCCAACTGTCAAGCAGGTTAGACTCGTACTCGACAGGTCGCAATCCTCCAACTCAAGCCTGCCCTGCTTTATCGACAGGCAGAAATATTTTCGATGTTTATCGTTTTGGCGAAACGTCAAATTGCGAATAACCCCAATATTGGTGTCGAAAACCACTGCCGTACTGCCCTCGACCTCTACGATTATGTCCTCGCGAGGCCCGTCCCCGATCAGCTCGAGGGGCTTATCGATCACCAGGGGCTCTCGATAATGGCCGGGCGCGACCAGGATGCGCGCGCCTCCGGGCACCCGGGCAATCGCTTCGGAAATGCTCGTGAAATGCCCGCGTCCCGGCATGGGGTTCACGGTGAACGTTATGATCAGTCCCGGCCCCGGACTTCCCGCAAGCTCGCCGGCGGTTTCCACCTGCGCGCTTTCCGCGGATGCGGGGGTGTCGCGGTGGCGCGGGCCGGGAGCGGACTTCGGTGACGCAGGCGGAACCGCGCCGGCATCTGAACCTGAAGGAGAGGTGCGAGCCAGTGCCTCGACGGCCTTCTGCGCGAGTCGCTCGACGGCCTTGGCATAGGCAGGGTCCGTCTCGGGCATGTCGCGCAGCGCCCGCCAGTCCTCATATTGATGCGCGCGGAGGAGCGCCGCCACTTCCTCGGCCTCTTCGTCGCCCGGCGTCGCCAATTCGGCATTATCGAAGTGGGGCGTAGTGAGATAGTAGATGGGAAGGATCAAATCCCCTCGAGCGAGCGACGCCTGCCGATCGCGAAAGGCAAGCGCTTCCTCTCGGCATGCGGCGCTTACGAAATAGGACGGCGTGACTATCGGGAAGAGGAGCAGAGCGTCGCCGACCGAAGTGGCGAGGCGCTCTTTCCATTGCTCGCCCCAGCCGATGTCCTTGCGGTCCAGGAAAATACGGAATTTGGTAATGCCCGAGAAAAAGCGAACGCTGTGCTCGAGGCGGTCGCGGAGACGAATAATTCTGCCATTCTCATGATGGTCATCATGATGAACGTAGCTCCAGAATCCTCCGACGTGCCCTTTTTGCATCATGCCCAACGCCAATAGCTGAATTCAGGCGTGTATATCTGCAGCAGCGAGAATTTAGGCAAGGCAAGACAGCCTGCCGGCACTCTGTTTTCCGGGGACGGCAGGGCCGGTGTCCGGAGGCGAGACTTTGAAGCGAGCGGGCCCGGCTCGTCGGCGATCAGGTCGGAAGCCGCCGGGGACGATCGAGTGGGAGTGACGGGAGGCGGGCTCGATCGCGCCCGCCTCCCTCACTTCATTCGCTTAGATTTCGGTCAGGCCGGCGCCGTTGAACGTCTCGCCGCCGATGTTGCCGGCCACCTGGTTGTTGCCGAAGCTGCGGTTCTGGCCGCCGCCGGACGCGGTGAGGCCGGTCTGATTGCCGGAGACGTTCGTCGTCCCCATGCGCACGACGGCCGTCGCGCCGTTCGTGTTGACGCCGGTCGTGTTGACGGCGATCGTCGAGCGGGTCACCATGATGTTGTTGCCGGTGCCGCCGCCCGTACCGTTCAGCCCGATCGGGTTACCCGAAATCTCGCTGTCGGCGATCGTCGTCAGAAGACCGTTGAGCGAGGCGGTGGCGGCAGAGTTGACCTGGATGCCGACATTGGCGTTGCCGCGGACAAGCACCCGGGTCATGACGGCCTTGACGCTGCCGCCGGCCGACGGAGCGATCACGATCCCGCCGCCCGTGATGCCGTTGCCGTTCTGGGTGATCGTCGTGTCGCTGATGAACAGGTTGCCGACGCCGCTGGGGGCGAAGGACACGCCTGCGCTGTTGGCGGCGTTGAAGCGACGGATCACGCAATCCTCGATGTGGAGGGAGCCGCTGGCGATGAAGCGGACGCCGTTGCTCGGCGGGTTGACTCCGAAAATGTCCAGACCGCGCAGGACGACGACGTCCGTCGCGGCCGGCAGGTTGACGACGACGCCATTGCCGCCGGCCAGCGCGCCGCCTTCGGTATAGGGGCAGGAGATGGTCATCGACTTGATGATCGTCACGGCTCCAAAGCCGCCGGGATCGAGGCAGTTGATCTCGCCGCCCGCGGCCGTCTTGGAGATGGCGCCGGCGAAGGTCTTGCAGGGTGCGGTGCGGCTGCACGGATTGACGTCGTCGCCGACGCCCGACACCCAGGTCCGGGTCGCCTGCGCGGACGCCGGAGTGGCAAAGCCGATAGTCATGCCGGCGGTGGCGAGCGCCACCATCAGGATACGGTTTCTCGTTCCAATCATCGATTGTCCTCCCCATTGTGGATTGAATGAACCCCAAATGAATATCACAATTTGGCTTGCCCTACTCCAACAATTTATCCGAAAAATGGTTAATCCTGACAATGGCTTAGAGGGTGTTCGAGTCATTCACTCTAATAAACTTACATCCGAATCCGGTTCGATTCGGCCGCTGGCGAATCACTTGGCGGAGCCTCGGCCTTGAGCCCGACGCTGCTCGCTATCTGCCTCGGATTGTTCTCGGCGATCACCCTCGCCGCCGCCAACATGTCGGTGAAGATGGGCAGCGACATCCTCGTCGGCCGGGCGGTGCTTTCCGCCAGCGCCGCGCTGACGGTCGCCCCCGCAGCCTTCTTCGTTCCGCTGCCCGACTCCTGGACCTGGGGGGCGCTGCTGCTCGCGGTCCCGGCCCATTATGCCTATCAGCTCTGCCTGATCCGGGCGCTTCAGCGGGGCGATCTTTCGCTCGTCTTCCCGGTAATGCGCGGCGCGGCGCCGCTGCTGACTGCGGGCGCCGCCTTCCTCTTCCTCCACGAGACCCTGCCGCCGCTGGCGCTGGCCGGGCTGGTCGTGGCGACCGCCGCCGTCTTCGTCTTCGCCGCCCCGCCCCGCGGCACCCTGCTTCGCCACCATCCCGACGGCGCGGTGCTCGGCTGGGCGCTCGCCACGGCGGTCGGAGTCGCGCTCTACAACGTCGCCGACGCGCGCGGCGTTCGCGGCGCTCCGGAGCCCTTCACCTATATTGTCTGGATCTTCCTGCTCGACTCGGTCGGTATCACCCTGACGGCGCTGCTGCGCCGGCGGCGCGAGCTCGGCCGGGTCATCGTCTCGAAATGGCGGTTCGGAGTCGCTGCCGGCTTTCTCTCGATCCTCTCCTACGGCTCGGCGGTCTACGCGTTCAGCCTGATCGAGACGGCCAAGGTCTCGGCGCTGCGCGAGACGTCGGTCGTCTTCGCTGCCTTGATGGGCGCGATCTTCCTGAAGGAAGGGTTCGGCGCGCGGCGAATCGCCGCGGCGCTTGCCCTGGCGGCCGGGCTGGTCGCGATGCAGTTCGGCGGCTAAGAAGAAAATATGTCAGTCACCCATTCGCTGGATACCGCCACCAGCCGGGCCAATCCGGTTCCGAGCCCGATGAAGCGGCTGACCGTCCCCAAATTGAAGGCGATGAAAGGCGGCGAGCCGATCGTCATGCTGACCGCCTATACGGCGCGCTGGGCGCAGCTGCTCGATCCGCATTGCGACATATTGCTCGTCGGCGACAGCCTGGGCCAGGTGATTTACGGCCTGCCGTCGACCGTTCCGGTGACTCTCGAGATGATGTGCGCCCATGGCGCCGCGGTGGTGCGCGGGTCCTGGCATTCGGTCGTCGCCGTCGACATGCCCTTCGGCGCCTATGAGGCGAGCCCCGAGCAGGCTTTCGCCAGCGCGTCGCGGATCCTCAAGGAGACCGGCGCCGCGGCCGTGAAGCTGGAGGGCGGCGAAGCGATGGCCGAGACGGTCGCCTTCCTCAGCCAGCGCGGGATTCCGGTGATCGGTCATGTCGGCCTCACGCCCCAGGCGGTCAATTCGCTGGGCGGCTACGGCACCCGCGGCCGCGGCGAAGCGGAGGCGAGGAAGATCGTCGCCGACGCCCAGGCGGTCGACCGCGCGGGCTGCTTCCTGCTCGTGCTCGAAGGCGTGGTGGAGGAATTGGCGGCGGAGATTACCGGCCTCGCCTCCTGCCCGACCATCGGCATCGGCGCCTCGCCGAGCTGCGACGGCCAGGTGCTGGTGACCGAGGACATGCTCGGACTGTTTGAGCGCACGCCCCGCTTCGTGAAGCGATATGACGATCTCGCCGGCCGGATCGAGGCCGCCGCGGCCGCCTATGCCGGCGAGGTCCGAAACCGCGCCTTTCCGGGCGAGGAGCAAATCCAGCGCGCCAAGAAGTGAGCTCCTGTTTCCCGGCGGAAGCCGGGATCCAGCTCGCGGCAGGCTGGACCCCGGCCTTCGCCGGGGAACGAGGTTTCGAGAAGTGAAGGCTTCCGTTGCGCGCCGGGCCTCGGTAGAGAAGCGCCCGGGGCAGATGCCGGCACCGCGCTTTTCGTTCATCCTCCGTATCGCTTTCATCGGCGAAGAGGCTTGGGCGGGCGGGGTCGACCGGCGAGGAGTTGGAGGTTTTTCTTGGCGCTGAAGCCTGTCGACAACGAATCCTTCTACCGCGAGGTCGATGAGGAGCTTCGCCGCGACCAGATGAAGACCTACTGGGAGCGGTTCGGCAAGCTCGTCATTGCCGGAGTGCTGCTCCTGCTGGCCCTGATCGGCGGCTTCATCTGGTGGCAGAACCAGAAAGAGGTGAAGGCCGGGGAGCGCAGCGCGACCCTGGTCGAGGCCTTCGACGACGTCGCCTCCGGCCGCAAGGCCGCCGCCGCCGCCAAGCTCGACGGGCTCGTCAAAGACGGATCGGACGGTCACCGCGCCGCCGCCCTTCTCACCAAGGCCGACATCGCCATCGAGGGCAAGGACCTGAAAGGCGCGGCCGCCCTCTACAAGCAGGTCGCGGACGACGAGGGCCTCGCCCGGCCCTATCGCGACCTCGCTCTGGTGAGGATGACGGCGGTCGAGCTCGACACGTTGCCGCCGCAGGCGGTGGTCGACCGGCTGAAGGGCCTCGCGGTCGCCGGCAATCCCTGGTTCGGAAGCGCCGGCGAGATGGTCGCGCTCTCCTATCTGAAGCTCAACAAGCCGCAGCAGGCCGCCGGCATCTTCGCCGCCATGGCCAAGGACAAGAAGCTCCCCGACACATTGCGTTCCCGGGCCACCCAGATGGCCGGTTCGCTCGGCGTCGACGCCGTCCAGGAACCGGCGGACGCAACACAGGAAGGCACCAGATGAAGCGTATCCTACTCGCCCTTGCGGCCGCCGCCCTGCTCGGCGGCTGCGGCTCCCTCGGGATCGGCGGCAAAGGCAAGAAGAACGTGACGCCGACGGTCGGCGAGCGGATCTCGGTCCTCTCGCGGGAGCGCGTGCTGGAAGTCGATCCGGCCCTCAGCGCCACCCCCATCACCCTGCCCCCGGCTCTGGCCAATGCGGAATGGACCCAGTCGGGCGGCAACGCCTCCAAGTCGATGGGTCATGTCGCCCTCGGTGCCGCGCCGGGCATGGCCTGGCGGGTGGGCACCGGCGCGGGCAGCAGCAACCAGGCCCAGCTGGCGTCCTCGCCCGTCATTGGCGAGGGGCGGATCTTCACCATCGATACCCAGGCCGTGGTCAGGGCGATCAGCCCGGAAAATGGCGCTACATTGTGGCAGGCCCAGATACGCGGCGCCAATGCGCCCGAAGGGGCCTTGTTCGGCGGCGGAGTCGCCTACGACAATGGCCGCATCTACGCGTCCAACGGCGCCGGCGACGCGGCGGCGCTCAACGCCAAGACCGGCGCTCTCGTCTGGCGGGTGCGTCCGGGCGGACCGCTGCGCGGCGCGCCGACGGTCGCCAACGACAATGTCTATGTGGTCACTCAGGACAATCAGTTGTTCGCGCTCAACCCCGCCAATGGCGCGACTCGGTGGAGCGGCTCGGGCGCGGTCGAGATCGCCGGAATCCTCGGCGCCTCTTCGCCCGCCGCCGCGCAGGGAACGGTCGTCGCCGGCTTCTCGTCGGGCGAGCTCAACGCCTATCGCTACGAGAACGGCCAGAATCTCTGGCAGGACGCGCTGGCCCGGACCAGCATCTCGACCAGCGTGACCCAGCTTTCCGACATCGACGCCGATCCGGTGATCGACGCCGGGCGGGTCTACGCGGTCGGCCAGGGCGGCCGGATGGTTGCGATCGAGCTCATCACCGGTCAGCGCATCTGGGAGATCAACGTCGCCGGAATCGCCACCCCCTGGGTCGCCGGCGACTGGATCTTCGTGGTCACCGACGACGCCCGGCTGCTGGCTTTGTCGCGGACCACCGGCGGAATTCGCTGGATGACCCAGCTGACCCGCTACCGCGACGTCAAGGACAAGAAGGGGCGGATCGACTGGGTCGGCCCGATCCTCGCCGGCGACCGGCTGGTGCTCGCCAATTCGGTCGGCCAGATCGTCTACGTCTCGCCGACCGACGGCCGGGTGCAGACGACCCAGGCCACGGGCATGTCGGTGTCGCTCCAGCCGATCGTCGCCAACAACACCCTCTACGTGCTCCACGACAACGGCCAGCTGACGGCCTGGCGGTAAGTAAAAGAACCCCTCCACCACGCTTCGCGCGGTCCCCCTCCCCGACAAATGTCGGGGAGGATTTAAAACCTCCCCGCGATTTCGCGGGGAGGGGGACCGGCCGAAGGCTGGTGGAGGGGCTCTTCTGCCGTTGACCCTCCGCCTCATAAGCTGCAACGCCCGCGCCATGGCGAAGCTTCCCACCGTCGCGATCGTCGGCCGGCCCAATGTCGGCAAGTCGACCCTGTTCAACCGGCTGGTCGGCCGCAAGCTCGCCCTGGTCGACGACCGCCCCGGCGTGACCCGCGACCGGCGCGAGGGGGAAGCGACCCTTCTCGGCCTGGATTTCAGGGTCATAGACACCGCCGGCTACGAGGATGAGGATCCCGATTCGCTTCCCGGCCGGATGCGCGCCCAGACCGTCGCCGCGGTGCGCGAGGCGGACGCCGCGCTCTTCCTGATCGACGCCCGCGCCGGCCTCACCCCGCTCGACGAGGAGATCGGCCGCTGGCTGAGGAGCGAGACGACTCCGGTCATCCTCGCCGCCAACAAGGCCGAGGGCCGCGCCGGCGAATCGGGAATCATGGAATCCTGGTCGCTGGGCTTCGGCGAGCCGATCGCGATGAGCGCCGAGCATGGCGAGGGCGTCGTCGACCTGTTCGAGCACCTCCGCCCGCATATCGAGCGCGAGGAGGAGGAAGACGAGGACAGGCTCGGTGAAGGACCGCTCAAGCTCGCCGTCGTCGGCCGCCCCAATGCCGGCAAGTCCACATTGATCAACCGGATCCTCGAGCAAGAGCGGCTGATCACCGGCCCGGAGGCCGGGATCACCCGCGATTCGATCGCGATCGACTGGCTGTGGCGCTCGCCGGGCGGCGAGGAGCGGCCGGTGCGGCTGATCGACACGGCCGGGATGCGCAAGAAAGCCAAGGTCCAGGACAAGCTCGAGAAGCTGGCGGTCGCGGACGGCCTTCGTGCCGTCGATTTCGCCGAAGTGGTCGTCCTTCTGCTCGACGGGACGCTCGGGCTCGAGGCCCAGGATCTCAAGATCGCCGACCGCGTGCTCCAGGAGGGCCGCGCCCTGATCATCGCGATCAACAAATGGGACGTCGCGCACGACCAGAGCAGCCTGTTCAACGGGATCAAGGCGGCCCTGGGCGAAGGCCTGGCCCAGGCGCCGAACGTGCCTTTGCTCACCGTCTCGGCCAAGACCGGCAAGGGTCTGGACGCCTTGCTCGGCGCCGCCTTCGAGGTGCGCGAGACCTGGTCGAAGCGGGTCTCGACCGGCCAGCTCAACCGCTGGTTCGAGGATGCGGTGGAGAAGAATCCGCCGCCGGCGCCGAGCGGCCGCCGGATCAAGCTTCGCTACATCACCCAGGTCGGCGCCCGGCCGCCCAGCTTCGTCGTCTTCGGAAGCCGGCTGGAGGCCCTCCCCGAAAGCTACCGCCGCTATCTGATGAACGGGATGCGGCGCGAGCTCGGCTTCGGGGCGGTACCGATCCGCCTGGCGCTGCGCGGCGGCAAGAACCCGTACGATTCCAAGGGCTAGGCCGCATCGACGCGACGTCATTCCCGCGAAAGCGGGAATCCAGCGCCGGCTCCGAACTGGACTCCCGCTTTCGCGGGAATGACGAGGGGCTGCGGCCGTCAACGGGTCCTTTACTCCCCTGCGCCTAGGCTGGTGGCGTGGACGAGTGGATCGGTAACGAAGAAGAGGTCGTCGACTGGACGGTCTTCTGTGCGGCGCGCAGCGAGCTGGGCGCGGGATTCGCGCGCATCCTCAGCTATTTCCGCGAGGATGGCGAGAAAGCGGTGAGCCGAATCGAATCGGCCATGCATGCCCGCGACACGGCCGGCCTGGTCCTCCCCGCCCACACGATGAAATCCGAGGCGCGGCAGTTCGGAGCGGAACCCCTGGGAGCGCTCGCCGAGGAGATCGAGTTCGGCGCCCGCCGAGCGATCGAGATGGGCTTCTTTCCCGACAACCTCCTCCCGTCCGTCGCCCGGCTTCGGCCCCTCTACCTCGAGACCATGAACCAGCTCGAAGCTGAGGCCAATCCGCTGGTGAGACGCCGCGCCGGTACTTGAGCGGAGCGGCTCTATTCCCGTCATCCCCGCGAACGCGGCAACCCAGCGCTGACTCCGAACGGATTACCGCTTTCACGCGATTGACGGATCCGCTCTCCGCATCGGCTGAACCGCCCCGCGGGCGAGCGAGCGCCACAGCCATTCGAGCGGACCGTAGAGGAAGCGGTCGAGCCAGGGCTTCGACCAGAGCAACATCAGCGCCCACATCGCCAGAACGACCAGCCACAATTGGGCCCGTCCCATCGTCCCGAACAGGCCGAAGCCATAGCCATAGAAGAGAATGGTCAAGATCAGGCTGGTGCCGAGATAGTTTGTAAAGGCGGCCCGCCCGGCCGCGGCGATCCGGTCGACCAGAGCTCCGCCGTTGCGGGTCGCGAGGATGATGAGCGAGGCGGTCGCCACCACCATCAGCGGTCGGAACGGCACCGTCGCCCCCATCGACAGGCCGAACAGCCTGGGCACCGAAAAGCCGTCGCGGGCGAGCAGCCAGGCGAGGCCTGCATAGGCGGGAATCCCTATCCCGAAACCGAGCATCGCGACCTTGCGATAATGGGCGGGGCTCCAGCCGTCGGTCAGGAAGCCGGATCTTAAAGCCGCCATCCCGAGCAGGAAATAAGCGAGCGTCTCCCAGCCGAACAGGCCGAGCCCCTTGAGCGGGCCAATCGCCTGGTCCCCGACCCGGTCGGCGAGGATTCCACCATAGCCGCCGCGATAAAGGGCGAATTCCTTCGCCACCGCCTCGGCGCTCATCGCGCCGAACGTTCGTTCCAGGCTCTGCCATTCCGCGACCGCGGACGGAGGGGCGCCGGGGGCCGTGGCCGCCTGCTGGAGCGCCGTGGCGGCAGCCGCGAGGCCGGCGAAGATCAGAAGCTGGACGATCAGCAGCCCGACCGCCCAGCGGATCAGCGCGCGCTGCGAGAGGTCGCGGAACAGGAAGGCGATCATTCCGACTAGGGCGTAGCCGACGAGGATGTCGCCGAACCAGATCAGGTAGAGATGGATAAGGCCGAAAAAGAGCAGCCAGAACATCCGGCGATAGTGGATGATGTCGGCCGGCTCGCTTTTGGCCGTCGCCTGCTCGATCACCAGCAGCATGCTCGCTCCGAACAGGAAGGAGAAGAGCCCGCGCATCTTGCCGTCGATGAGGATGAAGCTGACCACCCAGGACGCGAAGTCGGCGCCTCCGACCGGACCCAGCGCGACCGGGTTCATATAAGCCTGGAAAGGCAGAGCGAAGCCGACGATGTTCATCGCCAATATGCCCATGACGGCAACGCCCCGGACGATGTCCAGGGTCGCGATTCGGGGCGGCGGCTCGGTCGCGGCGGTCATGCCTTACCCGACAAAATAAACCGGTCGAAATCAAATCCTGTTTTCTCGACCGGATGTCAGCCGGCTTTATCGGGATTACCGGCTCATGCTATGAGGCGTCCATGAAAGCGGAGCGCCCCCTGTTCGAAACGGCCGACCCCAAGGCCGAGGCGGCCGCCGATGCTCGCGCGGAGGCCGACGTCCGCGCCGGTCGCCTGATCAGCCATCAAGCCGTACGGCGCTGGCTCACGTCCTGGGGCAGCGCGAAGCCGACACCTCGCCCCCGGACCGGCGACTGAATTGCGGCAGATCCTTTGGACCGACGAAGCTGTCGGAAACCTCGAAGCGATCGTTACTTACATTTCCGCCTTCAACCCGACCGCGGCGATTCGTCTGGCGCAGCGTCTGATCGATGTCGCCAACAGCCTGGCGGAATTTTCCGAGCGCGGTCGAGAGGCAGGCGAGGGTCGGCGGGAGATGACGATCGTTTGGCCCTACATCCTCCGTTATAGAGTGGAAGATGAGACTGTTCTCATCCTTCGCATCCGGCATGGAGCGCAGGAACGAGAAGCGTAGAACTCAATCCTCCGCTGGCTTGCTCTGTAGCTGGATGTAGTTTTCTAGGCCCATTCGGGCGATCATCTCGAACTGGGTTTCGAGGGAGTCGATATGCGCTTCCTCGTTCTCGAGGATGTCGGCGAAGAGGTCGCGGCTGACATAGTCGCGGACCGTCTCGCAATGCTGGATCGCGCCTTTCAATTGCTCGACCGCCTCGATCTCCAGCTCGAGGTCGGAGCGGAGCACCTCCTCGACGGTCTCGCCGATCCGGAGCCGGCCCAACAACTGGAAATTGGGCAGGCCGTCGAGGAAGAGGATGCGCTCGGCGAGCCGGTCGGCATGCTTCATCTCGTCGATCGACTCGCCGCGCTCGAAGGCGGCGAGGCGCTTCACCCCCCAATTGTCGAGCATCCGGTAGTGAAGCCAATATTGGTTGGTGGCGGTGAGCTCGTTCCGCAACGCCTCGTTGAGAAGCTCGATGACCCTCGCGTCGCCCTTCATTCCGGCTCTCCCTTCAGAGGCGGACCTGTAGCGTGCCGCGGCCAGGAAAGCATCTAAAAACGGCGGAAAACTGCGAAAAATACGCTGAGTTTGCGAGTCATTCGCGGCATAGATTCCAGGGCATGCGGCGGCGCGGAGGGCGGGGTCGAGAACTTCCTCTTGGGGCATCATGCGAGCGCCCGGGTTCTCGCATGGCATGGGGCCGGGTGTCGAGGCGGACAGTCGTTCAGGGGCGCGCCACCCCAGGCGCTAAGTAGGCGAAATTAGGTGAATCGCGCCTTGCCCTTCGCGTCCCACCACTCGCGGTAGCGGGCCTGGGCGCGCTCGCGTTCGCGCGCCGGCAGGTCGTCGTAATAACCGAAGTATTCCTTGGTCAGGCTCTTCAGCTCATCGCCTGCGGCTCGACGGATCTCCTGGGTCTCGTGCATCAGCGCGTCGATCAGCCCCTCGATCCGGTGGCGCGACGAGTTCACGCGCCACCATTGATCCCAGGCCGCGGCGTTCGGGCCGTAGTC